>JAANCK010160089.1_pt1 | contig 10950 bp, 11 predicted proteins | sample 7277841 | NCBI WGS metagenome assembly JAANCK01 (sample SAMN14222788, study PRJNA588281) | permafrost metagenome | isolation source: Arctic cryosol methane SIP | place: Canada:Nunavut | collected 2015-07 | reverse complement strand
GCCGACCTGGTGCTGTGGCGGCCGGCCTTCTTCGGCGTCAAGCCCACGCTGATCCTCAAGAGCGGCATGATCGCCGCCGCGGCCATGGGCGATCCGAACGCGTCCATCCCCACGCCGCAGCCGGTGCACTACCGCCCGATGTTCGGCGCCTTTGGCGGCGCGCTCGCCACCTCGGTCACTTTCGTGTCGCAGGCGGCGCTGAAGAACCCCAAGATCGCCTCGCTCGGCCTGAAAAAGCCGCTGGTGACGGTGCGCAACACGCGCAAGCTGGGCAAGCGCGACATGGTGCTCAACGACTACCTGCCGCATATCGAAGTCGACCCCGAGACCTACAAGGTCAAGGCCGACGGCAAGCTGCTCGAATGTGAGCCAGCCAAAGTGCTGCCGCTGGCGCAGCGCTATTTCCTGTTCTGATCGAATCGCCGTGCTGACCCTGACGCGACGCTGCGAATCCGTGGCCGAGCCCTACGGCGAGCTGCTGCTGCCGTTCGAGCTGCGCATGCGCAGCCGGCTGCGCACGCGCCTGGTGTCGGGCGAGGAAGCGGTGCTCAAGACCGAGCGCGGCGCGATATTGCGCGGCGGCGAATGCCTGCAGGGCGAAGACGGCAGCGTGGTGCGGGTTTGCGCGGCGCCGGAAGAAGTCATGCACATCGTCTGCGCCGACGCGTTCGAGCTCACGCGCGCAGCCTATCACCTGGGCAACCGCCATGTGCCGGTCGAGATCGGCGAAGGCTACCTGCGCATCGCCGCGGATCACGTGCTCGGCGACATGCTGCTCGGGCTGGGCGCGCAGGTGGAGGCGCGCGTAGCGCCGTTCGAGCCCGAATCCGGCGCCTACGGCGGCGGCCACGCGCACCTCGACGCAGGCGCGCACGGCGGCAGGATCCACCAGTACGAGAACAACGATTAGGAAACTACACCGACCCGCCACCCGCGCGTTGCCGGTGAACGCGGGATGCAGCGGCACCTGGAGTCCAGTCAGCGCATGAAGCTCGATCAACTCGAAACCCCCTGCCTTGTGCTCGATGAGGTGAAGCTCGAAGCCAACGTCGCGCGCATGCGCGCGCACCTCGACCGGCTGGGGGTGGCGCTGCGCCCGCACCTGAAGACGGCGAAATCGATAGACGTGGCGCGGCGCGTACTGCACCCGTCCGGCCAGGCGATTACCGTATCGACGCTGAAGGAAGCCGAATATTTCTTCGATCATGGCATTGCCGACATCCTTTACGCGGTCGGCCTCACGCCCAACAAATTCCAGCATGTCACTGCGCTGCGCCAACGCGGCGCGCAACTGTCGGTCATCCTCGATAACATCGACGCGGCCAGGGCCCTTGCCGCGCATGCGCGAACGACGCAGGATCGCATTCCGGTCCTGATCGAAATCGATTGTGACGGCCACCGTTCCGGCATCGCGCCCGGCGACCGCGCCTTGCTGGACGTCGGCCACGCCCTCGCCCAGGGTGCTTGCGAGTTGCGCGGGGTCATGACCCACGCCGGCAATTCGTACAATCAGGACACGGTGGACGGCATCAAAGCGATTGCCGCCCAGGAGCGCGATGCCGTGGTGACTTCGGCCACCGCCTTGCGCGCGGCGGGACTCCCCTGCCCGGTGGTGAGCGTAGGCTCGACGCCGACCGCGACGTTTGCCGAAGATCTTCGCGGCGTAAGCGAAGTACGCGCCGGCGTGTTCATGTTCTTCGACCTGGTGATGGCCGGCATCGGCGTGTGTTCGGTCGACGACATCGCCATTTCGGTGCTTGCCACCGTGATCGGCCACCAGCGCGAAAAAGGCTGGATCATTGTCGACGCGGGCTGGATGGCGATGTCACGCGACCGCGGCACGATGAAGCAGAAGGTCGATCAGGGCTACGGCATCGTTTGCGACGCGCACGCCAGACCCTACACTGACCTCATCATGACCGATGCCAACCAGGAACATGGCATCCTCGCCCTGCGCCCGGGCGCGCAAAGCGCCTTGCCCGACCTGCCGCTCGGTTCATTGCTGCGCATCCTGCCGAACCACGCCTGCGCCGCCGGCGCGCAGCATCCGGCCTATCAGGTTCTGCGCGGCGCGGCGGATGAGATCAGCGCGGTCTGGCCGCGCATCGGCGGATGGTGAAGCGGTCCGGTCGTAGTCGCCGGCGCAGGCAATCGCAGGCGAGGACAGGTGCGTGACCGCGCTCCTGCGCAAAAGGAGATATCATGCGCGGAACGGGCCATTTCGGCGATGCGATCCCATGAGTGCAGCGACCGGCGTTCCTCGCGCAGCAGCAATCTACCTTGGCATCGTCCAGTTTCTGTTCGCGACCACCTGGGTCCTGTACGTCATCTACCTCCCGGCGCTGGCGGAGAATGCGGGAATAGGAAAGCACTGGATACCGTGGATACTGGTCGCGGACCAGGTGATCATCGCGGTAATGGACGTGATCACCGGGTTCTGGGCCGACCGGGTGCGCGCAGGGCTGGCACGACTCGGGGGCTGGATCCTGGCGCTCTCGGGGGCATCGTGCATCGCTTTCATCGCGATGCCCTTCGCCGGCGCGAGCGCGACGACTCTTCTCGGACTGATCCTCATTTGGGGACTTACTTCCTCTGCGCTGCGCGCCCCGCCCTGGGCACTGCTCTCGCGCTACGCCGCGAAGCCCAGCGTGCCCTGGCTCTCCACGCTGGTGCTGACGGGCACCGCGCTCGCTGCGGCGCTCGCTCCGTTTCTGGGAATCGCGCTCCGGGACGTGGACCCGCGCGTGCCTTTCGCCCTCTCGACCCTGACCCTGCTCCTGACGGTCGGCGGCCTCGTATTCGTCGAGCGCCGCCTTGCAGCCGCCGCGCCCGCGCCTGCGGGTGAACGCGAACCGGTCCACGACCTCGGCACCCCCGAGGCAAAGCGCGAGGTCGCCCTGTACTTCGCGGCCCTGCTGGTCATGGCTGCAAGCTTCCAGGTCCACTTTGCGCTCAATTCGTCCGAACTGTTCCTGAATTTCGCCGATGCGTCGCAACTGCAGTACCTGATGCCCGTGTTCTGGATCGGATTCAATATCATGATGTTCCCCGCGTCGGGATTCGTGAAGCGCTTCGGCGCGTTTCCGGTGATGGCTGCGGGAAGCGCCGTCGCAGCGGCCGCCACCTATGCGACGATGATCGCCCCCACTCTGGACCTGCTCGTCGCCGCACAGTTCATCGCCGGGGGCTGCTGGGGCGCGGTCAACGTCGGCGCCTTCACCGCGGCAATCGGCTTCGGCCGCAAGAGCCGCGAAGGGGCGTTCCTGGGCGGCCTGTTCGCGACCTTGGCGATCGCCTCGTTCCTGCGCATCGGCGCGTATACCGGGAATATCGAGAGCAGTCCCGCGGTCGGCAAATTCCTCGCGTGGGGACCGAGTTGGGGCTGGTTGCTCGCTGCGCTGCTCGTGATCGCCGCGATGCTTGCGATGCGGCGCGCTCGACACGCGGCTTAGCGGCCCGGTGAGCGCCGCAGGCATGCGTGAACTTGCCGCGCCACGCTACATTTGGCGAAACTGCTCGGCATAGACACGGCTGACCGGCAGGCTTTCCTTGCGCTGCTTCAGGCGCAACGACACGCGCCCGGCATCGTCGCGCACCGCGGCGGCGATTTCGGCGAGCCTGACCACGGTGCCGCGGTGGATCTGGCGGAATTGGTCCGGCGGCAGCTGCGCCAGCAGTTCCTTCAGCGGCGTGCGGATCAGCGCTTCGGCGTCGCGCGTGACCACGCTGGTGTATTTGTCGATGGACTGGAAGTAGCAGACCTCTTCCACCGGGATCATGCGCACCGTGTTGCCCACCGCCGCGCGCACGATGCGCAGCGGACCTTCGGCCGGCGCCGTGCCGCCTGCCGCCTGCGCACCAGGGGCGGCCATCACCTGCTGCAGTTTCGCCACCAGCTGCGCGAGGTCTTCCTGCGGCGCCGCGAGCTGCGCCTGAAGGCGCTCGACCGCCTTCGCCAGGCGCTCGGGCGCCACCGGTTTGAGCAGGTAGTCGACGGCGGCGAGTTCGAACGCCTTCAGCGCGTATTCGTCATAGGCGGTGACGAACACGATGCGCGGCACCGGCTCACCTGCGCTCAAGCGGTCGGCCAGTTCCGCCGCGACCTCCAGTCCGTCCAGCCCGGGCATGCGTATGTCGAGAAACAGCACATCGGGCCGCTCGGTTTCGGCCAGCCGCAGCGCCTCAATGCCGTTGGGCGCGAGCGCGATCACCTGTAACTCGGGCCAAGCCAGGCCGAGCGCGGCCTTTAGGCTTTGCGCAAGCAGTGGCTCGTCTTCGGCGATCAGCGCGCGCGGCTTCATGTGTCTAAGAGGCCGTAACAAAAATCATTTTGTTGCGGCCCGGTCCAGGGGAGCGCGAGGAGAGGTCGCCCGAGGGGACTTTCCGGTCGAGCGGGATCGAGACCTTCGGGGCGTATCCCCTCGCCTTGTTTCCGACTCCAATGGCAGGCGCAGCGCAATGCGCACGCCGCCGCCCGCAGACTCGCCGATCTCGGCCGAGGCGGCGTCGCCATAAAGCGCGGCCAGACGCGTCTTCACGTGGCGCAGGCCGACGCCGGTGCCGGCGGTGGCGGTCGCGCCGAAGCCCAGGCCGCTGTCCTCCACCACCAGCACCAGCTGTCTGCCTTCGGCGCTTGCAGCGACGCTCAGCCTGCCGCCGTCGACCTTGGGCTCCAGGCCGTGCTTGATCGCGTTCTCCACCAGCGGCTGCAGCAGCATCGGCGGAAGCTTGGCCGCGGCAAGCGCTTCGGGCAGGTCCAGGGCGTAAGTAAGGCGCGGACCCATGCGGATTGCGAGGATTTCAAGATAGCCGCGCAGCAGCGCGAACTCCTCTGCGAGCGTGCAATGGTCATTGCGCGTCGAGGCAAGGGTGGCGCGCAGGTAAACGTCAAGGTGGGCAAGCATCGTCTGGGCACGCGCCGGGTCGGAGCCGATCAGCGCCTGCAGATTGGCCAGGGTATTGAACAGGAAATGCGGCTCGATCTGCGCCTGCAGCAGCTTCAGCCGCGCCTCTGCCGCCTCGCGTTCGCTGCAGGCGAGGCGCTCGCGCGACCAGAAGACGAAGCTGCCTGCCAGGCCCGCACCCGCGGTGAGCACGAGGAATCCCAGCATCGCGTTCGGACTGATTGCGTCGAATCCCCAGCGTTCGCCAAGCAGCCGGCTGGCGATGAAGCTGCCGCCAAACCAGCCTACCGGCGTGGCCAGGAGCGCAAGACCGATCAAGGGCACCAGCGTGGTACCGCCCCTATTCAGCCACAGCCAGTGCCGCGGAAGGTCAATGCTTGCGTAGGTGAGCAGGCCAATGCACAGGCTGTACACCATGTTGTTGCCGAACCCCTTGTTGCCCCAGGCCGTGAGCGCCGCAGCGATCAGCGTGCACAGCACAATGGTGCCGAGCAGGCGGCGCGGTACGTCGGAATAGGGGTAATTGGCCATTGGATCTCCGCAGGCTCAGCGCGCGCCCGGAACGCGTCGCGATTCCAGCTTGCGCAACTCGTCTTCGACCATGCGTTCGCGCAGCCCGGTGCCCGATAAGTATACCGCAAGGCCATGAATGCAGAGGCCGACGGCCCAGCCGCCGAGCGGAAACGCAGACCAGAGGAAGCCCGGCGTAGTCCGCTGGTTGATGGCGAAGAGCAGCGTGTTCACCGCGACGAACACGGCGAAGTGGATGAAGAAACCGAATTTCATGCCGGCGCGCCGGCGGGCGATGCGGACGAGGTCTGTTTGTTCCATGATGATTCCTTTGGAAGTCATGCGCGATTGAAAAGAGGAACCGCCGGGCGCTGCGCCCATACCCACAGCGTGCGAGCGAGAAAAATGCCGCTGAGCAATCCAAGGCCGAAACTGGCCGCCGTCCTGAAGCCGGCGGCATGCACCAGCACCGGTGCCATCGCCTGGCTCACGGCAAGCGCGTACCGGGCGAAGAACATGGCCATCATCAGTGCGAGCGGCACCCAGCTACCCGGCACATGGAAATTGCCGGTCGCCGCCGACCAGTACGCGCCGGCCGGCTGTTTCCACACGCGGTTGAGCAACAGCGCGCCAGCGCCGCCGCCGATCCACGCGGCGAGGACCAGCGGTTCCGGACCGAAGCTGCCGACGACACGGCCGAGCGAGAACAGGCCAAGCGCCGCGGGCAGGATCGCCAGTCGTGCCGGCGTCAGCTCGCGTGGCTTCGATTGCAGGCAGCCGAGCACGATCAAACCGATAAACAGCGGCAACACCCACAGCGGTGTTCCGCGCAGGATTTGCAGCAGGATTTGCGTCAGCATGTAAACCTCCGTTCGTTTGCGATGGAGCCAGTTTCCGCGGCGCACCCGCGCCCGGCCAGCGAACTGCGACGAACTGCGGATTTCGCCGGATGAAACGCTGCACCGGACGACCGGCGGCAGGGGCGCGGCGCGCAAATAGGGCTCGTTTCAGCGCCGCGCATCCAATAGAATGGCGTTGTTGCCGCCAGCGTGCGACAGGGCGCGGCGGCACCGAGACTATTGCTCCAAATGGCGATCCTTTGACGACCGAACACGGCCGGGGCGCATCCCGGAAATCTCGCAGCAGCAGCGCTCGCGCAAGCGGCCCGGCCACCGGCACCGGGCTCGCACTGGCGCGGCTGCTGCAGCTTGCCAGCCCCAGCCTGCCGGTCGGCGCCTACAGCTATTCGCAGGGACTGGAAGCGGCGGTCGACGCCGGCGTCGTGCGCGATGCCGCGGGCGCCGGCCGCTGGATCGGCGAAGTGCTCGCCTATTCCGTGGCGCGGCTGGAGGCGCCGGTATGGTGGCGCCTGCGTGGCGCCTGGTCCGACGCCGATAGCGGGCGTGTGGCGGACTGGAACGAATTGTTTCGCACTACGCGCGAGAGCGCCGAACTGCGCGCCGAAACGCTGCAGATGGGCTATTCGCTGCAGCGCCTGCTGCTCGAAATCGGCGATTTCGGCGACGCCGCGCTGGCGCAGCTGCGCAGCGTCGACGACATCACTTTCCCTGCCGCTTTCACCTTCGCCGTAGTGCAATGGCAGATTCCGGCGCGCAGTGCGCTGATCGCCTATCTGTGGGCCTGGCTGGAGAATCAGGTCATGGCGGCGCTGAAATCGGTGCCGCTGGGCCAGACCGACGGCCAGCGCCTGCTGCTCGCGCTGGCGGCGCTGCTGCCCGGCATCGCCGATGAGGCCGGCGCGCGCGCCGACGCGGACCTGTGCAATTACGCGCCGGGGCTTGCGATACTGTGCAGCCGGCACGAGACCCAATACAGCCGTCTGTTCCGTTCCTGAATGTTCCGTTCCCGGAGGAAACGCAGCGCATGAGCAAGTCGCAAGCAAAGAAGGCCGGGGCGCAGGCCGCCAATCCGCTGCGCGTAGGCATCGGCGGCCCGGTGGGCTCGGGCAAGACCGCCCTTACCCTGTCGCTGTGCCGCGCGCTGCGCGACACCTTCAAGCTCGGCGTAGTCACCAACGACATCTACACCGAGGAGGATGCGCAGTTCCTGGTGAAGAACGGCGCGCTCGCGCCCGAGCGCATACTCGGCGTCGAGACCGGGGGCTGCCCGCATACCGCGATCCGCGAGGACGCCTCGATCAACCTCGAGGCGGTGGCGCGCCTGAACGCGCGCTTCGGCGATCTCGACATGGTGTTCATCGAGTCCGGCGGCGACAACCTCGCCGCCACGTTCAGTCCCGAGCTGTCCGACCTCACGCTGTATGTGATCGACGTCGCCGCCGGCGACAAGATACCGCGCAAGGGCGGTCCGGGCATCATCAAGTCCGACCTGCTGGTGATCAACAAGATCGATCTCGCGCCGATGGTCGGCGCTTCGCTCGAAGTGATGGCGCGCGACGCGAAGAAGATGCGCGGCGAACGCCCGTTCGTGTTCACCAACCTCAAGACCGGGCAGGGCCTCGATGTGGTGATCGACTTCATCCGGCGCCAGGGGCTGATGCAGTGAATCCGCACGATTTGAGCCAGCTTCCCAACGACTGGATGGCGCTGCTGGCGGTGGTGTACGCGCTGGGGCTGCGCCACGGCATGGACCCGGACCATCTCGCCACCATAGACGGGATCGCGCGCAGCAATGCGGCGCGCAATCCGCGCCTGGCGCGCTGGTCGGGCTTCCTGTTTTCCGCGGGCCACGGAGCCATCGTGATCCTGGTCGCGATCGGCGTGAGCCTGCTGGCGCGGCAGTGGGAAACGCCGGCCTGGCTGGAAGCGCTCGGCGCCTGGGTTTCGATCGGTTTTCTCTACGCACTGGGCCTGCTCAACCTCAACAGCGTGTTCACCGCGGCGCCCGGGGAGGTCGTGGCGCCGGTTGGACTGAAGGGCCGGCTGCTGGGGCGCATTGTGCATGTCGGCCATCCGGCGCTGATCGCCGCGGTCGGCGCGCTGTTCGCGCTGTCATTCGACACCGTGAGCCAGGTGGCGCTGTTTTCGCTCACCGCCTCGAGCCTGTCCGGCTGGGGTTTCGCGCTCGTGCTCGGGGTCGCGTTCATGCTCGGCATGATGACGACGGACGGCGCGAACGGATTGTTCGCCGCCCGCTTGCTCGCGCGCGCCGACCGCCGCGCACTGATCGCATCGCGCGCCATGGGCCTGGCCATCGCCGGCTTGTCGCTGCTGGTGGGCAGCTACGGGCTGGCGCGGCTGCTCTATCCCGGCTTCGCCGGCCACACCGCGGGGCACGAACTGCTGCTCGGCTGTGCCGCGACCGCGATCGTCGGGCTCAGCTTCCTCATCGGCCTGCGCCTCGCGCCGGCCCCCGCCCGCGCCCTAGCACCTAAGGATCTGTAACAAAACGAGGGGAGACCTGCCCGCGTGCTCCCCTAAGTCAGCCGCTGACAAAATGCCTTTTGTTGGCGGCTCCAGGGCATGAACCGGCCGCGTCACCTACCTGCCGATCACCTCGCCGAACAATACCCACTGCCTGCCGTCGAATCGCTGCAGGCGCATGGCCTCGAACGGAAAGTAATCGTCGGCAGCGGTATTGACGGTGACCCCGGGCAGGGCGACATCGAGTTGCACATGCTTCAGATTGGCCGCCTGGCGCATCACGTTCGCGCGCGTCAGATCGTCACCGGCCTGATTCAATACCTGCACCAGGATCTGCGCCAGCGCGTAAGCATACACATTGAGGCTGTCGGTCTGGCTGCCTTCCGGGTAATACTTCTGCATGAACGCGCGCCAACGCCTGATCGCCGGGTCGTTCTCCCATTGTTTGTCGCTTGGATCCTTCAGATAGGCCGCGGTGATCAGGCCCAGCGACTTGTCCGCCCCGGCCGGGATCAACACCGATCCGACCGAAGACGACACAGCGTTGAGGTATTGAACCGGGCGCCAGCCGGTGTCGTAGGCGCCGCGTATCGCCATCGCCGCGAACTTCGGCGTCGTGATGTTCAGGAATACGTCCGCACCCGAGGCTTTCAGCTGCACCAGCTGCGAATCGACCGTCGGATCGCTGGTCTCATAGGAAAGCTTGGCGACGATCATGGTCTGCGCCCTCGCGCCCAAGCCATTTTCGAATCCCGTGAGGTAGTCCTTGCCGTAATCGTCGTTCTGGTAGAGCACAGCGATCTTCGCATCCGGCCGGGTCTGCAGGATGTGCCGGGCGTAGATCGAAGCCTCGGTCTGATAATTGGGCTGCCCGCCCATGGTCCAGGGGAAGTGCTGCGGATCGCCCCACTTGCTCGCGCCGGAGGCGACGAACAGCTGCGGTACCTTTTTCGCGTTCAGGTACTTGTGGATCGCCGCGTTGGTCGGGGCGCCGAGGGGATTGAACATGAACAGCACCTGGTCCTGCTCGACCAGGCGCCGCACCATTTCCACCGTTTTCGGCGGGCTGTAGCCGTCGTCCAGGCTGATGAATTCGATCTTGCGGCCGCGGATGCCGCCCGCGTCGTTGATCATCCTGAAGTACGCGGCCTCCGCCTTGCCGATGGTGCCGTAGGCCGAAGCCGGGCCGCTGTAGGGAATGGTGTTGCCGATCTTGATTGCGCTGTCGGACGCACCGGGGTCGTACTTTATTTGCGCCAGTGCCGGCGCTGCAAGTACGAAAAGAACAAGCGCAGCTAAGCGCAGAAAACGATAGTCGGTCATGAAGGCCCTGCAGCTAGTCAGGCGGGCTTGCTTGCCTGGGCCGTCATTATCGCCGAAAGCGCGGCGCGCATCGGGCTCGCGCAGGCACGAACCCGATGCGCCGCCGCTGCAAGCCTGCTACCTGCCTATGATCTCGCCAAAACGTATCCATTCCTTGCCGTCGAAGCGGGCGAGCTGCTCCGCCTCGATCGGCGCAAAATCGGTGGGGCTGGTGTTGATCTTGATCCCCGGCAGGAGCACGTTGAGATCGAAATTCTTCAGGTTCGCCGCCTGTTTCATCACGTTCTCGCGCGTGAGGTTGTCACCACACTGTTTCAGCACCTGCACCAGGGTCTGCGCCGCGCCGTAACCGGACACGTTGAAGACGTCCGTCAGCTTGCCGTCGGGATAATATTTCTTCATGAAGTCGCGCCAATCGTTCATGCCCTTGTCATTCGCCCATTCCAGATCCTGCGGATCCTTGAGGTAGGTGGCGGAGATGATGCCGGTCGATTTTTCCAGGCCGGCGGGCGTCAACACCGAGCCGATGGACGCGGAGACGCTGTTCAGATACTGCACCGGTTTCCAGCCGATATCGTAGGCCTTGCGGATCGCCTGCGCCGCGAATTTCGGCGTGGTGATGTTGAAGAACACGTTCGCGCCCGAGCCCTGCAGCTGCACGATCTGCGAATCTATGGTCGGGTCGCTGGTTTCGTAGGAGGCTTTGGCGATGATCATGGTCTTGGCTTTCGCGCCGAGCCCGTCTTCGAAGCCCTTAAGGTAGTCCTTGCCGTAGTCGTCGTTCTGGTAGAGCACGGCGATCTTGGCATCCGGCTTGGTCTTCAGGATATGCGCGGCATAATTCCGCGCCTCGGCCTGGTAGCTGGGCT
>JAANCK010646585.1_pt1 | contig 10955 bp, 12 predicted proteins | sample 7277841 | NCBI WGS metagenome assembly JAANCK01 (sample SAMN14222788, study PRJNA588281) | permafrost metagenome | isolation source: Arctic cryosol methane SIP | place: Canada:Nunavut | collected 2015-07 | reverse complement strand
TCGACGCACATGGACGGTTGCAGCTCGCGGACTTCTGGGCGTGCGTCATCAACCCGTGGGCGCTCGTGCAGTACGCGCACACGATGGTCGGCGCGGTCGTGACCGGTGCGTTCGTCGTCGCCGCACTGGGCGCATACTGGACCTTGCGCGGCCTGCACACCGAGACGGCGCGCACCAGCCTCGCGTTGGGGACGGTGATCGGATGCATCGCGAGCGTGCTGGTCGCCTTCCCGACCGGCGACATGCAAGGCAAGCTCGTCGCGCGCCATCAACCGGTCGCTCTCGCCGCGATGGAAGGCCGCTTCGAGAGCGGAACGCACGCGGCGATCACGTTCATCGGTCAACCGAACGTGCAGGAGCGCAAGCTCGACAACCCGATCGAGGTGCCTTCGATCCTCTCGTTCGTCGCCTACGGCAGCTTCTCGAGCAACGTCAAGGGCCTCGACGAGTTCCCCGAAGACCAGTGGCCGACGAACGTCGAGCTCCTCTACTACGCGTTCCACATCATGGCCGGGCTCGGCACGATCTTCATCGCGATCACGCTCGTGTCGAGCTTCCTGCTCTGGCGCGGAGCTCTCGCGCGCTCGCGCTGGATGCTGTGGATCCTGATGCTCGCGTTCCCGTTCCCGTTCATCGCCAACACGGTCGGATGGATGACCGCGGAGCTCGGAAGGCAGCCGTGGATCGTGTACGGCATGTTGCACACGGCGGACGGGAGCTCCGCCAACGTGCACGGCGGATCGGCGACGTTCACGTTGATCGGATTCGCGGGACTCTATTTCGTGCTCGGCGTCCTCTACCTGTTCCTCGTCGGACGCGAAGTGGCACACGGACCGTCGTCGGCGCCGATCGCGCACTGAGGCCCAGCCATGCAAGCAATCTGGTTCTGGCTCGTGTCGGTGATGCTCGCGATCTACGTCGTGCTCGACGGCTTCGACTTCGGAGCGGGCGCTTTGCACATGTTCGTCGCGCGCGAGGACACGGAGCGGCGCGAAGTCATGGGCGCGATCGGACCGTTCTGGGGCGCGAACGAAGTGTGGCTCCTCGCCGCGGGCGGATCGATGGTGCTCGCGTTCCCGCGCGTGCTCGCGTCGGGCTTCTCGGGCTTCTACATGGCGATGTTCCTCGTGCTGTGGACGCTGATCTTGCGCGGGATCGCGATGGAGTTCCGCTCGCACGTCGTCGACACGATGTGGCGCGCGTTCTTCGACGTCGTCTTCGGATTCGCGAGCATCCTGTTGCCGGTCCTCTTCGGCGCTGCGCTCGGCAACTTGCTGCGCGGCGTGCCCCTCGACGAGCAGGGCACGTTCGATCTGCCGCTCTTCACCGACTTCAGCGCGCACAGCCCGGTCGGGATCCTGGACTGGTTCACCGTGACGGCCGGCGTGTTCGCGCTCGTCGTGATCACGGCGCACGGGGCCTTGTTCCTGGCTTGGAAAACCTCAGGCGCCGTGCAAGCGCGCTGCATCCGCCTCGCGCCGCGCCTGTGGATCACAGCCATGATCCTGTGGATCGCGACGACGTGGGCGACGAACGTCGTGAACCCGACGATCTTCACGGCGTTGCCCGAGCGCCCGCTCGCGTGGTTGTTCGGCGCCGTCGCGATCGCCGGCATCGCCGCCGTGTGGATCGGCATGCGGAGCGCGCGCTACGGCCTCGCGTTCGCAGGCTCGAGCGCGTTCATCCTCGGTTTCCTGGCGACGACGGCTGCGTGCGTGTTCCCCGTCATGTTGCGCGCGATCGACGTTCCCGCGCGATCGTTGACGGCGGACAACGCCGCGTCAAGCAACGTGAGCCTGACCGCGGGCCTGTGCTGGTGGCTCTTCGCCTTCCCGATCGCCGTCGGCTATTTCGTGTTCCTGTTCCGCCATCACCGCGGGAAGGTCGTCGCTGCACGGGACGGCGAAGGCTACTGAGCGGCGCGGATACGCTCGATCTCGCCGCCTCGTTCCGGGAAGAACCTCACGACGAAACTCCTTCGCCGGCACTTCTGCCAGCGTGCTTCTTTCCGTCGCCGAATCGATCGAGCCAGGCGGCGACCTCCTCGTCGGTCGTCGGCGTGAAGTCGCGATACCAGGCGCCGACGGCGTAGAAGGGCTCGGGCGTGCTGACGCAGACGCACTCGTCCGCGAGGCGCTGCAGCTGGTCGCACGCTTCGTTCGACGCCACCGGAGTCGCGGCCACGATGCGCGCGGGATCGTGCTTGCGCAGCGCCATCACCGCCGCACGCATGGTCGCTCCCGTCGCGAGCCCGTCGTCGACGACGATCACCGTCATGCCGCGCACGCTCGGCATCGCCCGTCCCTGCCGGTACGCGCGCTCGCGGCGCTCGAGCTCGGCCGTTTCGCGCCGCAAGACGTGCTCGACCTGGGTGCGCGTGACGCCGAGATGCTTCACGATGTTCTCGTCGAGACCGACGATGCCTCCGCTCGCGATCGCGCCCATCGCAAACTCCTCGTGGCCGGGCGCGCCGAGCTTGCGCACGGAGAGGACGTCGAGCGGCGCGTGCAAGGCCGTCGCCACCTGTGCCGCCACCGGAACCCCGCCGCGGGGCAGACCGAAAATCACCACGTCGTCGCGGTCGGCGTAGCGCCCAAGTCGTTTCGCGAGGGCGCGACCGGCGTCATCGCGGTCGGCGAAGCGCATGTCCTCCGATCCGAAGTCCATTTGTCGCGCTCCTTCAGACGCGCAAGTACGAATCGCTCGCGCGCTCCTGCGAGTGCCCGCCGCGACCGTCGTCCTTCGACAGGATGTTGCACCACGGCTCGCACACGGACGCGAGCGTCTCGGCAACGTGCTCCATGGCGATGGTCTCGTGCTTGCGACCCTGATCGTGCGCGGCGCGGCGCGCGATGTCGTTCAAGGAGAGGATGCCGACCAGGTGGCTGTCGTCGTCGACGACGGGCAGACGGCGCACGTGGCGATCCTGCATCGACAACTCGGCCTTGCCGATCGAGTCCTCCGGGCTGCAGGTCTGGAGCTCGCGCGACATCACTTCGTCGACGCGGATCGCGGCCAGCGGACGACCCGTCATGTACGCCGCCATGCAGATGTCGCGGTCGGTGACGATGCCGAGCGGATGGTTCTCCTCGTCGACGACCGGTACGACGCCGCAATCGTGCTCCCACATCAGGCGCGCTGCTTCGCTCGTGGGATCGGCGGGCTTGCAGGTGACGACGTCGACCGACATCACGTCTTGGATCTTCATGTCTGTTCTCCTTCTGCGGTGATGAGGAGAACATGCGGTCCTGCGCAGGTGGAATATCAGCCTTGCACGCGATCGCGGAACTCCCCGCTTGCCGGGGTCCGCGTAGGAGATCAAGTGGTGATATCGAAGTGCGCGCTCTCGGGAAGAGATGCAAAACCTCCGGCAGTGCCGGGCGATGCAACGCCTCGGGACCATTCGTTTCCGCGCGACCGCGGACATCGTCTACCCGCGTGTTTTCGCGGGTCATCGTGTCGACGGCGCTCCGAGAGCCACCGGCGGGGAGCGGTCTCGTGCATGGCGGCGAAGGAGAACGTCAGATCGCGACCGTCGGCCTGAGTCGCGCGGCCGTGGCGAGGATCTCGTACGACCTGACGCGCGCCGCGTGATCGAAGGTGCTCGACACGACGATCAGCTCGTCCGCGCCCGTCTTCTTGACGACGCGCTCGAGTCCTTCGCGCACGCTCTCCGGTGAGCCGACGACCGAGAGCTCGAGCATGCGCATGACCTGGATCCTCTCCGGCGGCGTCCAGTACGTCTCGATGTCGTCGATCGGCGGCTGTGCGGGCCCGGGACGTCCGCGCGTCAAGTTGACGAACTGTTGCTGAGCCGTCGTGAAGAGTCGCAGCCCTGCCGCGTCGGTCTCCGCCGCGAACACGTTCACGCCGACCATCGCGTACGGTGCCTCGAGTTGATCGGACGGTCGGAACTGCGAGCGGTACACGTCGAGAGCCTGCATCAAGTCCGACGGCGCGAAGTGCGATGCGAACGCGTACGGCAGTCCCAGCGACGCGGCCAATTGCGCTCCGAACAAGCTCGACCCGAGGATCCACAGCGGCACGTTCGTCCCGCCGCCCGGCACCGCTTGCACGACCTGTCCGGGTCGAACGGGACCGAGCAACGCGCGCAGCTCCTTCACATCGCGCGGGAAATTCTCCGAAGCGTCCGGCTCGCGTCGCAACGCGCGCCACGTCTTGTGGTCCGTTCCGGGCGCCCGACCGAGCCCGAGGTCGATGCGCTTCGGGAAGAGCGACTCGAGCGTCCCGAACTGCTCCGCGATCACGAGCGGCGAATGGTTCGGCAGCATGATGCCGCCCGCGCCCACGCGGATGGTCGACGTGCCGCTCGCCAACCAGCCGATCACGACCGACGTCGCGGCGCTCGCGATCCCCGTCATGTTGTGGTGCTCCGCGACCCAGTAGCGCCGGTAGCCCAGCCGCTCCGCGTGCTGCGCGAGGTCGAGGCTGTTTTGCAGCGCGGTGCGCGGCGTCGAGCCCATGGTGATCGGCACGAGATCGAGTACGGAAAGCGGGATCATGCGCGGCCTTCGTCGCCCATCGTGCACGGGATCTCAACGCGTGTCGCGCTTCGTTTGCGATCGCCCGGCTCGAGCAGGCCGGCGTGCAATTCCACGTGTGCGGCCGGCAGCTCGCGTTCGCCGGCACGGACACGAAGACGCTGACGAGCGAAGTGACGGTGGCGAGCGACGCGTTGATCGTGCTGATGACGTATCGGAATCAGGGTTACGCGCTGCTCAGCTTCTGACGCCCTGGTTGGAACGTGCCGCTGAGCGCCGTCAAAAGCTCAGGGAGTAGCTCACGCCGAGGTTGTACTCGCCGTCGGTGTGCGTGAGGACGAGCCCGATCAGCTGACTCTCTCCCAAGCTGGACTCGAGCAAGTGCTGGAGGTTGTGCCCGTCCCACGAGTGGATCGAGCTGATGCGCTTGCTCCAGTTGATCGCCAGGCCGCCGATCGCGACGGCCTCGTCGTCGAAGGTGCCGTAGCTCACTCCCGCGTACGGCGCGATCGGCAGTCCTGTCCAGCGCGGGTCCATCCTTCCTGACTCCGGGCTCTGTCCGGGATGAGAAATGGATGGCCGAAGACCTGCTCGTCACGCGAAAGGGGAAAGACCTCCGTTGAGCATCACACAGGCATTGGCGTCTCCTTCTTCCTCCCCCTGCGGGCGGCTCGCGCCAACCAAGAGAGCCATTCCAAGGGCCCGGCGCAGGTTTGGAGGGGTTGTTGTCAAGTTTTGTTGCAAGAAAACTTGACATTGAGGACGAAAAGGAGCATACTCACCCCATGAGCCGGACGCTCAGCCATCCCTCTTCAGGCCGCCATGTCGCAGGCGAGGTTCGCCGACGCGTGGAGGCCGGCGGGGAGCGCCTATGGCGGGTTGAAGACTTCGGAGACCTGTCCTTTCCCGCCGTGGCCCAGGCTCTCTCCCGACTGACTCGAGCTCAAGCGCTTCGGCGCCTGAGCAAGGGGGTCTACTACCGCAGCCGGAAGACCACGTTCGGTGAAAGCCGGCCCAATCCGACATCGCTGCAAGCACTGGCCACGAAGCAAACGGCGATGTTCCCGGCTGGCCTCGCGGCAGCCAACCTGCTCGGGTTCAGCACGCAGAGTCCCTCTCGAAAAGAGTTCTCGACGAATGCCACCAGCCTTCCGCGCAAGCTTGTGGGTTCGAACACGGTCGTGCACACCCGACGACCGGCGACCTGGGCGCATCTCTCTCAAGAGGACGGAGCTCTTCTCGAGTTTCTGCGCGACGGTGGAAAGACGACGGAGCTCTCGGGTGAGGATACTGCGAAGCGCGCCCTCACACTGCTGGGTGAGGATGGACGCTTTCACAGGCTCGCGGAGATCGCGCCTTCCGAACCGCCGCGCGTTCGAGCCATGCTCGGCGTTCTGGGACAAGAGTTGGAGGCCCCCAAGACCTTGCTTGCTTCGCTCCGTTCCTCGCTGAATCCCCTCTCCAAGTTCGACTTCGGAGTGTTCGCGACACTCCCTGGGGCTGCAGCGTGGCAGGCAAAGCAGCGAGGTTGATGTGCGGCTCTGCGGACACCCCGACTTCGATCAGCTGATCCAACGCACTCAGGAGCACTTTCAGCCGCGCGGCTTGCGGCTCGCCATCATCGAGAAGGACTACTACGTCACCGAAGCGCTGCGGCCGATCGCGGCGTATGGCGGCGACAAGGTGATCTTCAAGGGAGGCACGAGCCTCTCCAAGGGGTGGAACCTGATCGATCGTTTCTCCGAGGACATCGACCTCTTCCTCGATCCGGAAGCGTTCCAGCCAGCGCTGGGGACGAACGCCATCAATCGCGAGCTCGAGCGTCTGCGCGATGCCGTCGCGGCTCATCCGGCACTCACCTTCCTTCCCGGCGAAAGCTATACCTTCGGTGGCATCGGCCGCAACGACCGATTCTCCTACGAACCGCGCTTCGGCGGTCCGGGCGAGCTGCCCAGCCGAGTACTCGTCGAAGCAGGTACAGGGAGCGGCAGGGAACCAACCGTTGTGCTTCCGCTGCGATCCCTCGTTGCGCAGTTCCTCGATGAGACAGCTCGCAGCTTGGACGCGAGTGATGAGGCCGCGTTCTCGATGCGACTCCTTCACTTCCGGCGGACTTTCGTGGAGAAGCTGTTCGCCATCCACGCCAAGGTGGAGCTGCTGGTGAAGCGTCAGGGCATGCCGCTCGGAAGCTATGCGCGCCACTACTACGACCTCTACAGCTTGGCCGGTCGGCCGGAGATCCCCGCGATGCTCGCGTCAAATGAGTACAGCACGATCAAGGCCGACTACGATCGCGTCAGTCGTGCGCACTTCGAGCGAGACTACGTACCACCGCCGGACATGAGCTTCGCCGGAAGCGATGCGCTCTTTCCGCCGCCCGACCTCGCACCATTGCTCGCAGCGGAGTACGAGACGCAGTGCAGGCAGCTCTGCTACGGGCGATACCCGTCCTGGCAGGAAGTCACCGCACGGTTTCTCGAGCTGCGCCCGCTCTTGTGAAGCGGGCGCATTCGGTCACCTACACGAGGAGTCAACCGCGGCGAGCCATGGCCTGCATTGCGCGCAACGGATCCGCTTCCGCGCGGTCTGGTGCTTCGGCCCACCGCGCAGATGCTCGGCGATCAGCCGGTTGTACTTGGCCTGACTCTCCGGCGAACCGAAGACGCCGAGGTAGATGTCACGCCCGTCGAGCGTGACCACCGCGCACTGCCGCGCCTTGTGCAGCCGGTAGGCTGGCACACGCGGCACGTTGCTCGCGACCATCGCAGCTCCTGGGACATCCAGTACATGTACTGGCTTTCGGCCCTGGGTGAGCCGCACTGCCCGACATGGGCAGGTTCCCCAAACCTGGGGATCAGCGAGACTTGGATTGGAGCGGCTGAAGGGACTTGAACCCTCGACATCAACCTTGGCAAGGTTGCGCTCTACCACTGAGCTACAGCCGCGTCCTTTGGGGTGACGAAGGATAGCGCCCGCGGGCCCGAAGGCAAGGGCGAGGGGCCGGGCGGGCGCTCAGCCGCGGCACGCGCGCTCGATGGCCGCCGACACGTGATCGGAAGCGTCTTTCGCGGCCTTTTCGAGCGGCCACGACTCCCCCATCCGGCCGGCGAGACGCGCGGCGAACCGACAGCCCGACCCGCGGATCTTCCCGCCGACGACGCGCGCGTGCTCGATCGTCACGACGCGGCCGTTGCGCTCGATCACGAGGTCGCGCACCGGATCCTCGAGGCCGTGTCCGCCCTTCGCGATCACGGCGCGCGCGCCCAGGCCGAGCAGCATCTCGGCGGCGTGCGTGCGCGCGGTGATCGACGCGGCGAGGAGCGCGGCAGGAACGCGCGCGAGCTCGGCCAGCTCGTCGATGTTGGGAGTCACGATCACGTCTTCGCCGATGAGCTCGCCGCGCATCGCCTCGACGGCGTTCGCGTCGAGGAAGCGCGCGCCGCTCGAGGCGCGGATCACAGGGTCGAGGACGATCGAAAACACTGCCGAATCAAGTTCGTGCATCATCGCCGAACGACCAACACCCGGCGAATGCTCGGAGTGCGCTGCACGAGCGGCGCGCGCGAGTCGAACGGCCGCCCGCACGTGCTCGACGCCGGGCAAGAGGCCGAGCTTGATCGCGTCGACGCCGCGATCATCAGTGCCGTGCTGCACGTGCGCGAGCGCTTCGGCGAGCCATGTGCGCGCGTCGACGGCGCCGATCGAGCGCACGCCGTGGTCGTCCTGGTCCGTGTGCGCAGTGACGACGACGAGCACTTCGACGTCGAGGTCCGACAACGCCGCGCGATCCGCGTCGACTCCCGCCCCCGACGGATCGTGGCCGCCGACGACGAGCACGCGCGTCATCGCGGAGCCCGCTCCAGCGTCACATCCATGTCCTTGTCGACGTCGTGCAGATCCTGGGTCACGAAGCCCGGCGCGCCGAGGTTGACGTCGACGCTCGCCTGCAGCGTGATGAAGCGGATCACACCGTCTTCACCGGTGATCTTGCGCGGAGGTCGACGGTCCTCGGACGTCTCGATCACCCTGCCGGTCAAGTAGCTGACCGGCTTGCCCTCCGGGTCGTTCACGTGCAGCGTGCGCTGGAAGACGCGTTGGCGCAGATCGATCTGGACGACGCGCGGATCGACGACTTCGACGCCCGGCTTCACCTCGACCTCCTGGATGGAAAGCACCGGCTGCGGGATTCCGGCGACGCTGACCGAGAGCTCGAGCTTGCCCGGCGCCAATTTGGCCGCGTGGACGATGTCGTTGGGACCGAGGTGGAGCGTGAGGGTCTGGTCACCCGAGTCGATCTTCACGCTCACGCGCTCGGACGGCATGCCCGCGGGCAGGAGGAACTTGCTCACGAGCGTGCCCAAGCGCGACATGACGATCCGGACCTTCTTGTCGCCGCGCTCGACGTGCGCGAGCGGCATCATCAAGTGGTCCGGTGCTTCGCAGACGAGATCGATGTCTCCTTCCGGCGGCGACCCGCGCAGCTTGAAGAAGCCGGACGAGTCGGACATCGCGGGACAATCGAGAGCCGGAAACCGGACGTACTTGCCGCCAGGGACCGGAATCTGGCGCAGACGGACCCACGCACCGGGCACGGCCGCGTCGCGATCGTCGACGACGTAACCCTGCACGAGGAAGGGCAGCTCCTTCATGCGCACGGATCCGAAATCGCGCTCGCCGTCGGTGAAATCGTCGGGAACAGGAATCTCGACGCTCGCAAGCGCGTCTCCGGCTGGATCGATCTGGACGAGGACGACCGACGAGAAGTGCTCGGCCTGGTGGGAAGCGTTCCACGTCCACGGATCGTTTCGACCGAGCGGAATGCTCAAGGCCCCATCCGCCTCGGGTGCCCAATCGCCGCTTCCGGCGGGAACGGCCAGGGACCCCAAGCGCAGCCACGCCCTCACCCGACCGCGTTCGATCGGTTTCCCCGCCGGGTCCGTGACGTGCACGCGCGCCACTCGAAAGGCGCGCACGAAGGACACGTCGACTTCCTCCAGACCGGCCTCCACCTGCTGCGATGTCGACTCGAACGCGTCACCGCCGTCCAAGAAGACGGTGAACTTCGCATCCTTCTTGGACTCCACGCGGTCGAACGAAGCTTCTCCGTCGTGCGTCGTGCGACTCGATCGGTCCTCGCATGCGAGAGGGCTCGCAGTGCCCGCGATCACCGCGACCAGGAAGGGCTTCGTGACCGGTCTGCCCTGTGGATCCTTCACGTGCACGCGCAGTGGATGGCTCGCGGGGACGACGAGGTCGACTTTGTCCGGCACCGACTTCCCACGCAGCAGCTCGACCGCTTCGGACGATGGGAACACTCCCTCGACGTATGCCGTGAAGCTGCCCGGAGCGGGATCGCGCTCCATCAAGTAGCTCGCGTGCCGCATGTGCACGTTCGCATCGTCGCCTTGCGTGACACCGCGCCAGATTTCGGTGCACCCCTCGTCGCTCACGACCACGGGGACGCCCGTGATCACCGATCCGTCGGTAGACCTCGTCCGGAACACGACGTCGTGGTCCTCGACCATCACGAGCTTCACCTGCGACACCTTGTCCCGATCGACCCACGCGAAGGCGTACAGCACACCGAGCTTCGCATCGACGAGCATGCGGCCCGGTCCGCTCTCCGTGATCGCGATGCCGTAGGCATTCGTCTTCACGGATTCCTTCGCGGAATCGAGCACGACCTTCGGATCTTCGTCTTGCACCGACTGCCCCGGGTGCGCGGTCGACCACGCGTCGATCTCCTTCGCAGTCAGCGCGCGCACTTGCACGTCCGCGATCGGCCGGCCCGTCGTCACGCTCACGCACAGCACGCCCAAGCCCTCGTACTCGGGATCGACCCCCTTGGGGAACACGCCCAGGCCGCCGTTGCTCCCGTTGTCGTCGGGATCGCGCGGCGGAGGACGCGGCTTGCGCGGCGGCGGCGCTTCTTGCTTCGACGCGGGTGGCGGCGTGCTCGATCCTGAGGTCGGTTCCTGCAGCGACGCCGCGACAGCGTTCGAATTCGCACTTGAGTTGGCACTCGAAGTCGCGCTCGGGTTCGCTGGAGCCGGTGCCGAAGCAGACGTCGAAATGGGCGCCGTAGCAGACCCAGTCGGTTCGATGCGCGCCACGGCACTCTTCGGAGACTTCGCCGAAGCAGGCTGCGAGATCACCGTCGTCGCGACGGCGCCCGGCTGACCCGGCGCCAGCGAAAGGTGCGCGGGCGCGGGCGAACGGACTTGTTCGCATCCGCACGGCCGCGCGAGGTGCGCGACGCCGGCGACCAGCGCCGCCAGCGACAGCCAGATGAAGAGGATGAGGAGTGCGCGGCTCACGGGGATTCGTGTCGGGTCGTCGGGACGGGTTGCCGGCTCGGAACGGGATCCACGGATCGGTTCCGCTCGACGCAGAGGGCTCCGAGCGCGATCGCTCGCCTCTACGTCGATGATCCGCGCTCGTACAACGCCGGAC
>JAANCK011569836.1_pt1 | contig 10972 bp, 3 predicted proteins | sample 7277841 | NCBI WGS metagenome assembly JAANCK01 (sample SAMN14222788, study PRJNA588281) | permafrost metagenome | isolation source: Arctic cryosol methane SIP | place: Canada:Nunavut | collected 2015-07 | reverse complement strand
GGGCGTAGCCGGGGGGGAGGGCAGCACCGATCTCCATGGTGACGCTGACCTTGGGGCCGCCCGGGCCGAACTCCAGGACGTCGCCGCTTCTCAGAAACGCCTCCTTGGTCAGCTTGCCGTTCACATAGGTCCCGTACTTGCTCAGGTCGACGACCTTGAACTGATTCCCCTCGCGCTCTATCCTCGCGTGTTCGCGCGAGACCGACGGCTCATCTGCGGGAAACCTCACCGAGCAAGAGGAGAGCCTCCCGACGGTAATATGGTCGTCGAAAAACTCCTGGATCTCGCCCTTCAGGCCGCCGTGGATGTGGATCAGTTGCACGAGTATTGTGGGGGCAGTCGCCATAGTGATTAACCGTTGCTGCTTAGTTGTCGTTGCCGGTTGCCGTTCGGGGGGCGCCCACCCGGGGCTTTATCTTCGCCCCGAGAGGGTGAGGCCACAGGGCCGGTTACCGGAATTTCAGTCCCCCGCCCGCGTCGTGAGCGTCGCGCTGGTTTCCACGTATTCCACGGACTTCGCCGCCTTGCCCGTGGCAGACTTGAAACGCTTCAGCGCTGGGTCCCCGGCGGAGCTGTCGGCCAGGCCGGTCGGCACGATGTCGGCTAGGTCGTCGAGTGGGTCGGTGGCGGCGTAGACGGTGATCCGTTCCGTGCCGTAGACCGGGGGGCCCACCACGATGGAAAACTCCCCGTCGGTGGGGAGCTGGTATACCCGGTCCGCTTCGAAGCGGGCAGCGGGATGGTAGCGGTTGGGAAGGATCTGCACGATGCCCTCGGCGGCGTCGGTGTACACGATGGTGCCGAAAAAGGTTTTGTTGCCTTTGACGAAGAAGGTGATCTTCTCACCCTGCCGGTAGACCGGGCGCTCGGGCCAGACCTGCACGAAAAGAGGGCTCCCGGGACCGTCGCCGGTCAGCTGCTGCAGCAGGGTCTCGCTCTTTTCCTCGGGCGCCACCTCGGCCCGGACCAGGACCCGGACGCAGCGGTGTCCCGAGACGTTCTTGTACTTCTCGCTCTTCAGCTGCTGCAGCCCGCGCACCGGGGCCTCGGTGTACAGGGCGGAAATGCGCGGTTCCGCCTCCTTCCCCTGCATCCCGGCCTGGACCACCACGTGCCCGGCCGCAATGGAGTGAGCCTGGGTGAGGGCGGCGTTCAAGGCCTGCTGCTCGGTCTTTTCGGTGACCGCACCCTTGGCGGCGCAGGCGCTCCCCTGCGCCTCCACGATGACCGAACGAACGGCATACGCCGGGGCCGATATCAGCAGGCAAGCTGCGACAGCGAGCAACCGCTTCACGGGGAAGCCTCCTTCCATCGGGAACCTGCCGGAGCGAGCCGTACGGGTCACTCCTGCGTCCCGTAACGTTTTTTGGAGCCGGGTTTCGGCGCTCCCGGCAGTACCAGTTCGACCCTGCGGTTGAGCTTCCACGCCTCCTCGTTGTGCGCCTTGTTCACCGGGTACTCGCTGCCGTAGCCTACGGCCGCCAGGCTCTCCGGGTCGAGCCCCAGTTTGCTCAGGTAGCTGCGCACCGCGGTGGAGCGGTGGTCGGCTAGCCCCATGTTGTATTCGCCGTCACCCCTCTCGTCGCAAAAACCCTCTAAGGTGAGCGGCACGGGTTTTCCCTTGACGGAGAGATAGTACTGCTCGAGGCTCTTCTTCGCCGCCTCGTCCAGCAGGAACGAGTCGAAGGCGAAGTTCACGATAAGCTGCGGCCGGAAGTCCGCTTCCACCGGCTTCGACGTTTCCCTGGCCGTCACCACGGCAGGCTCGGTCTTGGTCTGTGGTGCCCCCGGAGCGGCCGGAGCGCCCAACAGGTCACCAAGAACGGTCGGGGTCTGAACCGGTATGCAGGCGATCGGTTCGGCCCTCTCCTTGGCAGTCGCCGCCGGGTGCGTCGCGGCACATCCGCCCAGGGCAAAGGCGAGGAAAAGGGATACCAGGGTGAGCGTCTTCGCGGTTGTGGTCATGGTTCCTGCTCCTTTGGACATAGCATGTATTCAGGTGCGGCACGTGCTCAGGTACACAAGCCGGGCGGTGGTCCTTGAGGCCGAGTTCTGCGACCGGCTGCCTATTGGCTCTTGAACTTGGTTATTTCGTCCGGCGTCGCGTACCTGACGGGCCAGATGTACGCCGGGTTCTTCTTGTTCAACCGGCTCATCCCGCCATGGCCGAGGTTGATCCCCTGGCTCCCCATGAGAGAGGAGACCCAGTACTGTCCCGACACTACGATGTTCCTGAACGGGTTGTCGGGGAGCGAGTTGTCGATCCCCTTCACGTTTTCCGGGATCAGGCTCCTCCACTCCTCCTTGCTGGGGAGCTGCCAGTTGCCGTACCCGGCGACCTTCAGGCCGGAGACGTATTTCTCGGCGTTTTCGAAGTCCTCTCCGGAGTTGGCGTAGTTGGCATCCTTGAGCCACATCAGGTTGGTCTTCTTGTCGAACACGACGTCGCCCAGGACCACGAACCTTCCCTTGGCGTCACCCGAGGTGGAATTGGAGTAGATCCCGGCGACCTTCGAGGTCGCAATTTTTATCTGGTCCGCCAGCTGTTTTTTCGTTTCTTCCATCTGCTTCAATTCTTCATTCGCCTTGGCGATCTTGTCGTCGGCCGCCTTCCTGGCCTCGTCGGCCTGCCTGGCTTTAGCTTCGAAAGCCTTTTCTTTTTCTTTCAGCTCGGCGATCTTCTGCTCTTCCGCCATGATTTTCGCATTCATCTTGGCTTCGTTCTTCTTAAGGTTGGCCTCAGCCTCCGCTAGAGACCGCTCCTTGCCCTGTAGGGCGGTTCTCTGCGAATCTATCTGTGAGTTAAGAGCTGAAATCCTACCTTGCTCCTTTTTGATTTCGGCCATCTTATCAGCTGAGAGGGCATCTTTTTCCCTCAACAGCGCCTGGAGTTTCAGTTCGTCCGCCCTGTTTTTCTTGTCCGCCTCGTCGAGTCTGCTCCGGTCGTCGCTGAGGCTGCTGCGCTTGGACTCAAGCTCGGAGAGCCTTGCTTCGTATTCCTTTTTCGCCGCAAGCTGCTTTTTGTTCATCGACTCGATTTCGTCCTTCAAGCCGGACTGCGATGCGGTCAAGGCCCGTATCTGCGCCTGTAGGGCCGCCTTTTCCTGCTTCAGCTTGTCGTTCACCGCGTTCAGGTCGACCTTGGGTTTGGGCAGCTCGCCGCCGGCCTTGGTCATCAGGAATATGCCGTCCTCGTCGACCGCGCTGGTCAGCCTGGAGATGAGCGGCTTCTGCTTGATGCGCTTCTCGACCTCGGGTTTGACCTTGGTGTTGAACAACGCCCCCACGTCGAGGTAGCGCTTCTTGTTCTCCTTCAGCCCTTCCAGGAAGTAGTGGGCGAAGAGGCTGTGCTTGGAGCCGAAGGCCTGGTCGGGGACCGGTTCGTTCCCCCCGGAGGAGACGATGATGCGCGACCTTTTGCCCGCCCCTTCCAGCATCCGCTTGGTAAGCGTGTCGTCGTCGGCGCGCCCGGGAGGTTCGATTTTGATGCTCCTCATCATGGAGCCGCTGTAGCAGCTGTCCGCTACCAGGATGAAGCTCTTTATCTTCCCTTTCTCGTTGCCCATCAGCTTGGTTATCTGCTCGTGCGGAATCCAGCTGGAGGGGTCGTCGGCCTTTCCGTCGATCGGTATCCAGTAGCCGTCGCCCGTCCCCAGCTCGTCCAGAGAACCATGCCCGGCGTAATAGACCATCAGGTTGTCCTTTTCGGTCAGGGACATGGCCTTTTCCCGGATCAGTTTCTGGATGTTCCTGTTGGTCGGTTTATCCTTGGTATGGTCCGTGAGCAAGGTGACCGTGAAGCCGTAATCCTTCTCAAGTACCGCAGCAAGGGCCTCGACATCTGCCACCGGAGTGGACAGCGTGGGGAATGACTCATAGTCGTCGATGCCGATCAGGATTGCATTGTAGCTCTCGGGGTCACTGGCATTGGCGGCTTTGCCCTTCACACCGGCAAGTTTTCCATTGTCAGCTCCGAGAGCAATCACAGGTAATATGAGAGTCGCACACAGAACCGCCAGTGCTATTTTTTGTAATGCTCTTCTCATGTTTACCTCCTCATTGCTGCCAAGATGTTATTTTTTTTCAGCTGCTTGGCTAAATAATAACTAGGATCTGTGCCGTATCAACCCGCATTATGACATTTTTATTCAATTAACTGTACCAAATGTGGCTATCGCCCCTGTCGCCCTTCACGTCAAGGCTATTTCACCTTGATAATGGTGCAGGAAGCCCCGTTGGGGGTCACACCGTTCAGGAAGCGCAGGTCGGCTTCGGGTGCCGCTACCGCTTCGGCATCCATGATGGTCTCCTTGGGCGCCACGGTGAAGAACTCCTCGAAGCTCGACAGCAGCAGCATCTTCTCCAGGACCGCCTGGCTCGACGCCATGCTGGCAAAGACGGAGAAGGTCCGGGTAACGTCTGCAAATGCTTCTTTCTCTACACCAATGACGTGAATGCCTTCCCTCTGAAGCAAACCGTTCGCGAGATGCGGAGACGACAGATTCGCAATCAGTGGCATATTAGTCGCGGTTAAATATCCCAGGATGAGTGGGTTTCCTGTTGTGTTCCCTGAAGAGTTTAAGTTTAAAAACGTGGTGGCACTGGGGGCCTCTATATGGAACGGGGAGCTTGAGGAGCCAAGAGTATCGGCCACTAAGTTCACGGAATGAGCAGTAACCGTCCCGGTCCCAGTCACTGTCCCGTTGTTGGTAAGGTTAGGAGTAGCGGTCAGATTAACAGTCCCGGCATCGATACTGTTATTGACCAGAATGTCTCCCGCATCCACGGTCAATTTGGTGACAACAACTGGTCCATCGAGGGTCGTCGTACCACCGGTAGTAACGGTCAGGTTCCTGCCAGCCACCGGTACAGTGTCCACCTTTTCGAGGGTGATATCCCCGGCATTGGTAGAAGTCAGTGTGGTATCAGCGCCGAGAGTTACCGCATCCTTGAAGTCCTGGAGGCCAGTTGTCTTGATTGTTGCGCCGTTAAGGACAGTGCTCCCGGCAGCATCGGTGGTGACCGAGGCAAGCGCGGTGGTGTTGCCTATCGCTCCGCCGAAGGTGGTCACGCCGGCGGTGTTTACTGCAAGGGCCTGAGCACCGCCTAAAGTGCCATTTACCGTCTTCTCGAGGCTGATGTTGCCGGCTGCGATAGAAGTCAGGACAACTCCTCCTGCGCCGAGGGACACATCCCCTTTGTAGTCCTGCAACCCGGCAGTTGTAATGGTGCCGCTCAACGTGGAGGTCGTGCCGTTGTCGACGATGTTTCCGGCCAAACTCCCGCCCGCACCGACAAACGTGTTGTGGCTGGTACCAGCGGTCAGGTTCTCTATGTTGCTGAAACCGCCGGCTACCCCGGTTGCGCTTCCGCCGTCAGCCGCGGAGATGGTGAAGCTGCTGGTTACGTTGTCCCCGTTAAGCGTATCGTTTCCTGCAAGGCCGTTCACTGTGCCGCTCAGGGTTCCGCCGGCCAGGGTGAAGCTGTCCGTTCCTGCAGTGCCGGCCAGGCTCCCGACGTTGCTGAAACCGCCTCTCACTCCGGCTGCAGTACCAGAATCGACTCCGCTCACCACGTAGGTCGTGCTCCCGGTGAGGCTGTTCCCGCCGCCTCCGCCGTTGAAGGCGCCGGTCAGGCTGCCACCGGTGGCCAGTACGAAGGAGTCGTTGGCGCTGCCGCCGATCAGGTTCTCTATGCTGCTGAAACCGCCGGCAATGCCGGTCGCCGTACCGCCGTCAGCCGTGGTCAGGGTGAAGGTGCTGGCAACGTTGTCGCCGGTCAGTGTGTCGTTACCTGCAAGACCGTTTACCGTGCCGCTCAGGGTACCGCCGGCCAGGGTGAAGCTGTCCGCTGCGGCAGTGCCGACCAGGCTCCCGACGTTGCTGAAACCGCCGCCCACCCCGGCTGCCGTACCGGCATCCGGCCCAGTCACCACATAGGTCGTGCTTCCGGTGAGGCTGTTCCCGCCGCCTCCGCCGTTGATGGCACCGGCCAGGCTGCCGCCGGAGGCTAAAATGAAGGCGTCGTTGGCGCTGCCGCCGGCCAGGTTCTCTATGTTGCTGAAACCGCCGGCAATCCCGGTCACCGCGCCACCGTCAGCCGTAGACAGAGTGAAGGTACTGGCCACGTTGTCGCCGGTCAGCGTGTCGTTACCGGCAAGGCCATCCACCGTGCCGCTCAGGGTGCCGCCGGCCAGGGTGAAGCTATCCGCGCCGGCAGTGCCGGCCAGGGTCCCGACGTTGCTGAAACCGCCGCCCACCCCGGCTGCCGTTCCGGAATCGGCACCGGTCACCACGTAGGCCGAGCTCCCGGTGAGGCTGTTACCGCCGGCTCCGCCGTTGATGGCACCTGTCAGGCTGCCGCCGGTGGCCAAGACGAAGGAGTCGTTGGCGCTGCCGCCGTTCAGGTTCGCTATGTTGCTGAAACCGCCGGCAACCCCGGTCACCGTACCGCCGTCAGCCGTGGTCAGGATGAAGGTGCTGGCCACGTCGTTGCCGGTCAGTGTGTCGTTACCGGCAATACCGTTTACCGTGCCGCTCAGGGTACCGCCAGAGATGGTAAAGCTGTCCGTCCCCACAGTGCCCGCCAGGCTCTCGATGCTGCTGAAACCGCCGCCCACTCCGGCGGCCGTACCGACATCCGCAGCGGTCACCACGTAGGTCGTGCTCCCGGTGAGGCTATTGGCGCCAGCTCCGCCGTTGATGGCACCTGTCAGGCTGCCGCCGGTGGCCAAGACGAAGGCGTCGTTGGCGCTGCCGCCGTTCAGGTTCGATATGTTGCTGAAACCGCTGGCAATACCGGTCGCTGTGCCGCCGTCTGCCGCGGTCAGGGTGAAGGTGCTGGCCACGTTGTCGCCGTTCAGCGTGTCGTTACCGCCGAGGCCGTTTACCGTGCCGCTCAGGGTGCCGCCGGCTAGGGTAAAGCTGTCCGTTCCTGCGGTGCCTACTAGGCTCCCGACGTTGCTGAAACCGCCACCCACACCGTCTGCCGTACCGGAATCAGCAACCGTCACTACATAGGTCGTGCTCCCAGTGAGGCTGTTCCCGCCGCCTCCGCCGTTGATCGCACCGGTCAGGGTGCCACCGGCCAGTACGAAGCTGTCGTTGGCGCGGCCTCCGGTCAGGTTCTCTATGTTGCTGAAACCGCCGGCAATACCGGTCGCCGTGCCATCGTCAACCGTGGTAAGGGTGAAGGTGCTGGCCACGTTGTCGCCGGTCAGCGTGTCGTTACCGCCGATGCCGTTCACCGTGCCGCTCAGGGTGCCGCCGGCCAGGGTAAAGCTGTCCGTTCCTGCGGTGCCTACCAGGCTCCCGACGTTGCTGAAACCGCCGCCCACACCGGCTGCAGTACCGGAATCGGCACCCGTCATTACATAGGTCGTGCTCCCGGTGAGGCTATTCCCGCCGCCTCCGCCGTTGATGGCACCGGCCAGGGTGCCACCGGCCAGTACGATGCTGTCGTTGGCGCTGCCTCCGGTCAGGTTCTCAATGTTGTTGAAACCGCCGGCGATACCGGTCGCCGTGCCGCTGTCAGGCGTGGACACGGTGAAGGTGCTTGCCACGTTATCCCCGGTCAGCGTGTCGTTACCGGCAAGCCCGTTAACCGAACCGCTCAGGGTACCACCGGCCAGAGTGAAGCTGTCCGCACCAACGGTGCCGGTAAGGTTCCCGATGTTGGTGAAGCCGCCAGCCACCCCGGCAGCTGTCCCGGCGTCAACACCGGTCACCACATAAGCCGTGCTGCCTGCCAGGCTGTTCACGCCGGCGCCGCCGTTGATGGCGCCTCCCAGGCTCCCGCCCGCCAGCACGAAACTGTCATTGGCGCTGCCGCCGGTCAGATTCTCAATATTGCTGAAGCCGCCTGCTATCCCGGTCGCCGTGCCGCCGTTGGCGGTGGTTACCGTGAAGGTGCTTGCCACGTTGTCCCCGGTCAGGGTGTCGTTGCCGGCAAAGCCGTTCACCGCGCCGCTCAGGTTGCCGCCGGCCAGGGTGAGGCTGTCCGACCCGGCAGTGCCGGCCAGGTTCCCGACGTTGCTGAAACCGCCGCCCACCCCAGCTGCCGTGCCGGAATCGGCACCGGTTACCAGGTAGGCCGTGCTCCCGGTAAGGCTGTTCACGCCGGCTCCGCCGTTGATGGCACCTGTCAGGCTCCCGCCGGCCAGCACGAAGGCGTCGTTGGCGCTGCCGCCGGTCAGGTTCTCAACGTTGCTGAAGCCGCCGGTTACACCGGTCGCCGTGCCGCCGTTAGCTGCGGTTACCGTGAAGGTGCTTGCCACGTTGTCCCCAGTCAGCGTGTCGCTGCCGGCAAGACCATTCACCGTGCCGCTCAGGCTGCCGCCGGCCAGGGTAAAGCTGTCTGCTCCGGCAGTGCCGGCCAGGCTCCCGACGTTGTTGAAACCGCCGCCCACCCCGGCTGCGCTGCCGGAATCGGCACCGGTCACGATGTAGGTCGTGCTCCCGGTGAGGCTGTTAGCGCCGGCGCCACCGTTGATCGCGCCGCTCAGGCTCCCGCCTGCAAGCACGAACGCGTCGTTGGCGCTGCCACCGATCAGGTTCTCAACGTTGCTGAAGCCGCCAGTTACACCGGTCGCCGTGCCGCCGTTAGCTACGGTTACCGTGAAGGTCCTTGCCACGTTGTCTCCGGTCAGCGTGTCGCTGCCGGCAAGACCATCCACCGTGCCGCTCAGGGTGCCGCCGGCCAGGGTAAAGCTATCCGCTCCGGCAGTGCCGGCCAGGCTCCCGACGTTGCTGAAACCGCCGCCCACCCCGGCTGCGGTGCCGGAATCGGCACCGGTCACCACGTAGGTCGTGCTCCCGGTCAGGCTGTTTACTCCGGCGCCGCCGTTGATCGCACCAGTCAGGCTCCCGCCAGCCAGCACGAAGCTGTCGTTGCCGGCGCCACCGGTCAGATTCCCCACCGCGCTGAAGTTCGTGGTACCGTCCAAGTCGCCCTGGTTGGCTCCGCTGATGTGGAACGTCGATCCCGCATTCGCACCGATCAGGGTTGTATTCGCGCCGTTACCGACCACCGAATCCGCGCCGGCAGTCACATGGACCGCCGCAGTACCGCTCCAGCCGGCCACGTTAATGGCGTTGTCTCCGGCTCCGCCGGCGAGGTCGGCCGCTTCCATGCCCGACAGGGAGATATCGGCCAGGCCGGTCCGTGACAGGGTGGTGTTGGTTAAGGTCATGTTGGCGACATCGGCGCCGACGCCGAGGGTATCCGTCCCCGAACCACCGACGAGGTTGGTGATGCCGGTGAAGGCTGTCGTGCCGTTCAAGGTCCCCGCCAGGTCGCCCGTCACCTGCCAGTTGTTGCTGCCGTTGGTCGCGGCCAGGGTGTCCACCCCGCCACCGCCGGTGATCGTGCCGTTGAAGGTCGTCACATTGCCGACAAGGGTGAAGGTGTCGGCACCCGCGCCACCCACCAGTGCATCCATGGAGGTGCCGTTCATCCCGGAAACCGTCACTGCCTTGGCCCCGGTTATGGACCAGGCACTGCCGCCGGCGACACCCGTCAAGGTGTCCACCCCGGCGCCGCCGGCCAGGTTCGTTATCCCGCTAAAGACGGTGTCCGTGTTGAGGGTTCCGGCGTTGGCGCCGGTCACCTGCCAGGCGTTGGCCCCGTCGCTCGCGGCCAGCGTGTTTATTCCGCCGCCGCCGGCGATGGTCCCGCTGAAGGTCGGCACCAAGGCTGAAAGGGTGAAGGTGTCGGCGCCCGTGCCGCCCACCAGGGCGTCCATGGAGCTGCCGTTCATCCCGGAGACCGTCACCGCCTTCGCCCCCGTGATGACCCAGGAACTGCCGCCGAGGACCCCTGTCAGGGTGTCGACCCCGGCACCGCCGACCAGGTTCGTTATCCCGCTAAAGACGGTGTCCGCATTCAGCGTCCCGGCGTTTGCGCCGGTCACCTGCCAGGCGTTGCCGCCGTTGGTCACGCCCAGTGTGTCAACCCCACCGCCGCCTGCGATGGTCCCGCCGAAGGTCGGCGCTCCGGCAGCAAGGGTGAAGCTGTCGGCGCCCAAGCCGGCGACCAGATTTCCTACCGCGCTGAAGGTCGTCGCCGCGTCCACGTCGCCCTGATTGGTCCCGCTGATGTTGTAGGCCGACCCCGCATTGGTGCCGATCACGGTTGTGTTCGCGCCGTTACCGACCACATCGTCCGCGCCGGCTGTCACATGGATGGCCGCGGTACCGCTCCAGCCGGCCACGTTTATCGCGTTGGCCCCGGCTCCGCCGGTGATGTCGGCCGAGTCCATCCCCGACAGCGAGAAATCGGCCAGGCCGGTCCGTGACAGGGTGGCGTTGGTCAAGGTGATGTCGGCGAGGTCGTTTGCCACGACCAAGGTATCCGTCCCCAAACCGCCGGCGAGGTTCGTGATGCCGGAGAAGGTTGTGGTGACGTTCAGGGTTCCCGACTGGTCGCCCGTCGCCTGCCAGGCGTTGCTGCCGCTGGTCGCGGCCACGGTGTCAACCCCGCCGCCGCCGGCGAGCGAGCCGCCGAAGGTCGGCACACCGTCGGCAAGGGTGAAGGTGTCAGCTCCCGCGCCGCCCACCAGGTGGCCCACCGAGCTGAAGGTTACCGCCCCGTCGATATTCCCCTGGTTGACTCCCTTCAAGAGGAAGGCGGACCCGGCGTTGGTGCCGGTCAGCGTCGTGTTGGCTCCGTTTCCGACGTAGTCGTTTATCCCCACCACCGTGCCGACGTCGGTGGTACCGAGACCCGACAGGTCGATGGCAACCGCGCCAGCCTTGGCACTGAGGTCGAGGGTATCCTTGATCCCGTGCCCACCGCCGTCGACCGTGCCGCCAATGGAGCCGCCGTTGGCCAGGACGAAGCTGTCGTCGCCGGTGCCGCCGGTCAGATTGCCGACGCCGCTGAAGGTCACCGCGGCGTCCACGTTCCCCTGGTTTGCCCCGGTTACGTTGAAGGTAGACCCGGCGTTGGTGCCGGTCAACGTCGTGTTGGCGCC
>JAANCK010257487.1_pt1 | contig 10976 bp, 7 predicted proteins | sample 7277841 | NCBI WGS metagenome assembly JAANCK01 (sample SAMN14222788, study PRJNA588281) | permafrost metagenome | isolation source: Arctic cryosol methane SIP | place: Canada:Nunavut | collected 2015-07 | reverse complement strand
TGCCGTGACAGCCGACGCAATAGCGCCGGTACTCGTCTTTCCCCGCCGCGGCATTGCCGGTCAGCCCATCCACTTTGGTTGTCTGGGCCGAGGCGAGCGATACCGCCGACAGACTGAGCAGAAGGCCGGCGCCCGCTGCGAATGCGATCCTCGAAGTGCTGCTACGCATGTGCGGCCTCCGGTCAGAAGTCGAAGTCGAGGGCGAGCAGGACGCTGGTGCTGCGTACCCCTGTGCTGGTGGAGAAGGGATCGATTCCCACTCCGTCCCCGCTCAGCGGCACCGTCCCGATGGTCTTGGTGAACGACACCTCTCCCACCATCGCCAGCCCCGCTCGGCTGAACATGATTGGATACCAGCGATAGCCGAAGGTATAGGCGTCGATGTTGCCGAGAGTCTTCGGCGTGGCCGGATCGGACTGCCGCGACATGCGCACCATCTCATCGCGCTGGGTGAAGACCAGCTGGGGACTCACGTAGTAGTGGAACTCCACCAGTCCGCTGTTCCAGGTGGCCGACCGGGTGCCTCCCGCCAGCTCCTTGCTGTCCGAGCCATGCAGGACGAAGGGGATGACCTCGAATTTGCCGAGGAAGAAGTCGCCCACGGCACCGAAGCGGTAGAACGACTTGTTGCTGGTACCGGTACCGGGGATCGGCTCGCCGCCGCTGGTCTCGAAGGCGGTGGGCCGCTGCCCGAAGTAGCCGTAGACCCCGATGCGCTCGACGCCCAGCTTGCCGGCGTCGAAGGCCTGATTCAGCGTGACCGCGGCGTCGTAGCTCTTGCCCAGCGGCAGACCAGGCGTGCCGTCCTCGCTGCCAAGCACCGCGAGACTGAAGCGGGTGTAGCTGTTGGAGGAGCGGCCGAGCCACTCGGCGCCGATCTGGTTGTCGCCGAGGCCGAACCCGGAGGCGCTTCCCACTGGCGCGAAGTGGTAGCTCTGGTAGAAGGCGCCGTTGCTGGAGAGCATCATGCCGCGCTTCTCGGAAAGCATGTTGTCCAGCTCGAACTTGCCGACCTTGAGGTTGGCCCAGGAGGACTGGAAGAGATTGTCGAAGCGCACGAAGGCGGTTTCGATCCCGACGCCTTCGCCGTCCGCCACCGTGGGCACGAAGCCGAAGGTGATGTTCTTGTAGAGGGTGCCGAGCATCAGGATGTCGGCGCCCGAAATGTCGAACCCGGACTGGGTGATGGTCTTCTCGACGTTGTTGGTGCCCCCGAGGCCATCATCCACCGGCTGGTGGGTGGTGCGCTCCATGCGCCAGCCTGGCGTGGTGCGGATCGCGAAGGGGATGTAAGAGGGATTGACCCAGATGGGGGAGTCGCGATCGTTGCCGAGCTGGTAGCCGTTGTCCTTGAAGCGCTGCCCGAAGGCATTGAGCTCAGGCCAGGCGGTGTGACAGGCGGAACAGGGCATATTGTACTTCCGCGCAAAGGCGGGAATCGCCGCGTCGCCATGCATGGCCAGGGTGCCGCGCTCTCCTTCATTGACCGCCGCGATGTAGGCGGCGTAGGCCGGCCGGTTGCGCACCGAGGCGAGAATGTCCGCCACCGGTGTCGTCCTGACCTCCGAGCGGATCGACGCCGATCCGGTTCCCGCCACTCCGATGCTGAGCGCGCCACAGAGCGCCAGTGTCAGGCGCCGCGGCGACCAGCGACCCTCCCTGCCCTGCGCGACCGAGTCGATCATACTCCCTCCAGTGTGCGTGCGGTGCCCGGCGGCGTGCCGATGCTGACCACACGTAAGTGCGAGGAACCGGGAATACTGCCGAGATTGCAGCACATTGGGGCGACGACGGCGAAGCGATCAGACATGGTGTGGGATGACCAAGGCTGGCCTCACATGACGAGTGCGAAAGCCGCATGCACCAGAAGCCGGGTGGAAAGATCTCGCGCCCGTGTCAGATGGCAACGCGAAACACTTTAGCACCCGTCACAACGTACAACACACACATTTGGTGTCTCTCTGGATAATGCTTCGTTTACGGACTGTCAAGAGGCATTTTGTACTGCGGCGTTACGGCGCGCGACAATTCACCTGTGATTAATGAACCGGAGCATCGCACGGCGAGCGCGGAAGCCGCCCCTTCAGCGAATGACGGCACCGGTTTCGAAGTCGTACAGGGTGAGTCGGCGCAGGGCGTAGTGAGCAATCCAGTATCCGCGGAGCGCCTGCACGAACTGGGTGAGCGCTGCATCCTTTTCGGACTGCGCAAGGTAGAGATTGTCGATCGCGATCCTCCCGATGACATACCGATTGTAGGCCACCTCGAAGCGGCGGCCCGCCACCGTGTCCGCCTTGGCCGAGAGGACCAGATTGCGGCGGGCCTGGGTGAGTTGCAGCGCTGCAAAGTGCGCCGCCTGGGCGAGCTGCTCCAGCGTGATCTGCGCCTCGCTCTTCATCCGCTCCCGATCGGCTTCCGCGGCCTGGACTCCCTCCTTCCGGGCTCCCCACTGAATCAGCGGGATCTCCACCGACAGGGTGAACTGCCGCGCCTCCAGCAGGTTCTGATACGCCGAGCGCGCCTCGGGCCCGGTCGCGTTGAAGCCGTAGCTTGCCTGCACCGTCGCGCCCATGCCGTTGTTGAGCTTGGCCTCGGTGATCCGGCGCCGGGCCTGGATATCCTGCAGCTCTGCGTCGCTCACGCTGGCAAGATTGCGGAGCGCCTCCTCCACCGCTCTGGTGGTATCGGCCTCGAAGGTTGGCACCTCGACCGGCACCTGCACCGCAATCGGGGCACCGGGTGGGAGACCGAGGCCCAGCCGGAGCGCTGAGAGGGCCCGCTGGTAGGAGAGCAGCGCTTCGTCGGCCGAGGTGCGGGCGCGAAGCAGCGCGAGTTCGCTCTGCAGCAGATCGTTCTCGCCGATCTTGCCGACCTCGAAGCGACCCTTGTTCAGGGTGTAGAGCGTGTCGTTCACGGCCACGTTCTTGTCGGCGTTGGCGAGGTCGACCTCCGCCGCGTAGACATCGAAGAACAGGTTGGTCACCTGCAGCGCGATATCCTCTTTCGCCTCCCGATACTGTCGCTCGGCGAGTTCGTTGCGGAAGGGCTGCTCCCGCTTGTCCCACCCCGCCACATTGGGCCGGAAGAGCGACTGCCTGAGCCCGACCAGCACCGGAGTGGACGACCAGCTCCGGAATCCCTGCTGGCCGCTCACCGAGAGGCGGGAGAGCGACGACGAGACGAAGAAGTCTCCTCCGGTACCGGGAAGGGTCTGAGTGACCGTCGCCGTGAGTGCCGCGTTGAGCTGGTCCTGCGGGCGGAAGACCGTGCTTCCGTCAGGCTGCAGCACCTGGATGATCGAGCGGTTGTAGGCCGGCACATCCCCGCCGATGGTGAGCTGCGGCAGCAGCCGGGAGTAGAAGGCCCGGTCGCGGTAGTGCGCCGCGTCTCGCGTGGCACGGGCGCCGCGCGCCTGGGGGCTGTGCTGCTGCGCCATGTCGATGGCCTGCGGCAGCGTCAGCGGTTCCTGGGCGCGGAGCGGGAGGGCGAGCACCAGCGCGAGCACCGTCGTGGCCACGCGAGGGCGGAGTCCCCCCGTCGAACGAAGCGGCATGATCATCACTCGTAGCGGAGGCAGGTCACCGGATCCTGACGGGCGGCACGATAGGCGGGAACGATCCCGAACACGATTCCAACGGCGAAGGAAACCCCAAAGGCGATGATGACCGAGGGCGTCGAGACGATGGTCCGGACACCCGCGGCACGCTCGATGACCAGGCTGAGCGCCACACCGAGGATGACACCGGCGAGCCCTCCCGCCACGCTGATCAGCACTGCCTCACTCAGGAACTGGAACAGGATTTCGTTCTGGGTCGCACCCATGGCGCGGCGGACGCCGATCTCCCGGATCCGCTCGAGCACCGAGGCGAGCATGATGTTCATGATGCCGATGCCGCCTACCACCAGCGAGATCGAGGCGATGGCGCCGAGCACGATGTTGAAGATCGTCTTGGTGCGCTGCTCCTGCTTGAGCAGCAGCTCGGGGACAGTGATCTCGAAGTCCACCACCGTATTGTGCCGCCGCTGCAGCATCCGCCGGGCGATCTCGGCGACTGAGGGGACCTCGCGTGCGTCGGCCACCCGGACGATGATCCGGTCGAGCTGGTGCCGGTTGGTCCGTTCGGAGCGCTGCTCCTCGCTCTCGGTGTCCTCGCCGGTGACGGTCACCTGCACCGCCCTGGCCGCCTGCTCGAGGTCCCGCTGGGTGAGCTGTGCCCGATTGCGGAAGCGCAGCAGCATGGTGTGCACCGGCACGTAGACATCGAGGTTGGCGTCGCGAATGCCGAGTCGCTGGGCCGTCTCCGGACTGACGCGGCGATCGTTGAGCACTCCCACGACGGTGAGCCAGGTATCGCCCACCTTGATCGGCCGCCCGATGGGGTCCTCGGTGGTGAAGAAGCGGGTGCGCACGCCGTACCCGATGATGGCGATCGGCAGTCCGCGTTCCACCTGCTGGGGACTGTACCACTCCCCCTCCGCGAGACTGAGATTGGTGAGCCGGAAATAGGTCGTGTCCACCCCCAGCACCTTGCCGGAGCGGCTGCGTCCCTCACGGGTGAGGGTGGAATTCACCACGATCTCGGCGCTGGTGGCTTCGACGGCGGGGATCATCCGCCAGATCGCCTCCGCGTCGGCGTACGTCAGGCCGGGAGTGTACTTCTTCGACTGCTGCTTCTCCTGCGGGTCCTTCACCCGCTCTTCCTTTTGCTCCACCAGCGGGGTGATCATCACGTTGTTGGAGCCGAGCAGCCGCATCTGCTCCAGGATCTCCTGCTCGGCGCCGTTGCCGATGGCGAGCATCGCGATCACGGAGGCGACCCCGAACAGGATCCCCAACGAGGTGAGCGAGGCGCGGAGCCGATTGTGCTGCACCGCTTCAAAGGCGGTGCGCAGCGCGAAGCCGCCCTGGGTGACGACCTCCGTGCGCAGCCGCTCCAGCGTCTCCCGATCAAACTTCACGGCTAGCTCTTCTTCGCCGGTAACGCCTTGGGCGCGACGGCGGAGTCCGGCCTGGCGGGAACGGTGCTGCGCGACGGAGTGGCGGTGTCACCGCCGGCTGTCACCGCGCCAGCGGTGGAGCCGGGGAGCCGGGTGAGTTCGAGCTTCTCCTTGTCATGCGGGACCGAGAGGAGCACCCGCTCCCCCTCCGCGACGCCCTTCTCGATGATCACCTCGTCGTCGTTCATCGCCCCGGTGACGACCTCCTGCTTCACGATCCCGCCGCCCGACTGCTTGTAGACGATGGGCACGCCGTTCTCGCTCGAGACCGCTTCCAGCGGCACGAAGAGGGCGTCGGCACTCCTGTGGGTCTCGATGGCGTTGCCGGAGGTCATCCCCGGGCGGAGTGTGGTATCGGCCTGATCGATCGTCAGCTTCACCTCGAACACCTTGGCATCGGTGTTGGGGCGCTGCTCTCCGACATTGGCCACGCTGGTGACCTTGCCGGTGAGTCGCTTGGTGGGATCGGCATCGAGGGTGACCACCGCCGTCTGCCCGACCGCGATCTTGCGAACGTCGATTTCGTTGACGTAGGTGACCGATTCCATCTGGGTGAGGTCAGGCAGGGTGGCAACTCCGGGGTCCCAGGCGTTCACCTGCGAGCCGGCCGTGCGCTTCTTGCCATTCCATTCCTTCACGTAGATCACCATGCCCGGTGCCGGGGCGCGCACCGTGAAACCGTTCATCACCTCCTGCACCATCTGCAGCATGTTCTTCTGCCGGTTCAGGTCGGCGCCGACTTCCCGCATCTTGGCCTGGGCCTGCTCGGTGCGGGTGGCATAGTCGAGCTTGGCCTGGGCCAGCGCCCGCTCCGCCTTTTCGAGATCGATCTCCGCCTGCCGCCGGACGGTGGGCGCCTCGTAGGCAGCCTGCTCCTTGGCCAGCCGCTTCTCCTCGAGGCCGAGTTCCATGGTGCGGATATCCTCGCGGGCCTTGGAGAGATTGAGGGTGGAATCGAGCATCGCCTGCTCGTAGACCGCTTCCGCCTTGGTCTGCGCCAGACTCACCTCCGCGACCTTGGAGGCAACCGAAGACCGGTCCAGCTCCGCCACGATATCCCCTTCTTTCACGACCGTCCCCTCGGGGACAATCGAGGCCAGCTTCATCTGATAGATCTCGGCCTGCTGCGCGTTGGGCGGAGCGGTGATCTGCACGAATTTCCGGGCTCGCAGCTCACCGGAGGTGGTGACGGTGACCTTGAATTCCCCGCGCTTCACCTTGGCAACGACGGCGGTCTCCCCTGCGCCGGGGTTACGCGCCAGCAGCCACGCCGAGGGCCCACCGACGAGCAGCAGCCCGCCGACGATGAGGGAGCGGCGGTAGCGGAGGAGGTTCATTGCGGAGCCTCGGAGTCTGGGGACGACGGTCTGGAACTGGCCGACATCGGCCGGTCCGGCCCGGGCAAATGTGTTAGGGAGCTGGCGCATCCGCAAATCCGCCTGCCGGCCGCGGCCGGTCGGAGGTCGCAGGGGTCATGGATGTTACGAAATCGAGGCAGGGGCACCGGGTAGGACGCTCGGGAGGCGCAATTGGTTGCACTCAACGCGGTTGCCGCTTGGGATTGGGTCCCGGAACGGCAAACCACGGAAGCACGGAAAGCATGGAGGCCACTGGTTGCTGGTACCTTCCGTGCCCTCCGTGCCTCCGTGGTGAGCTTCAGGGCTCCGGCTATCTCCGACCGGTGAAGAACTCTCGCAGCAGTTCCCCACACTCCTCAGCCAGCACCCCGCCCTGGACCTCCGAGCGGTGGTTGAGCCGGGGGTGGCGGAGCAGGTCCCCGAGGGAGCCACTCATCCCCGCCTTTTCGTCCCACGCCCCGAAGACCACCCGCCCGACCTTGGCCAGCACGAGGGCCCCAGCACACATCGCGCAGGGCTCCAGGGTGACGTAGAGCGTGGCCGTCGGCAGGCGGTCGGTGCCGCTCGCGGCCAGCGCTCGGCGCACCGCCAGCAGTTCTGCGTGTGCGGTGGGGTCGCGAAGGGCGAGGGTCTCATTGTGGCCCTGGCCGAGCACGATGCCGCCGGCCATCACCACCGCGCCGATGGGGACCTCCCCGCGGGCGCCGGCTTCCCGGGCGAGCGCCAACGCCGCACGCATCCCCTCGAGGTCCGCGGCCGACGGAGGCGGCGAGGTCACTTGCTGCGCACAAAGCTCAGCGTGTCCCCGTCTCGCCGGACCTCGATGGTATCGCCATCCGAGAAGTGGCCCTCGAGCAGTTCCATCGCGATCGGGTTCTGCAGCCGCCGCTGGATGACACGCTTGAGGGGCCGTGCCCCGAAGACGGGGTCGTAACCTTCGGTGGCGAGCAGCTCCTTTGCCTCGGGCGTGATGCGGAGAGTGAGGTGCCGATCGGCCAGCATTCCCGTCAGGCGGGCGAGCTGCAGGGTGACGATCTCCGCGAGGTCGCCGCGGCTGAGCTGCCGGAAGACGATGATGTCGTCCACCCGGTTGAGGAACTCCGGGCGGAAGTGATGCCGGAGCTGGTCCCGCACCTGGGTCTCGACTAGCGCCCAGCCGGTTGCATCCTGCTCTCCCGCCTCGAGGATGATCTGGCTGCCGATGTTGGAGGTCATGATGATCACCGTATTCCGGAAATCCACCACCCTGCCCTGACTGTCGGTGAGCCGGCCGTCGTCGAGAATCTGCAGCAGCACGTTGAAGACATCGGGGTGCGCCTTTTCCACCTCGTCGAAGAGCACCACGCTGTACGGCCGGCGACGCACGGCCTCGGTGAGCTGGCCTCCCTCGTCGTAGCCGACGTACCCTGGAGGCGCTCCGATCATCCGCGACACCGAGTGCTTCTCCATGTATTCCGACATATCGAGTCGCACCATGGCCCGTTCGTCGTCGAAGAGAAACTCCGCCAGTGCGCGCGCGGTCTCGGTCTTCCCGACGCCCGTGGGTCCAAGGAAGATGAAGGAGCCGGTCGGCCGGTTGGGATCGCTGAGCCCGGCGCGGCTCCGCCGGACGGCGTTGGCGACCGCTTCCACGGCAGGCCGCTGGCCGATGACCCTTCGCGCCAGCTCGGTCTCGAGCCGAGTGAGGCGCTCGCGATCGGACTCGAGCATTTTGGAGACCGGTACGCCGGTCCACTTCGCCACCACTTCGGCGATATCCTCGGCGTCGACCTCCTCCTTGAGGTACTTGCCCTTCGCCTGGATCTGGGACAGCCGCTGCTCGCTGGCCTGGATCTGCTGCTCGAGCTGCGGAATCCGGCCGTACTGCAGCTCCGCTGCCTTCTGCAGGTCTCCGCTCCTGGTGGCCTGATCCATTTCGGTCCGGAGTGCTTCGACCTCCTGCTTGCGGTTCTGGATCTCGGTGATCGCCACCTTTTCCGCCTGCCACTGCGCCTTCATCGAGCCGGACTGCTCCTTCAGCTCGGCCATCTCCTGTTCCACGGCGGCACGGCGCTCGCGGCCGACCTTGTCCTTCTCCTTCAGGAGAGCCTGCTGCTCGATCTGGAGCTGCAGGATACGACGCTCGATGACATCGATCTCCTGCGGCAGGCTGTCGATCTCCATGCGCAGGCGGCTCGACGCCTCATCCACCAGGTCGATCGCCTTGTCCGGCAGGAAGCGGTCGCCGATGTAGCGATCGGAGAGTGTCGCCGCGGCCACCAGGGCATTGTCGGTGATGCGAATGCCATGGTGGACCTCGTACTTCTCCTTGAGGCCCCGCAAAATCGCGATGGTATCCGCGACACTCGGCTCACCCACCATGACCGGCTGGAAGCGGCGCTCGAGGGCGGCATCCTTCTCGATGTGCTTGCGATACTCGTCGAGCGTGGTCGCACCGACGACGTGCAGCTCCCCGCGCGCGAGCGCCGGCTTGAGCAGGTTGCTGGCGTCGACCGCACCCTCCGCCGCGCCGGCACCAACGATGGTGTGCAGCTCATCGATGAAGACGATGTAGCGTCCCTCCGCCTCGATGAGCTCCTTCGCGACCGCCTTGAGCCGCTCCTCGAATTCGCCCCGGTACTTGGCGCCTGCCAGGAGCAGGCCGATATCCAGCGCGATAATCTCCCGATTGCGCAACGACTCGGGCACATCCCCGTGCACGATCCGCTGCGCGAGCCCCTCCACGATGGCGGTCTTGCCGACGCCCGGCTCGCCGATCAGCACGGGATTGTTCTTGGTCCTGCGGGAGAGCACCTGCATCACCCGGCGGACCTCTTCATCGCGGCCGATCACCGGGTCCAGTCTTCCGTTCCGGGCCTGGTCGGTGAGGTTCCGGGTGTAGCGCTCAAGGGCCTGATACTGCCCCTCGGGAGAATCGCCGGTCACCTTGTGCGACCCGCGCACCTCCTTGAGCGCCGCGCGGAGCTGCTCCACGCTGACCTTCTGGGCGCTCAGGAGCTGCCTGGCGGTGGTGCCCTTCTCCTCGGCGAGCCCGACCAGCAGATGCTCGGTGGAGACGTAGGAGTCGCCCAGCGCCTGAGCCTCCTTCTCCGCCCGGTCGAAGACCTTGTGGAGTTCGCGGGCGAGGGTCGGCTCGCCACCGCCCTCCTGCTTTGGCAGGCGATCGAGTTCGCGGGCCGTCTCGGCCGCGAGCGCGGTCACGTTGAGACCGGCCTTCTGCAGCAGCGGCCGAACCACACCCTCCTCCTGCGCCAGCAGGATGGCGAAGAGGTGGGTGTCGTTCACCACGGGATTACCCCGACGAGTGGCCTCGGCGGTGGCATCACGGAAGGCTTCCTGCGCCTTGAGAGTGAGCTTATCGGGTCGAATCATGGCAGTCTCGACTGGGGATCACGACAATACACGACCAGGCGGACGCAAGTAAGCGTCCGGCCAATGGAATGGATGTGTTGGGCTTCGGTGAGGGACAGGGCAAGCGGCGGGCCGGAGAAATCTGCCTCAGTGGCAGTGTTCGGGAGGGAGGATGCAGCACCTCGGCCAGAAAAGAACGAGAGACCCTTCAGGACTTGCCTGAAGGATCCCTCAAGGACTCCGGCGCCATGGGTTCCCGCCTAGCGGCGGGCGATCATTCGCAGGGTATAGCGCTCACCATCCACGACGAGCTGAGCGTAGTAGACACCGGGGGAAAGGTCCCCGCTTCCGCCGTTCTGCAACTTGCCATCCCAATAGGCTTCGTACGAACCGCATCGGAGCCGCATGGCCTGGAGTCGCTCACCGTTGGTGCCGAGCAGAATGGGCACGGCGACCGACTGGACCAGGATGTTGTAGATCTTCAGACTTACGAGTGGCTGATGGCCTCGCTCACAGAGTTCAGGGTTGAGGACGAAAGGAATCGTCGTCGACGGGAAGAACGGGTTGGGGTAGTTCTCCCGCAACTCCACCTTTGGCGGCGGCCGTTCCTGTGCGGAGACGGTACCACTAAAGCCCAGCAGGAGCGCGAGAAGCCACCCCGGCCAGTGACTTCCGACCATGGGTTTCTCCTCTCCGGACATGGGTTGTGCGGTAGCCGTACCTCCTGAAGTGAACAGCCAAGATCGTCATGCCCGACGGGGAGCGCAAGCAATCGAGGTGTCTAATAACGATGCGGGGAGGAACGCCCCGGAACGGACGCCCTCCCCTCACCTGCCGCATGAGAACCCTTCGAGGTCTAAGTTCAAATACGCGCCAACCGGAGGTCTGTCACACCCATCCTGCGAGTTTCGGTCCTGAGACCCGGCCGTCCCCCTTCCTGATGGTGAGGCCGGCGCCGTCGGCCCACTCGAGCAGCGGGATTACGAACTTGCGGGACAGCCCGGTGGCATCGCGAATCGCCCCCGGCGTGATGGGGCCCTCGGCGGCCAACTGGCGTAGTGTGTCGACGAACCCGCCGAGGGCGCCCCGGCCGACGTAGCGGTCGCGCTCGATCGCGACCACCCGGCCGCTCCGGGCGGCGAGACGCAGGGCATCGGCGATGGCGCGGAGACCGAGTGCCGTCTCCAGCTCAGCGACGGTGCCGGGAGTGAGACCCCCGGCCTCGACCGCCGCGATGAGCCGATCAACCATCGCGTCACCGCCGACGGC
>JAANCK010095546.1_pt1 | contig 10978 bp, 9 predicted proteins | sample 7277841 | NCBI WGS metagenome assembly JAANCK01 (sample SAMN14222788, study PRJNA588281) | permafrost metagenome | isolation source: Arctic cryosol methane SIP | place: Canada:Nunavut | collected 2015-07 | reverse complement strand
GAGTGGTCGCATTCCGGCCGCCGTAGGTACGTCCACAGTCGCACGAGGCGAAGGGACGCGCACAAAAGCGGCGCTGTGGTTTGCGACCTCAGCACATATATTGGTTCAAGGAATATATGGCCTAAACGAGCATCGCAGGGAAACTATTTGCGGTCTCGCCCGCCGGGCGCGCTGTCTAGAACAGGGAATCCTGCTGCGACAATGCCTGATCAAGCTTCGACTGCACTGAATTCATTCTACGCTTTAATTCCGCGATGTCAAAGCCGCTGCCGATCTTGATCGAGAGCAATTCGTTGGCGATGTTGAGTGCGGCCATGACGGCAATGCGCTCCGTGCCAGCGACCTTGCTCGCCGCCTTGATCTCGATCATCTTCTTGTCTACATACGCAACCGCCGCAAGCAGCGCCTCGCGTTCGTCATCGGCGCAGGTCACTTTGTAGCTGCGCCCCATGATGCTTACGTCCAGGGTCTTGGGTTTTGTGCTCATTCCGGGATCTGGCGCAGCAGTGCCTCAAGGCGGGACTTGGCGCCATCGACCTTGCCTTCCAGAAGTTTGACGTTGTTCTGCGCGGACAGCAGCTGCAGTCTCAATTCCTTGTTTTCGCTGTTCAGGCGCTGACATAACAGCAGGAACTGGTCGATCTTGCCGTCGAGTAGGTCGAATTCCGCATCCATCGCTACACTATAATTTCAAAAATTGTTCCAAGTCAAGCAATAACAGGCAACTCTCAAAGCTCTTTCCATGATGAATATGCCGCCCTATTCCGTTGACTGAACGGCAGATTTCGGAGCGCGGCTTGAAGGCGGAGCCGAATTTTAATTGGGTGCATAAGCGTGTAATATCGCAGCACTCGTTCGAGGTGTCCGCCGGTGCTTCCCGCCGGCGGGTGAAACGGGAAACAGGTACCGCGCGCTTTGCGCTCAAGCCTGTGCTGCCCCCGCAACGGTATGTGAGCGCGGGTCTGTCTCGATGCCACTGCAGGCAATTGCCTGCGGGAAGGCGACAGATCCGATCCCATGAGCCCGGAGACCGGCCTTGCGCGACAGGTGGAAACACTGCGGGGACGCGGTGCGCCGGCTGTGCTTGCCTTGTCTCCCCGCGTTTCCTGTGCAGTTTGAGTGGTGCGGCCTGCGGGGACGCTGGCTGCGGGGGAATTTCATGCAATCCAATCCAATCGTCATTGCCGCCATCGGCCTGGCCCTGGCGGCGCAGGCGTACGCCCAGGAAGATGCAGTCGTAGTCACGGGCACACGCTTTCCGGAAACGCGGCTCGAGCATCCGATCGGCGTCACCGTGATCACGCGTGCGCAGATCGCCAACGGCACGGCAACGAGCCTGCCGGAACTGCTGTCGCGCTATGCCGGCATCAATGTGCGCAACAATACCGGCAGCCCGGATGTGGCCATCGACCTGCGCGGCTTCGGCGCGAGCGGCGACCAGAACGCGCTGGTGCTGCTCGACGGCCAGCGCCTGAATGACATCGAGCTCACGCCAGTGCGCTGGTCGGCGATCCCGCTCGATGCGATCGAGCGCGTCGAGATCCAGCGCGGCGGCGGCGCCGTGCTCTACGGGGGCGGCGCCACCGGCGGCACCATCAACATCATTACACGCTCGCCGATTGCCGGCGCGAAGAGCGCTGACGTTTCGCTGAGCCAAGGCTCATACAATACCAACGAGCTGCAGGCGGCCTTCAATCTCGCCGGAAATGATACGGGTTTCTCGCTTTCCGCAAATCAGCACGATTCGGACAACTACCGGGTGAACAACCGGCTGGAGCAGGGCAGCCTGATTGGCGACTTGCGCTGGACCGGGGACCGCGCCGGCCTGGTGTTCAAATTCGGCCTTGACAATCAGAGTCTGCGCCTGCCCGGCGCGCGCAGCGCGGCGCAGTTCGAAAGCGATCCACGCGGGACCGCGACGCCGAACGACTATAGCGCGCGTGATGGCACGCAGGCGACGCTGTCTGGACGCTACGCGTTCGACGCTGCCGAGTTCGCCGTCGACCTCTCCTATCGCGACACCAAGCGCATCGGTTTTTTCGACGATTACAGCGGCTTCGGCTTCAGCACGTTTACCGATACCCACGCCAAAGTGTGGTCGCTCACGCCGCGCCTGAAATTGCCATACCGCATGCTCGGGCGCGACAATGTTCTGATATTCGGCATAGACGCGGATGCCTGGGACTACCGCGGGCTGCGCGCCGCTCGTTTCGAGCTGCTGGGCGCGCCGCAGGTCGACCTGGCGGCGACGCAAAAGGACCGCGCCTACTACGCGCAGAATCACATTGCAGTGAGCGCCGCGACCAAGCTCACGCTCGGTGCGCGGTTGCAGCAGGTGGAAATCGCCGCCAATGACCGCGCCAATCCGGCGGGCTACGCCAACGCGACGCAGCAGCGCAGCCCGCGCGCCTGGGAGCTCGCGCTGCGGCACAACTTCGATGCGGCGCTCGCGCTCTATGGCAAGCTCGGCGCGAGCTATCGTGTCGCCACCGTGGACGAGATCTACAACCAGTTCGGCGGCCCGGTGTTCGATTCCATCGTGACGCCGCTGGAGCCGCAGACCTCGCGCGACTATGAAATCGGGCTGGAGTACAGGGGCGTCACCGGGCGGCTGCGCGCCAGCCTTTACCGCATGGACCTGCGCAACGAAATCCATTTCAATGCGCTCACTTTCACCAACATGAACCTGTCGCCGACGCGGCGCGAGGGATTGGAACTGGAGGGCAGCCGCAAGCTGGGCGAGCGCGTCGAGCTGTTCGCCAGCTACACCCGCGCGCGCGCCGTGTTTCGCGAGGGTGTGTATGTGGACGCGCTCACCGGCGGCAGCGTCGACCTCGCCGGCAAGAACGTGCCGCTGGTGCCGCGCAACTCGGCCAAGCTGGGCCTGAACTGGCGCCCGGCGGAGAAGACCCGGCTGAGCGCTGCGATCGCTTACGTCGGCAAGCAGTATTTCGACAACGATCAGGCCAACACCTATCCCGGGCAGATGCCATCGTTCGTAACTGTCGACGCCAGGTTGATCCGCGCCTTCGGGCCCTGGACCATCAGCGCCGCAGCCAACAATCTCACTGACAAGAAATACTATACCTACGCCATACGCAATGCCGCGGGCACCTCGTTCAACGCCTACCCCATGGCCGGGCGCAACTTTCTGCTGAGCGCAGCCTACCGCTGGAAATAGACCGGGAATGCGTTTGCGCCGAACCCTGCTCATCTGGCTAGCCCTCGCGGCGGCCGCGCTTGCGGCCTTCGCGCTTGCGCTCGCGAGCGGCAGCGTGCGGCTGCCGCCGCTGGGCCTGTTGCACGCACTGCTGTCGCCGGGGGACAGCATCGCCGGCGAAATCGTCACGCGCCTGCGCCTGCCGCGTGCGCTGGCCGCATTCGCCGTCGGCGGCCTGCTTGCACTCGCGGGCGCGCTGATGCAGGTGCTGCTGCGCAATCCGCTCGCCGATCCCTATGTGCTGGGCCTGTCCGGCGGGGCGGCCGCGGGCGCGCTCGGCGCCATGCTGGCCGGGCTGGGCGTGCTCGCCGTCGATGTGGGCGCGAGCGCCGGCGCGCTCCTTGCGATGGCGCTGGTGTTCGCGTTTGCGCGCCACGATTTCGCGCGCCAGCAGATGCACGGAGCGCTCGATGCCTCGCCGCGCCTGCTGCTGACCGGCGTGATCATGGCGGCCGGCTGGGGCGCGCTGATTACCCTGACGCTGACGCTGGCGCCGGAAGCGCGGCTGCGCGGCATGCTGTTCTGGCTCATGGGCGATCTGAACGGCGTGGAATCCTGGGAGCCGGCGCTGCTCGCACTGCTGCTCGCCCTCGGCCTGATGCTGCCGGCTGCGCGCGACCTGAACGTGCTGTTGCGCGGCGAGGCGTTGGCGCATGCGCTGGGAGTGCGCGTGGCGCCGCTGCGGCGCCGGATTTACCTGGTGGCCTCGGTGGCGACGGCGCTGGCCGTCACCACAGCCGGCGCGGTCGGCTTCGTCGGACTGGTGGTGCCGCATGCGCTGCGCCTGGCGCTGGGCAACGACCAGCGCATGCTGCTGCCGGCGAGCGCGCTTGCCGGCGGCACGCTGCTGTTGCTCGCGGACACCGCTGCGCGCAGCGTCCTCGCGCCGCAGCAGCTGCCGGTGGGTGTGATCACCGCACTCATCGGCGTGCCTGCGTTCCTGTTCCTGCTGGCGCGCAAGCCCAGGAGAATCGCATGAGCGCGCCGCTGCTCGAAGCGCAGGATCTGCTGCTGCAGGTGGACGCTCGCACGCTGGTGCGCGGCATGAGGTTCGCGCTCAATGCCGGCGAGGTATGGTGCCTGCTCGGCCCCAACGGCGCGGGCAAGTCCACGTTTCTGCATGCCGCGGTCGGCCTGCGCGCGGCGCAGGGCGGCGCGCTGCGCCTCGGCGGCAAGTCCGTGGCAGAGTGGCCGGCGGATGCGGCAGCGCGCCAGCGCTGTTTTCTGCCGCAAAGCTTCCACGACGCATTTAGCGCAAGCGTGCTCGAGAGTGTGATGCTCGGGCGCCATCCCTACCTTTCACGCTGGCAGTGGGAGGGGGAGGAGGAACAGGCGCTAGCCCTGTCGGCGCTGCGCGCAATGGATCTCGCCGGATTCGAGCAGCGCGACGTGCTTACGCTGTCGGGCGGCGAGCGCCAGCGCGTCGCGCTGGCGGCGCTGTTCGTCCAGGACGCGCCGCTGCTGCTGCTGGACGAGCCGGTGTCGCACCTGGACCTGCATCATCAGATGCTGGTGCTCGAGCATCTGGTGGAACTGGCCCGCGTGCGCGGCAAAGGCGTGCTGTTCACGGTGCACGACCTCGGTCTGGCGGCGCGTTTCGCCAGCCACGCCCTGTTGCTGACGCCGCAGGCGACGGTGCTGCAAGGCCCGATAGACTCGGTCCTGACCGAGCCCGCGCTCGAGACGGCATTCGGACACCGGGTCGCGCGCGTCGAGGCGGCCGGCCGCACGCTGTTCGTGCCGGCCTGAGATGAATGCCGCAGTGAAACCGAAGGCGTCCGGTCCGCGCCTGCGCATTGCCGTGCGCGGCATGCTGGTCCTGGCACTGGCATGGACCAGCGCGGCTGCCGCCGCCGACATCCGGCTCACCGACGATGCCGGCCGCAGCCTAAGCCTGCCGCAGCCGGCGCGGCGCATCATCAGCCTCACCCCGCACCTGACCGAGCTGCTGTTCGCGGCAGGCGCCGGCGACCGCGTCGTCGGCACGGTCGAATACAGCAACTATCCGGAGCAGGCCCGGCGCATCGAGCGCATCGGCGACAGCGCGCAGCTCGACCTGGAGCGCATCGTTGCGCTCAAGCCGGACCTGGTGCTGGTGTGGCGCGACGGCAACGCGCAGCGCCAGCTGGAAAAATTGCTGCAACTCGGCATCCCGGTGTTCTACAACGAGCCGCGCCGGCTTCCCGATATCGCGCGCGCGATCGGGCAGATCGGACTGCTGGCCGGCACCGAGGCTGCGGCGCTGCCAGCCGCACGCGCGTTCACGGCGCGCCTGGCCGAGCTGCGCCGGCGCTACAGCGGCCGTGCGCCGGTGGCGCTGTTCTTCCAGATCTGGGACCGGCCGCTGCTGACCGTCAACGGCGCGCATCTCATCAGCGACGCAATACGCTTGTGCGGTGGCCGCAATGTTTTTGCCGGCCTCAAGTCGCTGACGCCGGAAGTGTCGACCGAGGCGGTGCTCGCCGCCGATCCGGAGGCGATAGTCGGCGTGAGCGCGGAAGCGGGCCAGGTTGGAAATCTGGACGCATGGAAACAATGGCCGCGGATGCGGGCGGTCGCGCGCGCCAATCTGTTCCTCGTCGATTCCGATCTCATCAGCCGCAACACGCCGCGCATCCTCGATGGCGCCGAAGCGCTGTGCGAACAACTGGACAAGGCGCGCGCACACGGCAACTAAGAGGCCATGTCGGAATTACCGAAATGGCCCCAAGGGGAGCGCGAGGGGAGGGACCCCCTCGTTTTGAAATAAGCTCTAAGCCGCAGGTCGAGGCGCCATGCGCCTGGCAGGCCGATTCACCGCTGCGGGGTTCTCTGCTATCGTGCGGGCATGCTCAAGGATCCGGTTGATCTGCAAAGCTTGCGCCGGGTGCTGGTGACCAAGCTGCGCCACCACGGCGACGTGCTGCTCGCCTCGCCCGTGTTCTCCGTGCTCAAGGCGCATGCGCCGCATGTGGAGATCGACGCGCTGGTCTATGCCGACACCGCGCCGATGCTCTCCGACAACCCGGCGGTGTCGCGCATACTCGGCGTGGACCGCGGCTGGAAGGCGCTGGGCTGGGTCGACCAGGCGGCGGCGGAATGGAGCGCACTGCAGCAGCTGCGCAGCCGCGACTACGATCTGCTGATCCATCTGTCGGAACATCCGCGCGGTGCCTGGCTCGCGCGCCTGCTCGGTCCGCGCTACAGCGTCGCCGCGAATTACCCGCGTGCGCGGCGCTGGTGGAAGTCCAGCTTCAGCCATTTGTATCCCCTGCCGAGCAATGGCAGGCGCCATGTGGTGGAGCAGAACCTGGACGCCTTGCGCCGCATCGGCCTGCAGCCGGGCGAACACGAGCGCGGCCTGAGTTTTGTGCCCGGCGACCAGGCGCAAAGCGAAGTCGAGCACATGCTGGGCGAACTGGGCCTGGCGCGCGGCGGCTATATCCACCTGCATCCGGCATCGCGCTGGCAGTTCAAGTGCTGGCCGGCGCAAAAGACGGCCGAACTGATAGACAGGCTGCAGGCAATGGGCGAGCGGGTGGTCGTAAGCGCCGCTCCGGATGCGCAGGAACTCCAACTCCTTGCGCGCATCCGCACCCTGGTGACGACACCGTTCGCGGATGTTTCGGGCAAGCTCTCGCTGAAGCAGCTGGGCGCGCTCACGCGCGATGCGCGCCTGTTCATCGGCGTCGATTCCGCGCCCATGCACATCGCCGCCGCCATGGGCACGCCGGTAGTCGCGCTGTTCGGCCCGAGCGGCGAATTCAACTGGGGTCCGTGGCAGGTTCCGCACCGCGTGGTCGCATCCGATCACAGCTGCCGCCCCTGCGGCAACGACGGTTGCGGCGGCGGCAAAGTGAGCGAATGCCTCAGCACCCTGCCGGTGTCCGCAGTGCTGCAGGCAGCGCAGTCGCTGCTGCCGCGCTGATGCACGGGTGCAGGCGGCGCCCAGGTCGCTGCGGCAATTTGATTGTGCAAGTGCTCGAACCGGGCAGGCATGAGGCCAGCTGCGACCTCGCGCTGCCGCGGACGCCGTGGGCACGATGAAAATCGCCCTGGTGCGCCAGCGCTACAACCCCTACGGCGGCGCCGAGCGCTTCGTCGAGCGTGCCATGGGCGCGCTTGCCGCAGAAGAGGTGGAGCTGACGCTGCTTGCGCGCAGCTGGCCGGCGGGGGCGGCGGCAGGCGCTACTGCCGGAGCGTGGCGCCTGCTGCGCTGCGATCCGTTCTATGTCGGCCGGGTATGGCGTGACTGGGGTTTTGCGCGCGCTGTTTGCGCCGCGCTGAAGGCAGAAGACTTCGACCTGGTGCAATCGCATGAGCGCATCGGCTGCTGCGATGTCTACCGTGCCGGCGATGGCGTGCATCGCCAGTGGCTGATCAACCGCAAACGCGCGCTGGGCCTCCTCGGGCGCAGCGCGCTCGCGCTCAATCCCTACCACTGGTACACGCTGGCGGCGGAAAAGCGCATGTTTCTGAGCCCGGCGCTGCGCGCGGTGATCTGTAATTCGAATATGGTGAAGGACGAGCTGCGCCGGCATTTCGGCCTGGCCGAAGACAAGCTCCACGTAATTTACAGCGGCGTCGACCTGGATGCGTTCCATCCGCGGCTGCGCCAGACCTGGCGCCAGCGCAAGCGCGAGGAGCTCGGCATCGCGGCGGACACCATGGTGTTCCTGTTCGTCGGTTCCGGTTTCAGGCGCAAGGGCTTGGCGCAGCTCCTGCGCGCCCTGGGCAGCGTGCGCGACGCCCGCCTCGTGGTGGTAGGCGCCGACAAGGAACTGCCGCGTCTGCGGCGCGAGGCGGCGCGGGCCGGGCTCGCCGCCCGGGTGCATTTCGCCGGCGGCCAGGAGGACGTCAAGCCCTGGTACGGCATGGCGGACTGCTTTGTGCTGCCCACGCTGTACGACCCGTTTCCGAATGCCGCGCTGGAAGCGATGGCCTGCGCTCTGCCGCTCATCACCAGCCTGCAATGCGGTGCCGCCGAATTGATCGAGAGCGGCGTGCAGGGCTATGTCTGCCGCGATCCGCTGGACGTGGTGGAATTGGCGCGCTGCCTGAATCTGGCGGCGGCCGCGGGGCAGGCCGAGCGCATGGGTACGGCCGCCCGCGAGCGGGTCAAGACCTTCGATCTCGCCGACATGGCACAGCGCCTCACGCGCCTGTATGCGCACCTTCTGCATCCCGAATCGCGTTAGCCCAGCGCGCCGCGCGGGCGTGCACGAAGATCGGCGGCCCGGCCTTATGGCTCTGATATAATTGCACATTTTTCCATTCTGATGCGGTTCCGATAATGGCTGTTCCCGAAACCCAGAGCCGGGTCCTGTACGCGCGCCTGCTGCGCTATGTCACGCCGTACTGGCGCATGTTCGCGCTGTCCCTCCTCGCCATGATTCTGGCGGCCGCGACCGAACCGCTGCTGCCGGCGCTGATGAAGCCGCTGCTGGACGGCAGTTTCGTGAATCGCGATCCGACCACCATCCGCCTGCTCCCGTTCGCCCTGGTGGGCTTGTTCCTGCTGCGCGGCGTGTTCGGTTTCGTCAGCGACTATGCGCTCAACTGGGTGTCCAACTGGGTGGTGTTCGACCTGCGCGCGGAGATGTTCCGGCGGCTGGTCAACCTGCCCACGCGCTACTACGACGATGCGTCTTCGGGCGTGCTGATGTCAAAACTGACCTATGACGTCACCGGCGTCACGGCGGCGGCGACCACGGTGCTGACCGTGCTGGTGCGCGACACCATTACCATCGCGGGCTTGCTCGCCTGGATGTTCTACCTCGACTGGAAACTCTCGCTGATCACGCTGGTGGTGGGCCCGCTGATCGCGCTGGTGATCCGTTCCTTCAGCGGCCGGCTGCGCCGGGTGAGCCGGGGCGCGCAGCACGCCATGGGCGACATCACCCATGTGCTGGACGAGGCGATCGAGTGCCACAAGGTGGTGAAAGTATTCGGCGGGCAGGAATACGAGCAGCGCCATTTCGGCGCGGCGATCAAGCGCATGCGTGACTTCGCCATGCGCCAGACCATCGCCGCCGGAGCCTCGGTGCCGATGGTGCAGGTGCTGGCCGCGGTCGCGGTCGCGATCATCGTTTTCTATTCGACGCGTCAAAGCGGCGCCAACGGCGTCACCGTGGGCAGCTTCGTATCCTTCATGACCGCCACGCTGATGCTGCTCACGCCGCTGAAGCGCCTGACCGGCGTCAACGCTTCGCTGCAGCGCGGACTGGCGGCCGCCGAAAGCGTATTCGCGATCGTCGACGAACAGCCCGAAGAAGACGCCGGCACGCGCAGCATCGGCCGCGCGCAGGGGCGGATCGATTTCGAGCATCTGAGCTTTGCCTATCCCAACGCCGCGCGGCCGGCGCTGGCCGACGTCAATCTCAGCATCGCCCCGGGCGAGACCGTCGCCCTGGTGGGCGGTTCGGGCGGCGGGAAAACGACCCTGGCCAACCTGATTCCGCGCTTCTACAAGCCCGACGCGGGGCGCATCCTGCTCGACGGCATCGACACGCAGATGCTGACCCTCGCCAGCCTGCGCGCCAATGTCGCGCTGGTGAGCCAGGACGTGGTGCTGTTCAACGATAGCGTCGCGGCCAACATCGCCTACGGCCCCCTGTCAGGCGCGGGCGAGGCCGCCATCATTGCCGCCGCCGAGGCTGCGCATGCGATGGAGTTCATCCGCGAGATGCCGCAGGGCCTGCAGACGATGATCGGCGAGAACGGCGTGCGTCTCTCAGGCGGGCAGCGCCAGCGCCTGGCGATCGCGCGCGCGCTGCTGAAAAACGCGCCCGTGCTGATTCTGGACGAGGCCACCTCGGCGCTGGATACCGAGTCGGAACGTGTGGTGCAGGCGGCGCTGGAGACCTTGATGCAGGGCCGCACCACGCTGATCATCGCGCACCGGCTGTCGACGATCGAAAAGGCGGACCGCATCGCGGTGCTGCAGAAGGGCACGATTGCCGAAATCGGCTCGCACGCGGAGCTGCTGGCGCGCGACGGCCTCTACGCCTACCTGTACCGGATCCAATTCGCTGTCGACGAGAAGGGCGAGCGGCACAGCGGCGCTGCGCGCGACACATCTTCCGCGCTCAGCTGAGACGGCCGCCCAGCGATGACGGCAGCGCCACTCAACCTAGTGCACAGTGAGTCTTCCTGCGGCTGGGGCGGGCAGGAGATACGTGTGCTGGAGGAGGCTTCCGGCATGCTCGCGCGCGGTCACCGCGTGAGCCTGCTGTGCCCGCGCGAGGCGCGCATTTTCGAAGAGGCGGCGCGGCGCGGCGTGCCGGCGGTGGCCCTGCCGATCGCGCGCAAAGGCCTGGTCGGCCTGTTCGCCATGCGCAACTGGCTTGCGCGCGCGCGCTGCGACGTGCTCAACAGCCACAGCTCCACCGACAGCTGGCTCGCAGCGCTCGCGCTCGTCGGCATGCGCCCGCGTCCGGCGCTGGTGCGCACCCGCCACATCTCGACCGCCATTCCCGACAACACCGCCACGCGCTGGCTCTACCAGTCGGCGACCCGGCACATCGTCACGACCGGCGAGCGCCTGCGCTTGCAGCTGATCCGCGACAATGGCTATCGTCCGGAGTCGATCGACTCGGTGCCGACCGGGATAGACCTGGGCCGCTATGTGCCCGCCGACCGGGCGCAGGCGAAAGCGCGCCTAGGGCTGGATCCGGCGCAAGCCTGCATCGGCATTGTCGCCACGCTGCGCAGCTGGAAAGGGCACCGTTACCTGGTGGAGGCCTTCGCCGCGCTGAAACAGCGGGAGGCGCGCCTGCT
>JAANCK011471153.1_pt1 | contig 10985 bp, 9 predicted proteins | sample 7277841 | NCBI WGS metagenome assembly JAANCK01 (sample SAMN14222788, study PRJNA588281) | permafrost metagenome | isolation source: Arctic cryosol methane SIP | place: Canada:Nunavut | collected 2015-07 | reverse complement strand
GGCTCCGACATCGCGACCGGGTCACCGGGTCGGCTGGTTTTCCGATCGCCGGGACTGCGACCACGCCGGGCCCGCATCCGATGCGTGCATGCGACGCCGCCCGCCGTCTTCTCGCCCCCCGGCCGGCCGCGAAGAAGCTTCCACTCAAGCCGTCTGCACTCCGAGCCGATCCACACTCATCCCTGTCCCATGTCGTTCGCGTGCATGGTCCCCCCGGGTGAACGCATGAGTGCCTACAAGCGTCGCAAGAAGCTCATCCAGCCGCGGCTCCAGTTCCGGCTGATCTTCACCTTCCTCGGGGTCGCGCTGCTGTCGTTGCTCCTGCAGTTCCTCTTGTTCGGCGCGACGATCTCCCAGCTCGCGGGCGATCTACCGCAAGACGGTCCGCAGCTGATGGAGCGCATTCCGCAGTACACGCTCGTCGTCTTCGCGATCTCGCTGGGCGTGCTGCTGCCGATGACCGTCTGCGTGGGGGTCATCGTCACGTTCCGCATCGCGGGTCCGCTCTACCGTTTCGAGCAGCATTTGAAGGCGATCGCGCGCGGCGAGGATCCCGGCGTGTGTCGCATCCGCCGCGACGACGAGCTGCAGGAATTCTGCAATACGTTCAACGACGCGCTCGACAAGGTGCGCAGCCGCGGCTTGCTCGAGGACGACGCGGCGAAGAGTCGCGCGAGCTTCGACGAGGCCGCCTGAGCGAGGCCGCGAGCGATGTCCCTGCGCTCGAAGGTCGTGATCCTGCTCTCGCTGGTCATGCTGCTCTACGCGGCGATCGACCACTTGCTCCAGAGGACGTTCGTGTACGGCACGTTCGTCGCGCTCGAGGAAGCGAGCGCGCAGAAGGACATCCTGCGCGTGCGCCACGCGATCGACTCCGAGGTCAAGACCATCGAAGCCGATGCGCAAGCGTGGGCCTCGTCGGACGAGATCTACCTCAGCGCGACCGGCGGCGACCCCGCCGCGTTCAGGAAGTCGCTCCTGCAGCGGATCGAAGGCCGTCCGATCCACGTGCTGTACGTGTGCGACGGGGAAGGCGGCGTCATCGCCGGCATCGCGCGCGACTTCACGGGCAATCCGATCAGCGTGCGCGAGCTGCCGCAGGAGAAGTTCAACGCGAGCCATCCGCTGCTGCAGTTGCCGCCCTCGGGTGCGAAGGACAAGAACGGCAGTCCGATCGAGGATCTGCACGGCGTCTACCTGACCGACAAGGGGCCGTTGCTCGTCGCGGCGGCCTCGATCAAAGGCTCGATCCCGAAGCAGACTCCGCGCGGCGTGATCATCGTAGGGCGTTTCCTCGACCGCGATCTGTGCAAGGAGCTCCGACAACAGACCGAGACGTCGTTCGAGCAGTGGCCCATCGACGGCAGGAACATTCCCGAAGTCGCGCCGGGAATCGTCGCACAAGTATCGTCGTCGCCGGACGAGCCCGTCTACCAGAACGTCAACGAGCAGCACCTGTCGGCGTACCTCGCCTACCCCGACATCCGTGGTTTTCCGGCGTTGCTGCTGCGCGCGAACCTCGATCGCGCGGCGACCGAGCACGGGAGCTGGGCGGTGCGGTATGCGCTCGTCTCCACTGTCGCGGCCGGACTGCTGATGATGCTCGTGCTGCTCAACATGATGCAGCGCACGGTGCTCAAGCCGCTCGCGCAGCTCACCGAGCACGCCGTGAACATCGGGCGCAGCGACGACTTCACGCGTCGCATCGGGTCGGGCGTCGCGCGCGCGGACGAGGTCGGGATCCTGACGCGCGAGTTCGACAGCATGATCGAGAAGGTCGCGCAGTCGCGCGCGGCCCTCGTCGACACGGCGCGCGCGGCCGGCATGTCCGAGATCGCGACCGGGGTCCTGCACAACGTCGGCAACGTCCTCAACAGCGTCAACGTTTCGGCCACGCTCGTCGCGCAGAAGGCGCGCGGGGGCGCACCCGAGGACTTCAAGAAGGTCGTCGAGCTCCTGCGTCCGAGCGCGGACGACCTGGCCGGGTTCATCCAGCGCGATCCGCGCGGCAAGCACCTGTATCCGCTGCTCGATTCGCTCGCGACGCAGCTCGTGAACGAGCAGTCGACGCTGCTGGTCGAGGTCACCTCGCTGACGAGCGGCATCGAGCACATCAAGGAGCTCGTGCAGGCGCAACAAGGCTTCGCGGGACGCGCGGGCGTGCGCGAGGTCTTGTCCGTCGCGCAGCTCATCGATTCGGCCGCAGCGATCACCGAGCGCGGCGTGCAAGGCTCCTCCGACATCGAGATCGTGCGCGAGTACGAAACGATGGACGCGTGCCCCGTCGACCGTCACCGGCTGATGGAGATCTTCGTCAACCTGATCCAGAATGCGCGTCAGTCGTTGCTCGAGTCGGATCAAGCGAGCCGCCGGCTCACGCTGCGCCTGAGGAAGGTGCGCGACGACTGCTTGCGCGTCGAGGTCGTCGACAACGGCGTCGGGATCCCGGCCGAGAACCTCGCGCGCGTGTTCAACCACGGCTTCTCGACGAAAAAGGGCGGCCACGGCTTCGGCTTGCACTCGTCCGCGAACGCCGCGACCGAGATGCACGGCAAGCTCACCGCCGACAGTCCGGGCACCGGTCGCGGTGCGACGTTCGTGCTCGAGTTCCCGCTCCAGACGGTTTCGACCGCGGGAGCGGCATCGTGATCCCCGAGTCGAACCGCCGCATCCTGATGGTCGACGACAACGTCGCCATCCACGAGGACTTCAAGAAGATCCTCGGCGTCGGCGCCGCCCCGACCGCGCAACTCGCCGACGCGAAGGCCGCGTTCTTCGGCGGCGCCGCGGCCGAAGCCCCGAGCGGCCCCACGTTCACGCTCGAATCCGCGCACCAAGGACAAGAAGCGTTGGCGATGGTCGAGCGCGCGCTCGCGGAGAAGCGTCCGTACGCGATGGCGTTCGTCGACGTGCGCATGCCGCCTGGATGGGACGGCATCGAGACGATCGCGCACTTGTGGAAGGCCGATCCGGACCTGCAGGCGGTCGTGTGCACCGCGTTCGCGGATTACTCGTGGGATCAGATGATCGCCAAGCTCGGTCGCAGCGACCGGCTCTTGATCCTGAAGAAGCCGTTCGATCCCGTCGAAGTGCAGCAGATGGCGAGCTCCTTGACCGAGAAATGGAACTCGCAAGCGCGCGAACGCGCACGCTTCGAGGAAGCGCGCGCGGCCGAGCAGGAAGCGCGCGCGTACGCGGCCTCGCTCGTCACGACGAACCGCGCGCTCGAGACCGCTCGCGCGGGCGCCGTCGCGGCGATGCAGGCCAAGTCGGAGTTCCTGGCCAACATGAGCCACGAGATCCGCACGCCGATGATCGCGATCCTCGGCCATGCCGACCTCTTGTCCGACAGCGGATTGCCCGAGCCGGAGCGCCAGGAGCACCTGGTCACGATCCGCGAGCAAGGCTCCCACCTGCTCACGATGATCTCCGACATCCTCGACATCGCCGCGATCGAGACTGGTCGCCTCGTCGTCGAGAAGTCCGCTTGCGCGGTGCCCGTGGTGCTCGAGGAAATCCGTGGACGGTTCCTCGAAACCGCGCAGTCGAAAGGCGTCACCGTCAGCATCGCTTGCGACGCGAGCCTGCCTCCGCAAGTGCGCTGCGACGTCGCGCGCCTGCGTCAGCTGCTCGGACACCTCGTCGGCAACGCGGTCAAGTTCACCGACAAGGGCAGCGTCAAGTTGTCCGCTTCGTTCGAGAAGGCGTACGGCAGCGAAGGCGGGCGCCTGAAGATCGTGGTCGAGGACACGGGCATCGGCATCACGCAGGATCAGCGCAGCCGTCTCTTCGAAGCCTTTGCGCAGGCCGATGGATCGTTGACGCGCAAGCACGGCGGTGTCGGACTCGGGCTCGCACTCTCGCGTCGCTTGGTGCAACACCTGGGCGGCGACCTCGATGTCGAGAGCCAGCCCGGCCAGGGCAGCCGCTTCACGCTCACGCTCGAGGTCGAAGGCGCGAGCGCTCCCGATCCCGCGCCGGTCGCGACACCGGCCGCGCAGAGCGCGCCGTTGCACGGTCGCATGCTGCTCGTCGAGGACGTCCTCTCGACGCAACGACTGTACGCGCTGTACTTGCGTCGCGCGGGCGCGGAAGTCGACGTGTGCGAGAACGGACAAGCTGCAGTCGACAAGGTCACGGCGTCGATGGCGGACCGCCGGCCGTACGACCTCGTGCTCATGGACATGCAGATGCCCGTGCTCGACGGCTACAGCGCGACACGCATCCTGCGCGACCGCGGTTTCGAAGGGCCGATCCTGGCCGTCACCGCGCACGCCTTGGCGGGAGATCGCGAGCGCTGCATCGAAGCCGGCTGCAACGACTACTGCGCGAAGCCGGCGAACCGCGAAGAGCTCATCGCCGTGTGTCGGGATCTCGTGCAGAGGAGCCTGAAGCCCGCGCTGCCCCAATCTTCAGCGCCGCACTCTTCTACGTCGCAGTCGGAGACGCAAAGCCCCGCGCAATCAACCTTGCAGCATCCTCCGCGGGGACCGGGCGGCTGAACAAGTAGCCTTGCGCCTGGTCGCAGCCGAGAGCACGCAACATGCCGAGCTGGCTGCGCGTCTCGACACCTTCCGCGACTACGGTCAGGTTGAGACCCTTGCCCATGAGGATGATCGATGTCGTCAACGTCGAGTCCTGCTCGCTCGTCATCATCTCGCGGATGAAGCTCTGATCGATCTTGAGCGCGTCGACGGGAAAGCGCTTGATGTAGTTCAGGCTCGAATAGCCCGTGCCGAAGTCGTCGATCGAAAGGTGCACTCCGGCGTCCTTCAACGTGTGCAGCGTCTTCACCGTGGCCTCGCCCTTCTGCAAGAGGAGGCTCTCGGTCAGCTCCAATTCCAGGCTGTCGGCGACCATTCCCGCGTCGTCGAGCGCGCTGCGCACGATGCCCATCAGGTCGGGCTCGCGGAACTGCGCCGGTGAAAGGTTCACGGACATGCGGATCGGCGGGACTCCGGCGTCGCGCCAGCGGCGGTTCTGCGCGCACGCTTCGCGCAACACCCACTCGCCGATCGGAAGAATGAGCCCGCTCTCCTCGGCGACGGGGATGAAGTGAGCGGGCGAGACCATGCCGAGCTCGGGGTGCTTCCAGCGCAACAATGCCTCGACGCTGACCACCGCGCCCGTCGCGATCGACACGCGCGGCTGGTAGTAGACGAGGAGCTCGTGACGCTCGAGCGCGTGACGCAGGTGCGTCTCCAGCGCGAGCCGCTCGAAGATGACCGCGTTCATCGCCGGGCGCGCGAAGCGGATCAGGCCCTTGCCCTCTTCGCGCGCCGCCTGCATCGCCCCCACGGCGGCCGCGACGAGCGCATCGGAATGCAGCCCGTCCTCGGGGTGCACGGCGATGCCCATGCTCGTCGGCAGGAGCACTTGGGCGCCGTCGACGTCGATCGGTTGCGCCAGGTGCTGCTGCAGTCGGCGCGCGATCTTGTACGCGTCTTGCGGGCGCTCGAGCGCGTCGAGTGCGATGGAGATCTCGCTGTCGCTGACGAGCGTCACCGTCGCGGCGGTCTCGTCGTTCGCCGCGCGGCCGACCGTGTCGCGGCTGCGCAGGCTGTCCTTCAAGCGTTGCAGCGTGACGTCGAGCACGCGTCGCGCGACGACGTCGTGTCCGCTCAACGTGTCGAGCTCGATCGCGACGTGCAAGACGGCGATCTGGCCCTTGTCACCGCGCGCGGAAGCGATGGCGGTGTCGAGCCGCGAGCGGAACGCCGCGCTCGACGGGCCGGGGTCGACTGTCGCCGCCTCCGTCTCCGACAAGCGCTGGACCTCGCGTTCGGCGCGCGAGCAGCGCAACGCCAGCTCGACGCGCGCGCGCAACAACGCGGCGTGCACGGGGGTCGTGATGCAATCGCTGGCGCCCGCGGCGCGCGCGCGATCGACCCCGTACGGCGAGGTCAGCACGAGCACGGGCACGCGGCTCTCGGCGGAGAGTCGCCTCAACAGCTCGTACGCGTCCTGCAGGGCCGCGTCGAGCAGCACGAGATCCGGCCGAGACCCGGCCGTGAACGAGGACGCTTCGTTCGCGCACGTGTGCTCGACGATGCGGTAGCCCGCTTCCGAAAGTCCCGCGCGGACGAGCGGGCGCACGGTGGGATCAGCACCGACCGTGAGCACGAGCGGGGGCGCGCTCGCAAGCTTTCTCGGGGACATGGCACGACGTCTCCGCGGACAGTGGAGACCGGTGGCCTATCGACGAGCGGCGAGCGCCGTCTTGAAGGGCAAGGATTTCCAGTACCGAGTCAGGCACCATTCTTCAGGCAGCCCCGGTCCATGCGCCTCGCAGTGACCGCGGTTGCCTGAAGAATGGTGCCTGACTCGGTACTCAGAGGCGGCGCACGACCTCGGCTGTGAAATCCGTGCACGACAGCGTGCCGCCGATGTCGCGCGTCGAGCGGCCCTCCTGGATCGCGCCGAAGAGCGCGCGCTTCACGCGCTGCGCCGCGTCGCGCTCGCCGACGTGATGCAGGAGGTTCGCGACCGACATGAGCGCCGCCGTCGGATTGGCCTTGTTCTGCCCGGCGATGTCGGGCGCCGTGCCGCCAGCCGGATCGAACAGCGCGACCGTCACGTTGCCCTGCGCATCGAACGCGAACGACGAGCTGTCGCCCAGCCCGACGGAACCGATCAACCCGCACGCCGCATCGGACAGGAAATCGCCGTACTCGTTGGGCGTCACGATCACCGCGTACTTGTCGGGGCGCATGATCAGACCGGCGAGCAGCGAGTCGAAGAGCTCCTTGCGATGCGGGATCTTCGGGAACTTCTTGGCGACTTCCGCGACCGCTTCTTCGAACAGACCGTCGGTCGCCTGCTGGATCGTGTACTTGCTCGCCGACACGACGTGCGTGCCGCGCTGCTCCGCGAGCTTGAACGCGAAGAGAGCCGCGAGGCGGCTCGGCGTGCGCTCGATCACGCGCAGCGAAACCGCCGTCTCGGGGTTGATGCGCTTGCCCGGGTCCTCGTACGTCCCGCCGATCGCGACGCGCACGACGTCGATGTCGATCGTCTTCTTGAAGTTGTTGTCGACACCCGCGATGGTCGCGACCGGACGGTGGATCACCGCGAAGTCGCACAGGTCGCGCAGGACCTTGTTCGGGCTGTCTTCCGTCGTGGCCGTCGGATGCTTGAGGCCGAGCCGGTGTTCCTTGAGCGCCGCCGCCGTTTCCTCGTAGAGCTCGAACCCACGTCGGCGCCGGTTCTCGACCGACAGATCGATCGGGAGGAACTCGAGGCGGCACGGCAAGGCCTGCGCCAGGGTGTGGATGCTCTGCGAGAGCTCGGCGGCGATACCGTCTCCCAGGAGCTCGACGACGCGGTGAATCTTCATCGTGTGGGGCGCGATCTCGAAACTTTCGGGGCCGGGAGTGTATCGGGCGACATCGCACCGAAGAATGAGCACGCGGGAGATCGGCACAACTTGCGAGCACGAAATCAGTGGAGGGCCGGTCCGATCGTCGCTCTGGCGAGCCTGGGTGCGCTCGCTGCGCGCGTCGACGCGCAATCGAGCACGCCGCCACCCTTGCCCGGGCACGCGACGGAGCCGACGGTTCGCGTGCAATGGCTCGACTACCGCACCCAACCCAACGAAAGCGCGCCGATCGTCGACCCGGGCGATCACACGCGGTCGAGCCCCGACGCTCGCACGTCGACGGGCATCGAGCCGATTCCCTGGTGGCGCTCGGCGAAAGGTCGTGCGCAACTCCCCGCCGGCAAGGACGAGTCCTTGCTGTGCACGGCCGCGGACGAATGGCTCGAGCAACCGATCGCGTTGTACGGGCCGCTGGCATCGACGCTGGAAATCACAGGCTTGATGGAAGGGGGTGGAACCGTAGTCGTGGCGGACGGCAGAGGTGGTCGCTTCACGCGGCCCGTCGGCGGAAACATGGCAAATTCCAGATTCGTGATCGAGGCGAAGGACCTCGCTGCCGCATTCGGTCACAGTCCTTCACCGCGGATCACGCTGCGACTCGAGCACGGAAAGGACGGACAAGCGGCCAATTGGTCGTACGTCGAAGCCCGATCCGAGTTGCCGTGCCCGTCCGAAACCGACTTGCGCGACGAAGTCGTCGCCGAGATCGACGCGATCTTCACCACTTGGTTCACGCGCGCGATCGACGACATCGGTCCGCGCAAGACGGGTTTTCTCGCGAAGCTCTTCGACGCCGTGACGGGCGAGACGCTCGTCGTGCCGCGCACGACGGGATTCAGCTCGATGTACCAGGCGCTGCTCGACGCTACGCAGGTGGAAGACGTGCCCGCCTGGCACGCGCACCTCGCGCGCCTGTTGCAGGATTACCTCGACCTGCAGCTCCATCCTGACACCGGTCTGCCGCGCAACTGGGATGCGCAGGCCGACGTGCCCGACGACACGACGCCGGTCGAGATCGCGCTGCCGCTCGGATTCTTGATCGACGTCGCGGATCACGGGCCCAAGGAGTTCCGCGATCGCGCGCGCGCCGCGGCTCTGAAGATCGGTGACACGGTGTTGCGCAAGGGCCAGATGCCCGACGGCACGTGCGCGGCGAGCTACGTCCCGCGCGACGCGACACCCAACCTCGACGTCAGCCAGCTCCGGCGTCTCGACGTGCCGCTGCAGCTCGTGCGACTCACGCGTCTGACCGGCGACGCGAAGTACGCGAAGGCCGCGCGCGAGCCGCTCGCGACGCTCGAGTTCACGAACCGCTGGGCCGGCACGTGGAGCGCGATCGATCCGGGATTCGACGACGATTTCGGGCACTACGGCGCGCGCGCGACGGAAGCGGCGCTCGCGTCACCCGACGAGACGACGTTCCGCCGGTTCGCGCTCGAGGGATGGAAGCACTACGACCCCATCTGGCGCGACGCGTTGCGCTACGGCGGAAACGTGGCCGCGGATCAGGTGCGCTGTTGGAAGATCGGCGTGGAGATCGCGCGGCTCGATCCGAACCTGCGCACCGACATCGCTTCGCTCCTGTGGATGGCCGCGCGCTCGCACTTCAAGGGCGAGCAGTACGACAACGGCGCGTGGGGTGACGTCACGGTGTTCGACTACAAGCCGCAGACGACGTTGCAGGTCGGCGATCTCCCCGGTGCTCCGCAGAACCTGCTCGCGGGTCTCGCCTCGATCTACGTCGGCGAGCTCGGTCTGCGCACGGACCAGATCCGCGGCATGTACACCGCCGTGCTGCGCAGCTCGGTCGCGCAGTACAAGAAGCAGTACGGCTTCATCGCCGAGCGCGCCGAACGCAAGGGCGCCAATCCGGCTACGGGCTCACTGCGCATGTTGACCGGCCTGGTCGAGATGCTGCGCGCGCTCAGTCAGCCGAAGTGACCGATCGGCGTCGCAGTCAGCGTGACTTGCGTCGTTTGCTCGAGGCGCGGACGCCGCGAACCTCGGCGTTCTGCCTCGAGGCCTTCTTCGCGGTGCCGGTCGACTTGGCGACGGGTGGGGGAGCGCCGAGAACGCGACGGCTCTTGCGGAAGCGAACGTCGACCTCGAGTCCCATCTCGAACGCAATGCGTTGCAGAGAGCTCAACGAATGTCCGTCGTAGTCGGAGTCCTCGATCCGCGAAATCACCGACTGCTTCGTGCCGACGCGCCTTGCCAATTCAGCTTGGCTCCAACCCAAGTTGGTGCGTGCGTCGTAGACGATCTGTGCTGCAGCGATGTGGACCGCAGCCTCGGAAATCCCACGTCGCATGTCGATATCGTCTCCGATCCATTCGTCCAGATCGCGGATCGCGTCACTCGTTCTCTTCTTCTTGGTAGCCATGTCGATCGGGGTCCTTCAGATAGGCATCTCGGCGGTGCTGCGCACGTCGGAGGTCCATGATCGGGATGACCCGCTCTTTCTGCAGCGCATGCAGCAGCACGATCTCTCCGCATTCGCCGAACGCGTACAAGATCCGGAACTGCGCTCGGCCGTGCCGGATTCGAAGCTCGTAGATTCCATCGCCGAGGTATTCGGCCAACGGTCGTCGCGCTTCGTATCCGAGCTCGCGCAGGAAGTCCAATTGAGCGAGACAGCGCAACATCCCTCGATGATCGCGCAGGCGGAGCTCCACGAGCCAGCGACGGACCGGTAGTCCATCACGGTCGTCGCGGAAGTGGACGATTCGAGTGCGAGGCACGACATGGCTCCGAGCTTATCACAATTATGCGATAGGTGGGAATGGCTTCGAACGGAGTCATTCCAGGACCACGACGAACCGTCGCGCGTCGGGTTGCAGAATATCTTGGGGATTCCGCGCTGTGATCCCGGTCAGCGCACGCGGATCGTGCTGACGTCGTCGCTGAACGCGTTCGCGACCAGGATCGAGAGATGACCGTCGCCGTCCAGATCGGCGACCTCGACGTCGAGCGGGCCCGTGCCGGCTCCGATGTCGGCGGCGCGCGCGAAATACACCGGCGTGCCGCCGCCGTTCAGCCACATGTTGACGTGATGGCTGTTCTGCGCGCTGCACAAGAGATCGAGCCCGCCGTCGCCGTCGACGTCCGCCGTGCGCAGGACGTACGGTCGCAATCCGGTCGGCAGCATCACGTCCGGCACCGTCCACGTGCGATCCTTCGACTGGTACGCGACGGCGATTGCGTTGTCCGAGTCGCTCTTCGATACGAGCAGCGCGAGATCGGTGAAGCCGTTGCGATCGAAGTCGCCGGCTGCGATCGAGATCACGGCTCGGTCGCGCGGGATCGTGCGCACTTCCTGCAGCGTGAGTCCGTCCGTTCCCTTGACGACGCGCAAGATCGCGACGCCGAGCCGTGGACCGGGACCTCCGAGCGCGACGGCGATCTCGGGCTTCGCGTCACCGTCCGCGTCGATCAGCGCGAGCGCGCGCGGACCGGACGGCACGTCGAGAGCAGCCGGCGTTCCGAACCTGCAACCGGCGCCGGTGACGCGCTCGATCGGGACGATCGCGACCTTGCCGCCCTCCGGATCCGCGACGCTCGCTTCGACGCGGCCGTCGCCGTCGAGGTCCGTGACCAGGAGACCGCC
>JAANCK011559532.1_pt1 | contig 10988 bp, 8 predicted proteins | sample 7277841 | NCBI WGS metagenome assembly JAANCK01 (sample SAMN14222788, study PRJNA588281) | permafrost metagenome | isolation source: Arctic cryosol methane SIP | place: Canada:Nunavut | collected 2015-07 | reverse complement strand
AGCGACTGCCGGAATGGAAGCCAGCCCCGCCCATCGAGACGCAGATCCGCGTTCCCAGCGGATAGGCCGCGGAAAAGAACGAATGCGCCGTTCAAGGCATCGTGAACAGGCAACGACGCGGCAACGACTTCCTTGCCGGCGGCGGTGATCGCGATACGCGGCAGTTGGACGCCGCGCGCCGTCTTGATCGCAGCACGATCAACCTCGGAGACGTGAATCCAGCCGAGAACGGAGGGCGCGTCGTTGACGGCGCGCGCATCGACGACACGCTCGATTCCCGCCTCGAGCGAGGCGATGGGAACGACAGCAACAGGGGCTGCCTTCACGATGACGATGAGCCATAGCTCCTCGCCTGCCGGAACGATTGTCCGTTCCGTCGCTGGAAACGCGATGGCATGTTTCGGCGAATACAACACACCCTTCGCTTCCGGCGGAAATTGCAGCACAACCGTCGCCGCGGGCACGAGAGAGAGCGCCAGATTCGCCGGCGCGCTATTGCTATCGACGAGCATCGGATCGACCGACACCATCCCCTTCGCCCGCGCGAAGACATTCCAGAGTCCGGGCGGAAACGTCAGCGCGGCATCCGACGCAACGCAGGTAACCGCCTGTCCACTCAACCAACGCTCGATAGGCTTCTCCCGATCACGCGCCTGAAATCGACAGACCTCAGCGCCCTCGGTCGCTCCAGTCAGCGTAACGTGCGTATCGGCGGCAGCGGCCGCGGACGAAAACACGAGAAGTGCGAGAGTGGCCCAGCGCATGTGCTGTTGACGAAGATGGGGAGCTTATCGTTTCCGCCCGGCTCACCCTTCGTTACGAAGCGGAAGGAGTTTTGCCGCAAGCTGGAGTCGTGACGGATTGTCTCTCCAACGCCGAGGTCTTACGTGAGCTTCCTCTTCCCACGCCGTTGGGTCATCCGCCTGCGACACCACAATGGCGTCAATCTCTTTCTCGGTCTTCCCGCTCCGCTGGCTCATCGATTCCAACCTGAGAAGATCCGACCACTCTTCTTGCTATGGTTTGCAGCGCACCGGTCTGCGGACACTCCCCATCGCGCTCCAACTCATCGAGGACTCTGACGAAAGCGTTATCTCGCGTTGTCCTCGGAGCCGTGGGCAAACGATAGTTCTCTTGTCGGCAGATCTCGCGCAATTCCTCAAGTCGGTCGGCGATTGACCTTGCTGGCTTCGACTTCTTTGATCTTTTGTCACCCATAGTGCTCGCCGTTGAAGTGTACGGTCGTTTTCGCCCGAGATCCAGGAACAGGTCACTTCTCCGCGTACCGCACCGCCGGACTCCCCGCCGGACAAAAAACGCTGAGGAGCCGCATCACACCATCACCCGCCTCTCCTACTAGGAAATTCTCACTGGTCCTCCCTAAATTTCTCGAGAGCGTAGCCGTATATGTAGTTGCCGTTGCGCGCGAAGAGGATGACGGCAGATGGATTGCTGGCATCGAGAAGGGTCTTCATGATCGAGACGCCGGAAATCAAATCCTCGCGCACAAACACGTTCATGACGTCTTCGCGCTCCTTTTCCGCCTTGGCACGAACGGCCTGGCGCCTGGCTGGTGACACGTCCTTGCCGAAATCGAAAGCGAGACCCTTCTGATTCCAGCTTCCGTCGCCGAGACGTTCGAGAAAGACAGTAAGGTCCCGTCGCGTCAGAACAACAAAACCAGCAAGCGCAGCATCCGGGCGCATAAACGTCGCAGTCGCCCAAGCCGCCCCTCCGGTCCAGTAAACGCGCTGACGGTTTCTTAGGCAAGGCGTATCCATACTTTCCTTCGTATAAGCAGGCGCGACCTGTTCTTGCATCAACTTGTCGATCCCTGCCTTGATGTTCGTCGGGTTTTGCTTGGCTCCCTCGTTGCGTCCTGAGACCGAACCATAGGGAATCTCCGCACTCTTATAGTTTTTCGGGCTAGAATCACCCACGAGACAACCTACTTTCGTGTTTCCACTGCCGATATCGATGAGAATCGAAGCACCACGCCTCTTCCGCGGCACCGCCGAGACAAGGCCGAAGTACCCCTCGTCCTTCGCATCGACAAAAGTCATGTCACTCCCCGAAGCAGTCCTTACTGCCGCAACAAGCTCATCGCGATTCGCACTCTTCGCCACAGCGCTGCTTCCCACTACGTAGAAGTAACCATTGTTAATCTGTTGCCGCGCTGCCTCGGCCCTTATCTCACCGATCAACTGTTTTACCGCGTCAGCCGCTTCGTTGATACCCTCAACAGTGAAGCGGTTATTCTTCATCGAGCTTGCCAGTGTCGTGTTGATGGATTTCTTGAAGAGAACGTTGGCGTCGAATCCGTTTTCGTCCTGAATGAATGAATATAGCGCCGCCTTGGTTCCCTTCGAGCCAAGGTCAACTGCGCCGTAATATCGCTCTTTTGCACTCGCTGAGCCTGCGAGGGTCACCACCAGCAGCACCAGAATCGTCTTAAGTAATCGCATAGTCTTGTCCTCTTTCCAATCTGCTTAATTTGTCGTCGGCGATCACGCTGTTAGACGTGCGCCGTCTTTCGTTAGCTAGTTACATTCGTCCCTAACGTCCGCCTGTTTCTTGCATGCGCGGCACGTCACTGGATCTGAGGAATCTTTGCAACAGGTCGGAAGCGTTTCCGGATCGCAGCCTGCCGATCGAACCGTCGGTGCCTTTTTATCACTGAGAGGTGGAAATTCGTTGAGGCATGGTTTCCATCCGAAACATCGCTGGCGACGAGGGTCATCACTCGCTATTGTCCTGAAGTTTAGGGTTCGTAGCTCCCGTACTTCCCTTGCCGTCTTCACACATGGACCGAAATTCATGCAGTCATTGAGAAGAGGTTCGTCGTAAGATAGGTCTTTCCAATTGAGGACCGCTCGCAATCGATCGGCGGTCGCTTTCCGTGCAACACAAGGCGGATAACCCATGCAGTCACTAAGTAGGCTGCTATTGACGGACTCATGGTTCCACCCCTTGATCGACTGGAGTTGCCAGGAGTGCTCGCGCCTTTCGCCACATTCCGCGTTGCCCTCGCAGTGACCAAGCCGAGGATCGTTGTAGAGAGCCTGCTTCAGGGGAACCGGATTTGGCGGAGGCTCTGGCACACGCTTTCGCATCAACTCATACAATCCAAAAGTGATGGCGAGCAGCAGGATTGTGCCGGCAGCTACGAATCGAGCGATGCGCTTTTTTGTATCTTCCTTTGGTGGGAGTAATTCGGTCGCGCCGCCCTCGCTTCCAACTCCGCGCTCCGATTCTTGCCATTCCGGGCTGGGCAGAGGTAGCTCTGAGTTATGTAAGGCCGTTGTATCCAGGGCCTGTGTATCCAGGCCCTGCGAATCTAGGGCCTGCGTATCTAGGGGCGCAGACGTTGCCGAAGGCGGCTCATCAAACTCGCCTTCGCCGGACGTCGGGCGTTCCACTCCGCTCTCGGCGGGCAACACCTCGGGCGGAACATTCGATGTTTCCGCGGTCTCCGGACGCAGTCCGAGGTTCACCATTATCGTGTCCCAGGTTCCGGAAGCGGATACCGAGAGCGCATCTACTAGTTTAGCAAGCCCGGATTCGTAGTCGGACCGGAAGTCTGTGTAATGAAGACGTCTGAGTTGAAGGGGAATGTCGCAAGTGATTTGAAGGACAGGTACAACCCTCTTGTGCGCGTCCAGCGCAAAGCCGACTTCGTTCAACACCGAACGGCTCGTGACAGAATCGGGTGTCATAATAACAATTAGTGCACCGCTTTGTTTAAGGGATGCTTCGACAGCCTGATCCCAAGGGTCACCCGGCCGGATGTCGGTCAGATCCAGCCAAATATCGATCCCGGCAGTGCGAAGATCCTTGCCCAATTGAAGGGCAAAGACGCGATCGACCCTTGCGTAGCTGATGAATATCTTGCCTGGCATGGCATCAACGATTCGGACAGAAGTAGCCGAATTCGTGCACTCCTTCGGTCAAGTGATTTCGCAAGGATATCACTAATGAATGACCGACTAGCAACCCCTCCGAATCAGGAGCATTCCGCCCCTTTGGGTATGCGGGCTGAACGTGAAATCAGCGAGAGCCGTCCACCTTCAGGTCCACGGCCCGCTACCGACCTATTCCGGTCTCTTCCATACCGCACCGCCGGACTTCCCGCCGGATAAAACACGCCGAGGAGGCGCATCTCGCCGTCGCCGCGATTCTCGACGCAATGGACCTGGCCGTGCGGCAGGAAAATGCACGAGCCACTCTCGATCGGCGCGTTCGACGTGCCTGCCCACATCACGCCGGTTCCGTCGAGGATGACGATCACCTCTTCGTACAGGTGGTAGTGATCCGGCGCGCGGCCCGGCGGGATGCCGCCCACGAATTGCGTGACCTGCGTGCTGCCGTCGTCCGCGTTGATGATCTCGCGATACCAGCGGTCGCCGGTGCGCTCAACGGGGCGATCGCGCATCGCCACGATGACTGGCGAGCCACCGGAGCGCCGGCGGCCCGCCGGCTGGACCGCCGCCGGCCCGGCGGCGACTTTCGCATCGTCGACATCAGGACACTGCGAACTGACGAGGATCAACGTCTCGCCAGCCACAATATCTAATGAAGCCAACGGTGGAAGATAGATCCCGCTATCGACGGAGATCGCAGAATCGCCCGCGGTGCCCGAGCCGGCGATGACGTAGAGCACCTCATCCGATGACTCGTTCCGCAGCGTTGCCCGCTCCCCTGCCGGCAGCTCGAGCACGCGCAGCGAGATCGCTTTCGCACCCGCCTGGCGGCCGAAGTGCTTCCAGATCCGCAGTGATCCGTTTCGCACCGGCTCGCCTTCTTTCAACGCCACGACCAGACAACCACCATCGAGTTTTGCAACCATTTCGTGGGATTATGCTCCGCGCATGACCACCAAGGAAGAAGGAGTCCGCGCCACCAACCAGGACTTCATCCGCTACGACCAGGTCGAGAAGCATCAGACGTATCAGCTCGCCGAGGGTCTGGATGAGGAGCAGTTCGATGACGAGTTTGTAGTGAGGACTGTCGACATCGGCCGCTTTCTTCACGGCAATGCCGGCGACAAGCGCGCGTTCGCGTTGGAGCTCGGCGAAGCGCTGCACGAGATCGGCTTCGCCATCATCGAAGGTCATGGTGTTGATCCGAATCTTTATGCCGAGGCGGAGCGCAGGATCAAGGAGATTTTCACGAGGCTGACGCTCGAAGAAAAAATGCACTTCCGCGCCGAGCGCTTCGGCTCCGTCAATCAGGGCTACTTCCCGATCAAAGAGACGAGCAACATGCATCCCGATCTCGTCGAGGGATGGGTGTTCTGCCGGCGGGCGTTCGAAGATCCGGCGTCGTTCTGGCCGGCGATGGGGTCAGGTCTAAAGTCTAAAGTGCCTACGCAGGACTACTCCTCACCCGACGGTGTGTGCGGCACTTTAGACTTTAGACCTGACCCCGCGGCGTTCTTCAAACAGATCGTTCACGCTCACGAACGCCTGATTCTCCCGATCATGCAAAGCCTCCTCATCTACCTCGGCTGCGACGCGCATCTCTTCGATGCCAAGCTGACCGGGACGAACTTCGGCCTTCGCCTCAATTACTACCCGCCGGTCTCCGCCGCCGACGATGCCTCTGGCGCCGCCCGGCTCCTCGGACACGAGGACATCGACATGTTCACGTTCCTGCCCGCGCCGCGCGTCGAGGGCCTGCAAATTCTCAATCGCCGCAACATGAAGTGGATACGCATCGCCGCGCCGCCGGGCAGCATCATCCTGAACACCGGCGACTACATGCAGCGCATCAGCAACGACATCTTCCCGTCGACGACACATCGCGTCAGCAAGCCGCGCGAGACCGAACAAAGAAACAAGACGCGCGTCTCCTTGCCGATGGCTGTCTATTTGTGGGAAGACGAGATGCTCGAAGTGCTGCCGTGCATTTCCAATCCGAAATACCCGCCCGTGAAAGCGATCAACTTTCACACGAGCATCACCAGCAAATTCTATGGAGACAACTACGCGGTGAAATGACCGACCCTCTTCTGCAGTATCGCGATCGCTTTCCCATCCTCAGCAAAACGAAGTACCTCGTCTCGCACTCGCTCGGCGCGATGCCCGAAGCGACGCGCGAGGCGCTGGCCGAGTACGCCGGCCTCTGGGCCTCGCGCGGCGTGCGCGCGTGGGGCGACAAGTGGTGGATGATGTCGATCGAGGTCGGCGACATCATCGCGCCGCTGATCGGTGCGCCGCCCGGCTCGGTCGTGATGCTGCCGAACGTCACCACCGCGGAGGCGGTCGTGTTGTCGTCGTACGAATACACCGCGCCGCGCAACCGCGTCGTCATCGTCGACGGCGAGTTCCCATCCGTCCGCTATATCTACGACCGCCTGGCCCGCCGCCTCGGCGCGGAGATCGTCACCGTGCCGCACGACGCGACGGGACTCGGCTTCGATCTCGACCGGCTCCTCGCCACGATCGACGAGCGGACGCAGATCGTCCCCATCGGCCACATCCTCTTCGAGTCGTCGTACATGATCGACGTCGAAGCGATCGCGCGCCGCTGCCGCGACGTTGGCGCGACGCTGGTCCTCGATGTCTTCCAATCCGCCGGCATCGTTCCGGTCGACGTGACCGGCTGGGATGTACCGATCGCCGTCGGCGGCGTGCTGAAGTGGCTCTGCGGCGGACCGGGCGGCTCGTTCCTCTACGTCGATCCCGCGCTTCGCCCGAAGCTGGAGCCGAGCTTTACCGGCTGGATGGCGCACGCAAGTCCTTTCGCGTTCGAAGCGCCTCCGATGCGCTTTCGCGACGACGCCCTCCGCTTCGCCCTCGGCACACCGCCCATTCCCGCGCTCTACGCCGCCCGCGAAGGTCCGAAGGTCATCGCTGAAGCCTCCGGCGGCGACATGAACATCATCCGCGAGAAGTCGCTGCGGCAAACGCAACGCATCATGGATCTCGCCGACGCGCGCGGCTTCGAGCTGCGCACGCCACGCGAATCCGACCGCCGCGGCGGATCGGTCTCCGTGCTCATGCCGCACGCAAAAGAAGTCGCCTACGAACTGAACGCCGAAGACATCGTCTGCGACTTCCGCCCCGGCGCCGGCGTCCGCTTCTCCCCGCACTTCTACACGACGGATGAAGAGCTGGAGATCGCGTTCGCAACGGCCGATGAGATCCTGAGAACGGATCGGTGGAAACGACAGGCGGCGAAGGAGACGATCGTGACTTGAATCTCGTTATCGATTCAGATCGAGATCGCGTTCAAGCAGGCAAAACGGTCGCGATGTCGTGGTTTGCGAACTGATGGTTAATAACATAAGGCGAGACCCCGAACTCCTGGGAAATGTCATCGACCTCGTCTACTGAAACAGTGCTACCGGACACCCGCTTGCGCAGCGCTGATGCGGGCGCCAGAAACTCAGCCGCGAAGGCGCGGCTCTGCTTCTGCGTATCAGACAGGGACTTAGTTACCAGCCAGGGCCCGGAGTCTTCTGCATGCAAGAACTCGTACAGGCCGCGACAAAAATGGAACCGATGCGCCGCCTTGTTGTGGCGTGTGCTAAGCGCAAATGAAGGGCTTTCGCGCCGGTTCGTGGCAACCAAAGCATCGTAGACGCCAGTGGCATTCGGCATTTCGATGAGAGCGGCTTGCAAATTGCCGTTGCTCATCCGCAACGCCTTGGCTATGTCATCGAATGACTGTAGCGGCTCATTCACGACTCCGATTACTTTCCGCAGGCGCTGTGCCACCAAATACCCGTGTATCCACGGTTGAGTAGCAGGTTGCTGTTCATTTGCAGCAAGTTCGCTTCGCAAACTGAGGAGCGAAGTCAGCACAGTATCGTTACAGCGAGCAGACTCGTAAGCATTCGAAACGTCGCTCGCCTCCTGCGCCAAATTGCCGGCTGAGGCAGCGACAAAAAACTCGCGCCGCATCTTCAGGTGAATGGCCTCGGTCGCCTCGACAATGCTGGCTTCCGCCCGTGCAGTGAGACTGAATGGATCAAGCCCCAGCGCTGCGGCAGCTTCGCAGAATTCTTTCTCTTCACTGGAAAGCGCCTGTAGAGCAGCCCATTCCTCTTGAAGCAATGTGCCGGCAATGCCTTCAGCCTGGAGCCGGCCGATGACGGCGGAAATAAAGGCCGCAAGGCTTTGCTGAAAAGCCTGAATTGGAATATGCGCAGCACCTTCCTCGATGAATTCGACACGATAGTTGGGCAGGGCCTCCCTGTGCCAGAGGACGCGAACGTGGCCACCCTCGCCAGCAATCGAAACGGACGGCAACGCGAAGCCATCCCGCGCGGCGCGAAGCGAATGCCGCTCCGCATATCTGGGGTCTGCAAGACGTTCAGGTGAAGGTACTTCGACATGCAACGTCCACCAATGAGTGGCCAGCCATTCGGCGAGTGGATACAACGGAAGGTACACAGCGTCGCGGACACTCTTCACGTCCTGGTCAAGAACGCGGCTCACGCATTTCGATCCCGCCCAAATGGCAAGACGAGCCCACGTTGCTCGCAGTTCTGGCCCACGGGCACCTTGTGCATCGATCCATTCAAAATCGAAACGAATTTCACTCATAGATTGAATCGAGACTGGGCGGCCACTCGTCACCAGCAATCGGCCACCCCTTGTATTCACCATTAACCGAGTTGATCAGACGTCCTTCATAAGCCATGTTGTTGGTCTTGAACCACACATATCGCGGAAAGTCGCCCTCCCAAAAGGCACTCGTCGCGCCGCGTAGAATCGCCGCTCGAAGCCATCCTTGAACGATCTCCTGAGTTAGATCTCGAGGGCATATTGACGCATCGGAACGCGGCCGCGGTTGTCCTGCGAAAGAAGGTGCATCCTTGTGCTCAGGACTACCAATATACCGAGCGCGTTCAGCAACCTGCGCGAGATTCACGCCGACGGGCGGTGGACCCAACGTCCTGACCAGGGGGCGTTTGCGTTTCGGAGCTCTCATCGGCTGAAGTGGTGCGCCTCAAATGTCGCAGGCAAGATGATACGCGATCTACGCCCGTCGCCGGCGTCCGCTTCTTCCTGCACTTCTACACGACGGACGAGGAGTTGGAGATCGCCTTCGCAACGGTCGACGAGATTCTGCGAACGGATCGCTGGAATCAGCAGGCGGCGAAGCAGACGATCGTGACGTGATGGAGTAACATTCACATTATGAGTCGCGTACCGATCGACCACATCCTCGAACTTCCAACGGTTGAGCGCGTTGCGATCGTCCAGGAAATCTGGGAGAGCATGCTCGAACAGCCGGAGAACCTCGAAATCACCGCGGCGCAGCGCGATGAGCTCGAGCGCTGTTGGGTTGAGCTTCAACAGAATCCCGACGATGGCGAGTCGTGGGAGGATGTGAAGAAGTCGCTCCAGAACGAATGATCAACCGCATCAACGTTCACCCTCGCGCAAAACGACACATTCGCGAAGGACGGTTGTGGTATCGAGCCATCTCACCCGAGCTCGGCGATGATTTCCTCAAATCTGTCGATGATGCAATCTCATTGGCCCAAAAACACCCGCTGGCGTTTCCCATCGTGCACCGCACATTTCGCCGCGTCCTCCTTCGCCGGTTTCCCTATGCCCTCTTCTACCAATTCGCCGACGATCGCATCATTGTCGTCGCCGTCTTGCATCAAGCGCGCGATCCACGTGTGCTGAGACGTCTGCGCGGTTAGGCCTGCTTTCTCCTTCCCCGTGCCGCGATCAAATACAGCACCGCTCCGATAGCGCCCCAGAAAACGACCAACTCGATTGTCGTCAGTGAGGCATTCGCGATGCGTTCACGAAACGACAGGCGGCCGAGCACGTCCACGTCGCCGCGGAGTTGCACGACGATCAGCGTGCCCATGAACAGCAGCGAGATCGCGGCACTGACTTGCTGCACCCAGCGCGGCAGCGCGATCGTCACGCTGGCGTAGAGCGACGGATTGGCGCGGGGCAGTGCCAGCAGCGCGAGGCTGTGCAGGAAGTAGAGGCACACCAGCGCGAAGACGGCGATGTTCAGCGCGAGCGAGACTTGTCCGCTGATGAGGAGCAGCAGCGTCACGATCAGCGTCAAGGTCAATCCCACGATCGGCGTGCCGGTGCGCTTTGCGATCATTCCGATGAACCCCGGCGCCAATCCATCCTCGGCCAGCATGATTCCGACGCGCGACGGCACGAGCATCGTCGCGTTGACCGATGTCGTCAGCGCCATGACCGCGCCGAGCGTCACGAACCACGCCGCACCCATCGGCAGATAGCGCGACGCCACCGCGGCCATCGGCGCGGCAGCTTGTCGCAGTTCCGCGCCGGGAAGGACGCCGAACGCGACGACGGACATCAGGAAGTAGATGACCGTCGTCGCGAGAATGCCGCGAAGGAAGATACGGGGCAGGCGGCGAGTGGAGTCGCGCACTTCGCCCGCCGTCTGCGCCAGCGACTCGAAACCGGCGTAACCGAAGAAAACCAGTGGAAGCGCCGCGGCGAATCCGCCGAGGCCGTGCGTGAAGAAGGGCTGGTAGTTGTGCGCATGGATGGCGAAGAGGCCGGGGCCGACGAGGACGACGATCGACAGTCCGAGGAGCACGCACATCCAGACTTGAATCCGGCCGAACCAGCGCACACCGGCGACGTGGATCACATAAAAGAAAAGGAGGCTGCCGATCGCCACCGGCATCGCCGCGCTCTTCGGCAGCGCGCCGGCGAAGAGCTCGACCATGTAGTCGCCGAGCGCGCGCGACAGATAGGCCAGCGCTCCGATGTAGGAGATCACTTTGAGCCACACGCCGACGAACGCGAGACCGTAGCCGCCGAACGTGCGCGAGAGATGCGTGTACTCGCCGCCGGGCTCGCGGCCGAGCGGCGTGGAGAGGAAAACCGAATACGCAACCGAGGTGGCAAGAATCGCCGGCGCCAGCACGAGGTAGCCGAGAATCACGCTAGGGCCGGTCAGCGCCCAGGCATCGCTCGTGACTTTGAAAATGCCGGCGCCGATGAGCATGCCGAGCAATGTCGCGT
>JAANCK010907290.1_pt1 | contig 11001 bp, 10 predicted proteins | sample 7277841 | NCBI WGS metagenome assembly JAANCK01 (sample SAMN14222788, study PRJNA588281) | permafrost metagenome | isolation source: Arctic cryosol methane SIP | place: Canada:Nunavut | collected 2015-07 | reverse complement strand
GTAAGCATACTCAGTGAAAATGTTCGCCGGCGTTGCGACGGCCGGGAGTTGCACGAGGAAACAGCGCTCGCAGACGTACACGGTGAGCGGATAGAAGGGCTCCATTTGATCGAGCTGGTCGGCTCGGAGGAAACCATTTGAGAGCGGCGAAACGCCAAGGTCAGCAAACTGAAGAGAAAGCGGCTCCTTGCAGAAACGGCAGGCGAGCGCGCTCATCCGGACGGGGCCTCAAATTGCCCAATCTGCCGATCAAGCAACGCTGCAGCATCGCCACCGGAATCGAGCTCCCTCTGAAATTCGACGACCCAGTCGAGCGCCCGATCGAGCGTCACCCGCGGCCGCCAGCCGAGCAGCGTCCGCGCACGCGAGCTGTCGAGGTTCAGCGCAAACGCCTCCGGCGGATTCTTGCCCTCGTCCGTCCGCCAGACTGCACCGTCTCCCCAAGCGCCGGCGAGATGACCGGCGATCCAGCGGACCGGGCGAACGCCGGTGTCATACGGTCCGAAGTTCCATCCTTCCGCGAGTGCCTCGTCGTTCCACAGGGCCTCGGCCAGCGAAAGGTAGCCAGCCAACGGATCGAGCACGAACTGCCACGGTCGAGTGGCGTCTGGATTGCGGATGAGAGCAGGCGTCCCGGCCTGGAACGCGCGGATCAGATCGGGAACGAGACGGTCCTTCGACCAGTCGCCGCCTCCAATCACGTTGCCGGCGCGAACTGTGGCGACACGAGGCGACGAAGCGTCCCGAAAGAATGAACTACGGTAGGCGCTCGCGACCAGCTCCGCACAGCCTTTGCTGTTCGAATAAGGGTCCTTGCCGCCCATCGGCTCGTTCTCGCGATACGGCCAGAGCCACTCGCGATTCTCGTAGCACTTGTCACTGGTGACGACGATCACGACGCGCACGCTGTCCGCACGACGGACGACGTCGAGGAGATGGACCGTGCCCATCACGTTCGTTGCGTACGTGCCGACCGGGTCGTCGTACGACACACGGACCAGAGACTGCGCCGCCAGGTGGAGGATGACCTCGGGGTGCGCATCGGCGACCGCTCGGGCAAGTGCGTCTAGATTGCGGATGTCGCCTTCAATCGAGCGGATGCCATCGCCGACTCTAGCGCACTCGAAGAGACTCGGCGTCGTCGGCGGCGCCAGCGCGAATCCGGTGACTTGGGCGCCAGAGCGCTTGAGCCACTGCGTTAGCCACGATCCCTTGAAACCGGTATGGCCGGTGATCAGGACACGTTTGCCTCGCCAAAAGGAAGCGCTCAAGCCCATAACTTCCACGGCGCGCGTCCTTCAGCCCAGAGCGTCTCGAGATAGTTCTTGTCTCGTAAAGTGTCCATTGGCTGCCAGAAGCCCTGATGCTTGAACGCCGAGAGCTGCCCCTCTCGCGCGAGCTTCTCCATCGGCTCACGTTCCCATACGGTCTGGTCACCGTCGAGATAATCGAAAACACGTGGCTCCAGCACGAAGAAACCGCCGCTGATCCAGCTTCCGTCGCCAGGCGGTTTCTCCTGAAAATTCCGAATCCTGTCCTGCTTGATGTCGACCACGCCGAAGCGGCCCGGCGGCTGCACCACCGTTACGGTGGCATGGGTCACCTGGGCACGATGGAAGGCCAGTAGACTACCGATATCGACGTTCGATAGTCCGTCACCGTATGTGAAGCAGAAGGCCTCGTCGCCGGCGTGGTGTCGAACGCGCGCCAGCCGGCCTCCGGTCTGCGTCGCGTCACCGGTATCGACCAGCGTCACGGTCCACGGCTCGGAATTGGTCTGATGCACGGTCAGCGCGTTGCTTCGTAGGTTGATCGTGACGTCTGACATGTGCAGAAAGTAGTTGGCGAAGTACTCCTTGATCACGTAGCCCTTGTAGCCAAGGCAGACCACGAAGTCGTTGATGCCGTAGTGCGAGTAGAGCTTCATGATGTGCCAGAGGATGGGACGTCCCCCCAGCTCGACCATCGGCTTGGGCCGGAGGATCGTTTCTTCGCTGAGTCGCGTGCCGAGTCCGCCGGCGAGAATGACGGCTTTCACAGCGTGGACCCCACCATCTGCCGGTTTTCGTAGAACATTTTCACGGTGTCCAATGAGGAGTCATCCAGGTCCAGTCATTGCGCCGCCACGGGCGTGAACACCCCTTGCTCGAGTGCCCAGGCATACGTCGAGCGGAGACCTTCGCGCAGGGAGATGCGCGCGCGCCACCCGCGGGCGTGCATCCGCGAGACGTCGAGCAGCTTGCGCGGCGTGCCGTCGGGCCTGGAGCGGTCGAAGACGATCGAGCCTTTGAAGCCGACGGTCTCCGCCATCCCATGCGCCAGCTCGGCGATCGTGCAGTCCTCTCCAGTGCCGACGTTGATGTGGGACGGCTCCTCGTACACCTGCATCAATAGATAGAGAGCGTCGGCGAGATCGTCGACGTGCAGGAACTCGCGCCGCGGCTCGCCGCTCCCCCACACCACCACCTCACTCGCGCCGGTGGTCGCCGCCTCATGGAAGCGGCGCATCATGCCGGGGATGGCGTGCGACTGATCGGGATGGAAGTTGTCGCCGGGTCCGTAGAGATTGGTCGGCATCGCGGAGATGAAGCGCTTTGCGTATTGCCGTGCGAAGTACTCGCAGAGCTTCAGTCCGGCGATTTTCGCGATCGCGTACCCTTCGTTGGTCGGCTCCAGCGGCCCGGTGAGAAGCGCCTCTTCATTCATCGGCTGCGGCGCGAGCTTGGGATAGATGCACGAGCTGCCGAGAAACAGAAGCTTTTCCACTCCTGACTCAGCGGCGGCGTGGATCACATTCGTGGCGATGACGAGGTTCTCGTAAAGGAAGTCCGCTTGATGCGTCGAGTTCGCGACGATACCTCCAACGCGCGCTGCGGCCACGAACACGAACTCCGGCCGCTCCTCGCGGAAGAACGTGTTCACAACGCGCTGGTCGAGCAAGTTCAACTCCGCGCGCGGACGAACAAGGGGATTCCGGTGCCCTTCACGCTGGAGTTTGCGAACGATCCCTGACCCTGCCAGCCCACGGTGTCCGGCGACAAAGATCCGGCTGTCCTTCTGCATCATCGCGTCGTACTCTTCCGGCCCGCAGCCAGCAGATGCGCCTCTTCCTCCGCCAGGACAAGGTCGGCGTCGACCATCAGGTCGACCAATTCTTCGAACGACGTGCTGGGCACCCACCCCAACCTTTCCTTCGCCCTGGTGGCGTCGCCGAGCAGAAGGTCGACTTCCGTGGGGCGGCGATAGCGCAGGTCGATCTCGATGAGTAGATCGCCAGTGGCGGCGTCAATTCCTTTTTCACTTTCCCCTTCGCCGCGCCACTCGATGTTGATTTCCACGCGAGCGAAAGCACGAGTGCACATCGCGCGCACCGTGTGCGTCTGTCCCGTGGCGATCACGTAATCCTGAGGGGTGTCCTGTTGCAGCATGAGCCACATCGCCTCGACGTAGTCCCTGGCGTAGCCCCAGTCACGGCGTGCGTCGAGATTCCCGAGATACAGCCTGTCCTGTAAGCCAAGCTTGATCCGGCCGACGGCTCTCGTGATCTTCCGCGACACGAACGTTTCACCACGGCGTGGCGATTCATGGTTGAACAGTATCCCGTTGACGGCAAAGAGATCATAGGCCTCGCGATAGTTGACCGTCATCCAGTACGCATATAACTTCGCAACGCCGTACGGGCTCCGCGGATAGAACGGCGTCGTCTCCGTCTGAGGAGTCTCAACAACTTTGCCGAACATCTCCGATGAGGAGGCTTGGTAGATGCGTGGCCGCGTCTGCATCTCGCGGATGGCTTCCAGCAACCGCGTCGAGCCGAGGCCGGTGACTTCGCCTGTGTATTCAGGCGTATCGAACGAAACCTTCACGTGGCTTTGAGCGCCGAGGTTATAAATCTCCTGTGGATCGACGATGCGAAGAATGCGGTTGAGCGATGAGGCATCGTTCAGATCACCGAAATGAAGGATGAGCCGCCGCCCTTTTTCGTGGGGGTCCTCATAGATGTCGTCGATGCGGCCAGTGTTGAAGGACGACGATCGGCGCATGACGCCGTGAACTTCGTAGCCTTTCGACAGCAGCAATTCGGCGAGGTAGGAACCATCTTGTCCGGTGATGCCGGTGATGAGAGCGCGTTTCATTTTCGTTTCGCTCGGATTCTCGATGGCCGCGACCGCGTATGATCGGAATCGCGAACTGCCGGCAAAATCATGCTACTGGCGCCCATCGTGGCCGAGTCCTGCACGAGCGCTGCCCGTGCCGGCCGCGAGATCGCCAAGGATTCGCGTCATCGTACACGGCGAGACCGCGTGTTTGACTTGAGTGTCATCGAGGATGAAGTCGTACGTGCCAGGACCGATCGCGGCGAGGCGTTTCTGAACTACCGGGACATAGGTGGGAACAGACGGCACGCTGAAACAGCAGGTGTCGTATTTGTTGAGCACTTGCACGTGCCGTCTCCCCTTGCCGGAGGCGTCAAGGAGATAAATTTCTTCGAAAGACGCCGCCCGCAGCAGCCACGGGTGAATCTGCTCGTAGTCGCCCCAACTCGTCCAGTCGGCCCAGCGGACGTCAACCGGAAGGGATCCGGCAACGGCATAGCTCGTGTTGATGCGCGGATCGATGGCTGCCGCGATCGTCGTGGTCCATCCGCCGCCTGAGAAGCCAAGCATCGTGACGGAGTCGAAGCGGTGTTGGAGCAACAGTTGATTCAGTACGATGATGACCGGCTCGATAAATAAGCGTAGCGGATTGAAGGTCGCTGTCTCGAGTAGCGGGAACTGATTGTGATTCACGATCTTCATCCTGCCGATGCCCGGCAGATCGACGATGGGGGCGTATTTGACGTTGTCCGCGCTCACCGGCATGTAGATGCCCGCCACCGTGTAGCCGCTCTGCACGAATCGGGAGATAACGGCGGGCGGGAGAACGCTGTCGTGACCGGCGTGGTAGATCACCAGCTGCCGTCGCGGCTCCTTCGGCGAGAAAAGGTAGACGACTGATTTCGCGCTGCCCATCTCGATGATCATTCGATCGACCGATGCCAGCTCTTGCGGCGGATTGGGCAACACCTGCTGGTCGCTGACCCTTTCGATACTGGCCGGCAGCCCCGTGGGGAGTGCGTCGCTACCGAAAAGGACCTTCCTGATGTCGCGGCGAAGCTGTTCGACATCACGAACTGATCGCAGCCGGATCAGCGAGTCGGTAAGCTCAGGCTTGCGATTGACGTCCGCCAGCCACTCATGCGGGGGAGGGGGAGTGATCGGCGTGCATTCGTCCGCGAGCAGTGGGCCGGCGGACAACAGCAGAAGCGCTAACAGAGAATTTCGGATCAAATGCATTTCCTCTTATGGCCGTCGCTTTTCACCGTGCACCATCGCCTCAGGCCCGGACGAGTGTGAGCCCTTCCCGCTGCTGGACGATGTTGCGCGTATCGATTACGAGCCGCGTTTTTGCGTAGAGTGCGGCATCCTTAAACCGGCTGTGCGGCGTGGAAACGAGTACCGCGTCATACCTGCTAAACTCCTCGGCCGTGCATGGCACTGAGGCGAGACCGAGGTCGTGCTTCCGCCCGCGCCTCGCCTCGGGAACGTAGGGGTCGCAATACGCAACCTCGGCGCCGCGTTCCTGGAGAATCTCGATCAGTTCGAACGTTGGCGATTCGCGGTCGTCGTCGATATCGGGCTTGTACGAGAGGCCGAGCACCAGAACCTTTGCACCAACGATGCTCTTGCCGGACCGGTTGACCGCTTCTACTGTGCGGTCAACGACGTACCTCGGCATCGAGGTATTGATCTCTCCGGCCAGCTCGATGAAGCGCGCCCACGTCCCGTACTCGGCCGCCTTCCAAGTGAGATAGAACGGATCGAGCGGGATGCAGTGACCACCGAGGCCAGGGCCGGGATAGAACGGCATAAAGCCGAACGGCTTCGTCTTCGCTGCCTCGATCACTTCCCAGATGTCGATGCCCATCCGGTCGAAGACGACTTTGAGCTCGTTGACCAGTGCGATGTTGACGGCGCGGAAGACGTTCTCGAGCAGCTTCGACGACTCCGCGACTTCGGCGCTGGAGACCGGGACCACGCGATCGACGGCGGACGAATAGAGCGCTTCCGCCGCTCGCAACGACGGCTCATCGATGCCGCCGACCACCTTTGGGATCGTCTTCGTATTGAAGCACTCGTTGCCCGGATCCTCACGTTCCGGCGAGAACGCCAGAAAGAAATCGGCGCCGCAGGCGAAGCCGCGGGCTTCGAAGCGCGGCAGAAACTCTTCGCGCGTCGTGCCGGGATACGTCGTCGACTCGAGCACGATGAGCTGGCCGGGGCGGAGGGTCTCGCCGATCGCCGCCGCGGTCATGCGGACGTACTGGAGGTCTGGCTCGCGGTGCGCGCCGAGCGGCGTCGGAACGCAGACGATGATCGCGTCGCATTCGCGCAGGCGGGTGAAGTCCGTTGTCGCCGCCGCGCGGCTGGCGCGAAAGGCCTTGCGGATGCGGCCGGCATCGATGTGCCGGATGTACGACTCGCCGTTGCTCAGCGCCTCGATCTTCTTCTCGTCGACGTCCAAGCCCAGGACGTTGAATCCGGCTTCTTCGAAGAGAAGGACGAGCGGCAGGCCGACGTAGCCGAGGCCGATCACCGCGACGCGCGCCGTGCGCGCCTGGATCGACTCGATTAGGGTGTCGAGCGTCTGACTCTCCGTGGCCGGAATCACGTCTCCTCGATTACGCAACGGCGTAGTACTCCTTGTACCACTCCACGAAACGGCTAATGCCTTCCTCGATCGAGGTGCGCGGCCGGAATCCGACCGCCGCCTCCAGCGCGCTGATATCGGCCATGGTGGAGACGACGTCGCCCGGCTGCATCGGCAGCAGATCGAGCTTCGCCTTCCGCCCGAGACAACGTTCCAGCACCGCGATGCAGTCGAGCAGCGGCACGGGCCGGTTGTTGCCGATGTTGAAGATGCGGTACGGCGCGTAGCTCGTGGAGGGGTCAGGATCGTCGCCGTTCCAGTTCGGATCGGATGCCGCGGGAGAATCCGCCACACGGACCACGCCTTCGACGATGTCGTCGACGTAGGTGAAGTCGCGGATCATCCGTCCCTCATTGAAGACCGGGATCGGCTCGTCCGCCAGAATCCCGCGCGTGAATTTGAACAACGCCATGTCCGGCCGTCCCCACGGTCCGTAAACGGTGAAGAAGCGAAGTCCGGTCACGGGGATTCGAAAAAGGTGCGCATAGGAATGCGCCATCAGTTCGTTCGCCTTCTTCGTCGCCGCATAAAGCGACACAGGATGATCGACGTTCTGATTCTCGGCGAACGGCTGCCGCGTATTCGCGCCGTAAACGGAGCTGGTCGACGCATAGACGAGATGCTGGACCTCGTTGTGGCGGCTTCCCTCGAGGATGTTGAGGAAGCCGGAGATGTTGCTCTCCGTGTACGCGTGAGGATTGACGAGTGAGTAGCGCACGCCCGCCTGCGCGGCGAGGTGAATGACGCGCCTGGGGCGTTCATCAGCGAAGAGCCTGGCCATTCCGTCGCGGTCCACGACGTCGAGCTTCACGAACCGGAAGCGCTCGTATTTGCGGAGGCGATCCAGCCGCGCTGCCTTCAGCGTGGGATCGTAATAGTCGTTGAGATTGTCGAGGCCGAGGACGGCTTCGCTGCGTTCGAGCAGCCTCGTGGACACGTGATAGCCGATGAATCCGGCCGCTCCGGTGACAAGATAGGTCATGTCTGATTCAGTCCGCCGGACGGGCTCCGCCCCCTTCGGTGTTCAAACCGATTGCAGGCGGCTCGGACAAGTTCCCGAGGTTCATCATGTTTGCGCAGCCCTCGGCCGCGACGGCCCGTCAGCCGGGCGACTTCGGTTCCGGGGCAGCGATTTCGCTCACCTCGGCAGTCAGCGTTTCGATCTCTTTCGACAGCACGTCGTACTCCGTGATCTTTCGCCGAAGGAAGGCGTGGGTGACGTTGACCTTCTCCTCGATTCCATGGGCCGTGAGGAGGTAGGCGTACGCCGCTTTGTTCTTTGTGTTCTGGAAGTTGCGCACTTTGAGGAGCCCCTTCTCGATCAGCGCTCGGAGGCAGTAGTTCACCTTGCCGACGCTGACGCCCAGCTCGCGGGCAAGCTCGCGCTGCGTGGCGTCGGGATGCTCGGAGAGATACTTAAGCATCCGATAGCGCACCTCCTGGCTGATGTCGTGGGTCATGAGGTCGCGTTCAACAGTTGAACGGATGGCTATTCAACCATAAACGAGGCGGGAAGAGAAGGTCGTAGTTCACGTTGCCGGCGCTGGCCAGGGTGGCATGACGGCCGGGCAGCGTTCATCGATTGAACGCCATTCAACCACACCGCATAACACCTCGCAACCACTGCTTACGAATTACGGATGCGCGGTGCGTGCCGAGACGACGCTCTCGCGCGGAAACCGGGCCGTCACCGACTTGTTCAGCGCCGTAATCGAGACGACGAGCCGCGTCAAGTCGAGCTCTCGGATGACAATCCCCATGTAACCCTGAAAAACGCCGTCAGCGATGCGGACGGCGTCTCCCGCCGCGATGTCCGGATGAGCAATCAGAACCGCGCCCGCTTCCTGCAGCGTGCGGATCTGCCGCAGTTCTTGATCCAGCAACTCCTGATCATCGACCTGAATCATCCGCACGACCGCTTTCGTCGACCAGAGCGTCTGGCGCGTATCGCCGGTCAGCCGGATGAACACGTAGCCGCCGAAGAGTGGGATGAAGGACTTGAATGTCCGGCCATCGCGGCGGACCTCCTTCTCGATCTGAGGCAAATAGAACGGCTGCTTCCGTTCCATGAAGAGGCGCGCCACGGCCTTCTCCTGACGGCTGCGGACATGAACGATCGTCCACGGTCCGCCGTCCTTCATCGAGAAAAGACCGGCCGGAAAAATCTCACTTTCCCTGCGCAGGATGGGCATGCGCGCCTGATTACGACACAGCGCGTGCGCGAAATTCCCTCACAAAGCGCGGGCGCGGCGCCAGGCTTCGAACATGACGACGCGCCAGATCAACGCATCGTATCTCTCGCCGGCAAGGTGACGCTTCCAGAGACTCAGCACCGCCCGCCGGTCGAAATAGTCATCATCGCGTGGCAGATTCTCTTCGACCCAATCGCGCAGTGCCGTGCGAAGCCAGTGAGCGATCGGCAGACCGAAGCCGCGCTTTCCCGCGCCGATGAGCGCTTCTGGAACGTACCGCTGCAGCAGCCGGCGAAGAATCCATTTCCCGGTGCGATCCTTGACCTTCATCGCAACCGGCAGAGACCAGGCGAGCTCGATCAGGCGATGATCGAGTAGAGGCTCGCGTGATTCAAGACTCACTGCCATCGTGGCGCGGTCGACCTTCATCAGAATATCGTCCGGAAGGTACGACGCGAAGTCGAGATACATCTGCAGCTCGGTGACATCGCGCAAGCGTGGCCATGCGGAAGGCTGATTCAGTACGAATGGCAGCGCCGGAGCATCGCCGATCGGCAGCCTCTCATCAAAGAGCGCAGCGGCATGAAACGCGATTGCGTCGCGCGCGCGAAACGCTGCACCGTAGCGGCGAATGCGCTCGCTGGCGAAGCCGGCCGCGCCAAGCGCGAATCCAATCGGACCGCGCAGGGGACGAGGCACGCGATCGATCGGCCGCCACATCTTCCGGCCCAGAAAATAGCGATGGTATCCGCCGAACAACTCGTCGCCGCCGTCGCCAGAAAGTGCCACGGTCACATGCGGACGCGCCAGCCGGGCGACAAGGTACGTCGGAATCGCGGAAGTATCGGCGAGCGGCTCGTCGTAGATTTGCGGCATCAGCGGCACCGCATCGAGGAGTGCCCGCTCATCGACGCGGAGCTCTTCGTGGCAGGTGCCAAGGTGCGCAGCAACACGCGCGGCGGCATCGGACTCATCGAACTGCCGGTCGTCGAAGCCGATCGTGAATGTCTTCACCGGCGCCGACGCGCCTCGCTGCGCGGTGGCCGCGACCAGCGCCGAGTCGATGCCGCCGCTCAGAAAAATGCCGACGGGAACGTCCGCGATCATGCGAAGCGAAACGGAGTCTCGCAAAAGAGCGTCGAGTGCCGAGAGGGCGTCGTCTTCACTCCCTTGAAATGCGGGCGTTGACGCGGCGACGTCCGCGGGCGACCAGTACTTCTCCTCCGTTCTCGTTCCGTCTTCCTTCGCGACGAGCAGCGTTCCCGGCCGGATTTTCTGCACGCCGCGTGCGATGGAAAACGGAGCGGGCACATACCCGAGCCGCGCGTAGAGTCCGGCCGCTCCCCGATCGATCGCCATCGTGAAGTTGGGATGCGCGGCAAGGGCATCGATTTGCGACGCGAACAGAAGATTCTTTCCTTCGCCTGCCACATACAACGGCTTGACGCCAGCGCGGTCGCGCCCGAGGATCAATGCACGCTCCTGGCGGTCCCAAACGGCAAAAGCGAACATGCCGATGAAACGCTCGACAGCCTTCCGGACACCCCACGCCTCGAAGCACGCCAGCATGACCTCGGTATCGGAGTGCCCGCGCCAGCCCGGCGCGGCGTCCGCGCAATGCAATTCCTCGCGCAAACGCTCGAAGTTGTAGACCTCGCCGTTGAAGACGATTACGTAGCGGCCGCTCGCCGAGGTCATCGGCTGCGCGCCGGCACTGGTCAGGTCGATGATGCGCAGGCGGCGAAATCCGAGTGCGACTCCGGCAGCGGCATCGACCCAGGTTCCTTCATCATCCGGACCGCGGTGCACAAGGCGCGCTGCCATTCCCTCGGCAACCGCGCGAAGGTTCTCCGCGCTTCTCTCACTGTCGAAGGAGACAAAGCCAGCGATTCCGCACATGCAGGCTAACTAAGTGCAGCAGCGGACGGCGAATTGCGGAGCGAACGGGCGTGTGAGAGCGAATCCATTCAGGAGCGACACAGACAGGCATGCTTGACGTGCGCGTGCTGCGCTGACATTCTATCCCACCAGTCAGGAGCCAATTTCAGTGCCAAACACT
>JAANCK010898134.1_pt1 | contig 11011 bp, 11 predicted proteins | sample 7277841 | NCBI WGS metagenome assembly JAANCK01 (sample SAMN14222788, study PRJNA588281) | permafrost metagenome | isolation source: Arctic cryosol methane SIP | place: Canada:Nunavut | collected 2015-07 | reverse complement strand
GACCTGTTCGACGTTGCCGGCGAGGTGACGCGCGCCGGTTCCAAGGTGCTGGCCGAGGAGGGCAAGCCGGCGGCGCGATAATCATTGCCAAGACCAACATGACCGAGTTCGCCTTTTCCGGCGTCGGCATGAATCCGCATTACGGCACGCCCGGCAATCCGGCCGACCGCGCGCGTATTCCGGGCGGCTCCACCTCGGGCGGCGCGGTGGCGGTGGCCGACGGTATGTGCGAGATCGCCATCGGCAGCGACACCGGCGGCTCAACCCGCATTCCGGGCGCGCTGTGCGGCCTGGTCGGCTTCAAGCCGAGCCGGCAGCGCATTTCAATCGCCGGCGTGTTTCCGCTTGCCGCCAGCATCGATTCGGTCGGCCCGATCGCGCGCAGCGTCGCCGATGTCGCTAAAGCCGACGCGATCATGGCGGGCGAGGATTACGCCCCGATCGAGCCGGCGCCGCTCGCAGGACTTCGCATCGGCATCGCGCAGGGCGCGCCGCTGGAAAATCTCGACGAGACGGTGGCCAAGCGCTTTCCGCAAGCCATCGAGCGGCTGGAAAAGGCCGGCTGCCGGCTGTCCAGCGAGAAACTGGCGCCGCTGGACGGCCAGGCGCGCGTCAACGCGCGCGGCGGCGTGCAGCCGGTGGAAGCCTTCGCCTTGCATCGCGACCGGCTCGACCGGCGCGGGCCGGACATCGATGCGAACGTACGCACGCGGCTGGAGCGGGCGCGCGGTATCGGCGCCGCCGACTTTATCGAGATGGTCAACGAGCGTGCCGCGCTGATCGCGGCGATGGACGCGCGGCTTGCCGATATCGACGTGCTGGCGCTGCCGACCACGCCGATGGTGGCGCCCACCATCGCGGAGATGACGGCGCCGGACGTGTTCACGCGCAAGAACGCCATGCTGCTGCGCAACACCTCGATCGCCAATTTCTTCGATCTGTGCGCTATCTCGCTACCACTGCCGCGCGATGGCGGCCTGCCGACGGGGCTGATGCTGTTCGTGCGTAACGGCCACGACCGGCGGCTGTTCCGCATCGCAGCGGCGGTAGAACGTCTGCTGAGCTAGAACTCGCGCAATGTGTCGATCAGCAGCCGATAGCGCTCGCTGCCAAATTTTTCCTGCAGGGCAGCCTCATGCTTCGCCGCCAGCGCCTTGGCCCGCGTCAGCAGCGCCTTGCCGTCGCGGGTGAGCCGCAAGGCGTGCCGACGGCCATCGGTGGAGGAGGGCAGCCGTTGTGTGAGGCCACGCCGTTCCAGCCGGTGCAGTAGGCGAACCAGACGCGCGCGTTCGATGTTGAGAGTGACCGCCAATTGCGATTGTGACAGTCCGGCATTGGCACCGATGACCACCAGGACGGAGAACTGCGCCGGACTGATATCGAGGCTCGCAAGCCTGCGGATGAAATCCTGGAACACCCAGACCTGTACCCGGCGCACGAAATATCCAAGCCGTTCGTTGAGTACGTCGAGATCGATCGCGACCGGGCCGACCCGGCGCAGCGACGGCGTCTTGCGTAAGGGCATCGTCTTGGATGCAGCCTTGGGCGCGGCTTTAGCCGGCTTGACCGCGGATTTGGCTGGCGACATCGCGGGCGTCCTCATGGCGGCTGGCCGATGGCGGTCCGCTGGGGCCGGCCACGGCTATTACGGTGTTGACGAAATTTGTTGTCAAGGTCAACAATACCAAACGCTGCCGTTGGGGAACGGCGTAGATTTTCGAGCTTGTTAGGACCGGAGCAAATCCGGCATCATCCATGCCAACGGCCTAGTGACGGGCCAGGGAGGAATTCCAATGAAACGCAAATCACCATCGAATACCGCGAATTTAACCCGCCGCAGCTTCAGCGCCGGGCTTGGCGCCGCCGGTTTTGTCGCCGGGACCGCGCCCTTCAATATCGTGCGCGCGCAAGGGGCGGCCCTGAAAGTGGGCGTGCTGCTGCCGCGGTCCGGTTATCAGGCCGGCATCGGCCAGGACTGCCAGCGCGGCGTCGATGTCACAGCGGGCATACTGAAGAACCTCGGTCTGCCGCCGCTGCAGATCATGAGCGCCGACACCGAGACCAATGTCGAAACCGCGCGGGCACGGGCCGAGAAGCTGATCGGCGAGGGCGCCCAGTTGCTGGTCGGCGCCTTCGATTCCGGGCAGAGCTCGGCCATTGCGCAAGTCGCCGAGCAGAAGGGTATTCCTTACGTCATCAACATCGCCGCGGCGCCGCCGATCACCGAGCAGGGCTACAAGTTCGTGTTCCGCAACTTCCCCACCGCCGGCATGATTCTACGCGACGCCTTCGTCGATCAGTTGGAAGTGTTTGCGGCGGTCGGCGCGGCGCCGAAGACGGCGGTGTTCATGCACGTCAACGACACTTTTGGCATGGCGATGAAGGGCGGAATCGGCGCGGTGATGCCGAAATTCAACATGCCGTACAAAATCGTCGAAACGATCGCTTACGATCCGGCGGCGCGCGACCTGTCGGTGGAAATCTCCAAAGCCAAGGCGACCGGCGCCGACGCATTGCTGATGGTCAGCCGGCTCAACGATGCCATTCTGCTCACGCGCGAACTGGTCAAGCAGCGCTGGACGCCGATGACGATCTTGAGCATGGGCCCGGGCTGGTACGAGGATCAGTATCTGAAAACGCTGGGCAAACTCTCCGACGGGCCGCTGAGCTTTGTGCCCTGGTACGATCCGAACAAGAAGCTGTCCAAGCAGCTCGATGCCGCGCTTGCCAAGGCGCATCCCGGTGTCAACCTGAATACCAATCACGTCTACACCTTCGAGGCGCTGCTGATCGCCGCCGACGCCTACAAACGCGCCGGCTCGAGCGATCCGAAGGCGCTCGCCGACGCCGTGCGCAAGACCAACATCAAGGACAATGTCAGCATCGGCCCCGGCATCCAGTTCGACGCCAAAGGCCAGAATGACAAGATCGTGGGTGGCGCCATCCAGAATCGCGGGGGTAAGCTGATCACCGTGGCACCGAAGGAAGCGGCCAATGGCAAGCCGGTATGGCCGCTACCGCCCTATGATAAGCGCGTCTGAGGTTTCTCGGCATTGCCGGGCCGCGCGTAGCGTGTGACCCGGCAATCCATCCATCCGCAAAAGAGATGGATGCGCGGGTCAAGCCCGCGCATGACGGGTGAGGGGAAACAGGTGCCGGCAGAAATCTATCTCAATGTCGCCGTCGGCGGAGTATTGACCGGCCTGGTCTACGGGTTGATGGCGCTCGGCCTGTCAGTGATCTTCGGCGTGGTGCGCGTGGTCAATTTCGCTCATGGCGAGATGATGACCATCGCTATGTATATCGCTGTGACGCTGTTCTCGGCCTTCCACCTCGATCCGCTGCTGATGCTGGTGCCGATCGCCGCGGTGCTGTTCGCCTTCGGTTACGTGCTGCAGGCCGGCATGATCAACGCCTTCATCACGCGGCCCGAGTACACTCAGTTCCTGCTGCTGGTCGCGCTGGCGATCATCATCGTCAACGTGTTGCTGATCCTGTTCGGGCCGGACGCGCAGGGCGTACAGACCTCCTACTCGTTTGACAGTTTCCAGCTCGGCCCGCTGATCGTCGACGCCACCAAGGCCTACGCCGGCATCGCGGCAATCGTGGTCGCGCTCGCGCTGTTCGTATTCTTCCGCTCCACGCGCATCGGCACCGCGATCCGCGCCTGCGCCGACAATTACACCGGCGCGCTGGTGGTCGGGCTCGACGTCAAGCATCTCTATGCGCTGACCTTCGGCCTGGGCGCGGCCTGCGTCGGCGCCGCCGGCGTCATGCTGGTGCTGATTGTCGATGTGACGCCTTCGCTCGGACCGGCCTATACCTTGCTCGCCTTCGTCATCGTCATCACCGGCGGATTAGGCTCGATGCCGGGCGCGCTCGTCGGCGGGCTGCTGATCGGGCTGACCGAGGCGATGGCTGGACTGCTGTTCACGCCCTCGGCCAAGAGCATGTTCGCCTTCGCCATCCTGGTGCTGGTGCTGCTGTTCCGCCCGCACGGTATCATGGGCAAGAGGGCAGCATCATGAGGGCGGCATGATCGCGCGTCTGATCGAGGGCGTGCCGCGCCGGGCCTTGGCATTGCTGGGCGTGCTGCTGGCGGCGCTGATCGTGGCGCCGCTGATCGCCAGCGATTACCTGCTCACCGTGCTGATCCTGATCCTGTACTTCGCCTATATCGGACAGGCCTGGAACATCATGATGGGTTTTGCCGGACAGTTGTCGCTCGGTCACGCGCTCTATGTGGGCCTGGGCGCCTATGCCGCGGCAGCGTTCTACGTGCATTTTGGCGTCGGGCCGTGGCTGGGCCTGTTGATCGCGGTGCCGGTCGCGGCGCTGGCCGGCGCCTTCATCGGATTCCTCGCGTTCCGCTTTCGCGTCGCCGGCGTCTATTTTGCCATCCTGACCATCGCGGTGGCGGAATTCGCCCGCGTCGGCTTCGATCATTTGTCCTGGACCAGCGGATCGTCCGGCCTGTTCCTGCCGGTCGCGCAATATGCCCACAACGATCTCTGGCGGCTGCGCGGGAATCCGGTGATGTTCTACTACGTCATCCTCGCCGCCGTCGTGTTCGCCTTCATTGTCTGCCGCGCGCTGCTGCAAAGCCGCGTCGGCTATTTCTGGCTGGCGATCCGCGAGGACGAGGAAGCCGCCCGCTCGACCGGCATCGACACCTTCCGCTACAAGATGGTGGCGGTGGTGATTTCGGCCGCCATGACGTCGTTTGCCGGCGTGTTCTATGCATTCTTCTACAACAACCTATTTCCCGAGCAGGTGTTTCACATCTCGCGCTCGATCGAGATCATCCTGGGGCCGATCGTCGGCGGCATCGGCACGCTGTTCGGGCCGGTGCTCGGCGCCTTCGTGCTGACGGGCCTGGCCGAAACGCTCACCGCCGCGCTGGCGGCTTCCGGCGTCGACCTGCCCGGCGCCAAGCAGGTGTTTTACGGCATCTGCCTGCTGCTGGTGATCGTGGCGCTGCCGGACGGCATCTGGCCGTGGCTGGCCAAACGCATCGGCCTGGCGGAGCGCGACAAATGAGCGCGTTGCTCAGCATTGATGCAGTCAGCAAGCGTTTCCGCGGCCTGGTCGCGGTCGACCGCTTGAGCTTCGAAGTCCCCGCCGGCGGCATCTATGCGGTGATCGGCCCCAATGGCGCCGGCAAGACCACGCTGTTCAACATGATCGCCGGTGCGTTTGCGCCCGACGGCGGCGCGATCGTCTTTGCCGGCGAACGCATCGACGGCCTGCCGCCCGACCTTATCTGCCGGCGCGGCATCGGCCGCACTTTCCAGATCGTGCGGCCGTTTCCCGCGCTCTCAGTCGAGGACAACGTCATCGTCGGCGCGCTGCTGCACCGCCGTCACGTGGTGGACGCGCGCGTACATGCGCAAGATGTGCTGCGTCGCCTCGATCTGTACGACAAGCGCGCACAGCGCGCCTCCTCGCTTACGCTGCCGGATCGCAAGCGGCTGGAGGTGGCGCGCTCGCTTGCCACCGATCCGAAATTGCTGCTGCTCGACGAAGTGATGGCGGGCCTGCGGCCGACCGAGACCGACCGCATTGTGGCGATCCTCAAGGAGCTCAATCGCGACACCGGCCTCACCATCCTGCTGATCGAGCACGTGATGCGCGCGGTGATGGCGCTGGCCGCGCGCATCCTCGTACTGCATCACGGCGCGGCGATCGCGCAAGGAACGCCCGAGCAGGTGGTGCGCGATCCGGCGGTGATCCATTCCTATCTCGGGGCGGAGGACGTGTCTTGATCATGCTCCGGGTCGAGAACCTCGATGTGTTCCACGGCGACGCCCAGGCGCTCGATGACGTCTCAATCGACATCGAGGAGGGCGCCATCGTCGCTATTGTCGGCGCCAACGGCGCCGGCAAGACCTCGCTCATCCGCACCATCGCCGGCATGCATAGGCCTGCGCGCGGACGCGTCCTCTATCGCGGCCTCGATATCGCCGGCTGGCCGAGCCACAAGGTCTGCGATCTCGGCATCGGCCAGGTGGCGGAAGGCCGCCAGGTCTTCCCGTCGCTGTCGGTGGCCGAAAACTTGAATATGGGCGCCATGCTGCCGCGCGCGCGCGCCGAACGCGACCGCAACCTCGAAAAAGCCTATGCGCTGTTTCCGGCTCTGGCCGAGCGCCGCCATCAGGCCGCCGGCACACTGTCGGGCGGCGAGCAGCAGATGCTCGCCATCGGACGCTGCCTGATGGGCGCGCCGGAACTGGTGATGTTCGACGAGCCGTCGCTCGGTCTGGCGCCCACCATCGTGCAGAGCGTGCTCAAGACGGTGCGCGACCTCAATCGCGAGGGCCTCACCTGCCTGCTGGTGGAGCAGAATGTGGCGGTGTCGCTCAAGCTCGCCAGTCGCGCCTATGTGCTGGAGAACGGCCGCATCACGCTGTCCGGCAGCGGCGAGGCGCTGCTCTCCGACGACCGCGTGCGGCAGGCTTATCTCGGATTATGAGGCGATTTTAGCGGACGCGGCCATCCGCGGATCAGCATGTCGAGCACCGCCACCCGCATGCTGAGCGGGCAGTCGGAAAAGCTCGCGCGCAGCAGCTTGAGCGCTTCGGCTTTGCTGGCGGGCGCGAACTGCATGACGCGCTCGGCAATCGTGCTGGCGTCGATCGCCGGCGATAAGGCGGTGCGATCGATCTTGCAGGCTTGACCCATGGCCGAGGCTCCGTGCGTTGCCGTCCGACATCATGTAACGATGTCGAGGCGCCGGCGGTTCCACCGCCGGACGCCTATTTTTACGCACGAACAAGAAATTGCAGCCGCGTTATTTCAGCGGCTGGCCGATAGTGACCGTGAGTGTACCGACGCCCTCGACCTCGCATTCGAGCTTGTCGCCGGCGACGGTGGCGGCGACGCCCGCGGGCGTGCCGGTCATGATGATGTCGCCGGGCTCAAGCGCGACCATCTCCGAGAGGTTGGAGATGATTTCCGGCACGTTCCAGATCAGCTGATTGAGATTGCCGTCCTGGCGCAGTTTGCCATTGCACTTGAGCGTGATCTTGCCTTTGGCCGGGTGACCGGTTTCGCTCGCCGGCTTAATCGCGCCGCAGGGCGCCGAATGGTCGAAGGCCTTGCCGATTTCCCACGGCCGTTTCAGGTCGCGCGAGGCGATCTGCAGGTCGCGCCGGGTAAGGTCGATGCCGACCGCATAGCCGAAGATGCAGTCATTGGCCTTGGCGACCGGGATGTTGCGGCCGCCGCTCTTGAGCGCGACCACCAGTTCGACCTCGTGGTGCATGTCCTTGGTCAGCGACGGATAGGGCACCGTGCCGCCGTCGGCCACGATGGCGTCGGCCGGCTTGGCGAAATAGAACGGCGGCAACCGCTCGTCCTGGCCCATCTCGCGGATATGTTCGATATAATTGCGGCCGACGCACCAGATGCGGCGCACGGGGAATTTCTTGGACGAGCCGGCAACGGCGATAGATGCCTGCGGGGGTGGCGCAATGACGTAGTCAACGCTCATGACGAATTTTGCCTTTTAGATTGTCGTGATTGAAGCTATAGGGCGGCTTTGCGGGCCTATCCGGTATCGTATTATTTCGATTTGAACAAGGCGGAACAACATGACACGGAAAGATGTGCTTCGCCATTGTGGGATCTGGATCGCAGTGATCGTGGCGGCAGCGGCATATTTTCCGCGCTTTGCCAAAGATTCCGTCGGCATGACCCTCTATCCGCAAGGGGCCGAGTGCGTCCTGCAAGCGGCACCACTGAACCCGTGCGCCAAGATGTTCAGCTATCCGCCGGTCTTCGCCTTCCTGATGACGCCGTTTGCGGCGATGCCGATGGGGCTACGCGTGGCGGTCTGGTACGTGATCTCCGTCGCCGCCACTGTCGGATGTTTCATGATTTCCGAACAACTGGTGCTGCGGCTACTGCCCGGCCGCTGGAGCGACATCGAACTGGCGTGGCTACGTATCGTGACGATTATCCTCAGCATAAAATTCGTGCTGGCGGTATTCGAGTGGCAAGCCTACGACACGCTGACTTATTTCATCGTACTCGCCGGGCTTTGGGCTGTTGTCGCCAATCGCGCTTTGTGGGGCGCTGTCTTGCTGGCCTTCGCGACCGCGATCAAGGCGACGCCACTCGTCTTTCTGCCTTACCTTGTGGTCAAGCGCCGTTTTCTGGCGGCGGCAATCTTCATCGTCGTCTTCGTCGCGTTATGGCTGCTGCCCGACGCCTATTGGGCGCTCAAGAACATGCGGCCGCATTACCTGGAGACCTGGCTGCGGCAGATCGCCGGCCCGGCGCTGGCGAACGAAGCGAACCCCGACGCGTTATTTTGGACAAGCTGGGCAGGCGCCAACATCCTCAATCACTCGTTCACCGGAATGGTGGCACGCCTAGTCGTCGACACATCCTTCGCCGCCCAAGGCAAAGCCATACTTTATGGCCTATGCGCGGTTTATATCGCGATCGTCGGCCTGCTGTTGTTGCGCTCGCGGCGGCGGGACGATTTTGCCGCCATCGACGGCTCAATCCTGGTCATCAGCATGTTGATGCTCTCGCCAATGACCAGCCGCTATCACTATATCCTGCTGATCCTGCCCTATATGACGGTCGTGGGCCTGGCGGTTCGCGACCGCTCGTTGCGCATTGTGGCAATCGTCACCGTGGCGGCGAGCTTCATTTTTGGCACGGCGACGTCGAACGATCTGGCCGGCGGATTTCTGACCAATTGGTCCTATGCCCATAACTTTCTAAATTACAGCGCGCTCGTGCTGCTGGTGTTCCTCGCTTATGTGGTCTTGCGCAACGAGGTGCGGCAGGCGGTTCCGGCAGCCGCTTGAGCGGCTTAAATATCAGCGGCCGCGCCAGACCATCATCGACGAGATCGCGTAGTTCCACACCACGCTCATGGCCGCGCCGCCGAGACCGGCGGCCCACCATGTCTGCTCGTGGCCGAACAGCCAGTTGCCGACGCTCATGTTGGACAGCGCGCCGATGCTCGAGATCAGATAGAACGTCAGCAGGCCGACCAGATAATTGACGCCGGTGAGCCGCTGATCGCGATAAGTGATCGCATTGTTGAGCGCGAAATTATTCGCGATGGCGACGACGATGGCCAATATCTGCGCCCCTTGGAATGGCAGTCCGATAAGCGCGACGCCGATGGACAGCGTAACAAAGTGCACGCCGATGCCGACAATCCCGACCATACAGAAGAAAATGAACCGCAGCGACAGCAGGCCGGATGTCGCTTTCGCGAGCACGAGGCCGGCATAATCGAGGGCGATGCGCGTGTCGAGCTTGCTGGCGCCGCTATGGCGCGAACGGAATTGATACGGCAATTCCGCCACGCGCAACGACTTGCCGGCGGTGGAGACGATATCGAGCAGGATCTTGAACCCTTGCGTCGACAGTTTGCGGGCGAAGGTCTCGACTGCATTCCGGCGCAGCATGAAGAACCCGCTGAGCGGGTCGCTCAGTTCGAGACCAAGGACTTTATTGGCGAGGCGGGTTGCCAGCAGGCTGACCCATTTGCGCTTGGTTGAAAACGTGTCGGCGCCGCCGCCTTCGGCATAGCGGGTGCCGATCACGATGTCGGCCTCGTCGGCGCGTAATTTTTTCAGCATGGGCAGCAACAGCCGCTCGTCGTGCTGCAAATCCGCGTCAATGACCGCGGCGTAGCGCGCGTTGCTGGCCAGCATGCCTTCCAGACATGCGCCGGATAGGCCGCGGCGGCCGACGCGGCGTAGGCAGCGGATGCGTGGGTCGCTGGCGCCGAGCGCGCGCGCCACATCGGCGGTCCCGTCCGGCGAGTCGTCGTCGACGATGATCATTTCCCAGGACACGCCGGGCAGCGCCTTGCGCAGGCGCTCGACCAAAACTGGAATATTCTCGCACTCGTTGAAGGTCGGAACGACGATGCTCAGTTCGGTCGCCCCGGCTGTCGGCTTGCGCCGCCGGCCGTGCGCGACGGCGGCCGGTCTTTTGCCGGCCGGCCGGTTTTTCTTCGAGACTGCTGCTCGTTTGCGCGCCATGGGGTTATTCGGTCGTGGCGACCGCCGGCGCGCGGTGCTCCTGCTCCTTGAGCTGGAGCCGGTAGAAGGCGGCATAACGGCCGCCCTTGCGCAGCAATTCGTCGTGCCGGCCGGATTCGCTGGCCTGGCCATTCTCCACCACATAGATGCGGTCGGCGTGCGCGACCGTGTGCAGCCGGTGCGCGATCGCCAGCGTGGTGCGGCCGCGGCAGAGCACTTCCATCGCCTCGCGCACCTGCAATTCAGACTCGGAATCCAGCGCGGCGGTGGCCTCGTCGAGCAGGATGATCGGCGCGTTCTTGATCAGCGCGCGTGCGATAGCCACCCGCTGACGCTGGCCGCCGGACAGTTGCAGTCCATGCTCGCCGACCGGCGTCTCGTAGCCGCGCGGGAACGTCATGATGAAATCGTGCGCATAGGCGGCCTTGGCGGCGGCCACGATCTCGTCCTCGCTGGCGCCCGGTTTGCCGAATTCGATGTTCTCGCGGATCGTGCCGCGGAACAGAAAGGTGTCCTGCCCGACATAGGCGATGTGCTGGCGCAGCGAGCGGCGCGACACCTGTGCGATATCCTGCCGGTCGATGACGATGCGGCCGCGTTCGGCCTCATAGAAACGCAGGATCAGGTTGAACACGGTCGATTTGCCGCCGCCGGACGGCCCGACCAAGGCGGTCAGCTTGCCCGGCTCGGCCGTGAGCGACATGCCCGACAGCACCGCTTCGTCGCTGCGGTAGCCGAAATGCACGTCCTCGAATTCCAGCCGCGGCGTTACGATCCGCAAGTCCGGATTGCCGGTGTCGAGCGGTTCGCTCGGCGGACTGTCGATCACCTCGAACAGCACGCGCACACCCACCAGCCCGCTGTTGAGCTCGATGTTGAGCCGGGCCAGCCGTTTGGCCGGCTCGTAGGCCAGCAGGAACGCCGCGATGAACGAGAAGAACTCTCCGGGCGCCGCGCCGGTATTGAGCACGCGATAGCCGCCATAGGTGATTGCG
>JAANCK010549614.1_pt1 | contig 11023 bp, 12 predicted proteins | sample 7277841 | NCBI WGS metagenome assembly JAANCK01 (sample SAMN14222788, study PRJNA588281) | permafrost metagenome | isolation source: Arctic cryosol methane SIP | place: Canada:Nunavut | collected 2015-07 | reverse complement strand
TCGTTCAGGATGAACAGGTGTTTCATGGCCACCTCCGGCGAGAGATCGCGAATCTCATCGCTCGACGGCCGCGCCGCGCCGGTTGATGGGGTAGCCGCCGGGTGTATCGAGGAAGGGCTGGATCAGGAGGCGGTCGAGGCGGAGATCCTCCTCCGACCGGAACGCGTCGACGCCGATCGCCATCGCCTCGTGTCCCGCGGCAGGTTGGGCGCGGTAGGTGCCGAAGAGCCGGTCCCACCACGGAGCGTTGAAGCCGAAGTTGCTCGACGACTCGGCGTAGTCGACCGAATGGTGCACGCGGTGCATGTCGGGCGTGACCACGAACCGGCGCAGCCACCGGTCGATTCCCGGCGGGATGCGCACGTTCCCGTGGTTGAACATCGCCGTCGCGTTCAGCAGCACTTCGAATGCGAGGACCGCGAGCGCCGGCGCGCCGATCGCGGCGACCGCCGCGCACTTGACCCCGGTCGAGATCAGGATCTCGACCGGATGGAATCGCGTGCCCGTCGTGACGTCGAAGTCGAGGTCGGCGTGGTGCACGCGGTGCAGCCGCCACAGGGTCGGCACGGCGTGGAACATCACGTGCTGGAAGTAGATGGCAAGGTCGAGGAGCGCCACCGCGGCCGGGATCGCGATCCATGCCGGAGCTCCGATCCCGTGGAGCAGTCCCCAGCCGTGCGCCTCGCCCGCCAGCGCCACGGCGATGGCCGCGCCCGGTGCCAGGACGCGCAATGCCGCCACGTCGATCGCGAGGAGGGCCAGGTTCGCAGCCCACCGGGACTTGCGCGGGAACCGGCGCTTGCGGCGCGGCGCGAGCGCCTCCCACAGGGCCATCGCCGCGAAGATCCCGAGGAAGAACGCGAGCCGCAGGAGCGGCTCGGAAGCGACGGCGGGATGCGGGGTCATGGAATGCGCCTCTGCTAGACTACGAATGCACCTTGATCTATCATTCAAGTGATTAATTGAATATTAAACACGACCCCGGACCATGTCAAATCCCACGCCGAAGCAAATCCTCTTCGAGCAGCTCGCCCGCATCGCGGCGGCCCTCGGAAGCGCCGCGCGCCTGGACCTCCTCGAGATCCTGGCCCAGGGCGAGCGCAGCGTGGACCAGTTGGCCTCCCTGACCGGCCATTCCGTCGCCAACACGTCGCAGCACCTCCAGAAGCTGCGGCAGGCCGGCCTCACGCTCGGGCGCAAGGAGGGCCAGTACGTCTTCTATCGCCTGGCGGGCGACGAGGTCCTGCGCATGCTCGCCGCGCTGCGCCAGACGGGCGAGACCCACGTCGCGGAGATCGATCGCCTCGTGCACGACTACTTTTCGTCCCGCGACCAGATGGAGCCTGTCGCGGCGGCCGACTTGCTCGATCGCGCCCGCAAGGGCCTGGTCACGGTGCTCGACGTGCGGCCCGCCGAGGAATTCGAGGCGGGACACGTGCCCGGGGCGGTGAACATCCCCATCGAGCAGCTCGGCAAGCGCCTCGGCGAGTTGCCGAAGAGGAAGGAGGTGGTCGCCTACTGCCGCGGCCCCTATTGCCTGATGTCGTACGAGGCCGTGGAGCTCCTGCGCAGGAAAGGCCACAAGGCGCGGCGCCTTGAGAACGGCCTGCCGGAGTGGCGCCTGGCCGGGCTCCCGGTGGAGCTCGGATAGTTCGCCTCCTTCGCGGGGTCAGCGCGGCCCGAGAATCGCGGTGAGCATCTCGGGAGACGGAGCACCCTGGAACTTGCGCAGCGCCCCCAAGGAGTCCCGATAGACGATCGTCGGCGTTCCGGGCGCATCCAACGCGTGCATCAGGGCCTCGTTGCCGTCGAGATCTCGCCGGACCGTCGGATCTACCTTCCTCTCTGCGTCGCCATAGGCTGCGCCCGGATGACTTTCGTGCTGCTTGAGAGCGAGGGCCGGGTCTTTGGAATTGAGCAATGCCGCCGCCTTTCCGGCGCTCGAATCGTCGATGACGGCAACCAGCACATGGCGTAACTGCACCTTCCCCGCGTTGACCCACGGGCGCGCGTCCGACCAAAATCGGCTGCACAACGGACAGTTCGGGTCCGTGAAGACGTAGACGGTGCGGGGGGCGCCGGCAAGGCCATCCTCGATCCACCGGCTTTTCTCGAGTCGCTGCCACGTGTCGGCGGGCAACGGCGCGGAAGCGCGATCGCCGCCGCGAACGAGATCGAGCCAATTCGCCGCTACCATCCGCTCGAGGGGCGCCTCGGCGTCGGCCGGGAGTCCGGCCGAGGCGGCGATGACAAACATGAACGCTGTCGCACTTGAACGGATGCATCGGGTATTCATCGGGATATCAGCCTTCATCGAAAGTCAATTAGTCCGCGCTGGCGCACCGGCTTTCAGGGCGCAATGACGAAGTCGTCTATCCTACCGCTTGGACACCCGGGCATTCTGCGCCTGTGCCGCTGCAAGCATCGGCAGTGCGTGGGAAACTGTCATCCATGGACGAACGAGACTTTGGCGCCAGCATGATCCGGCCGCATATCCTCCATCGCTGGCTCACGCTCCTGTGCGTGCTGGCCGCCTCGTTCGTCGCGCACGCCCAGGCGCCCGGTTCCCGCGCCATCGAGATCCCGAAGTGGTTCACGGAATCGTTCCTGGATTTTCGCGACGAGGTCCGCGACGCGGCGCGCGACCACAAGCGGGTGATGGTCTATTTCGGTCAGGACGGATGCCCCTACTGCAAGGCGCTGATGGAGGTGGACTTCGGTCAGCCAGACATCGTGGCGACGACGCGGCGCGACTTCGTGGCCATCGCCTTGAACCTGTGGGGCGATCGCGAGACGACGTGGATCGACGGGCGCACGATGCCGGAGAAGGAGCTGGCCACGGCCCTCAAGGTCCAGTTCACGCCCACGCTCCTCTTCCTCGACGAGAAGGGCGGCATCGCGCTGCGCTTGAACGGCTACCTGCCGCCGGAAAGCTTCCGGGTGGCGCTCGACTACGCGAGCCGGCGCGGCGAAAGGCAGGAAGCATTCACCGATTACCTCGCGCGGCGCACCCACGGAAAGGCCGCCGCGGCCAGCGCATCGGGGCCGCTTCCCGGGGGTGGAGCGCCGGACCTGCCGCGCATGCTGCGCTCCGGAAAGCCGGTGCTGGTCGTGTTCGGATACGACGGCTGCCGCGACTGCGAGGAGCTGCGCCGCGACGGATTCGCGCGTCCCGAGGTGAAAGAGCTGCTCGCGCGCTTCGCGGTGGTGGAGCTCGACCTGGCGGGAAAGCGCAAGGTTGTGACCCCGGAGGGCCAGGACAGCGATGAGCGCCGATGGGCGCGCTCGCTTCAGGTCGTCTATGGCCCCACGCTCGTCTTCCTCGACGCCGGGGGCCACGAGGTGTTCCGCTCCGAGGGTTACCTCAAGCCGTTCCACCTCGCCTCGACGCTGGACTACGTGGCGAGCGGGGCATACCGGGACGAGCCGAACTTCCAGCGCTACGTGCAGAAACGGGCCGACGGATTGCGGGCGCAGGGCCGCGTCGTCGACCTGTGGGAGTAGCCGCCCGTGGATGCGGCGCCCCGGGATAACGCCGCGGAATTGCCGCGCGGGCGCAACCGCTTCGACCGGATGGAGTGGGCGGGAGCCTTCGGCGACCTGGGGACGCTGATCCCCTTCGTGGTCGCGTACGTGAGCGTCGTGAAGATGGACCCTTTCGGCGTCCTCTTCTCCTTCGGCGCGGCCATGGTGCTCTGCGGGACGTACTACCGGACGCCGTTCCCCGTGCAGCCCATGAAGGCGGCGGGAGCGGTCGCGGCAACGCAAGCGGCGCAGACCGCCGTGATCACGCCGGCAGCGGTGCTGGGCGCGAGCGCGGTGACGGGCCTCGTCTGGCTGGTCCTGGGACTGACCGGCGCGGCCCAGCGCGTCTCGAGGCTCGTGCCCCGTCCCGTGGTGGTGGGCATCATCCTGGGCCTCGGCATGGGATTCATGCTCCAGGGCATCCGGATGATGTCCGACAGCTGGTGGATCGCCGCGGCGGGACTCGCGGGAACGATCCTCCTGCTCCACAACCGCGCGATCCCCGCGATGTTCCTCCTGCTGCTCTTCGGCGCGGTCTGCGGCGTGGCGCAGGATCCCGCCGCGCTCGAAGGCCTTTCGGAGCTCGCGATCACCTTCCGGGCTCCAAGCTTCGCGCTATCGACGCTCACCTGGCACGACCTCGCCATCGGAGCGGTCTTCCTCGCGCTGCCGCAGGTGCCGCTCACTCTCGGCAATGCCATCATCGCGATCCGCGAAGAGAACAACCGCCTCTTCCCGGACCGCCCCGTCACCGAAAGATCCGTGGCGATATCGACGGGGTTGATAAACGTGTTCAGCGCGGCCCTGGGCGGCGTGCCCATGTGCCACGGCGCGGGCGGAATGGCGGGCCACGTCGCGTTCGGCGCGCGGACGGGCGGGGCTCCGATCATCCTGGGCGTGATCCTCCTCGCGCTCGCCCTCTTCTTCAGCGGCTCGGTGGTGGCGCTCTTCCACCTGTTCTCGCCCGCGATCCTCGGCGTGATCCTCTTCCTCACCGGGGCGCAGCTCGCCCTCGGATCGTGCGAATTCAGCAAGGACAAGGGCGAGCGGTTCGTGACTCTCGTCGTCGCGGCCTTCGCGATGTGGAACGTGGGCGTGGCATTCCTCGTCGGGGTCGCGGGCATCTACGTCGCCCGGCGCGGGGTGCTGCGCCTGTAGCGGCGCGAGGCTCCCGCCCACCAACGCCACGATCGGGCGTCCTCAGAAATAGTATCGGGCGAGGAGCTCGAGCTTGCGCGAAACCAGCTTCTCGCCGAAATCGGTGCCGGACCCGCCGTGCAGCAGGAACAACCGCAGGCGCAGCTCGAGGTTGTTAAAGCCGGTGTACTGGAGCTCCGGGGTGACCTGGAAGCTGTGGTCCCGCAGGTTCGCCATGGCGGTGATCGCGGGCGTGAAGTACACGATGCCCAGCGCGTCCTTCTGCTGCGCGCGGAAGTACACGTAGTCCGTCCCCGGGTTGGGCCTGCCGTAGCTGCCCTGGCTCAGGGAGAGCGCGCGCTGCACGAGCGCGTCGCTTCCGGTTTGCTGGAGCTGCGTGAAAGCGGTGTCGACGAATCGATAGAACTGTCCGGCTTCGTCGTCGGAGTATCCGGTGCCGTTGCGGTAGTACTCGGCGATGTAGGTCGTGTCGCTCGCGGAGAGATATCGCAGGCCGAGCAGGAAGCTCGTCGCATCGCCCGTCTCGGTGGTGACATGGCCGGCATTGTTCGTGATCGGCTTCGCGAACTGCAGGATCCGCGCCCATTCGCCGTGGATCTCGAAATTCGTCGTGACGTTGCGGGAGAAATCGAATCCGAACCGCGCCGGCCGGCTGCCCTTTCCCTGCCACGCGAAATCGAGGTCCGTGTCCTTGTAGAGCAGGTAGAGCTTGGCGGCGGGGTTCAAGTGGTCGCGGCTGCCGAAATCGCCGTTGATGTTGCTCTCCACCGGCAGCAGCACGGGCGTGAATGCGATCGTCTGCAGCGCGCCCCCGGGGCTCGCGATCCAGTCGGCGTCGGCCATGACGAAACCTTCGCGCGCCAACTGGGGATCGTTCGGGTCCTTGGGCCGCTCGACGAAGCCCATCGGGTTCCACGCGTAGCCTTTGCCCCACTTGAGCGCGCGCTTTCCGGCCTCGAGCGTGAATCCCGGGTCTGGCCGGATCGAATAGGCGGCCTCGTAGATGCTGTTGTCGTGGGAATGGGCCGACTCGTCCCGCTGCAGGCTCGAGCTGGTGCGAAAGTCGAAAGTGCCGATGCCGTATCGCAGCTTGCCCACGAGCTGCAGGGTGGCCGTGGTGCGGTCGAGGCTTTCCCGTTGCGGCAGGCCGAGGGTGGTGAGCCGGTAGAAGGCTCCATCACGATGGAGGTCGAAAGCCTCCTGCTTGAGCTCGAGGTAGCCGCCCAGCTCGTAGGGCTTCTTCTCGAAGGCCGAGGCGTCGAAGGCGATCTCCTGCGCGGCCGCAGGGATCGCGAGCGCAAGGAGCAGCACCGGCAGCCGCAACGGCGCCGGCACCCGTACCCGCTTCATTTGCGCAGCTCTTGGACCCGCGGGAGGTAGTTGAGGGTGAAGATCTCGTCGGCGAATTCCCGCTTCTTCAGGCCCGACCACTGCATGACCGACCTGTATCCCTTCTGCAGCGGGCTGTCGGTCGCAAGCGTGGCGGGCCGCTTGATGCCGCCGCCGAAATCCTTGATGTCGCTGAAATGCAGCGTCTTGATGAGGAGCCCGCTCGCCGCGTAGCACTCGATGGTGACGGGCAGCATCGCCTTCTTGTCCACCCACATCTTGAGGCGGTCGTAGGCGACCTCGCCGGTCTTCGCCTTGAGCGAGAGGAGGTAGACGTCGCCCTGCTCTTCGGCTGCCGCCACGTCGTATTCCGCGGTGTAGTCGATGCGCAGGATGTCGGCGTTGTTGAAGACGCTCCCCGTCACCGACTGCAGGCTCGTGATGCGGATCGCGCGGCCGACATCGGGGATGTAGAGCCACATATTGTCGCCCAGGCGAAGCGTCACGCGCCCCTTGTCGCTCGCCGGGGCGAGGAAGAGCGCCACGATCTTGTCGCGGCCTTTCTTCATGGTGTAGAGCACCGACACCTTCTTGGTGCCATCGGGCTGGATGTCCGTGAGCTGCCGGTAGGACTCGTAGGATTCGGGCTCGAGGTTGCGGTCCACCTTCTGCAGGATCTGCGCGCCGTCGATGGCGGCCAACGCGGGCAACGCGACGAGGAAGGCGATGAGGCCGAGCAGTCTCTTCATGATTTTCCGGGGCCGGCTAGACGTGGCCCAGGGCGCGGACCGGGTCCATGCGCGAGGCTTTCCACGCGGGCTGCAGGCTCGCGAGCACCGACATCACGATGACCAGCCCGGCGATCGTCGCCACGTCGGCCACGCTTACCGCGGGCGAGAGCGTCACGGGGGACGACTGCATGCCGAACTTCAGCGAGAGCTTCCAGATGTTCAGTGCGTAGATCACCACGAGGCTGATGGCGGTGCCGAGCGCCGCGCCGCCCACGCCGAGCAGCAGGCCTTCGGTGAGGAAAAGCGAGAGGATCCTGCGCGGCGGCGTCCCGATGGCGGAGATGGTCCCGATCTCGCGGATGCGCTCGTAGACCGCCATCATCATCACGTTCATCACGCTGATGAGCACGATGGAAACGAGCATCACCTTGATGAACACCGCGAGCAGGTCGATCATCCGCACGATGCTGGAGAAGGGCGAGAGGTCGGCCCAGGTGTGCACTTCCAGCGCGGGCTTGCCTTCCTTGTTCGTGACGCCCGAGAGCTCCCGGCCCAGTTGCGCGTACTCCTTGTCGAGCTGCGCGGGGTCCTTCAGCCGGACCGCGATCTCGCTTACCTGCGCGTCCTTCATCCTGAGGAGCGTGCGCGCGTCCTCGATGTCGACGTAGGCATCCTTGCCGCTGGGCCCCGTCGCGCTTTGCACGATGCCGCCGACGACGAGCGTCTTGCCGTTGACGGATCCGTCGAGGTTGGTGGCGACGAGTACCACGGTGTCGCCGACCTTCACCTTCAGTCCCCGCGCGATCACTTCCGGCACCAGGATCTCGCCGGGCCGCAGCAAGGGTCCGGACTTCCTTTCGCCGACCAGCCGGCCGGGCAGGAGCGGCGTGGTGGCCGCTTCCTTCGCCGGGTCCACGCCGTTCACGCGCACGCTCGTGGTCTCGGTGAAGTTGCTGAACATGGCGCCAAATTTCACGCGCGGAGACCACGCCTCGACGGCGGAATTGCCTTTGAGCGCGTCCTCGACCTTGGCGACCATCGCCGGCGGCATGTTGAGGTTGAGCGGCAGGCTGTCGATCGAGGCGACGTAGCCCTTGCGGTGCACCTGGAGGTGACCCAGCATCGAATCGGTGAACTGCCCGATCATGATGGTCTTGAACGACCCGGTCGTGGCGACGAAGAGAAGCACCGCGACGATCCCCAGCGTGATGAGCACGGAGGTGAGGAGCGTCCGGCGGCCGAAGCGGGCGAGGTTGCGCGCCGCGATCTTCAGGACTTTAAGCATGGAGCGCCACCTTCGGTTGCGGCTGCGGCAGGGGCTGCCGGTGGATCCGGCCATCCTCGAGCTGGAAGATCACCTCCGCCTCGGACATGATCTTGGGATCGTGGGTCGAGAAGATGAACGTGGTCCCGAGCTCGTCTCGCATCTTCTTCATGAGCTCGATGATCCGGTATGCCGTATCGTGGTCGAGGTTGGCCGTCGGCTCGTCGGCGAGCACCAGTTGCGCATTCGTGGCCAAGGCGCGCGCGACCGCGACGCGCTGCTTCTGCCCACCGGAGATCTGGTCCGGCCGCTTCTTTTCCTGGCCCGACATGCCCACCGCCTCCAGGAGCCGCGCGATCTGCTCGCGCCGCTTCGATTCCGGCCAGTCCTGGACCATGATCAGCGGATACTCGATGTTCTCGTAGACCGTGAGCACCGGGATCAGGTTGAAGTCCTGGAACACGAAGCCGATGTGCCTGCCCCGGAAATCCGCGGCAGCGCGCCGGTCGAGCTTGCCCACGTCGGTGTCCATCACGGTGAGCTTCCCGGCCGTCGAACGGTCCAGGCAGCCGATCATGTTGAGCAGGGTGGTCTTGCCGCTGCCGGAGGGCCCGACGAACGCGACGAACGATTTCGAGTCGATCGCGAAATCGACGCCTTTCACCGCCGGCACCTCGACTTCACCGGCGCGGTAGGTCTTGACGAGTCCCTCGGCGCGAATCAGTACCATGGCAGCCCCAGCGAGCGCGGCATCGAGCCCGTGACGCCATTGTCGGTCCGCCCTTCCCGGGCGGATTGATACGCATCAACGCCGTGAAGAGTAAGCAGCCAACCGAGACCCGTTCTCGGGGTCGGCGGGCTGCTTGCCTTGTGGAAGGCGGCGGTCTACCGGTGCGCCCGGTGCCACGCCCCGGCGCCGCGGTGGCGCGCGAAGTCCTTCTCCGCGACGGTGACCTGTTCGGGCGAGAGCGCCGCGTAGAGGTCCTTCAGGGCCGCGGACATGCCTTCCATGCCGGCCGCGCGTTGCCGCATCGCCTCGGCGGCCCGCGCCAGGCGCTCGGGAGCGGTGCCGGTGGCGGCGCCTTCGCGCATCTTGTCGTGCATCGCGTGCATGCCCTCCGCCTGGTTGCGCGACTTCGCGGCGAACGCGTTCCACGCGGACTCCTGCGCGGCGGTGATCTTGAGGTCGGTCTTGAGGTAGGCGAGGTGGGCTTCGACCATCGCCGCGGGATTGTGCCCGCCCATCGGGCCGCGCCCCTCCATACCGTCCTTGCCGTGCCAGTGGCCCATGGGTCCGTGGCCTCCGTCCATTCCGGGCCCATATCCCATGCCCTGCGCCGGTCGGCGCCCGGCGCCGGGGCCGTCGGCAGGTTGGGAGAGGGCGGATGCGCCGAGGGTGAGGGCGGCCGCCGAGGCGAGCGCGGCGATGACCTGGTGCGAGCGTTTCATGGGGTGCTCCTGGGGGAAGGGGAAAGTGCCACCACTACAACACGGCGCCGTGCGCGGAGCGTTTCACTCACAGTCCTTTTTGTATCACGGCGTGTCGTGGGGCACTTTTGACACAATGCGTTACAGGTTGGCCGCGAATCCCATGACAACGGCCGCCGGCCCGTGATCGCGGCCGGAATCAAGGGGCGGTCGAGACTCCCGCCACACCGCTCTCGGCGAGCGCCCGGGCGACGAAGCCCGAGGATTTCGCCTCGGCGATGAAATCGCAGAGGTAGCGGTGCGCGGCTTCGCGTCCCTTCGGCACGCCCGAGGCCTGGCGGATCACCATGAAGTTGCCTTCCATCACGCGCAGTCCCCCGTGCTCCGTGGCCGCGGCGGCGAGGGGCTGGCGCACGCCGGCCACCGCGTCGAGGCGATCGTCGAGGAATTGGCGGATCGCCGCCGGGGAGCTCGCCGAGCGCACGAGCTCGGCCGAGCACATCTGCCGCGTGAGGAAAAGGTCGTAGGCGGTCTTGAGTCCCACCGCCACCCGCGTGCCCGCGCGGTCCACGTCCTCCACGGCGCGCAGGGGCGATGCGTCGCGCACCATGTACGTGCCCTCGATGTGCACGTACGCCGGCGAGAAGTCGATGTCGGCCGCGCGGTCGGGATCGATCGCGAGGAATGCCACGTCCCACGCATCCTGGCGCGCGGCGTCGGCGAGCTTGCCGGCGGTCTCGTAGGTGACGAAGCGCACGGGAACCCCGATGCGCCGCGCGAGCTCGCGCGCGAGCGCCGGACCCACGCCGCGCGGGTCGCCGCCGCCGGCGTCGCGCTGGGCGATCACCGGATTGCCGAGGTTGATCCCCGCGCGCAGCGTGCCCGTGGGCGCGAATTCGCGCATCGGCGCGTTCGAGGGTTTCGTGCCGTCGAGCATGGGGGCGGCGTGCGTGCGAAGCGGGCCATGGCGGCCCGCGGTACGGGGATTCTACCTTCCGCGCGAAATGGGGCCGATGGGGCTTCGGCCGACGCGCGATCAGCCGGTGGCCCACTCCGAGGCGGCACGTGCCGCGGCCGAGCGCGTGTAGAAGAAGCCGTTGCGCATGAAGCCGGAGATGAGCGAGGCCTTCGCGGCGACGACGCGTCCCGAAGGGGCGCGATCGATCACCACTTCGTCGGGCAGGCCGTCGAGCAGGTGGAACGGCGCGAGGCGGCCGTCGCAGAATCGGGAGGGATAGATCTTCTGGGTCTCGAAGTCGAGGAACGCGGGCCGGAAGCCGAGGCCCGAATTATCCTGGCTGCGTCCACCGCCGCCCGCATGGATGGCGTTTTCGTTCTTGAGTACCGCTTCGCTCATCGGGTATTTCATGGAAGTCCTCCTTCGGACCGTGGACCGCGCGAAACCATGGCCTCAGTGTCCACGGCAATCCGCTCCGCCACCATGGGCGAACGCCTCATTCGCCGGGCGAGTTCCGCCGATTTCCGGGGTAGGACAACGGCTCTTCGCCCATAGGAATCGTCCTAGGTAAATCCCCCCGCGACCGTGGGGATTTTCGCTGGCGCGCGGGCGCATTCGGCGGTTACATGG
>JAANCK010396314.1_pt1 | contig 11032 bp, 7 predicted proteins | sample 7277841 | NCBI WGS metagenome assembly JAANCK01 (sample SAMN14222788, study PRJNA588281) | permafrost metagenome | isolation source: Arctic cryosol methane SIP | place: Canada:Nunavut | collected 2015-07 | reverse complement strand
GTCATGACCGCGGTTCAGGTGTCGGGACACGGCGGCCACCGACCGCCCCCGCATATAGCCGCCGGCCTTACTGGCATTCGCATGATAGGGCTGGGACGAATACGTCATGAAGGCTTCCAACGCCGGCACGGCCGCGGGCGCGCCGTTGGACCAGCGCATCGATATCAATCGGATATGGTTAAGAAACCGGAAATCTAGGTTGCCGGGCGTATGATTCGTCTGCAAATGCAGAGGATTAGCGCACAATCCCGCCGAACCATCGGCCGTTAGAGGCCGCGCGCCACTTCCAGCACATCCTCGGCATGGCCGGTTACGCTGACTTTCGGCCATACCTGGGCGATACGGCCATCGCCGTCGATCAGAAAAGTCTTGCGGATGACGCCCATGAATTTGCGCCCATACATCGATTTCTCACCCCAGGCCCCGTAGGCTTGCAGCATCTTTTTGCTCTCGTCGGAGCCGAGCGCGATCTTAAGCTTATGCTTGGCCTTGAATTTGTCCTGGGCGGGGACAGGATCGGCTGAGACACCGAGAATCTCGGTGCCAGCCTTGGCAAAAGCGGCGCGGTGCCTTGAGAATGCGATCGCCTCCTTGGTACAGCCGGGTGTGTCGGCCTTCGGGTAGAAATAGAGAACCAAATTGCGGCCCTTAAAATCCTTCAGCGACACATTCGTTCCGCCATCGCGCGCCAAGGTGAATGCGGGCGCCTTCGCGCCGGCGATGAGTTCGCGCGCCATCTGCTGCCTTCCTTTCGTCGTTTTCGACCGGTCATTGTCGGAAATGCCATTTGCGTCGGGTGGGCGCAACAGGCTCCAGAGATATGTGCCACGAGCCGCACCGGACGATAGTCCGGGCCGGCGGCAAATAACGCGTGGTGCGCCGGATGAGGGGCGCCGCTAAGGCATGACGCGCAAAGACCATGAGCACAAGGTTCCAGCCCACCATGCGCCGACCGCGGGTCGCGCGCCGCATCCTGCGGCGCATGGGTCCGGCCGCCGTCGTTGGAGCGGCTTTCGCCGCGGTGTGGTCAGGTTCTTGCGCCGTCCGTTCATGCGCCGGTTGTACTGGGGCACGGCGATCACCATCGCTCTGGCGACCGTGGCGGTGCTGGGTCTGTGGTGGCGGCTATCGAGCGGCCCGATCGAGCTCGATATCGCGACGCCATGGCTGAAGGCGGCGATCGAGGAGAATTTCGGCGGCACCCATTCGGTGGTGGTAGGCGGAACCCAGATCGAGCGTGACGAGAAGGGCCGCACGTCCTTGCGCCTGCGTGACATCGTCGTTAGCGACAAGGACGGCACCGTGGTGGCAAGAGCGCCGAAAGCCGAGGTCGGCCTGTCCGGCATGAGTCTGCTGATGGGCCACGTGCGCGCGCAGAGTCTCAATCTGGTCGGCGCTGAAATGGCGGTGCGCATCGAAAGCGACGGCCGTATCACCGTGTTCGCCGGCGCCGACAAGCGGCCGATCGCCACCGCCGCGCCGGCTGTGCCGCCGATGTCATCCAACAAACCGGCCGAACCCGCTACGCCACAAGGTTCGCTGCGCACGGATTTCGGGAACGTCGCTGGCATGATGGCTTGGCTTGACGGCGTCGGCGTGAGCGGTCTCGACGGTCACGATCTGCGCGAACTCGGTCTCAAGGATGGCAATCTCATCGTCGACGACAGCCGCAATGGCAAGCATTGGAAGTTCGACAAAATCAATGCCAGCCTGATGCGGCCGCGGCTCGGCGGCATTATCTTTCGGCTCGAATCGGACAATCCCGAGCGTCCCTGGCAATTGAGCGCGGCGATACGCCCGCTCGGCGACGGCGTACGGGCGGTCGGCATCGAAGCGCGCAAAATTTCCACCCGCGACATTTTGATGGCGCTGCGGCTCAATGAAGGCGCCTTTGATGCCGATATGCCGCTGTCGGTCAGCATTCGCGCCGACGTTCTCGACAACGGCACGCCGCAGGTGATCCAGGGCCAGTTGGTCGCGGAAGCCGGAACCATCATCGATCGCAACGACCCGAATGCGAACATGGCGATCGATCATGCCGTCTTTCGTTTCAATTGGGATGCGCGACGACGCAGTCTGATCGTGCCGTTCCAGGTACATTCGGGCGGCAACCAGTTCACCCTTCAGGCGACAGCGGTTGCGCCTGACGACAAAAGCCCAGCCTGGCAGTTAACGGTGGTGCGTGGCGATTCTGTAATCGATCCAGTCATCCTGGCGGCTGGAAAACTGCCCGACCAGGAGGGCTTTGCCCTCAACCGGACAATCGTGCGCGCGCGCATCGATCTGGCACGCAAGCGTGTCGATCTCGATCAGGGCGACTTCAGTCGCATCGATACACGGCCGTCGCATAATATAGGTGTCGCCGTCACCGGCAGCCTGGATTATTCCGGTAGCGAGCCGCATCTGGCCTTCGGTGTTGCAGCTACTCGCATGCCGTTGTCGGTGATGATGCGGCTGTGGCCGGTGTTCACCGCAACAGGCGTGCGGACGTGGGCCGAGGAGCACATGTCCGGCGGCATGGTCGAACGCGTGGTGATCGCCGGCAACGCAGCGCTGAATTGCTTCAAGGCCAATGGCCCGCCGACGCCGGACGACGGTTTATCCGTCGATATCGAGACCAGCGGCACCACCATGCGGCCGATCATGAAGTTGCCGGCGATCCGTGACGCCGATCTCACCGTCCGCATCACCGGAAGCACAGCGAACATCACTGTCGGGCGCGGTACCGTGGAAGTAACCCCAGGGCGCAAACTCAATATCGCCAGCGGTGTTTTTGAGATCGCCGATACCCATCTCAAGCCGGCGCCGGCGCGCGCCACGTTCCGCATGGACGGCACGCTGCCGGCAGCCGCCGCGCTGCTCGCCAGCGATGCGTTGCGCGACAGCGTCGGTATCGTGCTCGATCCGGCAACCAGCCGCGGTACCGTCGCAGCCCAGGTCACGGTTAATGTACCGATCGCAAAGAAAATGCCGGAGAACGCCGCTACTTATTCCATCACCGCCGACCTCACCAACTTTGCGGCCGACAAAATGCTTTTGGGCCAGAAAGTGGAAGCCTCGACGCTACGTGTCGTCGCGTCCAATGATGGCTATCAGATCAAGGGCGACGTCAAGGTCAATGGCACGCCGGCGACGATCGAGGTGCGCCGGCATAAGGGCGACACAGACGCCGAACTGAAATTGCAGGCGACCATCGATGAGGCCGCGCGCCGCCGGCTCGCGATCGATTTCGGCGCCAGCGTCACCGGCTCAATCCCGGTTAAGGTCGTTGGTCGCATCGGTAACAATACCCGCGACGACCACATGAACGTGGAGGCCGATCTTACGCCGGTAAAGATCGATAACCTGCTGCCGGGATGGCTGAAACCCGCAGGGAAAGCGGCGCGCGCCACCTATACGTTGCAAAAGACCGACAAATCCGCGCGCTTCGAAAACTTGAACATCGACGGCGCAAACATATCGGTGCGCGGCGCGGTCGAGATCGACAATGGCGGCGAGATCGTGTCGGCGAATTTTCCGGTGTTTAGCCTGTCGGACGGCGACAAGGTCACGCTCAAGGCCGATCGAGGCAATGACGGCATTCTGCGCGTGGTCATGCGCGGTGACGTCTATGACGGCCGCAATTTCATCAAGGCATCGCTGGCGGGCGAGGGACGGAATCCGAGCAAACAGAAGCAGAGCGATATCGATCTCGACATCAAAATCGGCACGGTGGCGGGCCATAACGGCGAGACCTTGCGCGGCCTCGATCTCAGGCTGGCGCGTCGCGGCGGCCATATCCGCAGTTTCGCGATGAGGTCAAAGATCGGCCGCGATACGGCGTTCAGCGGCGATCTGCGGCTGCGCGCGCGCGACAATCACCAAGTCATCTATTTCGAGACCGACGACGCCGGTGCGCTGTTCCGCTTCACCGACATGTATCCGCGCATGTTCGGCGGGCAGATGTGGGTGGCGATGGACCCACCGACGCAGGAGCAGACCCCGCAAGTCGGCTATCTCCACATCGGTAATTTCGTGGTGCGTGGCGAGCCCGCGCTCGACCGCGTGGTGTCGGGAGCGCCCGGCATCGCCAAGGGCTCGGTGGAATTCTCCGAGCTGCAGTCCGATTTCACGCGTTTTCCCGGCAAGATGGCGGTGCGCGACGGCGTGGTGCGCGGCCCATTGGTGGGCGCCACCATCGAGGGGCAGATCGACTACATCAAGAACGAGGTACACCTGCGCGGCACCTTCGTGCCGTTCTATGGCCTCAACAACATGTTCGGTAAAATCCCGATCGTCGGCTTTTTCCTCGGCGGCGGCAGTAACGAAGGCCTGCTCGGCATCACCTACGAGGCGGTGGGTTCGCCGAGCGCGCCGCGCATTACTGTCAATCCGGTGACTGCGATAGCGCCCGGTCTGCTGCGCAAGTTCATACCCTCGCCCGGCAGCTTCGACCGCAATTTCATTCCGCCGACGCGGTGAGAACAATTATTTCAGCTTGATTTGAAAGTGGCGTTTTTTGCCAAACGACAAAGTGAGAATGCCATCAATCGTCGCGTTGCTGTTCGTTAGCGTCATCTTCTCATCGGTTACGACAACGCCATTTAACTTAATGCCGCCACTTTTAATTTGGCGGCGTGCTTCGCTTGTCGAGGACACGACGCCGGTTGCGACTGCGGCGTTGAGAATTCCCAATCCGCTTTGTATTTCGACGGTTGGCAAAGTCTCAGCCGGCGCTCCTTCCTCAAAGGTCTTGCGTGCGGTGTCGCTCGCGCGCTCGGCCGCCTCGCGACCGTGCACCAGCGCGGTCGCCTCGGTAGCTAGCACCTTCTTGGCCTCGTTGAGTTCGGCGCCTTGCAGCGACGTAAGCCGCGCGATCTCATCGAGCGGCAGGATGGTGAACAGCTTGAGGAAGCGGCCGACGTCGCCGTCCTCGGTGTTGCGCCAGTACTGCCAGTAGTCATAGGGGCTCTTGAGATTAGCATCGAGCCAGACCGCGCCGGCGGCGGTCTTGCCCATCTTGGCGCCGGACGACGTGGTGATCAGCGGCGAGGTGAGCGCGAACAGTTGCGCGTTCATCATGCGGCGGCCGAGATCGATGCCGTTGACGATATTGCCCCACTGGTCGGAGCCGCCCATCTGCAGAATGCAGCCATTGCGCTTATGCAGTTCGACGAAGTCGTAGGCCTGCAGCACCATGTAGTTGAATTCGAGGAACGAGAGTTCCTGCTGGCGATCGAGCCGCATCTTGACCGAGTCGAAAGACAGCATGCGGTTGACCGAGAAATGCTTGCCGACGTCACGCAGAAAATCGATGTAGTTGAGCTTGTTCAGCCAGTCGGCATTGTTGGCCATGATGGCGTTGCCGCCGGCGCCCTCGAATTTCAAAAATTTAGAGAAGATCGCGCGAATGCCGACGAGGTTCTGCTCGATGATCTCGTCGGTGAGGATGCGCCGGCTCTCGTCCTTGCCGGACGGATCGCCCACCCTGGTGGTGCCGCCGCCCATCAGCGCGATCGGCTTGTGGCCGGTCTGCTGCAGCCAATAGAGCATCATGATCGGCAGCAGCGAGCCGACATGCAGGGAGGCCGCCGTGCAATCGAAGCCGATATAGGCCGTGATGGAACCGGCCTGGGCGCGCGCATCGAGCGTGTCGGGCTCCGACACCTGGTGGATGAAGCCGCGCTCGGCAAGAATGTTCAGAAAGTCGGATTTGTAGGCGCTCATATCGTGACCCGTTTTGTCATGGCCGGGACATAAGTGATCGTTGCGATACCGTCCTTTGGACGGCTGTGCCCAGCCATGACGGGAACTATTAGGCCGCGCTTGGCTTGCGTTCGGTCTTCAGCCGCTTGTCGAGATAGGCCGCGATCGAGGTGAGCAGGGCCTCGACCTTGCCGTCGAAGAAATGGTTAGCGCCCTGAACGACCTTCTGCTCGATCACGATGCCCTTCTGCGTCTTGAGCTTGTCCACCAGCGTGGTGACGTCCTTGGCCGGCACCACCGCGTCCTTGTCGCCGTGGATGATCAGCCCGGACGACGGGCAGGGCGCCAGGAAAGAGAAGTCGTAGAGATTGGCGGGCGGACAGATCGAGATGAACCCCTCGATCTCCGGCCGGCGCATCAAGAGTTGCATGCCGATCCAGGCGCCGAACGAGAAGCCCGCAATCCAGCAGCTTTTCGCCTCAGGATTGATGGTTTGCGCCCAGTCCAGCGCTGCGGCGGCATCGGACAATTCGCCGGTGCCGTGATCGAACGAGCCTTGGCTGCGGCCGACGCCGCGGAAATTGAAGCGCAGCGCCGAGAAACCGCGGTGCACGAAGGCGTAGTAGAGCTGGTAGATGATCTGGTGGTTCATCGTCCCGCCGAACTGCGGATGCGGGTGCAGGACGATGGCGATCGGTGCGTTCTTTTGCCGGGCCGGATGATAGCGGCCTTCGATCCGTCCGGCCGGACCGGTGAAAATGACCTCGGGCATGGCTGTCGACCTCGATATCCGCGCTTGGCCCGCGCGATGGCGGTGACCTGGGGTTTTGCTCAGCGCCTGGCCTGAATTGACAGTCTGGCGTTAGTTTAGAACTATTCTAATTATATGATTTCCGCTGGTCACGGCTGCAACAATGGCTATAAGTTGCGCCGTGAATGTGGGCTTCTAACACGATCCCTAGGGCAAAAAGCAAGCTTTTTGCGGGGGTAGCGCATGATCCCACAAAGTGGGTACCGGTTTTCGGGCAAGATCATGCGCTCTAAGCAAAAGAGCCAAAACGGTATAAGGGTACAGGCGCAGGTCATGGCCGAACGGGCCTATTTCGACTGGAATGCCACCGCCCCGCTGCGGGAGCAGGCGCTCGCCGCCATGGTGGCTGCGCTCGGTATGACCGGCAATGCCTCCTCGGTGCATGGCGAAGGCCGCGCCGCCCGCCGGCTGATCGAAGACGCACGCGCGCAGGTCGCGGCGCTGGTCGATGCCGATGCCAGGGATGTCACCTTCACCAGTAGCGCCACCGAAGCCAACATGCTGGCGCTCACCCCCGCTTTGGAAATCGGCGGCCGTAAGGCGCTGCGGGACCGGTTGTTCGTCTCCAGCGTCGAGCATCCTTCGGTGCGCAGCAGCGGCCGCTTTGCCGCCGACCAGGTCGAAGTATTGCCGGTCAGCAGCGAGGGCGTAATTGATCTTCAGGCTCTTAGAGGCGCCCTTACGCGGGCCGAGCGTCCGCTTGTTTCAGTGATGCTTGCCAATAACGAAACCGGCGTGATTGAGCCGATCGTGCAGATCGCGCAGATCGTGCACGCGGCGGGCGGCCTGCTGCATGTCGATGCGGTGCAGGGCGCGGGACGTATCGATTGCAATATTGCCGACCTCCAAGCCGACCTGCTCAGCATCTCCGCGCACAAGCTGGGCGGCCCGCAAGGCGTCGGGGCGCTCATCCGGCGCGGCGATATCCACATCGGCGAGCCGCTGATCAAAGGCGGCGGCCAGGAGCGCGGCCAGCGCGCTGGAACCGAGAACGTCGCGGCGATTGCCGGATACGGCGCGGCCTGCGTGGCATTAGCCGCCAATTGGCGTAGCGAGGCCATCCGCATGGCGGCTCTGCGCGATCGTATCGAAACCGGCATCAAGGCGGCGCTGCCGCAGGCGGTGATTTTCGGGCAAAACGCTCCGCGACTGCCCAATACCACGCTGTTCGCGGTTCCCGGCTTCAAGGCGGAGACGGCAATAATCGCCTTTGATCTCAATGGCATAGCTTTATCGTCTGGATCCGCCTGCTCCTCCGGCAAGGTGCAGGCATCGCACGTGCTGGACGCGATGGGGGTGGAACCCGAGCTTGCGCGCGGTGCGTTGCGAGTCAGCCTGGGCTGGAGCACAAGCGACGCCGATGTTGAGAATCTGCTCGGTGCTTTGACTAAAGTCAGTTCGTCACTACTTAAGAGGCATGACAATTCACGCTCAAACTCAGGCTTGGCTGCCTGAGTTCTAGCAACAGGGATGATCGCAACGCGATAGCGAACCGACCATAACCGACAAATCCAACCCGCGGTCCTTGAAACCGTGAGCGGAGGGAAGAATGCCGGCCGTACAAGAGACCGTCGAGCGGGTCCGAAGCATCGACGTCGATCAATACAAATACGGGTTCGTCACCGATATCGAATCCGAGAAGGCCCCGATCGGGCTTTCGGAAGACACCGTTCGCTACATCTCGGCCAAGAAGAACGAGCCGGAGTGGATGCTGACCTGGCGGCTGGAGGCCTTCCGCCGCTGGCTGACCATGCGCGAGCCGACCTGGGCGCGCGTCGAATATCCCAAGATCGATTATCAGAACGCCTATTATTATTCGGCGCCGAAGCAGACGGTGGGCCCGAAGTCGCTCGACGAGGTCGACCCCGAGATCCTCCGCACTTACGAGAAGCTCGGCATTCCGCTGAAAGAACAGGAAATCCTCGCCGGCGTGCGCAAGCAAAGCGAGCCGAGCACGCTCGACGAAGAGGCGACCGGCGGCGAATTCCGCTCCGGCCGAGTCGCGGTCGACGCGGTGTTCGATTCGGTCTCCGTCGCCACCACCTTCAAGGCGGAGCTGAAGAAGGCCGGCGTGATCTTCATGCCGATGTCGGAGGCGATCCGCGAGCATCCCGAACTGGTGAAGAAATATCTCGGCACCGTGGTGCCGATCACCGACAATTATTTCGCCACGCTGAACTCGGCGGTGTTCTCCGACGGCTCGTTCGTCTACGTGCCGCCCGGCGTGCGTTGCCCGATGGAGCTGTCGACCTATTTCCGCATCAACGAGAAGAACACCGGCCAGTTCGAACGCACGCTGATCATCGCCGACAAAGGCGCTTACGTCAGCTACCTGGAAGGCTGCACCGCGCCGATGCGCGACGAGAACCAGCTGCACGCCGCCGTGGTCGAACTGGTGACCCATGACGACGCCGAGATCAAATATTCGACGGTGCAGAACTGGTATCCGGGCGATGCCGACGGCAAAGGCGGCATCTTCAACTTCGTTACCAAACGCGGCGACTGCCGCGGCGACCGCTCGAAAATCTCCTGGACGCAAGTCGAGACCGGCTCGGCCATCACCTGGAAATACCCGAGCTGCATCCTGCGCGGCGACAATTCCCGTGGTGAATTCTATTCGATCGCCATCTCGAACGGCCGCCAGCAGATCGACAGCGGCACCAAGATGATCCATCTCGGCAAGAACACCACCAGCCGCATCATCTCCAAGGGCATCTCGGCCGGCAAATCCAACAACACCTATCGCGGGCTGGTCACCGCGCACCGCAAGGCCACCAACGCGCGCAACTTCACCAATTGCGACTCGCTGCTGATCGGCAATCAGTGCGGCGCGCACACCGTGCCTTACATCGAGGCGAAGAATGCCTCCGCGGTGTTCGAGCACGAAGCCTCCACCTCGAAAATCTCCGAGGACATGCTGTTCTACTGCCGGCAACGCGGCATGTCGGCGGAGGAGGCGACGGCACTAGTGGTCAACGGCTTCGTCAAGGATGTGCTGCAGCATCTGCCGATGGAATTCGCGGTCGAGGCGCAGAAGCTGATATCGATCTCGTTGGAAGGAAGTGTGGGTTAGCGCATGATCCCGAAAAGTGGGAACCGGTTTTTGGAAAAGATCATGCGCCACTGAGGAAAATCTAATGCCAATGCTTGAAATAAAAAATCTGCATGTCGAGGTCGAGGGTAAGAAGATCCTCAACGGCCTCTCGTTGACAGTGAACAAGGGCCAGGTCGCGGCCATCATGGGACCGAACGGCTCCGGCAAGTCGACGCTGGCCTATGTACTGGCCGGCAAGCCGGGCTATGAGGTGACCGAGGGCGACGTGCTGATCGACGGCCAGAGCATTCTGGAGCTGTCGCCCGACCAGCGCGCCGCCAAGGGCGTGTTCCTCGCCTTCCAGTATCCGGTGGAAGTGCCGGGCGTCGCCACCATGACGTTCCTGCGCACCGCGCTCAACGCGCAGCGCAAGACGCGCGGCGAGGGCGAATTGTCGACGCCGGAATTCATGAAGCTGGTGCGCGACACTTCGGCCAAGCTCGGCATTGGCCAGGAAATGCTGCGCCGCGCCGTCAATGTCGGCTTCTCCGGCGGCGAGAAGAAGCGCAACGAGATCATGCAGATGGCGATCCTGCAGCCGCGGTTGGCGGTGCTCGACGAGACCGACTCCGGCCTCGACATCGACGCGCTGCAGATCGTGGCCGAGGGCGTCAACCGCCTGCGTTCGCCCGAACGCTCGATGATCGTGATCACGCATTATCAGCGGCTGCTCAATTACATCGTGCCCGACGTGGTGCACGTGCTGGCCAAGGGCAAGGTGGTGAAGACCGGCGGCAAGGAGCTCGCGCTTGAGCTTGAGGCCAAGGGCTACGCGGAATTTGTCGGCGAGGCGGCGTGATGATGCAAATGGGCCGCAGTTTTTCTTCACCTCTCCCATGGGGAGAGGTCGGCGCACGAAGTGCGCCGGGTGAGGGGATTTTGGCTATCGAGAGTCACTTGCCCCCTCACCCGGCTCGCATTGCATCCGCAATGCTCGCCACCCTCTCCCCCCAGGGGAGAGGGAAAGGAAGCGTGCCATGAACGTTGAGCTACGCCCGGTGAAGACGGAGGCCGAGCAGGCGCTGAGCGCTGCCTATACGGCCGCGCGCGCGACGCTGCCGGGCAAGGGCGCCATCGCCGATCTGCGCGAGGACGCGTTCCGCAATTTCGAGACGCGCGGGCTGCCGCATCGCCGCGTCGAGGAGTGGAAATACACCGATCTGCGCGCGCTGATGCGTACCGCCTATCCCTTGGCGCCGGCGCCCGATGCGGCGGCGCAGGCGCGGGTCAGGAACGCCGGGGGGATTCTAACCGGCGTCGATCGCCGTCGGCTGGTGTTCGTCGACGGCTCCTTCGCGCCGGAATTGTCCGATCTGACGGAGGAAGAGGGGCTGACCATTGGCTCGCTGGCCGACGCGCTGGCCAAGGCCGATCCGCTGGTGATGTCACATGTCGGCAAGGTCTTCCCGACCGAGGATATTGGTGTCGCGCTCAATACCGCG
>JAANCK011406865.1_pt1 | contig 11040 bp, 7 predicted proteins | sample 7277841 | NCBI WGS metagenome assembly JAANCK01 (sample SAMN14222788, study PRJNA588281) | permafrost metagenome | isolation source: Arctic cryosol methane SIP | place: Canada:Nunavut | collected 2015-07 | reverse complement strand
GGCCGGCAGGGCCAGCACCACGCCCTCGCTGGTGAAAAAGGCGGTGCCGCCCAGCGCGTGCGCCGTGAAGCGCACACTGGCATCGGTCTGGCCAGCGTTAGGAATGAAGGCCAGCGGCAAATGGCCTGGCGCGGCTGGCGGTGTGGAGACCGCGCCCGCGGAGACTGTTTCGGCCGATGACCCGAGCGCCGGCTGCGGCAGCAGTAAAAGCGCCGCGGCCAACACCACCCGCGCGCACACGGCCAGGGATGAGCGAGATGAAAAAATTGGCATGTATGATCTCCCAATAAGACTGGGAGTCATTGTAGGCGCGATACATGCCCGCCTGCGGCTGCGGGCCGTAGCGCACCGACCTGGACGGTTGGAGCGGCCGCGGTGACCACCTTCACCGAGTACCCGGTGATTGCCGAGCCGCCGTTTGCCGGTGCCGTCCAGCGCACCAGCGCTGAGGCGTTCCCGGCGGTGGCGATCCCGATGAGCGGGGCCCCGGGGGTGTTGGCCAAGGTGACCGCCGCCGAGAGGGCCGAGAAGGCGCCCGTTCCGACCGCGTTGGTTGCCTCGGCCCGGAACCGGTAGGAGCCGCCGTTGGACAGTCCGCTGACAACCAGGCTGGTTGCCCCGGCGACAGTGGTGCTTGACGCGCTCACCACGACACCTGCGGCGGTTTGCGCCTCGACGGTGTACCTGGTGATCGCGGAGCCACCGTTGTTAGCTGGTGGCGTCCAGCGCACCAGCGCCGAGGCGATACCAGGTGTTGCGGTCCCGATGGTCGGGGCCCCCGGTGCCGTTGGCGCGGGTGTGACCGAGCCGGACGGGGCAGAGAAGGCACCCGATCCGACCGCGTTGGTGGCCTGGACCCGGAGTGTGACCGCGGTCCCGTTGACCAGCCCGGTGAAGGTCAGGCTGGTTGCCGTAGCAACCGTTGTGCTTGCCGTACCCACAACAGCACCAGCCGCATTGAGCGCCTGAGCTGTGAACCCGGTGATCGGCGAGCCACCGTTGCTGGCCGGCGCCGTGAAGGTGACGACCGCGGTGCCATTGCCTGAAGCGACAGCCACCACTGTTGGGGCGCCGGGGACAGTCGCAGGGGTCACGGCGTTGGACGCAGTCGATCCTGCGCCGGTACCGGCGGCGTTGACGGCGTGGACCACGAATGTGTACGTAGTGCCGTTGGTCAACCCGCTGACCACCCGACTGGTGAGAACTGCCGGGATGCCGGTGATGGCAGGTGGCAGAACGGTGCCGCCGCTGATCACGTCGATCGTGTAGCTGGTGATCGGCGAGCCACCATTGTTGGCCGGTGCTGTCCAGCTGACCGTGGCCGAAGCCGGGCCCGCCACAGCACTAACCCCGGTCGGTGCTCCAGGTGTGGCAGCGGCCGTAACCGGCACCGCACCCGTGTTCAGCGAGAACGGACCTGCCTGAGGCGTCGCGGCGGCGTTGAGCGCCTGAACCGCGAACTGGTAGGAACCCGGAGCCAGCGCCGGGACGTCCAAGGTGATGGCAGCGGCCGCCGCTGGCAGCAGTGCACCGACCTGAGCGCCGGTGGTTGCGTTGATGACCTTGACCTGGTAGCTGGTAACCACTGAGAGCGCCCGAGGAGCCAGTCGAGGAGCAATCCAGTTAACCGTGGCTCGTCCAATGCCTCCGATGGCGGTAACGCCGGTGGGAGCTGGCGGAGTTGCCGTGTCGGCGAACTGAAGCTGCTCGATGTTGCGCAGGGTGTCGGTACCGTCTGTGACTACACCCTTGGCTGTGCCAAGGTCGGTGACCGTGGTGGTGGAGCCAGGCGCGCCGAGCACCGCACCAGCAGGAACCGTGGTGATGGTGTAGTCCGCCGCTAGGCCGGAGAAGACCGCGGTGTCGCAGTTGAGCGGCACCGCCGTTCCGCAGTCGGCTGCAGTAGCGACGGGTGAGACGATCTCGCGGACGTTGACCAGGTTGCCCGGGTCGACAAGACCGGCGAACACGGCCTGCTGCAGGGTCATACCTGCGGTCCCAGGCCCGAAGCTGCCGCTGGTGGCGGCGTGCTCCATGAGGTCGGTCCGACCGATCTCGGTGGCCGGGTTGGCCGGGTCGGTGCGTACGGTGATGTGCACCTCGAGGGACTTGTCGCCGTCGATGATGTCGTCGCCGGCGCGACCTTCGATGAGGTCGCTTCCGGTGCCGCCGATCAGGATGTCACCTTCGCCCCAGACCGGCCCGACAAGTGGGCACCGTCCAGATGCGGAGGCGGCTGCCACGGTGGACGCGTCGCCGCCGGTCAGCGGCCCAACCAAGGCCGCCAGGCCCGTGATCCGGTCCAGACCAGCCTGGTCGAGGGCGTCGCAGCCCTGGAACCCGGCACCGGCGACCAGACGTGGGACCGCAAGCACGCCGTCCATACCCCTGATCACGTCGTTGAACGGCGAGCCCGAGTCAGCCTCGGTCTCCTGCCAGCGGTCGCGGTTGACGACCACCTGTACCGGCAGTCCGGGCAGGTTGTTGTTGATCATCATGTCGTCGTTGGCCGGAACGGTGTCGTACTGGTGGATGGCCCAGTCGAAGCCTCCCGCACCAGCGTTACGGTCGATTGCCGGGTTCTGGGCCATGATGTCGTCGCCGCCTTCAGCGTCGTAGTCGTTCTCGCCCGGCTGACCGATGAAGATGTCGTTGCCTGGCGCGGCCTCGCCCGGGTCGTCGAAGAACGGCGCGCCGTGGTCACCCTGCAGCAGGTCCTGACCGGTGCCGCCCTCGATCCAGTCGTCTCCACCGTCGCCGAACACGGTATCCGCGCCCTGGCCCCCGATGACGTAGTCGTTGCCGGGACCGGCGAAGACCTCGTTGTCGTTGGCTCCGCCGTTGAGGAAGTCCTGACCGTCGCCGCCCATGATGATGTCGTTACCGATGCCTGCATCGATCGCATCGTTACCGGGACCACCCTTGAGGACGTCGGCACCGGACAGGTCGGTGATGATGTCGTTGCCGTCGCCACCAAGGACGACGTCGTCACCGCCGTTACCCTCGATGATGTCGTTTCCCGCGCCACCCCAGAAGGTGTCGTTGTCGTTGCCCCCCCAGATGCGATCGGCGGCCGGGGTGCCGTTGTACACGGACTGTGAGTTGATGCCGACGGGGTTCACGGCGTTGACCTGGCGGAACTGGATCGTCCCGTCAGGCTGCTTCAGAAGCAGCAGGTTCTCATCGCAGTCCGTCGTCGTCGGGTCGTCGTTGACCGATCCGACTCCGGTGATCTGCGCCGGGTATCCCGCAGGCAGGACCGGCAGGGCCGGCCGAGCAGTTGCCGGGGACGTCAGGTTGGCCAGCTGGAACCGGCAGTCGGCCGTGGAGAACGCATCGGCCTTCAGCGAGTTCGTGTTGTCCGTGTTGCGCTGGATCAGCTCGGAGAACGAGTTGCCCTCTAGCTGCGAGCGCAGGTTGAGGCCTGGGGTCCGGGCGAGGTAGTACAGCCGGTCCCCGTCCTGCAGGCTCTCGAGCTGCGTCTGGAACACGTAGTTGAACGTGCTGCCCAACAGGCCGCCGAACAGGTTGGTGATCTCAGCGAGACCGCCCACCCACAGGTCGACGCTGTCGAGGCCCGTGATGGTCGGGGCGCCGACCGGGGACGCCCATGCGCCCGTACCGAACATGAAGTCGGCAGCATCGGCTGGGACAACGTCGGTGGGCAGCGGGTTGACGATGGCCCTTGCTGCTGCCCGCTTGCCGGCGATCGTGGCAACGCCCGTGATGGACGGGTGGGTGCCATAGGCCGCGACGAAGTTGATCAGCGACTCGGGGTGCTTGATATTCTGGCCAAAGTCGGACCAGCTCTTGTATGGCGCGAGCTGGCCGTCGTTGGTCTGCGTGAAGATCTGCCGACGGACCTCGTTCAACGGCGGGATACCGACGTCACGAGCCCGCGTCATGTTGAGGGTTGGCAGGTCGAGCGGAAGGCCCAGCAGGTTGCTGCGCAGGGTGTCCGTGACGAACTCGTCCAGCTCGTTGCCGACCTGGGCCGAGGAGCCCATGACGACACTGCCGGCTGCCTGCTCGGGGGTGAGCACGCCGGCGGTACCGCCGTTGAAGAACTCCGGCGGGTTCAGGAACGCAGTGAGCAGCGGGATCGAGTTGTCGCTCTTGACCCCCGTGGCGCTGGTGTTGGTACGCGCGACCGTCTCATCGAGCATCGAATGTCCGAAGCGGTAGACCGCAGCAGCGAACTCGGCCTTGACGGCGGGGTTGATGTCGGGGGAGTACACGTGGAACGGCCGGACAGCAGGCTGGACCTTGCGTGCGAACTCCTCGAAGACCAGGTGCTGGTACTCCATCTCGGTGACGAAGCGGGCCGCCTGGAACAGACGCTCACCGTTCCACCCATCGGGGCTCTGAGCGGTGGGCAGCTGCCACTCGGCCAGCGCTGCGACGCCTGTCGGCGTGGTGTCGGTGGTCAGCGTGTGCTTGAAGTCGGCCACCAGCCGGTCGTGCTCGGAGTGGAAGATCTGGTGGATCGTGCTGAGCGCGATGTTCTCATTACAGCGGCCGTCACCACAGGCGAAGTGTGCGTCCAGCATCTCGTTGTCGTAGGTGCCGGCTGGCTGGTGAGCGAAGTCGGCCGATGGAGTGAGGTCAGTGTCGGGTACCGGAATGATGGTCTGGCCGGTAGCCGGGTCGGTCTGTGGGGACGGGTCGGCGTTGTGTGCGATGTCCGTGAGGAACGGCGTGTCGAAGTGCAGCGTGTTGGCCGGCACCAGGACCGGGGCGGCGAGGTTGCCCTCAACCAGGCCGGTTGCCGTCACGTACTGCGGCAGTCCGCGCAGCGGACCGGGGGTGAACTTGCCGTACGGATCCGTAGCGATCATCGGGATGTCGGTCACGTCCCGGTCGACGAGCTGGAGCCCGAGCTTGGTCGCGGCCTGGAGCTTGACCGCAGCCCAGGTGCCCATTCCCGTGGTCCCATCCGGGGAGCCCTGGTAGGTCGCCCCGCCGGGCAGTCCGCCCAAGAGCGAGCCGGTCGAGACCGGACGGTTGGCGGCATTCATTGCGTACTCGCGCAGGAACACCTGGTGCGAGGCGTGAGAGGTGTAGGTCTGGCTCTGGTCAACCCAGGGCGTGTCCGTGTTGTTGGCGTCCTGGATGTCGTCGGCCGTGCCGAGTTTTCCGTCTGGACCGGTCTGGTTCTGGGCTCGCGTGAGAACCATGAACTGCTGCCCCGGTGGCACCTCGTCGCCGGTGTTGGGGATGCCATCCGGCCCGAGGGTGATCAGCGGGTCGTCAGGCTTCAGGGGGACGAACACCGTTCCACCGCTCTTGACGGTCTGGTCGACACCGTGGTCGAAGAACTGGCCGAAGAACGTGAACAGGCTGTTGTACGGCGGAGACAGACCGACGTCGGTGGTCACGTTCGGGATGAACAGGGTCTTGTGCTCCGGTGTGCACTGCACAGCGACCAGGGTCACTGGGTCAACCGTCGGTGGCACCGTGCAGACGACGACGCCCGTGGCTCCAGCCTGGACCCGGACCGGGTGGGCTGCCGCGGCGACTGCCGCGGGGTTGGTCGAGGTCTGGTCGTCGATCAGGTTGCTGATCATGCGCGGCTGGGAGTCGAAGACGAGGTTACCGGCCAGCTTCTGCGCGTATGACGAGGAGGCAGGAACAGGAACTCCGGGACCGAAGAAGCCGGCCGGTGCGCCTTCGGCGGGCTTGAACACTGGGGTGGTCAACCGTGGGAAGGTCACGTCAGCGGCGGCGAACTTGTCGCGCCCCGGAACCAGGTTGTTGCACGACCCGTCGACAGTGCGCAGGCCGTATGAGGTCAGGATGTCAGGAATCTGGTCCGTCCCGGTGCCCACCATCGACTGGCAGTAGTTCGGGTCGGTTGTCGGGCTCGGGTTGGCCGGGATGCTGGGATCTGTACCCAGGAAGGCGCGCGAGTGGCGCTCGCCGATCTTGATCTGCTTGAGGATGAAGGCCAAGTCACCGGACGTCACTGTGAAGCCATTGCCAATGGGGGCGGGGTTGAGCAGCGCCGCGCTGGCGGCCATGGTTTGCAGACCCAGGACCGTCGGCAGGAGCAGCGCGGATACCGCCGCTACCAGCCGGGTTGGTCGGGCCAGAGCCCCACCTCGTTTACGATGTTGACGGTTGCGGGCGCTCTGCGCCCGGGACGTTCGACCGGAGGACTCCCCGGTGAAGTTCCCAGAAAAGAGATTCATGGCACACCTTGCGTGAGGGGATAAGAACAAACCCACAGTGGTGTGACAGCCTTATGAAAATCTTGACATAAACATCTTGTGAATACCTTGACAAGAATATGGGCTTGAATTAAGAAAACTTGTGAATACCTTGATAAGAATCATGAGGCCGCGGGCCGTGGACACTGATGTCATAGCGACGCCGGGCGGGCTCCCATATGGGAGCCCGCCCGGCGGTTCAGACAACGGGGAACGACTCGGCGATGCCGGCGTTCAAGAAACAGCTACCAGGTCAGCTTCTGTGCCTTGAGTACGTAGTGACCCTCTCGCTGGGTAAAGGTGGCACGGAGACCCTCCTCGACCCCCTTGACCTTCATCTGACAGTCGGTGGCAGTGCCAACCTTGATGTCAGGAAAGTTCTTGCACTCGACCGCGGTGACTTTCATTCCTGCGGTCTTGGCCCGTTTCTCAATCCTGGCCGCCATGAGCTTGCCGCTCGTCGCCGGGTTGAAGGTGACCACCTTGACGGTGGAGGGCGCGGTGACCGTAACTCTTGGGGCTGCCGGAGTGGCTGACGCACATCCGGTCAGCAAGGCTGCGCCGAGCACCGATGCCATGGCGCCGACCGTGAAATTGACACGAAGCCTGAGCGGTCGAAGGTTCATGTGATGTTCCTTTGTCCGGTCGCGGTGGGAAATTGCCACGCTCTGCTTCTCGAGTTGCCGCCGGTCGGAAGACTCCGGGGTGCACCGACGCAGGAAGAGCGTAAGAGTGCGTTCTTCGACTTTTCTTGGGGTGGCCTTAGCCCGCCGAGATGGCTATCGCCACAGCCGGTGCAACCTCAGGTGATGATCTGGATCATCGGGAGCTGCCATTCACGCCGGAAGGTCAGGGTGTTCAGCGTGATGGACTGCGATGTGGCACACCAGTCCGCCCCGTCCCATCGAGGATCGGAGTCCTCCAGGGTGACTGGGAGGCTGCGGTACGGGACGCTTGCGCCAGGGTGCATCACCCAGTCCCCTGAGGATGGCTGCTCTCGTGGCGGGGAGTTGAAGTCGCCCAGCAGAACCGGGCTGTCGCCGTCGGTGTCGATCGCGCGTGCATACGGCGGCGTGCCACTGAAATGCACGTCGTAGCCGGTCTCATTGGTCATGACGCCCAAGAGGGTGGCGGTGGAACCGGAGACCAGGATCTGCGATCTCGCCACCATGGCGCCCTCAGAGTCAGCGCCGGGCAAGGCGTGAGCGCTGGGCTCCCGGCTCGCGGCTGTTGACCGGTCAGCCGTCCGGTCGAGACCGACCTGGACGTCTCCAGTGCTGACCCGTCGCGCCTGCCTGATCCGGCTCCACCAAGGCTGATCCGCGCCCATCCGTACCTCCCCAGTGATCGAAAGCCGCATCGATCAAAAGTAAGGCCGTCCGGGCGCGGAAATGTTGTCGATCAGTGAGCTATGGCCGATCAATCGCGCAACTATGACCGAACGGACTAAGGGCACCGGATGGGCAGGCTTGCCAGTGTGGCCCAAGTGGCCCAAGTGGCCCAAGTGGCCCAAGTGGCCCAAGTGGCCCAAGTGGCCCGTGTGCGTTGGACAACCTGCCGGGGCAGGTGACCAGGGGCGCGCTCAGTAGCCCAGGTTGCAGGCGGTGTGGAGATACTGCACGTCGCCACTGGACGGCAGGTCATTGGTGAAACCGCTGGGGCGGTGTGCGTTCTGGAAGTTCGACCAGGCACGTACCTGATCCCGGAACTTCAGGCAGTCAGTGGGACTCGGGTGGTTGTAGCTCAGCGGGACGGTGGCCGGAGGGGGCCCGCCCGGCGCGAAGGCGTTGACGTCTCGAGGCTCAGGTGCGGTCAAAGCATCGGTGGTGGAAACTGGCTGAGGCAAGACCAGTGCCTTGGCCTCGTCGGCCCTGTCACTTGCCACCGAGGCCCAGCCGTGGAGGGTTTCCGGGTTGTGCACCGCCATGGTGGCGCCGAGGCCGAGCAGCCCGGCGCAGACCGTAGCCAGCAGATAGGACCGCCGGTGACCGTGCTTCCCGCTGGGCGACCCATGCGCATCGGCATGATCCGACGACTTGCCGCCTGAAGGCGGAGGCTTTGCTCCGGGGCCCTCGATCGCCTTGTACCGGTCTGTCCAGCCGAGGCCATCCTTGTAGCGCAGCTGCCCATTGAAGTAGTACCAGCCAAGCTGATCCGTGCTCAATGTGCACCTCCTGTTGTCGCGGGCTTACTGCTCAGACGCTAGTAGGGGTCGCGCCGCGGGGTCCGCGCAATGGGACAAAACTGACCGACTGCTGACGCAAACAATAAGCATCGTCACGACCTGGCCGGGACCAGGAAGTTTGCGGTTGGCGTGGGTGTTGGAGCCCCCGACGCTCGAGGAGGTTCTACGGTGGGGGAGAAACCCCCGGACTCAGCAAGGTGCCCCATGCCCTCCGAACACCGGTCCCGTGTGGGCCTCGCCTGGCTGGTCCTGGCGCTCTTGTCGGTTGTGGCAGGGGTCTCGGGCAACACCGCTGGGCTCCTTCTGCTTGGCGGGTTGCTGTTGGCCGGCATCGGCTTGGCCCCGCTGATGCGTGGCCGGCTTCGCTGGGCTCCGTTGAACAGGCTAAGCGGCGCCCTGACGGTCGCCGCGGGTCTGGTCGCGGCACTCGTCGGTGGTGCCATGTCGATTCACGCAACCTCGACGATTGCCGCTGCACCGCCCTCGCCTTCGAGGCAGAGCCCGCCGGTGTCAACCGCGGCCCCCTCCGAAGGCCCGACCTCGCATGCCACTCCCATCTCGACGAAAAGTGTTGCAGGGCAACCAACTTCGAGCGCGAAGGAAGGATCGGCCCTCGCCGCACTCAGCACGCTCGAGGTCAAGGGACGGGCACCGAGAACGGGGTATGACCGGGCGCTCTTCGGCCAGGCCTGGGCCGACGTCGACCGCAACGGATGTGATACCCGCAACGACGTCCTTCGACGAGATCTCTCGTCATTCGTTCTCAGGACTGGCACCAACGGCTGCCTCGTTCTCTCGGGCACCCTCCATGACCCCTACACGGCGACGGTCATTGCGTTCCTTCGTGGCCAGAGTACCTCCGCCAGGGTCCAGATCGACCACGTGGTGGCGCTCTCGGATGCCTGGCAGAAAGGGGCGCAGCAGTGGTCGACGTCGCGGCGTACGGCGTTCGCGAACGACTCGCTCAACCTGCTCGCCGTCGACGGGCCCACCAACGCGCGCAAGAGCGACGGCGATGCGGCTACCTGGCTCCCACCCAACAAGGCCTACCGCTGCTCGTATGCCGCCCGCCAGGTCGCAGTGAAGGTCAGGTACGGGCTCTGGGTCACCGGAGCTGAGAGAGACGCACTGGCGCGCATCCTCTCGACGTGCCCGACACAGACCTTGCCGACCGCCACCCCCTTCGTCCTGGGCGATCGTCTCTAGACAGAGGTCGACGACACGGCAGCACCGACGAGTCAGACGGCGCGGCCGACCAGCATGCCGACGCCGTATGTCACAGCCATCGCGACAAGCCCACCGATCACGTTGCGCCACAACGATCGACCCACCGGAGCCGATCCCAGGCGGGCAGCAAGCAACCCCGTTCCGGCCAAGGCGAGGACGACGGCGATCACAGTGACGGGAACCCTCCACGACATCGGTGGGAGGGTGATCGCCAATAGCGGAAGCAGCGATCCGAGCGTGAACGCGACGAAAGACGCGATCGCAGCATGTGTGGGGCTCGTGAGGTTGTCCGGGTCGATCCCGAGCTCTGCCTCGGCGTGTGCGCCGAGGGCGTCGTTCGCTGTCAGGTGGTGGGCGACCTCTTCGGCCAGCGCTCGCGGTATCCCCTTCGCCTCATAGATCCCGGTGAGCTCTTCCAGCTCTTCGTCCGGCGTCTCCTCAAGCTCGCGCCTCTCCTTCGTCAACAAGGCCTTCTCAGTGTCCCTCTGCGTACTGACCGAGACGTACTCACCAACCGCCATGCTCATGGCGCCGGCCGCGAGCCCGGCGATACCTGCGGTGATCAGGACTGTGCGGTTGGTGGTCGCGCCGGCCACGCCGATGACGATGCCGGCTGTGGACACGATGCCGTCGTTGGCACCGAGAACGCCCGCGCGCAGCCAGTTGAGGCGACCCGCGATGTTGTCCTCGTGAGGCTCGCCATGGTCGTTGGTGTCGATGTTGGTGGCCACCTCGTTGCTCATGAAGCCTCCTTGACCACGGCGCCCAGGTCCTTCGCAGTGGCGGCGATCCGGTGCGCCAGCTCGATGTCGAGCTGGGTAAGGCCGTGCGCCGAATGGGTGGACAGCCGCCAGTGGGTGACCTTCCACCGAACGTCGATATCGGGGTGGTGGTTCATCTGCTCGGCGTCCTCCCCCGCGAGAACCACCAGCCGGATGGCGGTCGAAAAGTCGGGGGCGTCGTAGGAGGCGACAAGACTCTGGCCGTCGCGCCTCCACCCCGGCAGGTCGCCGAGCTGACGCTCGACCTCATCCTCGGTCAACAGTCTGCTCATGGTCACAGCGTTTCAAGTCGAGGACCGGCTGTCGAGCAGCGGGGTGTCAGAGCCCTCGATCAGGCTTGGCTGCGGGCTTGTCCTGCGGCGTGGCAGGATCACGGTCCGACACCATCGGAACCGGCAGATCAGTGAGGTTCTCGGGGAAGTGACAAGCAACCCGGTGCCCGGGAGCCAGCTCGGCAAGAGGCGGCTCGATCGTGCTGCAGATCTCCTGTGCCTTCCAGCAGCGGGTGTGGAACCGACAGGCCGATGGAGGGTTGATCGGGGAGGGGACATCGCCCTCCAGCCGGATGCGGTCGCGCTTGGTGCGCCGCCCGGTGTCAGGGATCGGCACTGCCGACATCAGGGCCACGGTGTACGGG
>JAANCK011171649.1_pt1 | contig 11058 bp, 9 predicted proteins | sample 7277841 | NCBI WGS metagenome assembly JAANCK01 (sample SAMN14222788, study PRJNA588281) | permafrost metagenome | isolation source: Arctic cryosol methane SIP | place: Canada:Nunavut | collected 2015-07 | reverse complement strand
GGGCATTACAGTCAGCGACCAGGCCGTGGCGGATTACTATGCCTCCCATGCTGCCCAGTTCGGACAGCCTGAGCAGCGCAGCGCGAGCCATATTCTCATTGCCGTTGATAAGAATGCGGATGCGGCCACCCGCGCCAAAGCCAAGGCAAAAGCGAACGAGTTGTATCAGACCCTGCAGAAAGCGCCGGAGCGATTCGCTGAGCTGGCGCGGACGCAGTCGCAGGACCCAGGATCAGCGGCGCAGGATGGTCATCTGGGAAGCTTTGGGCGCGGCATGATGGTCAAGCCTTTCGATGACGCCGTGTTCAGTATGAAGCCCAATGAAATCCGCGGCCCGGTGGAGAGCGATTTCGGATACCACGTGATACGCCTAGATGGTATTCAGGCGGCCCAGACTGCACCGCTGGCTAGCGTACGCGCTGCGGTGGTGGACGCGATACGCAAGCAGCAGGCGCAACAAGCCTTTGCGGGTTTGGCGGATAACTTTGGCAATCTCGTTTACGAAAATGCTACTTCGTTGCAGCCAGCCGCAACGGCTACCAAGCTGACCGTGCAGCAAAGCGGCTGGATGACTGCCAAACAAGCGCCCCCGCCATTCAACCACCCCGGCCTTCTGGCAGCGCTGTTCAGCCCGGATTCGCTCAAGTCGAAGCAAAATACTGAAGCGATTGAAGTCCAGCCTGGCGTTTTGGTTGCCGCACGGGTGCTCGAACATCGCCCAGCACGTGTGCGCCCGTTGGCCGAAGTGTTACCGGCGATTGAAGCCCAACTACGCGCTGAGCAGAGTGCGCGTCTGCTGACCCAACAAGGTGAGGCGACCATTCAATCGCTGTCAAAAGGGAAGGAGACCGGCATGAACTGGTCCGCTTTCCAGGTGGTTGGGCGTCAGCCTTCGGCCTTGCTGGATGCGGCTGCGGCTAAAGCGGTGTTCAGGGTTGGCACGGACACACTTCCTGCGTACACCGGCGTGATCCGTCCTGATGGTTCGTACCGCATTGTTCGGGTGAGCCGTGTGCTGGATGCGCCCGCACTGGATCCGCGGCTGGTGTCTTCAATCGAAGCGGGCGTCATGCAGGCGCAGCAGCGGGCGGATATGCAAGCGATGCTCGCGTTGGTGAAGGCTGGGCTAAAAGTCAAGATTCAGCCTAATGCGATTGAAGGCAGATAACCCAGGCCACAATAAGTCACTCGCCAGCTAGGGACTTGTCGGACTGGCGCTTAAGGGATTCGGATAAGCAAGGGTGGACATCTACTGTCCGGAACAATTGCTCACTGAATGGTGGATGGATGCCCTTGTCGGTCTCCTTGGACGGCTGAGGGCGAATATCCCTGCTCATTTAGGAGCGGCGTCACTCCTTGCCCTTCCGTCTGCCGAGATGCTTTTCTCGTTTTGTGTGAATTAGCGCCACGAACTTTTTTGTAGTCAGTAAGGTTCACAGATTTGAATGCTTGCCCCGCAAGAGGCAAACAGGGATTGCCTGCTCAGCGAGGGCTGTTTACAGCATCCCAACCAAAGGCCCCATTACGGGTTGGCAACGACTGCTTCCTATAGCGAGCGCGAGGCACTCTGATCCTGCCCATCAGATATAGTCTGGCTTTCTTCAGCTAACGATAGTCTCTCCGCATTAGCTGGGGGATACACAGCATTTCAGAGAATGAACGAACCCGTCCGTCCCCGCTGTTTTGATGCCACCGATCTGGAGTCGGCCCGGCAAGCACTCGCCCGCGTTCTGCCAGTGGCAGAGAACGATATGCCGTGGCGGGCGCTGGATTATGCGTATGGCCAGCTGGACAGCAGCAGCTTCTCGCATAGCGTGGGCGCTGCACTGATTGTTGCCGAGTTGCGAGTGGGCGCGGATGCAGTGGCTGCGGCCTTGCTGCATGCCTGTTTAGGCGTTGCTCCCGACTTTGATTCCGCTTTTGGCACCGCTGCGCGGCTGGCGCGCGGGGTGGCGGCGATGGCGCGTATCGAGACGCTGGCCACCAGCGCGACTGACAAGCGCGTTGATCCGCATGCTCAACTCGAAGCATTGCGCCAGATGGTGCTGGCGATGGTGGAGGATATTCGTGTGGTGCTGGTGAAGTTGGCGGAACGCACGCATGCGCTGCGCTGTGTTTCCGGCCGGGATGCCGCTACGCGCGAGGCGCTGGGACAGCAGGCGCGCGAATTGTTTTCCCCGCTGGCCAATCGCCTTGGCGTGTGGCAGATCAAGTGGGAGATGGAAGACTGGGCGTTCCGCTATCTGGAACCCGACACCTATAAAACCATCGCCGCCCAGCTCGATGAAAAACGGGTCGATCGCGAGGCCTATATCAAGGGCATTATCGAGCGGCTGCAAGCCGAACTTGCGCTGCATGGCATCGAAGCTGAAGTCAGCGGCCGCCCCAAGCATATCGCCAGCATCGTCAACAAAATGCGGCGCAAGCGCATGAGCTTCGAGCAACTGTACGATATTCGCGCGGTGCGGGTGCTGGTCAAACACGAGATTGATTGTTACACCGTGCTGGGGCTGGTGCACAACCTGTGGCAGCCGATTCCGGGCGAGTTCGACGATTACATCGCGCAGCCCAAGGGCAACGATTACCGCTCGCTGCATACGGCGGTGATCGGGCCGGAAGCGCGTGCGCTTGAGGTGCAGATTCGCACCTTCGACATGCATCAGCATGCCGAACTGGGCGTCGCCGCGCATTGGCGCTACAAGGAAGGCGGCAAACAGGATGCACAGTACGAGGAAAAAATTGCCTGGTTGCGGCGTATTCTGGAATGGAAGGACGACGTTGCCGATAGCAGTGAATTCACCGAGCAGTTCAAGACCGAGTTGTTCCACGATCAGGTTTATGTATTGACCCCACAGGGACGGGTGGTGGCGCTTGATCGGGGCGCCACGCCGGTGGATTTTGCGTATGCGCTGCATACCGATCTGGGGCATCGTTGTCGCGGCGCCAAGATCAATGGTGTGATGCTGCCGCTGAATACGGTGCTGGAAAACGGCCAGCAGGTCGAGATCGTCGTCGCCAAAGAAGGCGCACCGAGCCGCGACTGGCTCAACTCCACGCTCGGGTTTTTAGCCACCCATCGCGCCCGTTCCAAAGTGCGCGCGTGGTTTCGTCAGCGCGACGTCGGCGAACAGGTCAGCCTCGGCCGCTCGCTATTCGATAAGGAACTGAAGCGTCTGGGGGTGGTGGACGTGAACCAGGAGAAGCTCGCGCAGCGGCTCAAATTCGGCAAAGTGGACGAGTTTTTTGCCGCGCTGGGTCGGGGAGACGTTGGCCAGCGCGACCTGGTCAACGCCTTGCACGAGCCGGGCAAGTCAGCGCCTGTGCTGGCGCCCACAAGCAAACCCCGTGCGCGTAGCAAGCCCGGCGCCAGTCCCGTTACCATTCCGGGTTTGGGCGATGTGCCCATGACGCTGGCACGCTGTTGCAAGCCGCAACCGCCGGATGCCATTGCGGCTTATACCACCGTTGGGCGCGGCCTTACCGTGCATCGTAGCGACTGTGCTGCGCTGCTACGTGCCAACCCGGCGCGCGTGCTGGAGGCTGAGTGGGTGCTCGATAGCGGCGCAGCTTTCGAAGTGGATGTCCAATTGAAAGCATTCGACCGTCAGGGGCTGCTGCGTGATATTTCAGACGTTATCACCAAGGATCGACTCGATGTCCTGCGCGTGAACACCGAGAGCCGGGGCGAATATGCCTATATGCGGCTTACCGTTCGAATCAAGGATTTGCAGCAATTGTCCCGCCTGCTGGCGCGCTTGCAGCATGTGCAGAATGTGATTGAAGTCACGCGTGGTTGAATGGCCCGGTGCGCTGCCAGGGGGGCTCAGCCCTTATCTGGATTGCTGGGCGTCAGCTGCCAGGATGTCTCGCGCCAGCCGAGACAAACCTTCACTGGATAAATCGGCCGTGTCAAAGCTTAGATCGGTCGGCGTCGAGACGTAATTTTGCGACAACGATTTGAAATAGGCAGGGTCGTAATGCTGCTCCAGCAACGAGGCCACCAGACTATCCCATGCCTGCTGATTGACGAGTGTTTGCCATGCCGTGACGGTATCGTTTCCACGCAGTGCAATCAGGTGAGCAAGCTGGTTGTTGATCGCGTCGGGATCGCGCAAGAAGTGCGCGTAATCCTCGATGAGCAACTGGACGCGTGCGGACATCGGTACTTCCAGGCGTATGCAGTGACTCGCGCGCATGGCCGTGAGAAGCGCGTCGGGCACACGCAGCGCGCCGATTTTCTTGCTTTCCGATTCCACAAACACGGGGCGCGTCGTGTCGCAGCGGGTGAGGTCACGCCAGATGGCGCTCTCGAAATACTTTTGTGATGGCTGCGGCTGGCCTGGCAGCGCGCCCAGTAGAGAGCCGCGATGCGCAGCCAGGGCTTCGAGATCCAGCACTTGTGCGCCTTCGTCGGCAAGCGTTTGCAACAAGCGGCTTTTACCGCTGCCGGTTGGGCCGCACACGACACGGTAAGTCAGTTGTGCAGGCAAATGGGTGAGCTCGGCTATCACATGGCGCCGATAGGCTTTGTAGCCGCCGTCGAGCTGCATCGCACTGAAACCGATCTTTTGCAAAACATGCGTCAGCGATCCGCTGCGGCTGCCGCCACGCCAGCAATACACCAGTGGGCGATACGACTTGGGCTTGTCGGCCAGATAGCCCTCGAGATGCTGCGCAATATTGCGCGACACCAGCGCCGCCCCGAGCTTTTTGGCATCGAATGACGATACCTGTTTGTACAGTGTGCCGACCTGCTTCCGTTCGGCGTCGTTCAATACCGGCAGATTGATCGCACCCGGGAAGTGATCTTCCGCAAACTCGCCGGGAGAGCGGACATCAATCACTTCATCGAAGGACTGGAGATCTGAAACAGTGGCGACGCTCAAGCTGGCTCTGCTTTCTGAAAAATAGGGGGGCACGATCAAACTGACGCAATTTTCACACGGTTGCAGAGATGGCGCCAAAATTTGGCCACACTGTCTTTTGGAACAGGTTGGGCTGCGATGTATAGGTGAGGCTGTCGTCTTCAAGCGATGACCACGAGCCAGAACAAGCTTGTGGCTGAGATGGCTAATGCGGAGAGATGAAAAATCTGGTCAGACTCGGCCAGATCGAAATTGCTGCGCTGGTGGCAATAACACAGCCCGACGCACGCAATGGGTTGAAAGGGTTTATACGAGTTTCAGCGTCACGGCCTGACGGTCATCTGTGCGTCGCCCTACTACGGGTGCCTTGCGGCGATCTGCGGAAAGGTTGCTCGGTAACGCGGCATCGTATGAAGCGATACGACGATCACCCAAGCGACGTTCCAACGGGATGAATTCAACGAGATAAACAGGAAGGGCTGACATGATTCATGACCCACTTGTCGAGATATGGTCAATATATGCTGAAATTTCGGCATATGCAATAGTGCTAATGGACCGGTTGGCGATTCATTCCGCCCGTTCATCGGTGTCGATACAGTGCACCGGTCATCAAGGCATCAAACGGCTGATTCAATGTTGGGCCGAACGAACCAGACGTTGTTTTTCGCGTTCCCACTCGCGGTCTTTTTCAGTTGCGCGTTTGTCATGCTGTTTTTTGCCTTTCGCCAGGCCAATATCCAGTTTGATCCGGCCCTTTGAAAAATGCAGGTTGAGTGGAACCAGGGTGAAGCCGGCGCGCTCGGTCTTGCCGATCAGCTTGTTGATTTCGGATGTGTGCAGCAGCAGCTTACGTGAGCGTGTCGGGTCAGGCAGGATGTGCGTGGACGCTGACAGGAGCGGGCTGATGTGGCAGCCGATCAGATAGACCGCCCCATTCTTGACGACGACATAGGCTTCTTTCAGTTGAACCCGGCTCGCACGGATGGCTTTGACTTCCCAGCCCTCGAGTACGAGACCCGCCTCGAATTTCTCTTCGATAAAGTAATCGTGAAAGGCTTTTTTGTTCTCGGCGATGCTCATGGCGTAAGGCTTCAGTACAATCTCCAATTTTACAAGGCTTCAGGCATTCATGGCGCGTGTAGAAAAAAGTGTGCTGGTGGCGCATTCACCTGAACGCATGTTCGAGCTGGTTGATCGGGTCGAAGATTACCCGGCTTTTCTGCCCTGGTGCGGGGGAACCGAGTTGAAGTTGCGCGACGAACACCGCACGGTGGCGACGATTCATATCGCCTACATGGGGATACGCCAGAGCTTTACCACTGAAAATAGCAAAACCCATCCGCGCGAGATGCACATAGCCTTGCAGGATGGGCCATTTTCCGAGTTGGTCGGTAACTGGTTGTTTTCCCCGCTCGGAGACGATGCGTGCAAGGTTGAGTTCCGCCTGCAATACGCGTTTTCCAACCGGATGCTGGAAACGCTGCTGGCGCCCGTTTTCAACCACATCACCAATACCTTTGTTGATGCCTTTGTGCGCCGCGCAGACGAGGTGTATCCCGTATGAACCCGGCAACTATTCAGGTGGAAGTCATCTACGCTCTGGCTGCAGCACAACCCCTGTTACGGGTTCAGCTTGCCGAAGGTGCAACGGTCAACGACGCTATTCGCGCGTCGGGTGTGCTGGAAGCTTTTCCCGATATCGATCTCGCTAAAAACAAGGTTGGAATTTTCAGCAAGCTGGTCAAGCTGGATGAAAAGGTGCGCGACAAGGACAGGGTGGAAATTTACCGGCCGCTCATGGCCGACCCGAAGGAAGTGCGACGCAAGCGCGCAGAAGAAGGCAAAGTCACCAAGAAAGGTGGGGGTGACGTGGCAGGCAAAGCCGCAGACGCAGACGCCGCCGACGCGGGATAAAACGCGCGAGCGTTAGAAATCAGGCTTATTTACAGAATTCGGCCACGCTTTTTTGGCTGTTGGCGAGCGCATTGGCACGCGCCGAGTCATCCATGTAGGTTCGTTGTCCAGCGGCATCCGTGGTGTAGACGCGTGGGGTGTTGGGATTTTGCAGTGTACTGAGGTTTTTCCGCGATTTATCGCAGTTTTCACGCGCGATGCGTGCCTGCTCGGCTTCCTTGTCCGTTTTGGCGCGGGCATCCTCGGCTTCCTTGCGACGTTTTTGGTAAGCCTGATCCTTGGCATCAAGAGATTGCGTGGCCTTGGACGTGGTTTCGGCTTGCCCCGCCGTGCTGGGTTTGATCGTTTGGCTGTTTAGCGTGGGGGGCTGATCGGTGTAATGAACCTTGCCTTGCGCGTCGGTCCATTTATAGAGTTCGGCCTGAGCGTGGGCAGCAAACGCCAGCGCACCCAAAAACAAAAGTCTTCCGGCGTGAATCCGGAAGGCTGGATGGTCAAGGCCGACCAACTTACTGCCCCACTTTGAGTTCGGGATAACCAAGCTGTGCGTTGCTCAGCTTGGCTTGTTCGCTGGCCAGTTTGGCTTGTTTGATCACGGTGGCGCTATCGGTTTTTTCTGCAGCAGCCTCGGCGGCTTTCAGTGCATTCTCCGAGGTTGTCCACAGTGCATTCTTTGCCTTGGCTGCCTTGACGTCAGCCTGGGCGGCGCTGAGGGCGGCTTGTGCTTCGGCGCTGAACGTCGTGGGGGCGGACGTGGCGACCGGCTCGGAAGTACTGGCGCAACCAGCCAGGCTCAACAGGGCAGCGGAAGTCAGGGCAAGCAAAACTTTGGACATTGTGTGTCTCCTCGAGTTGTATGGTGTTCAGGGGCAGAGTAATCGTGCTCGACCCGGTTGTCATGCTGCCGCAAAGTTAGTCGCATCACAGGCGTGAGTCAACCATCTGGCGTGTAATTAGCCTTGGTAAATTACAACCAAGTTTTGGGCGGGGCAAGCGTGCGTTTTGTGCGGGCGGTGCCGGGTGCGTATAATCTCGCTTTGCGTTCAAGGAAAGCCCATGCGTGTTTTGCAAAAAGCGCTGACGTTTGACGACGTTTTGCTCGTTCCCGCCCATTCCGCCATTCTCCCTCGCGAAGTCACGCTTTCGAGCCAGCTGACTCGCACGATTACCCTGAATTTGCCGCTGTTGTCTGCCGCGATGGACACGGTGACTGAAGCCCGTCTGGCCATTGCGCTGGCGCAGGAAGGCGGACTTGGCATTATTCACAAGAACATGAGTGCCGAGTTGCAGGCGGCGCAAGTGGCGGCGGTCAAGCGTTTCGAGTCCGGCGTGGTCAAGGATCCCATCACTGTCGCGCCGCAGATGACGGTGCGTCAGGTGCTGGAAATTACCCGGGCCAAACACATCTCCGGTTTGCCGGTGATCGACGGCGGCAAGGTGGTGGGCATCGTCACCAACCGCGATCTGCGCTTTGAAACCCAGCTCGACCAGTTGATCGCCAACATCATGACGCCGAAAGAGCGGCTGGTAACGGTGAAGGAAGGCGCGAGTCGCGACGAGGCCATGGCGCTGTTGCACAAGCACCGCCTTGAGCGCGTGCTGGTGGTGAACGACGCGTTCGAGCTGCGCGGCCTGATTACGGTCAAGGACATCCAGAAATCCAGTGAACACCCGTTCGCGTGCAAGGACGCAATGGGTCACCTGCGTGTGGGCGCGGCGGTCGGCACCGGCGAAGGCACCGAAGAACGCGTGGCCGCATTGGCCGCTGCGGGGGTCGATGTGATCGTGGTCGATACCGCACATGGTCATTCCAAGGGCGTGCTGGATCGCGTCAAATGGGTGAAGCAGCACTTCCCCGAGGTGCAAGTCATCGGCGGCAATATCGCCACGGCCTCGGCGGCGCTGGCGCTGGTTGAACATGGCGCGGATGCGGTCAAGGTTGGCATCGGCCCCGGTTCGATTTGTACCACCCGCATGGTCGCCGGCGTCGGCGTGCCGCAGATCACCGCAGTCACCAACGTGGCGGATGCGCTGGCGGGCAGTGGCGTGGGCGTGATTGCCGACGGCGGAATCCGTTACTCGGGCGACATCGCCAAGGCCATTGCCGCGGGTGCAAGCTGCGTCATGCTGGGCGGTTTGCTGGCGGGCACCGAGGAAGCGCCGGGCGAAGTCGAACTGTTCCAGGGACGCTCGTACAAGTCGTATCGCGGCATGGGTTCGCTCGGCGCGATGCAGCAGGGCTCCAGCGACCGCTATTTTCAGGACAACGAAAAGAGCGCCGAAAAGCTCGTTCCAGAAGGCATCGAAGGCCGCGTGCCCTACAAGGGCAGCGTGCTCAGCGTGATTCACCAACTGATGGGCGGGCTGCGTTCGTCGATGGGCTATCTGGGCGTTGCCACCATTCCCGACATGCATGCGAAAGCCGAATTTGTTCAAATCACATCGGCTGGCGTGCGTGAATCGCACGTCCATGATGTGCAGATCACCAAGGAAGCACCGAACTATCGCGTTGAATAAGGGATCAGGGGTCGGGATTCAGAGGTCAGGGAAAGTCACGCTGCGCGTGGCTTTTTCTTTAATTACCCGTGTCCTTGCCCCTGAATCCTGATCCTTTATGCCCTTTGGGTACTGAATCCTGACCCCTGAAAACCATGCACCAGAAAATTCTCATTCTCGACTTCGGTTCCCAATACACCCAACTCATCGCGCGGCGCGTACGCGAGGCCGGGGTTTACTGCGAGCTGCATCCCAATGACGTGACCGCTGCTTTTGTACGCGATTTCGCGCCGTCCGGCATCATTCTTTCGGGCGGGCCGAATTCGGTTTACGAAGAAGAAACGCCGCGCGCGCCCGAAGCGGTGTTCAGCCTCGGCGTGCCGGTGCTGGGGATTTGCTACGGCATGCAAACGATGGCGGCGCAGTTGGGCGGCCAGGTCGAGTCTGCCGCCAAGCGCGAATTCGGCTATGCCGAAATCCGCGCACACGGCCACACTGCACTGCTGCGCGACATCCAGGATCGCGTCAACGACGAAGGCCACGGATTGCTCGACGTGTGGATGAGCCACGGCGACAAGGTCACCGCGCTGCCGCCCGGCTTCAAAGTGATGGCGAGCAACGCCGCCACGCCGATTGCCGCGATGGCCGACGAAGACCGCAAATTTTACGGCGTGCAGTTCCACCCCGAAGTCACCCATACGCTGCAGGGCAAAATCATCCTCGACCGTTTCGTGCGCGACCTGTGCGGCTGCGCGGGCGACTGGAACATGCCGGACTACGTCGATGAAGCCATCGGCCGTGTGCGCAGCGAGGTCGGTAGTGATGAAGTGATTCTGGGCTTGTCCGGCGGCGTCGATTCCTCGGTGGTCGCTGCCTTGCTGCACCGCGCCATCGGCCTGCAACTCACCTGTGTCTTCGTCGATAACGGCTTATTGCGCTTGAACGAAGCCGAACAGGTGATGGCGACCTTCGCGCAAAACCTCGGCGTCAAGGTGATCCACGTAGACGCCCGCGATCGCTTCATGGATGCGCTCGCCGGCGTGTCCGACCCCGAGCAGAAACGCAAAATTATCGGCCGCGAATTCGTCCACGTGTTCCAGGAAGAAGCCGAAAAACTGCCCAAGGCCAAATGGCTGGCGCAGGGCACCATCTATCCTGACGTGATCGAATCGGCCAGCGCCAAAACCAAAAAAGCGCACACCATCAAGAGCCACCACAACGTCGGCGGTTTGCCCGATACCCTGCATCTGAAGCTGCTCGAACCGTTGCGCGAACTGTTCAAGGACGAAGTGCGCGAGCTTGGCGTCGCGCTCGGATTGCCGCACGACATGGTCTACCGCCATCCCTTTCCCGGTCCCGGCCTTGGCGTGCGCATCCTCGGCGAAGTGAAGCGCGAGTTTGCCGGACTGCTCAGGAGGGCAGATGCCATCTTCATCGAAGAACTGCGCGCTGCCGGCTGGTATGAGAAAACCAGCCAGGCCTTCGCTGTCTTCCTGCCCGTCAAATCCGTTGGCGTCATGGGCGATGGCCGTACCTATGATTACGTGGTGGCGCTGCGTGCCGTCGTCACCAGCGACTTCATGACTGCGCACTGGGCCGAGTTGCCGTATTCGCTGCTGGGCAAGGTTTCCAACCGAATCATCAATGAAGTGCGCGGCATCAATCGCGTTGTGTACGACATATGCGGAAAACCGCCGGCGACGATTGAGTGGGAATGATTCAATAATGCCGATTGTCGCTGTCATTGGCGGCGGTCCCGCCGGAATGATGGCGGCAGAGG
>JAANCK010342803.1_pt1 | contig 11063 bp, 12 predicted proteins | sample 7277841 | NCBI WGS metagenome assembly JAANCK01 (sample SAMN14222788, study PRJNA588281) | permafrost metagenome | isolation source: Arctic cryosol methane SIP | place: Canada:Nunavut | collected 2015-07 | reverse complement strand
GGGCCGCAGCCACGGCGGATTGAGCACGAACATGCCGCTGCCGTGCAGGCCGAGCCCGTCCCGCGCCGGCTTCTTCACCGTCAGCGTAAGGTGCAGCCAGTCTTTTTGCTGCAGCTGCCTGAGCTGCTGCGCAAACTGGCGCGATTCGCGCCGCTGTACCTGCGGATACCAGACCGCGTATACCCCGGGGCGGAAGCGCTTCAGCGCATCGCGCAGCGCGGCGAGCACGCGCCGATAGTCGTTCTTGTCTTCGTAGGATGGGTCGATCAACACCAGGGCGCGGCGCGACGGCGGCGGCAACAGGGCCTGCAGGCCGGCAAAGCCGTCGCCTGCCTGCACCATCACGCGCGGTTCGGCGCCGTGGAAATATTGCTGCAGCAGCCGGCTCTCGCTGCTGTGCAGTTCGAACAGGCGCAGCCGGTCCTGCGCTCGCAGCAGCTGTGCGGCCAGCTGCGGCGAGCCCGGATAGCGGCGCAAGGCGCTGCCCGCATTGAGCGCGCGCACCTGGGCGACGTATTCGGCCACCGCCTGCGGCAGATCCTCGCGCTGCCACAGACGGGCTATGCCGCTGTCGTATTCCGCGTTCTTGGTGGCGTAGCCCTCATCCAGCGCGTAGGCGGCGGCGCCGGCGTGGGTGTCGATGAAGTACAGCGGCTTGTCCTTCTGCCTCAGGTAGCGCAGCAGCTGCACCAGCACCACATGCTTGAGCACGTCGGCATGATTGCCGGCATGGAATCCGTGGCGGTAGCTGAGCATTCAGGTGCCGGAACGCGATCCCAACATCGGCAGGCTAGTACTTGTCGTACTTGGTCGCCTTGCCGCGCACGGTGTCGGCGGGATACTTCGCGGCGTTGAGCGCGATCTTTTCGGCTGCCGCCGCCAGCAGGTCGACGCCGAGCTTGTCGGCGAGCAGCACCAGGTAGACCAGTACGTCGGCGATCTCGTGGCGCACCGCCTGCAGCTGCTCCGGCGGCAGCGCGCGCGACTGTTCCGGCGTGAGCCAATGAAACTCTTCCATCAGTTCGGCCGCCTCGATCGCCACGCCCATGGCGAGGTTCTTCGGCGTATGGAACTGATCCCAGTCGCGCTCCGCCGCGAACGCCCGAATGGTGCGCGCGAGCTCGTCCAGATTGCCCGGCGGCCTGTTCATCCCTGCTTGCGCACGCCGTTCAGGCGCGCGCGCAGCGCCGGCGCCAGGGCCGCGGCGGATTCGCGCAGCAGCTTTGCCGTGGTGTCCCAGCCGATGCACGGGTCGGTAATGGAGCAGCCGTAGACCAGCCTGGATTTGTCCTCCGGGATCGGCTGGTTGCCGGCCACCAGATTGCTCTCGAGCATCAGGCCGACGATGGAGGTGTTGCCCTCGATGATCTGATGCACGCAGTCCCTGAACACCAATGGCTGCAGCTCCGGCTTCTTCAGCGAATTCGCGTGCGCGCAGTCGATGATCAGGTTGGGCTCGAGCCCGGCCTGCGCCAGCTCGCGCTCGGTCAGCGCCACCTGCGCGGTGTCATAGTTCGGGTTCTGCCCGCCGCGCAGCACGATGTGGCCGTAGCGGTTGCCGCGGGTGCGCACGATCGCCTGGGTTCCGTCCGCGGTAATGCCGAGAAACGTGTGCGGGGCGCGCGCCGAGCGTATCGCATTGATGGCGACGCCGATATTGCCGTCGGTGGCGTTCTTGAACCCGACCGGCGCCGACAGGCCGCTGGCCATCTCGCGGTGGGTCTGCGATTCGCTGGTGCGCGCGCCGATCGCGTACCAGGCGATGAGGTCGCCCAGGTACTGCGGGGCGGCCGGATCCAGCGCCTCGGTGGCCGCGGGCAGGCCCATCGCGGCGAGATCGACGAGGAAGCGGCGTGCGCGCTCCATCCCCTCCTCGATATGGAAGGAATCGTCCATGTGCGGGTCGTTGATGAAGCCTTTCCATCCGGTGGCGGTGCGCGGCTTCTCGAAATAGACGCGCATGACCACATAGAAGCTGTCCTGCACCTCGGCCGCGAGCGCGCGCAGGCGCTCGGCGTATTCCAGGCCGGCGGCCGGATCGTGGATGGAGCACGGGCCGACGATCAGCAGCAGGCGCGGGTCGCTGCGATCGAGCACGCGGCAAAGCGCCGCGCGCGCCGCGGCGACGAACTGCGCGCCCGCGTCGGGAAGCGGAACGCGCTCATGCAGCTCGCGCGGCGAGGGCATGGCCTCGAACGAGGCGACGTTGAGGTTTTCGGTCGAGGGGTGGCTCATTGCAGCGGAACTCCGAACGCAGCCGCGAGTTGCAGCCGGGCGCCGCCGCACGCGACGGCAATGGCGGCGTCGCTAGCGTTCACTTGACGCCCAGGCTGGCCAGTGCCGCGGCGCGGCGGCCTGCGCTCGTCTTGCCGAGCTCGGTATAAAGACTGCCGCCGTGGCTGTCCATCGCCACCAGCAGCGGCCCGAAACCCTTGACGCGGAAGCGCCACAGGCTCTCGGGATTCAGGTCGTCCAGGTCGACATCCTCGATCTGCTCGATCCAGGTGGTTTCCAGCGCCGCCGCGCCGCCGACGATCGCGAGATACACGCCGCCGAACTCGGCGAAGGCCGCCTGCGAATCGGCAAGCAGGCCGCCCTTGCCGATGATCATGCGCACGCCGTATTCGCGCATCAGCGGCCGGGTGAAGCGCTCCATGCGCGCGCTGGTGGTGGTGCCGATGCAAACCGGCGCGTAGCCGGCCGGATACGCGGCCGAGCGTTCCACTTTCTTCACGTTGGGGGCGGTGTGGATTGCCGCATGCCCGGCGAGGTCGAAGCGCGTCTTGCGCCCGCGGTCGAACATGTGGATCTGGGTCGCGTCGCGGATGCCGAACAGCGCGCCGTTGAGGCTGACCGTATCGTTTACGCGCAGGGCTCGGATCGCGGTTTCGCCGACCGGGGTTTGGAAATCGTAATGTGCCATGCGTATGCGCCTCGATCGCCCGCTAGAATCCGTATTCGATGCCGCCCGGCGTAAACGTGGCGCGCGCGCGCCGCGCCGAATGGCACTGCATGTTCACCGCAACCGGGTTCATGGTGATGTGGGTTGCGGCGGTTTCGACATGCACCGCGAACGCGGTCGCATCCCCGCCCAGGCCCTGCGGCCCGACGCCGAGCTGGTTCACCGCCGCGGACAGCGCCTGCTCCAGCCGCGCGCCCTCGCGGTCGGTGCAGCGCGAGCCCAGCGGCCGCGTCGCCGCCTGCTTGGCCAGGTGCACGCACAGGTCCGCGGTCCCGCCCACGCCCACGCCGACGATGGTGGGCGGACAGCTCTTGCCGCCCGACTCCAGCACGCAGTCGACGACGAAGGTCTTGACCGCGTCCACGCCCTCGGCGGGGATGGCCATCTTCAGCCAGGAGCTGTTCTCCGAGCCCGAGCCCTTGGGGATCATTTCGATCGCGAGCGTCTGGTCCAAACTGGAAAAATCGATGTGGATCACCGGCACGCCGCGGCCGCAGGAAGTCTGTTCGTTGGCACGCGTGAGCGGGTGCACCACCGAGGAGCGCAGCGGGTGCTCGCGCGTCGCGCGCGCGCAGCCGGCGCGTATTGCCTGTTTCAGCGCGAAACCATCCACATTCACGCCGCGGCCTATGGTCACGTTGTAGATCGGGATGCCGGTGTCCTGGCACAAAAGGTTGGCGTTGTCTGCGGCAACGCTGATGTTGCGCATCATGGTGCCGAGTATGGTCTTCGCCGTTGCGCCGGTTTCGTTGCGCTCGAGCGCGGCTATGCCCGACTTGATGTCGGGCGGCAGAATCTTCAGCGCGCGGATGTACAGCTCCTTGGCCGCCTCTTCCACCTGTTTCAGATCGACGTCCATAAGCGGGCTAGTTGACCGCAATCTTGCGCTCGCGCACCACCTTGGCCCAGCGCGCGCTTTCCTCGCGGATGGCAAGGGCGAATTGCTCCGGCGTGTTGCCAACCGGCGCCATCCCCAGCACATAGAAGCGGGCGCGCATTTCCGCGGTATCGAGAACTTTCGCCGTATCGCGATACACCTTGTCGATAATCTCTTTCGGCGTGCCCGCCGGCGCCATCAATCCGAACCAGCCGATGTTCTCGAAGCCCGGCAGCGATTCGGCCGCCGCAGGCACGTCGGGCAGCTGCGGCGAACGCTGTTTGCCGGTCACCGCAAGCGCGCGCAGTTTGCCCTGACTGATATGGCCGATCGCGCCGGCAATATTGGCGGTCACCATGTTGATCTGATTGGCCACCAGATCGGTCATCGCCGGGCCTTCCCCCTTGTAGGGGATGCTGGTGACGTCGAGCTTCGCCGTATAGAGGAAATTTTCCGCCGCCAGATGCGTCTGGGTGCCGATGCCGGCATGGCCGTAATTGAGCGTGCCGGGTTTGGCGCGGGCCTCGTCCATGAACTGTTTCAGGGTCTTCGCCGGGAAGCTCGGGTTCACCACAATGACCTGCGGCCCGCTCGCCACGTTGGTGATTGGCAGCAGATCCTTGGCCGGATCGAAGGACATCTTCTTGTAGACGTACTGGTTGGCGGTGACGATCGAGCCCGAGGTCATGAACAGCGTATAGCCGTCTGGCGTGGACCTGGCCACCGCCTCGCCGCCGATGTTGCCGCCCGCGCCGGCGCGGTTCTCGACGATCACCGACTGGCCCCAGGCCTCGGTCAGCTTCTGCGCCAGCAACCGCGTCACGATATCGGTCGCCCCGCCGGGCGCAAACGGCACAATGATCCTGACCGGTTTGCCCGGATAGTCCAGGGCCCAGGCGCTGCTGCAAGCCAGCGCCAGCAGAACGGCAAATATTCGCGACAACTTCATCTTGTTATCCTCCGATACCGGGTTTGAGCATTATTGTTGTGCCACTGTTCCTGCTGCATTCTAATCCTCCGGCGGCGGCTGCGCCCCTAGAGTACCAGCGCGAAAGCCAGGCCGACTGCCAGCGCCACGCCCGCAGCCCAGGCGAGCAGCGTCTTCTGCCAGCCGCGCCAGGGCAGAAATTCCAGCGCGAGCAGGCGCAGGCCGCCGCTGAGGTGCGCCGCCAGCAGCAGTATCAGCATGGTCTCGGCGAATTTCACCAGCGGTTGCTCGGTCCACTTGAGCAGCGTGTCCAGCCTGGCCTCGCCCTGCAGTGCGTTCCCCAGCGCCCAGAAATGGAAGGGCAGGAACAAGGACAGCGCCAGGCCCGACAGGCGATGCACCAGGAACGCCCACCAGGCCGGATGATTGCGGGCGCGGTAATCGTTCCTCATCCTGCAGCACCGGCGAATACAGCCCAGCCCGCGCGCAGGCCGAACACCAACAGCGCGAGCGCCACTGCGCTGGCGGCCCAGTTGAGCGAGGCGCTGCGCCAGCCCAGCCACTCCTGGCACAGGGTGCGCAGGCCGATCGGCGCATGCACGGCGATGGCGAGCACATACAGCGTATAGAACGCGAGCCCGACGCCGCTGCCGCGGGTACGCCCCAGAATGGCGGCGCCGGTCAGCCCGTGGCGTACGGCGTAAATGATGGTGGCGAGATGCACCAGCACGCACAGCGCGAGCACTGCGGCGCTGGCGCGCTGGGCGATCCACAGCCAGACTTCGGCCCTGGCGCCGGATGGGGCCGCGGCAGGCGCCCCGGCCATCGTATCGCCATAGGCAGGCTGCACGCCGCTCACAATTCCCCCTTCCACACGGCCAGCGCCACCGCGCGCTTGAGCCCGGCGATGGCAGCCGTGGGCACGATGTTCTTCGGACAGCGCTCGCCGCAGGAAAGATGCGTATGGCAGGCGTGGCAACCGGCGTCGCCCGCGACCGCCTCCAGCCGCTCCAGCCGGCCCTGGTCGCGCACGTCCTTGACCAGGGTCCAGGCGCGGTTGAGCGCGGCCGGCCCCAGGTAATCCGGGTTCCAGCTGACGACATCGCAGGAGGCATAGCACACGCCGCAGCCTATGCATTCGATGCCGGCGTCGATCGCAACACGCTCCGGCGAATTTGAAGCGACCCGCGCGAATTCATCCTTGCGCGTGGCGCCGGGGACGAAACGGCCGCGCGCGCGCGCCCATTTGTCGAAAAACTCGCGCATGTCGGTCACCAGGTCCTTCACCACCGGCAGGTTGCCGAGCGGCGCGATCTGAAGCGCGTCGCCATCGGCCACTTTCGCCACATGGGTGCGGCAGGTCCAGCGCGCAACGCCGTTGACGGTCATGGCGCAGGCGCCGCACATGCCGACGCGGCAGGCGAAGCGGTAGGACAGGGTGGGGTCGATGTTGCGCTGGATGTGGGTCACCACATCGAGCACGCTCTGGCTTTCGTAGCGCGGAACCGCGTAAGTGCGATATTCGCCGTCGGCGCCGCCGCGCCAGACCGATACTTTCAGCATATCCATCGCGCTATTCTACCCATGTTGGCGGCGTTGCTTAGCGCGAAACGGCGCGCGCCGGAGACGCGCGCCTGACCCGGGCCGGGAGCACCGGCCCAGTTTCCGGAGCGCCCGATCCCGAATCCGGCGGGCAGCGCAGCGGACGCCCCGACGCGGGCATGCCTTACTGCTTGGTCTCCATCAGTTTCTCTTCGTCAAGCAGCTTCTTCACCAGCTCCTTCTGCTCTTTCATATATTGCGTGGCCTGCTCCATGTTCATCGGATTGGGCACGAAACCGGCCTCGCTCAACTTTGCCTGCACCTCTTTGTTCGTCACGATCGCATAGAACGCCTTGTCGAGCTTCTGCGCCACATCCTTGGGAAGATTCTTGGGCCCGATGATTCCGCGGTCGATGCGCGGATAGATCTTGTAGCCGAGCTCGGCAAATGTGGGCACGCCCGGCAATTGTTTCATGCGCGCTTCGGTGCCGACCGCGAGCAACGTCACGCCGGTCCCCATCATTTCGACCGCCGCCGGCGAATTCGTGAACGCCGCGTCCACATGGCCGCCCATGAGCTGCGGCTTCACCTGGCCGGTACCCTGCAGGGGGATATAGGTCAACTTTATCCCGGCCACTTTCATGAACTGCAGGACATTCAGGTGCGGTCCGGAGAACTTGCCTACCGCGGCTATCGTAACCTTGCCCGGGTTCTTCTTTGCATAGTCGACGAACTCTTTCAGGGTCGTCGCCGGGAAGCCCTTCTTCACGACGAGCGTGGACGGCGTGTTCTCTATCATCGAGAGATAGGTAAAGTCCTCGGTCTGGAACTTGACGTCCTTCATCGTGAGCGGCTGCGTGATGATGTGCGGAGAATTGAACCCGGCCAGCGTGTAGCCGTCGGGCGCGGAGCCAGCCAGAGTCTGCCAGGCGAGTGCGCCGCCGGCGGCGGGCTTGTACTCAGGGATGAAACGCACGCCGAGCGACTTCTCGAAATACTGCTGCATCAAGCGGAACTCGATATCCGACTCGCCGCCCGGGTTGAACGCGATGATGTAGGAGATATCCTTGGCCGGATACGCCGCAGCCTGCGCCCGCGCGGCGGTTACGGAAAATCCCAGAATGAACGCCAGTGCGATACCTGCGAGATATTTGCTTTTCATTGCCATTCCTCTTTTTTGCGGATAGATTAATCGGGAACCCCTGCCATTTCACACATCATCATCGCCGAGCTTCTCCTTGAACTTCGACCTGCGCCTGCGGATCGCCGGTATCATGTTCGAGACGATCAGCAGGGTGGATATGCCGATGAATACCGCGGATATCGGTTTGGTCAGGAATACGCTCGCGTCGCCTTGATTGAGCAGCAGCGCGAGGCGCAGATTGCTCTCCATCATCGGCCCGAGTACGAGGGCGAGGATCAGCGGCGCCATCTCGAACTTGAACTTGCGCATCACGTACCCCAGCACGCCGAACGCCGTCATCAGGCCTATTTCCACCTGGCTGAAGTTCAGGCTGTAGACCCCGATGAGGCAGAAAATGAGGATCAACGGGAACAATATCGCATAGGGTATTTTCAGCACCTTCACCCATAGCGGTATCAACGGCAGATTCAGCACGAGGAGCATGGCGTTGCCCAGATACATGCTCACTATCGTGCCCCAGAAAATCTCCGGGTACTTGGTGATGAACATCGGCCCGGGCTGCAGGCCGTGGATCATGAACGCACCGAGCAGAACCGCGATGACCGAATTTGCCGGGATGCCCAGCGTAAACAGCGGGATCATGGCTCCGCTGGAGGCGGCGTTGTTGGCCGATTCCGGGCCGGCGACGCCGGCGATGAAGCCGGTGCCGAATTTCTCTGGAGTCTTGGAAAGTTTCTTTTCCATCGCATAGGACGCGTAGGTCGCGATAACCGGCGCCGGACCCGGCAGCACGCCGATCAGAAATCCGAGCCCGCTGCCGCGCAATATCGGCATGATCGAATCCTTCCAGTCCTGCAGAGTCGGCATCAGGTTCTTCACCTTTTCGGTGACCAGCGTCGTGGCGACTATGCGCTCCACGTTCATCAGGATTTCGGAAATGCCGAACAGCCCCATCACCGCCGGAATAAAGCCGATGCCATCGGCAAGCTCGAGGATACCGAACGTGAGCCGCTGCGTTCCTGCGATGTTGTCCATGCCTATTGTGCCCAGGAGCAGGCCGAATATCGCGGTCATGAAGTCCTTCAGGATCGAACCGGAGGACATGTAAATGATGACCACGATACCCATGAGCATCATCGAAAAATATTCCGGCGGACCGAAGGCCAGCGCAAATCTCGCCATCGGCGGCGCCAGCAGCACGATGCCGAGGATGCCCAGGGTACCGGCGATGAAGGAGCCGAACGCCGCGATGCCCAGCGCCGGACCCGCCCGTCCCTGTTTGGCCATCTGATAACCGTCCAGGCAGGTGATCACCGACGCGGCCTCGCCCGGCATGTTCACCAATATCGAAGTGGTCGAACCACCGTACATGGCGCCGTAGTAGATGCCTGACAGCAGGATGATCGTGGCAACAGGCGGAATATGGAAACTCACCGGCAGCAGCAGCGCGATCGCCGCGGTCGGCCCCAGCCCGGGGAGCACCCCGACCAGAGTGCCCATAAGTACGCCGATGAAGCAGAACAGCAGATTGACCGGCTGAAACGCGACGATCGCGCCCTGCAGCAGATGGTTGAGAATTTCCATTCGACTATCCCCTTGCTAGAAGCCTAACGGTCCCTTGGGAAACTGGATTTCTAGCAAGGTGACGAAGACGAGTTGCGCGCCGGCGGTAGAAAGCGCGGCGGTGACCGCGGCTCTAAGCCATGTCTGCGGGAAGATGAAGCGCACCAGGAATGCGACAAACAAGAAGGTCACGAGTATGAAACCGAGGGGCTTGAGCAGAAGGTTGTAGCCAATGAGGGACGCGACCACCATTCCCACTCTTTTCCAGGAATCAGCCTCCGCGAAGAACGGCTCACCCTGCTCGAATTTCTTGAAGATTGCCTTGCCGAGGAGGGCGGCAGACAGGATCGTAAGCAATACGCCGCCCCACAGCGGCAGGAAGCCCGGTCCCGGCTCCTCCATGGTGCCGATATCGACACTGCGTGAATACACCGCAAAGAAGATGCCAACTCCCAGGAAGAAGAGCCCTCCGATGAGGTCATTGCGCTTCACTGAGTCACCTTATCGATTCGGATGTGCATACTCAACTACATTGGGCGTTGCAAAATTTCATTTCGCAACGGGTCCTTAGACGGGAAGCTTGGCAGCGGCAAGCGTTTCCAGATTGTCGAGCAGCGCCTGCGGCACTTCGACGCCTTCATTGCGCGCCTGCTGCTCGAGCTTGGCGCGCCGGGAACCGGGCAAGCGCACCTCGGGATCGAGCAGCATCGTGGCAATGAGCGTTTCAATGCGCTCGGCGAACACCTCGGCGCCGGCGAGCGCCGCCGGGTCCACCACCAGGAAGGCCTGTCCGATGCGCGGCCGGTTGCCCGTATCGGAGAAAAACGAATCCGCCTCGAAACCGAAAGCCGCGCCGGTAAGGGCGCAGCACAGCAACTCGACCACCATCGCCAGCATCGCGCCCTTGACACCGCCCGCCGGCAGCATCATGCCCTCCAACCCTGCTTTCGGATCGGTGGTGGGCTTGCCGTCCTTGTCCAGCGCCCAGCCCGCGGGGATGGACTTGCCTGCCTTCGCCGCAACCATCAGCTTGCCGCGGGCTACTTCCGACAGCGACAAGTCGATGGTGAGCGGCGGCTGGCCGCGGCGCGGAAACACGGCCGCGATCGGATTGGTGCCAAAAATGGGACGGCGACCGCCCCAGGCCGGCATGGCCGCAGGCGAGTTGCCGAACGCCAGGCCCACCATCCCGGCGGCCGCGACCGGTACCAGATGGTAGGCGGCAACGCCGAAATGGTGGCTGTTGGTAACCCCGGCGAAGGCTGCGCCGCATTCGCCGGCGCGCGCGATCGCTTCCTTCACCGCCAGGGCGCAAGCGGGGAAAGCCAGGCCTTCATCGGCATCCACCAGACAGGCGGCGGCCTTGGTGCGAACGACGCGCGGCTCCGCTTTGCCATTGACGCGGCCGTGAGTCAGGTGGCCGGCGTACTGCGGCACGCGCGACAGGCCGTGCGAGGCCAGACCCTGCGCCTCCGCCGTCACCAGGGCGGCGGCGGTGATGCGCGCCATTTCGAGCGAGGCGCCGGCGCGCGCCAGCGACTCGGCTGCCAGCGCATTCAATCGTTCCAGGGATAACTTGGGCATGGTGATTGCATCCTTGCTAGGCGGCCTGCAGGAAATCCGCCACTCTGGCGGCGATCATGGTGCTGACACGGGTGTTGGCTTCGCGCGTGAGGCCGCCGATATGCGGCGTGAGAATCAGGTTCGGGGCCGCGGCCAGGGGCGAGCCCTCGGACAGCGGTTCCTGCGCATAGACGTCGAGCGCCGCACCGGCGAGCTTGCCGCTGCGCAGCGCCTCGGCGAGGGCGGTCTCGTCGACGATGCCGCCGCGGGCCGTGTTGACGAGCACCGCCTCGGCGCGCATGCGCCCGATGCGCGCCGCGTCCATCAGGCCGCGCGTCTGCGCCGTCAGCGGCACATGCAGGCTCACCGCATCGGCCTCGGCGAGCAGCGCGTCGAGCTCGCGCCGCGCCACGCCGCATTCCGCCCAAGCGGGCGCGTCGGCGGCCAGCAGCGGATCGTATGCCAGCACGCGCATGCCCAGCGC
>JAANCK010116842.1_pt1 | contig 11067 bp, 12 predicted proteins | sample 7277841 | NCBI WGS metagenome assembly JAANCK01 (sample SAMN14222788, study PRJNA588281) | permafrost metagenome | isolation source: Arctic cryosol methane SIP | place: Canada:Nunavut | collected 2015-07 | reverse complement strand
GACGCCGCCCACTGCCAGCCACCGCTGTTGGCGGCCAAGTCAAAATCGATCAGCTTGTCGGCGAAATAGCGCTCGCCCAGCCGCCAGTCGACCAGCAAATCCTTGGTCAGAAAGCTCGCCACCACCATACGCAGGCGGTTGTGCATGTAACCGCTCTGGTTCAATTGCCGCATGGCGGCATCGACCAACGGGTAACCGGTGCGCGCCTCGCACCATGCTTCGAAATGACCAGCTGGATTCGGCCACGGCAGTGCGTCGTATTGCGGCTTGAAGGCATGCCCGCTGGCGATGTCGGGGCGATGCCAGAGAATCTGGTGGTAAAAATCGCGCCAGATCAGTTCGGTCAGCCATATCTGCGCACCACGCCCGCCATGCTGATATGCCGCAGCGGCCAGTTGGCGGATGGAAACGGTGCCGAAGCGCAGGTGCACCGACAGGTAGGACACGCCCTTCACCGCCGGGAAGTCGCGCGCTTCCTGATACCGCTCGATGCGCTGCAAAAAATCCTCGAACAAGCGTGCGCCGCCCGACATCCCCATGGGCAGTTTCAAATCGCGCAGCTTGGTAAGCGCAAACCCCATGTCGTGCAAGCCGGGAATCGGCGTGGATACGGGAACCAGCCGCTCGGCATAGGCGTCGACCGGGTAGGCGCGCAGGTAAAATGGCGTCAGGGCCTTGAGCCAGGCATTCTTATATGGCGTGAAAACGCTGAAGGGTGTTTTCCCAATTGTGAGCACTTCCTCACGTTCAAAGATCACCGTGTCCTTGTAATGATGGGCGGCGATGTTGCGACGCTGCAGTGCGGCTTCGACCGCAGCGTCACGCGCCCGTGCGGCGGGGTCGTCATCGTGGTTGAAAAACACCGCCTCGGCCTGAAACTGGGCCGCCAGCTGCACGATTTCGTCGCGCGCCGCCCCATATCTGACCACGAGGCCACCACCCCGAGCCTGTAGAGCGCGCTGCAATTCGCCGACGCTGGCGTGGATGAATTCGACGCGGCGGTCGACCGGGTCGGGGAGCGCATCCAGAATCTCGCGGTCGAAAACGAAGGCGCAGACGACCTCGCGCGCCTGTTTCAGCGCATGGTAAAGCGCGGCGTGGTCGAAGTCGCGCAGGTCGCGGCGAAACCAGACGAGTGCACGGGTGTATTCAGGCATGGCTTGTGCTGGTCGTTATAGTCAGGGAGCAGGGTGCAAAAAGAGGTACTTGCTGGATTTGAGGCAGATTACAATGAAGGAATCATGATGGATACCGTAAATCTCACCCACCATTTTCTGATCGCCATGCCCAACATGGTCGATCCGAATTTCCATGGCTCGCTGACTTACATCTGCGAGCATAACGATCAGGGCGCTCTGGGCGTCGTCGTCAATCGACCGATCGAACTCGATTTATCCACCCTGTTCGAGCAAATCGGCCTGTCCCTGCCCGAGCGCCTGCACAGCGACATCGTATATTTCGGCGGCCCGGTGCAAACCGAGCGCGGTTTTGTCCTGCATACCCCCCCGCTCACCTTCAGCTCCACGTTGACGGTTGGCAATGCCATCAGTCTGACAACCTCGAAGGATGTTCTCGAAGCCGTCAGCCAGGGCGTGGGGCCGGATAAATTCATGGTGTCGCTGGGCTACGCGGGCTGGTCGCCCGGCCAACTGGAAGAAGAGCTTAAACAAAACGCCTGGCTATCCGTCGCCGCCGACCCGCAGGTGATTTTCGATCTGCCACCCGAAGCCCGACTACCTGCCGCGATGAAACTTCTGGGCATCGATTTCGCCAGCCTGTCTGACGAAGCCGGGCACGCTTGAGCACAAGCGTGGAGTATGCAGACACCCACGGCACGGTGCTGGCTTTCGACCTGGGCTTGAAACGCACTGGCGTGGCCTCGGGTGATCTGGCTATCGGAGTCGCCCATCCGCTCACTGTGATTCAGGCCGAATCCACCGATGCACGACTGGTCGCCATCACCCAACTCATCGCTGAATGGCAACCGGTGATACTGGTGCTGGGGCTCCCCACCCACGCCGACGGCGGCGAACATGAGATGACGCGAGTGGCCAAAAACTTCGCGCGCAAATTAGAATCACACTTCAAACTACCGGTGTTTATGGTGGACGAGCGCCACACCAGCACGGCTGCCGAATCCGAACTGCATGCCCGCGGCATCCACGGCAAGAAAAACAAGGCATTGGTTGACGCTGTTGCCGCCCAACTCATTTTGCAGGGTTTTTTTGATGCACGACTCATTGCCTGACGCCAACACCCTCATCACCCAACTCGCTGACGCGATCGCGCCGACGCTCACGCCCGACACCTTCATCGTCGGTGTCCATACCGGCGGCGTGTGGGTGGCCGAACGCCTGCATACGCTATTGAAATGCACCCAGCCGCTCGGCACGCTCGACATCTCGTTTTACCGCGACGATTTTTCACGCATCGGCCTGCATCCCCAGGTCAAGCCGTCCAACCTGCCATTCGATCTGGAAGGCCGCGACATTCTGCTGGTTGACGACGTGTTGCACAGCGGGCGCACCGTGCGCGCGGCAATGAATGAATTATTCGACTATGGCCGTCCGGCGACGATCCGGCTGGCGGTGCTGATTGACCGCGGCGACCATGAACTGCCGGTCCGCCCGGATTTCGTTGGCTTCACGCTCAGTGTGCCCAAACACCAGAACATCAACCTCTCCCGCCTCGACGACGGCCATCTGACCCTCTCACTTGCATGAACCTACAACTTACAGAAGACGGCAAACTGCACCATCTGCTCACGCTCGATGGCCTGCCACGCGCCATCCTGACGCAAATCCTCGACACCGCCGAATCTTTCATGGATGTGGGCGAGCGCGAAGTCAAAAAAGTCCCGTTGCTGCGTGGCAAGAGCATCTTCAACCTGTTTTTCGAGCCGTCGACGCGCACCCGGACCACGTTTGAAATTGCCGCCAAACGCCTTTCAGCGGATGTGGTCAACCTCAACATTTCCACCTCCAGCCAGAGCAAGGGCGAAGCGATTCTCGACACTGTCGACAACCTGTCCGCAATGCATGCCGACATGTTCATCGTGCGCCACAGCCAGTCCGGTGCGGCGCATTTCATCGCGCGCCACGTCGCACCGCACATTTCGGTGGTGAACGCAGGCGACGGCCGCCATGCACACCCGACGCAAGGCCTGCTCGACATGTTCACCATCCGCCGCTACAAAGGCGCATTTCACAATTTGACGGTCGCCATCGTCGGCGACGTCTTGCACTCGCGCGTCGCCCGCTCGCAGATCCACGCGCTGACCACGCTGGGCGTGCCCGAGGTGCGCGTGATCGGACCGAAAACCCTGTTGCCGACCGGCATCGAGCAGATGGGCGTCAAGGTCTTTTACGACATGGAAGCCGGCCTCAGGGATTGCGACGTCATCATCATGCTGCGCCTGCAAAACGAGCGGATGAAGAGTGCGCGACTGCCGTCCGCGCAGGAATATTTCAAGTTCTTTGGCTTGACCCCGGAAAAGCTCGCGCTTGCAAAACCCGATGCCATCGTGATGCACCCCGGCCCGATGAATCGCGGCGTCGAAATCGACTCTGCCGTGGCCGACGGCCCACAATCGGTGATTCTGCCGCAGGTAACCTACGGCATCGCCGTGCGGATGGCCGTGATGGCGCTGCTGACCGGAGGTGCCGCATGAAGATCCATATCCAGCACGGGCGCGTGATCGACCCGATGAATGCGCGCGACGAAGTCACCGACCTATTTATCGCCGCCGGCAAGATTGTCGCCATTGGCCAGCCACCGGCCGATTTTCACGCCAATCGCACGCTCGACGCCAGCGGCCTGATCGTCTGTCCCGGACTGATTGACCTGTCGGTGCGGCTGCGCGAACCGGGCTACGAATACAAGGCCACGCTCGAATCGGAAATGCTCGCTGCCGCCGCGGGCGGCATCACGTCGCTGGCCTGCCCGCCCGACACCGACCCGCCGCTGGACGAGCCCGGTCTGGTCGAAATGCTGAAGTTCCGCGCCAGAAACCTGCCCGGTCCGCGCGTCTACCCGCTCGGCGCACTGACGCAAAAGCTCGACGGCCAAATGATTACCGAAATGGCCGAGCTGACCGAAGCGGGCTGCCGCGCCTTTACCCAGGCCGACGCGCCGATGACTGACACCAATGTGCTGCTGCGCGCGATGGAATACGCGGCCACTTTTGGTTTCAGCCTGTGGTTGCGGCCGCAGGATGTGTCGCTGGCACACGGTGGCGTGGCGCATGACGGCGCCGTGGCCTCGCGCCTCGGCTTGCCCGGCATTCCCGCGCTGGCCGAAACGGTGGCGCTCGCCACCATTTTGCAACTGGCGCGCGAAACCGGCGCCCGCGTTCACCTGATGCGCCTGTCCACGCGCGACGGCATTGCGATGGTGCGCGCTGCCAAGGCGCAGGGGTTGGCAATCAGCTGCGACGTGGCCGCCAGCCACGTGCATCTATCGGAAAACGATCTCGTCAGCTTCGATTCGAATCTGCATCTATGCCCGCCGCTGCGCAGCCTGCGCGACCGCGATGGCATCCGCGAAGCGCTGCGCGACGGTTCCATCGACGCGCTGTGTTCCGACCACACCCCGGTCGACGAAAACGAAAAACAGGTGCCATTCGGTGAATCTACACCCGGCGCCTCCGGCGTCGAGTTGCTGCTGCCGCTGACGTTGAAGTGGGCGCGTGAAATGGGCGTGCCATTAATGCAGGCGATTGATCTGATTTCGTGGAAGCCCGCGCAAATCCTGGGAGTATCGGGCGGCAATCTGTCGGTCGGCAGTTGCGCCGACATTTGCGTGTTCGACGAAAACGCCGACTGGATCGTCACCTCCAAATCGCTGTTCAGCCAGAGCGACAACTCGCCCTTCCTCAACCATCCGATGCAAGGCCGGGTGCGCTACACCTTGATTGACGGCCATCTCGATTTTGAGTCCTCGCACTGATCGACCCCGCGTGAGCCATGGCGGATAAATTTCCCGCCATGCGCTGCGCCTCCTGCCTGTTGCCCCTTGTCAGCCTGCTTGCCGGCGCCCTCGCCGTCGGCGGCTTCGCCCCGCTCAATTTATGGCCGCTGCCGCTGTTGAGTCTGGCGCTGCTGTTCGGGCTGCTGACGCGCGTGTCGACGCGACGCGCCGGATTTCTGCTTGGCTTCACCTGGGGGCTGGGTTTCTTCCTGACCGGGGTCAGCTGGGTTTACGTCAGCCTGTCGGTATATGGCGGCATGTCGATGGGGCTGGCCGGACTGGCCACGCTTTTATTCTGCAGCGTATTGACGCTGTTCCCCGCGCTGGTAGGCGCGCTGCAGGCACGCTGGACCCTTCCCCCCGCACGCAAGCTGCTGCTCGGACTGCCGCTGTTGTGGGGGATGTCGGAATGGGTACGCGGCTGGGTGCTCACCGGTTTCCCCTGGCTCAACCTGGGCTATTCGCAGGTGCCTGCCAGCCCGCTGGCGGGTTATGCGCCGGTGCTGGGGGTGTATGGCGTGTCGTTTGTCATGGCCTTGATCGCCGCGTTGCTGGCGTGGAGCCTCAGCCCGCTGCGCCGGCCTGCACTGCGCGCCTGGGCCATCGCCGCGATGCTGGCGCTGGGGGTAGGCGGTCAGGCCTTGCGCGGCATCGTCTGGACCACACCCATCGGCGCCCCCACCTCGGTCGCACTGCTGCAAGGCAATATCCCGCAGGACATGAAATGGCAGCCCGACAAGACCCGCGCCACGCTGGACAGCTACGCGCGCATGGCTGCCGCCTCCCCCGCGCAACTCATCGTCTTGCCCGAAACCGCGCTGCCGTTGTTCGAGTCTGCGCTACCCGATGCCTATCGCGCCCAGCTGGCGGCCATCGGCGAAAAAAATGGCGGCGACATCCTGGCCGGCCTGCCGACCGGGTCGCTGGATGGCGCGTACTACAACAGCGTCGTCAGCCTCGGCCGCGCCGCCAGCCAGCATTATCACAAGACGCACCTGGTGCCGTTCGGCGAATATATTCCGTTGAAAGCGGTATGGGGCTGGGTGATTACCGTCCTGCATATTCCGCTATCCGATTTCGCACGCGGCGAGATCGACCAGCGCCCGCTCGCCATCGGCGGCCAGCAGGTGGCGGTCAACATTTGCTACGAGGATGCCTTTGGCGAGGAAATCATCCGCCAGTTGCCTGCGGCGACGGTGCTGGTGAATGTCAGCAATCTGGCCTGGTTCGGTGACTCGTTCGCGCCCTGGCAGCATGCGCAAATGTCGCAAATGCGCGCACTGGAGACCGGCCGCATGATGCTGCGCGCCACCAACACCGGACTTACCGCCATCATCGATCCGCAGGGTCGGTTGCTGGCCAGCCTGCCCCCCTTTACCAGTGGCAGCCTCGGCGGATCGATTCAGGGTTATGCCGGCAGTACACCTTATGTACGCTGGGGCAATGCTGCGGTGCTGGTACTGTGGGGCTTGCTGGGAATGGGATTGCTGCTGACCCGCCTCAAGCGGCGGCTCTGATCCGCGTCACGTTGCGCCCACCGCGTTTGGCTTCCAGCAAGGCGGCATCCGCCCGTGCCAGGGCTTCGTTTTCTTCCTTGTCGTCGCGGCTGTATTCCGACAAGCCGCCGCTCCACGACAGCCGCTGCGTCACGCCCTTGATCAGCTCCACGCTTTCCGGCATGTTGGTGCGCAAGCGGTCGGCCAGCTCCTGTGCGCGATCCAGCGGCGTAAAGGGAAACAGCACGCAGAACTCGTCGCCGCCCAGGCGTGCAATAAAATCACTGTTGCGCAGCGTGACTTTAAGCGCTTCGCCAAACTTGATGATCAGCTGATCTCCCGCTTCATGTCCGAAGGTGTCGTTGACCTGCTTGAAATTGTCAATATCCATAATCAGCAAGCTGTGCGACCAGCCGTCCTTCAGGCTGGCGAACAATTCCTTCTGTTTTTCGTCGAAGCTGCGCCGGTTGTTGACTTGCGACAGATGATCGAGCCGTGCCTGTGAAGTTACTTCTTTTTGTTTGCCGAGCATGATCTTGCCGATCTTCAGCATGGTCTCGAGCGGTGTGGTGAACTCCGTCAGACTCATCGGATAATCCGCGCGCAGTCGCTGCTGCCGCAAATCATTGGTGAAACGCACCAGCATGCGCAGGCTGTCGCCAACCCGATTGCGCACCGTCAACGTAAACGCCATCACCAGCACGGCGATCAGCAGACTGGTCAACAGCCAGCCCATAAAATACGGCGCGATGCGTTCGATCACGGGCTTGTCGTTGCGCCACACCGCAATCCGCCACGGGGTGCCCGCCAAAGCGATCCAGTTCGGCGGGTTGCGCGACTTGATGGCCTGATTGCCGCGCCGCATCAGCACGCTGACCGCCCCCTTATCCTGTTGTTGTTGCAATTCGGCATAGGCGGCGGCGTCCGGCAGCGGCAAAGTGTCAAACAAGGCCTGCAGTTGCGGCATGCTTTGCTCAACAATGACGACGCCCAGGCGCTGGCCTTCAGCATTGACCACCGGATGCGATATCGACAAACTGAAACTGGCGGATGCGCCCTCTCCGCCCTGCCCGGCATTGGCGATCAACCGCCGCGTGTCGCCCGGCAAAAAGCCGGGGAGCAACTGATTTTGTCCGGCAGCGACGAACATCACGGTCGCGTCCTGATTCAGCGCATGCAGATTGGCGGCCTGCGCCTGACACACCGCCGGTGTGGCAGTGGCGAAACACTCCAGCGTCTGCGGATGAGCAGCGATCAAGGCGGCGCTGCGCTGCATTGCCGTGGCCAGAAACTCAATCTGCGTGGCCATGACCGGCTTGCCAAGTTCTTCCATCACCTCCTGGGCCTGCGGCCGCGACAGGTAAATCGCGGACGTAACCAGCCCGGTCAACAGCACTAAGGCTGAAACCAGGGACAGGCCGAACCGCAATATGGACGAAGGGTGCATAAGGTGTAAGCCAGCAAGCTCCAAACTCTAAGGTTAAAATTCTCCGCAACAACAGACAGCCCAGCTTCGGGATACCTGGCAACATTGAGGGCAGCAAAATCCATGCCCCAACACAAACACACCCGGCAGGCTAGCCTGTCGGGTGTGTTTGTTATTCTGTGTAAAAAATTCCGACTTTACTGACGACCCGTACTGCCGAAGCCACGTTCGCCACGTTGACTTGTTTCAAAATCGTCCACCACATTGAATTCGGCCTGCACCACGGGCACGATGACCAACTGTGCCAACCGTTCCAGCGGGGTCAGCTCAAACGCCTGCTGGCTTCGATTCCAAGCTGAAACCATGAGCTGCCCTTGATAGTCCGAATCGATCAAACCCACCAGATTGCCCAGCACGATGCCGTGTTTGTGACCCAAACCCGAGCGCGGCAGAATCAGCGCGGCATAACCGGGATCAGCCAGATGGATGGCCATGCCCGTCGGAATCAGCCGGGTTTCGCCCGGCGCCAGTACGATTGGACTATCAATACAGGCATGTAAATCGAGTCCGGCAGCGCCGGTTGTGGCGTAATGCGGCAACTGGTCGCGCAGGCGAGCGTCGAGAATCTTCACATCCATCTTCATATTCGTCGGGTTCTCATCAGTTCAACAGGTTAAATTAGCTTGAGTAAATGCTGAATCAGGGCGCGGGCCTGGGTCAGCTTGTTGGCACGTGGCAACCGGTGCAGCCCCTGGTTGTCGAACAGCACCAGTTCAGCCGTGTCCTGTCCCAGGGTGTCCTGCGCCAGATTCCCCACCAGCAGCGGCAGGTTTTTACGTACGCGCTTGGCTTCGGCATACTCAGCCAGGCACTCGGTTTCGGCGGCAAACCCCACGCAAAACGGTGCGTTAGGCAACGCAGCCACCTCAGCCAGGATGTCGGGGGTGGCAATCAATTGCAAGGTCAGGGGTTCAGCGCTTTTCTTGATTTTGTGTGCGGCGACTGTATCTATCCGGTAATCGGCCACTGCTGCCACCGCAATAAACACCTCGCTCGGCAGCTCGGCCAGCACTGCTGCATGCATCTCGGCCGCACTTTGCACGTCGATGCGGCGCACTCCCGCAGGCGGCTCAAGACAGGTCGGACCGGACACCAGACACACCTCGGCGCCCGCCTCGGCCGCTGCCTGCGCCACCGCATAGCCCATCTTGCCGGAACTGCGGTTGGTCAGCCCGCGCACCGGGTCGATCGATTCAAACGTCGGACCGGCGGTAATCAATACCCGCTTGCCCGCCAGCGGCCCGGCCTCCAACAAACCCGGCAGCGCCGTCACTATTTCGCTGGCCTCCAGCATGCGCCCCGGCCCGATTTCGCCGCACGCCTGTTCGCCGGCGGCAGGCCCCAGCACCTTCACGTCATCCGCATGGAGTTGTTGCAGATTGCGCTGGGTCGCTGCAGCCGCCCACATTTCACGGTTCATTGCCGGAGCAACCGCCAGCGGGCAGGTACGCGCCAGACATAAGGTAGACAACAGATCGTCCGCCCGCCCCTGGGCGAGTTTTGCCAGAAAGTCGGCGGAAGCCGGCGCTACCAGCAACAGATCAGCATCGCGCGACAGATGTATGTGTTCCATGCCGTCGCCACTGGCGGCATCCCACAGCGAGGTCAGCACCGGGCGACCGGACAAGGCCTGAAAAGTCAGCGGCGTCACGAACTGCTGCGCCGCAGCTGTCATCACCACCTGCACCTCGGCACCGGCCTTGACCAGCAGGCGACACAGCTCGGCTGCCTTATAAGCAGCGATGCCGCCGGTCACGCCCAAAATGATTTTTTTATGTGTCAGCGACACGATCCCAATTCTCAACGTGCATTTCCATGACAATGCAGACATTCTAACAGGGGTGAATATGGCGATTTGCGACTGGCCGTTGGACACGCGTCCACGCGAAAAACTGCTGAAGCAGGGTGCTGCTGCGCTAACCGATGCCGAACTGGTCGCGGTATTCCTGCGCACTGGCGTCGTCGGCAAAAGCGCGGTTGATCTGGGTCGCGAACTAATCGAGCGCTTTGGCGGCCTCGGTGGGCTGTGCCGCGCCGACCAGAAATCCGCCTGCGCTGCGCCTGGCGTCGGCGAAGCCAAATACGCCCTGTTGCAGGCCGTGATGGAAATGGCGCGGCGCACGCTGGCCGAAGACATGCAGGCAGGTGACGCGCTGGCGTCACCCCACGCCGTGCGGGACTACCTGCGACTGATTCTGCGCGGCAAGGAATACGAGGTGTTTTGCTGCGTTTTCCTCGACGCACAAAACCGGGTGATCGCGGTGGAGGAGCTGTTTCGCGGCACCCTGACGCAAACCAGCGTCTACCCGCGCGAAATTGTCAAACGTGCATTGGCGCATAATGCGGCCGCGCTGATCCTGGCGCACAACCATCCCAGCGGGGTGGCCGAACCCAGCCAGGCTGACCGCATCCTCACCCGCAAATTGGCGGAAGCACTGGCCATGGTGGACGTCCGCGTGCTCGATCATTTTATCGTCGCAGGCGCGTCATCCTTATCTTTCATGGAATCCGGCCAACTTTGAACGCACACCGGACTTGCCTCATTCTCGGTGGCTATGGTATAAATCGCGGTTCTCGGGTTTGCCTCAATTGGCTGATCCCAACCAGTTAACCCTCAATTTTGGAGCAGTATCATGGCTCGCGTATGTGTCGTAACGGGCAAGAAGCCCATGGTTGGAAACAACGTTTCCCACGCCAACAATAGAACCAAGCGTCGTTTCCTGCCCAACCTGCAATATCACCGGTTCTGGGTCGAGGCCGAAAATCGCTGGGTTCGCCTGCGTTTGTCTACAGCTGCTTTGCGCACGATCGACAAGAACGGCATCGAGTCTGTTCTGGCCGATCTGCGCGCCAACGGCGTTTCGGTTTAAGGAGATCCACCATGGCTAAAGGCGGACGCGAAAAAATCAAGCTGGAGTCCACTGCGGGCACCGGCCATTTCTACACCACAACCAAGAACAAGAAGACCATGCCGGAGAAAATGGAGATCAGCAAGTTCGATCCCAAAGCCCGTAAGCATGTGATGTACAAGGAAACCAAGCTTAAATAAGCCTGGTTCCACCCAATAAAAAACCCGCCAGTTGGCGGGTTTTTTATTGGGTGAGCTCTGTGTAGATT
>JAANCK010085137.1_pt1 | contig 11067 bp, 9 predicted proteins | sample 7277841 | NCBI WGS metagenome assembly JAANCK01 (sample SAMN14222788, study PRJNA588281) | permafrost metagenome | isolation source: Arctic cryosol methane SIP | place: Canada:Nunavut | collected 2015-07 | reverse complement strand
GCCCCTGTTGAGCAGCGCCGCGACCGGGTCAAGCTGGGCAAGCGTTGAGCCGCACAACGGCGAAGCCGATCGGACCATGCGCCGCACGACATCTCTGGGCCACAGCTGCGGCTCGTTGGCCAGCAGCAGCGCCGCGGCGCCCGTCACCCACGGAGTGGCCATCGACGTGCCGCCCCAGGTCGCATAACCGCCCCCTGGCACGCTGCTGGTGATGGCGTCGCCCGGAGCGGCGAGGTCGATCCAGGAGCCGGAGTTGCTGAACTTGGCCAGTCGCTTGTTCTGGCCGCTGGCAGCGACGGCGGCCAGCCCATCGACTCCTTCGGCCGCGGGGTACTCCCTGGCCATGCCACTATCGTTGCCCGCTGCGGCCACTATCGTGACGCCGCGCGAGGCGGCGCAGCGATCCTTGTCGCCGTTGTAGCCCGGGTCGTCGTCGTCGTCGTCGGCATCGACAGGTTGGAAGTTGCAATTGGCGATCCGGGCGATGGATTGGAGGATCCGCGTACGGACGGGGCCGCCCAGGCTCAGGTTGATGACATCGGCGCCATCGTCGGTGGCCGGGTTGCCGTCGGGATCGACGGCGTAGAGAAGCGCTTCGGCCAACACCCAGGTGTTGCCCATGCCCTGGGCGTCCAGCACGCGCAACGGCATGATCCGGGCGTCGGGCGCCACGGTGAGGATGATGCCAGCCACATGGGTTCCATGACCAAATCCGGCATCGAATGGCGTGCCCTCCTCGGAGGGATCGAGGTCCCCGTCAACGAAGTCATAGCCCGGCATCAGCTTGCCCGCCAGCAGGGGATGTTGGGAATCGACGCCGGTATCGAGCACGGCGACCCGGATACCCTTGCCGGTGGAAATGCGCTGCGCGTCGGACAGGTGCAAGGCCGCCTGGGCCCATTGCTGTTGGTACTGCTCGGGCGTGCCAATCGCCCAGACCATGTTTCTGCGCGCCTCGGGGCTGCCATGGATGGCATTTTCCTCGGCCATCAGCACGGCAGGTTCGAGCCGCAGTGCGGTCAACGTCGCCTGGACGTCTGCCATCGGCCCGGCTCCCAGCCGGAAGATGGGCCGCGAGCCGAAGCGGCCCTTGAGGGTCAGGTCGTACCGGGTGAGCAGGGCCGTGATCGCGTCGCTGCTGCGCAGCTTGACGAGAATTTCGCCGGGAACGCTGGCCGCGTGCGCCGGAACGTGGCTGAGGAGACCGCTGCAGAACAGGCCCGTGGCCAGGGCACGAGACAGGACCTGGCACACGGCGCGTGCCAATGTTGACATCTTCATATCGCGCTTTCGATTAGTTACCAACCACCGAAAAGAGCGAAAGCGGCCCAAAAGTAAGGATGGGGATGCTCACGCTGAATCGCAATCTGCGCTTCGCGCAATGAGCACGCAGGAACCATGCCACGGCCGAGTGCCGTGTAGAAGTGGGTCATGAACCTGGACGTGACGTGGTCGTCCACCGGCCACTGGCTGGCCACGACGCGTGACGCGCCGGCGACCAGGAAGGCACGCACCAGGCCCACCATTTCGTCACCGCTGCCGTGATCGGCCAAAGCCGTTTCACAGGCGCTCAGCACAACCGTACACGGGCCCAGGGCGAGCGACGCCGCGGTTTCCACGGTCAACGCGCCGTCGTGCAGGTCCAGGGCGGAGAACATCGGATTGTCGGCACGGAACTGCGCGTGACACGCGAAGTGAATCACATCGGCGTTCCGGGCGTGCGCCTGCAGGTTGGCGATCGTTGCAGCGTCCCCGATGAAGGTTTGGGCACCGGGAAACAGCGCTGCGACCGTGCGTGCCTCGTCGGCGGCGTGCTCCAGCCGCGAGGATTCGCCGAAGATCAGTGCCCGGCGGGACGGACCGGGCTGGCTGCGCAGGCCGACCAAGGCCATCCGTGCGCTGGGTACCACGGCCAGCTCGATCTCGCGCCCCGGCGCCTGCTGGCCGTCGACAAAGGCGCCGAACGGCAGGGAACCCAGCGGGCCGTACGGCACCACCAGAACGCGGCGAACCTGTGCCAGCGTCGCCGCCAGGGGCGCCCAGACGAGTTCATGGACGCGCTGCAGCCGCAGCGCGGCCCTCTGAGTCAGCATTTCCATGTGGCGAGCGACCGGCGCCTGGCCGTTGCGCAGGCTTTCGATCTGGAACCGCACCGAGCGCACGGCCTCGGTGACCTCGGGCCAGCGGGCCAGGCGGCGCACGACCTGGACGCCCTCGTGCGTGACCACGGTGGCGAACAGTTCCTCGTCCAGCACGCCGTATTGGACCAGTGCGTCGCTCTCGCCCATCGCCTGGCACAACGCCCGGCTGTCGAATCGATCGCCCTCCTGGAAATGGCTCTCGGACCGCGGGCCGGCGAGACGCTGGCGCCGCGAGCGCTCGAGGAGTTCGCGTTCGGCGCGGCGCACTTCCCCGATCAGGCTGCCGACCGGCTCCGCTTCATCCTGCATACGCTGCACCCGTCGATAGAGCCAGTTCAAACGCGCACGTTGTGCATTGGCAGTGGCATCGTCCTCGATCACGCCACGGCTCGCGATGCGTTCGCCGAGCGCGTGCGCCCGGTAACGCTCCTGCCACGCCAGCACGGCGCGTGCATCGGCATCAGTGCCGCTGCGCGCGTGATCTTCGAGAGCCATGCGCAGCAACTCCCGGTACGGCCGAAGGTGATCGCTCAGGAACGCGCGCTGAAATTCGTCGCCCGGCAATGCGCGCATTTGTTCCTCGAACAACTCGACCGCGGCTTCGAAATCAGCGCGCGCCGGCGGTCTCTGGCCTCGCGCCAGCCTGGCCAGCCCGCGCCCGGCCAGGCACTGGACCTGGATCGTCAGCAGACCGAGTTCGCGCGCGCGCTGGGCCCCGCTGTCGAACAAGGCCATGGCGGCGTCATGCTGCCCCTGGGCCAGCATCGCCCTGGCGCGCAGGACGTCCGCCCTGGCCAGTCGATCGGCCAGGCCGGCCTGCTCGAACGACTGGGCCGCCGCGCCGGCCAGCGCCAGGGCCTCTTCGGTCCGGCCGGCGGCCAGCGCCAGTTCCGAGCGAACCAGCGCGACCGCCGCCTCGCCGATCGGGGCGCCCTGGTCGCGAAACAAACCGGCCGCGCGGCGCAGGGATTCCAGCGCCTGGTCCGGCCGGTCCATCAGGGCCTGCGTGCGGCCGCGTTGTGCCAGCGCCCAGGCCAACTCGCCGAGCGCCTCGAGTTCCTCGAACCGGGCAACGGCCCGTTCGTACAGGGCCAGCGCTTCGGGCAACAGGCGCAGCTCCAGGTACGCATCGGCGAGCTGCGTCTCGGCGACTGCCAGGTGGCGCGGCATGGCCAGCTGCTCGTAGCGATTGCGAGAACGCTCGAAGCCGCCGAGCGCGTCCCGGTAGGCTCCGCGCGCCAGGTGCAGCAACGCGCTGGATTCCTCGACCATGGCTTCCAGCACCGGGAATCCATGCGTGCTGGCGCGCATTCGCGCCCGGTCGTACATCAGCAGGGCCTCGTCGAATGCGCCCATCGCTGCGAGCGTGTGGCCCAGGCCGATATCGGCCATGGTCGAATGCTCGTGATCGGCAACCCGTGCGAACAGCACGGCGGCTTCACGGTAGTGCCTGGCGGCCTGGGCATACCCGTCGCGTCCAAGGTGCAAGCTGCCCAGATTCAGGCTGACCTTGCTGGCCGCCTGCACATCCCCCTGCGCGACGAATTCGCGCTGCGTCAGCTCGGCACAGTCGATGGCCTGGTCGTGCTGGCCGAGCAACGCCAGGGCCATGATCTTGGGCACCTGGGTCTGGGTCGCGAACTGGGGTTGCCCGATCTGCGCAAACAGGCGTGCAGCGTGGTCGAAACTCTGCGTCGCGGCCAGCATTTCTCCGCGAGTCACCTGAGCGATGCCGGTGGTCCACCCGGCCAGGGCTTCGATCTCTGCCACCACCTTCCGGTCGACGGCAATGGCCACGACGCCAGGGCGCGCAGGCCCAACGCCTTCGCCGCGACACAGGCCACGCAGCACATCGGCTGCCCTCGCTGCCCGTTGCGGCTCACTGCTCCAGGCGGCGTAGCACAGATCCTTCAGCGTCCAGGCCAGTGCCCGCCAGCCTTCGCCATCGAGGTCCGGTGGCGTGGCCTGGCCGTCGTCCACCAGGCGCCGGGCCAGGTCGAGCGTCGAGTGGCTGGGGAGGGACGCATTCATGAACCGGTTGAATCAACCCACCCTTTCGCCAATCACGATCGGCGGGAGCACGATCTCGTCGCCGCCCAGGCGCAAAGTCAGCTGGTAGGTTCCCCGGTCGATCCCATCGAGGCGAAATTCGCCCAGCGGATCGAGGTGCGTGATCCAGCGGCCGGCCGCGCCGGCGCCAGCGCCCGCCAACTCGACCTCGCCGGTTTCGTCCGGGCCCAGAATCTGCCCGGCCATGGCAAACCGGTCCGCCGCCGGCGCGATGCGCACGTCGATGTCCCGGCCCTGGGCGCTGTACAGAAGGTGGCGGCTGTCGACAGCCATCGAGCGAACGCCCAGGGCCAGCGGCGGGGTCGCCCAGCTGTCGAAGCTGAGCGCCGCGGCAATGCGAGTCCATAGCGTGGGTGCCGGCGCCATTGCGGCCGGACGGGGAGCGACTTTCCAAAGCGCCACTGCGGCCTCCACCCATTTGGCAGGGGCGTCCGGCAGTCGGCTGGCAGCGCCCGCCAGGGCGGTCAGTTCCTCATCGGACAGGTGATCAATCAAATTCATGGTTGGCATGGAATAAAGTTGGTTTCTGATGAACAGAGCCGGCACGATTCGATCTGATACATGGAAGTTACAACTTCGATCTTCACGACACCAGCTGCCGCAACTTCTGCAGACACCGGGCGCGCGTGGCCCCGATGCTGCCGACCGCCAGATTCAGCCTGCCGGCCATTGCGTCGTAGCCGAGCTGGGTGTCGTCGTCGTTGAACAGCATTTCCAGGAGCTGGCGGCAGCGCGGATCCAGCCGCTCCAGCCCCCGGCGCACGAGGTTCTGCTGCTGCAATGCGTCCAGGGCCTCTTCTGTCAGCGGGGCACTGTCCGCGATATCCCATTCGCTGGCGCCGGTGTCGGCATCGCTGTCCCCGGTCATCGAGATCGTCCGCTCGCCTCGCCGGCGCTGAAGCAGGGCCTCGCGTTTTGCCGTCGTGACAATCCAGGCCTGCAGCCGGGCCGGTTCGGCGATTCGCGGAATGTGGTGCAGCAGGTGCGCAAAGACGGTCTGGAACACGTCGGCCGCCATGTGCTCGTCCATGCCCATGCGCCGAACGATGGCGAACACCAGGCGCTGGTAGCGGTGCACCAGCGCTTCCCATGACTTCGCTTCGCCGCGCAAACAGCCGGCGACCAGGTCGGCATCGCCGGGCTCTGCCGCCGGATCGCCGCAGCGGCACGTGTCGACGCCCTCTTGTTCGAGGCGCCCCGGATCAGCCGGATCGACCGCTGGCGATCGTTCTTTGGAATGCTTGACGGTCTTCATCTCGCGGCGTTCAACATGGCATGCCTGTCTCGAAGGAAATGCTATTTTCGTCAGCAAAATCAACAGCCTACGGGAGCGCCGTTGTTGCTGAGATCGTCCCCTGGCCCCCGCACGATTCCGGCCCGCCTTCGACAAGGCTATCCCACTCCCTCCCGCACCTCGCGGGACGACCGGTCCGCGCGGATGCCGCAGACTACATTACACACATTGATGCAATGAGCGTGCCAACTGTAATGTCTGGAGGCTCGGCCCGCATTGCAGACCACCCTGGAGGCCACCCCATGAACGCACCCGAGACATTCCACAAAGACTCGCTGTACCTCGCCGACACCCACGAAGTGATCAATGTGTCGCGCGAGCTGGCCGACTACAACCTGTACGCGCAGGACGACGCTCTGGTCGAGGCCGTTCGACGCGAGGGAGCGGCTTGGGCTCACGACGACCTGACGGCTTTCGGAGCGCTGACGGGGTCGGCCGACTACCTGGAGCTGGGCGTGCAGGCCAACCGCTTCGGCCCCGAGCTCGAGACGCACGACCGCTTCGGCAACCGGATCGACCTGGTGAAGTTCCACCCGGCCTACCACACGCTGATGAAGACGGCGATCGGGCGCGGGCTGCACTCGTCGCCCTGGACCGACCCGAAACCCGGCGCGCATGTGTCGCGTGCCGCAGGGAGCTACCTGCAGGGGCAGGTCGATGCCGGGCACGGCTGCCCCGTCACGATGACTTTTGCGGCGGTGCCTTCGCTGCGCCTGACCCCAACGCTTGCGAAGCTGTGGGAGCCGAAGATCACCGCGCGCACCTACGATCCGCGCAACGTGCCGGCTGCCGACAAGCAGGGCATCACGATCGGCATGGCGATGACCGAGAAGCAGGGCGGCTCGGATGTCCGCGCCAACACCACGCAGGCCCACCCGATCGGCCAGAGCGGCCCGGGCGAGGCGTACGAACTGGTCGGGCACAAGTACTTCGTGTCGGCGCCGATGTGCGACGCCTTCCTGGTGCTGGCGCAGACGGCGGCCGGGCTGTCGTGCTTCCTGCTGCCGCGCTGGCGGCCGGACGGCGCCAAGAACGCCATGCAGGTGCTGCGCCTGAAGCGCAAGATGGGCAACGTCTCCAACGCGTCGAGCGAAACCGAGCTGCGCGGCGCGCTCGCCTGGATGGTGGGCGAGGAGGGCCGGGGCGTGCGCACCATCATCGAGATGGTCGCGATGACGCGGTTCGATTGCATGGTCGGCTCGTCGGCGGGCCAGCGCGCTGCCGTGGCGCAGGCGCTGCATCACTGCTCGATCCGTTCGGCATTCGGCAAGGTGCTCAACCAGCAGCCGTTGATGCAGAACGTGCTGGCCGACCTGGTGCTGGAGCACGAAGGCTCGCTGGCGCTGACGATGCGCATCGCGCGCGCCATGGACCACCGCGACCAGCAGCACGAGGACCTGCTGGTTCGCTTGTGCACCGCGGTGGGCAAATACTGGATCTGCAAGCGCACGCCCCACCACGCCTACGAGGCGATGGAGTGCATCGGCGGCAGCGGCGTGATGGAGGACGGCCCGTTCCCCCGGCTGTTCCGCGAGTCGCCAGTGAACGCGATCTGGGAAGGCAGCGGCAACGTGCAGTGCCTGGACGTGCTGCGCGCGATGCAGAAGACCCCGGACGTTGTCAACGCGTTCTTCACCGAGGTGTCCAAGGCCAAGGGCGCCAACGCCAATCTGGATCGTTGGCTGGTCGCCCTGCTGAAGGAATTCGGCGACGTGACCGAGCTGGAGTTTCGGGCCCGCGCCGTCGTGGACAAGATGGCGCTGGCCCTGCAGGCCGCCCTGCTGGTCCGGCACGCGCCGCACTTCGTCGCGGACGCCTTCTGTGCCTCGCGTCTGCGCGGGGACGGCCACCGCAACTACGGCACCCTGCCGCGCGGCGTGGATTGCGCGGCCATCATCGAGCGCGCCACGCCGCGGGCGTGACGGTGGCGCCAGGGAGGGCGCGGCACACCTGAGCGACGAGCTCGCGGGCACGAATCGTCGTTGGCGGCGGTCCTGATTTGTCAAGTCAGGAGTTCCCGCAAGTCGTGCGCGCAGTCCTCGGCACTTTCCGTATTTCGGATACCCACGCGCAAGCGGCCTTGGGGGTCGAAGGCGAAAGACAGCACGGAATGGTCCAGGGTGTAGGAGTCGCCCGTCGGCACCTTTCGGTAGAACACCTTGAACTGATCGGCAACCGCGCGGGTCTGCTCCAGGTCTCCATACAAACCGATGAAGCTGGGATCGAACTGGGCGGGATAAGCCGCCATGACCTGCGGCGTGTCGCGCTCCGGGTCGAGCGTGACGAAGAGGACCTGCAACCGGTCGGCGCGGTCGCCGAGCAAGGCCCGGACCTGGGCTGCGCGCGTCAGCGCCGTCGGGCAGACGTCCGGACACATCGTGAAGCCAAAGTGCAGCAACACGACTTTGCCGCGGTAGTCGGCCAGCGTGCGTTCGCGGCCCTGGACATCCTTGAGCTTGAAGTCGCGGCCGTAGGACGCCCCAGTGAGGTCGACACCCTTGAAGGTCGGGCTCGGCTGCTGATCGATGACCAGCTTCTGTTTGCAGCCCGTCATCAAGGCAAGGGCGCCAAGCAGCACCGTGCGGCGCGAAGTCAAGACTCTGATTTCAGAGGAAAGTTGATGCATCAGTTCGCTCCTGGTTTGGGAAACAAGCCGTCGGATTTTTCAGGCCGCCGGATCCGCCAAGACTGGCGATGAAATTTGCATCAGTGTTTGTGCACAACCATCGTGACGTCCGCGCCCGGCTGCGACGGCGCCGCCGCGCGGACTGGCACACTCAGATCGAGCCTGCTTTCCACCCCTTTGCCGTCCTTGAAGGTGAGCGTCAGGGGCACCTGACTGTCTTTGGCGAGCGGCGCCTTCAAGGCCATCAGCATCACGTGGTAGCCACCGGGCTTGAGTTCCACCGCCTTGCCTGCAGGCAGGTCCAGCGCGGGGACAGCCCGCATCGTCATCACGTCGCCGTTCATCTTCATTTCATGCACCTGGGTCACGCCGGCGGCAGGGGACGACACGCCGACCAGTGTTATTGCGTCGCTCGCGGTGAGCGTCATGAAAGCGCCGGTGGCCTGCTGCCCCTGCACGCTGGGCCGGGCCCAGGCGGCTTCGACCTTGACGGCAGGGGCGGTCGTCTGGCCCATGGCCGTTGCGGCCAGCCCGGCAGACAGCACGAAACAGGCGAGAGTCTTCAGGTTTTGCATGGTGTTCTTCCTTTCAGGTGGCGGGTCCCCGCTCTACGGGCCCACGTGAAACACAAAATCTCCCTGCGAGAGGTGGCCGTCGCTGGACCCCGCGCGCCACACGACGGTGTAGTCGCCCGGGGCGAGCGCGTCGAGCGAGACGCGTATCAGTGCGCGATCTGCCAGGTCCACCTGAGCATCGTTCTTGTCGACGCGCCCGCCCTTGGCATCCATGACCATGGCGGTGCTGAGCGAAGGATCGATATCGAGGGTGAACCAGAGCTTCAACTGCTTCGGCGCAGTCCGCACGGTAGCGCCCACCCGCGGTTCGGCACGGTCCAGCAACGCGTGGGCGTGCGCCTGCGCAGACAGCAAGGTCACAAGGACTAAGCAGAACGCCCGGAGCAAGTTCATTGGCCGCGCCCCATGAGCGGCCGGCCGATACCGCGCGGAAACATGTCGTCCAGGTAGAAGTGCAGTTGCGCCAGGATCCCGACGCCGTGGCCACTTCGACCATTGATCGGAATGACCGCTTCCACACCGATCTGCATGAGGCTGCCGACCCACACGACACCAGGATTCACCGTTCCCGTCAGCCTTCGGTCGCTGACCCGGTCCAGCGGCTTCTGCAGGGAGATCTCCACCAATGGAATCATCCGGTTGAAAGGTGCGGACAGCCCCACGTCCTTGACGAAGGACTGGAGGTACGGAAGGCTGTACTCGATTGCAAGACCGAACTGCAGCACGTTGGGATGCTGCTCGCTGCTGACGACCGTGTTTCCCGTGTCCGGGTCCACCGACGTCGTGATGGTGCTGGCGTGGCGCGGCATCGCAACGCCAAGCGACCCGGTCAGGGCGAGCGGCTTGAGATAGGGAACGCTGCCCGGCAGATCGCCGAAGCCCTTGCCGAAGAAGAGCGTGGGCGTGAAGGTACTGAAGCGATCCGCTCCGACCGCCTTGCTTCCAGTGCCGCCCACTTCCCAGCCAAGCCCGGCGGACAGAAGGGCTTCGCGCGCTTCATTTTTGTAGAACTGGTACTTCAGGCCGAGTTCCACATTGCCGAAACCGTTGACCGTTGGCTGGCCGCTCGGTGAAAGACGTTGATGCTCGACACCCACCGAGAGGCCGAAATCGGGCGTGATGCGCTTGGAGAATTCGCCGGAGACCGATGTCTCGCGGCTTGACGGTTCGTCCTCCGAGCCGTTGGTTCGAACGGATGAAACGGTAGGCAGCGACAGCTCGTCCGACACGAACGGGTCGTCGGTGGCAAGGGTGGCCGGAAAGAATCGCTTGCCCACCAGACCGTGTGCCAGTGCTGTTGCGGGCACGGCCAGGGCAAGGGCCAGGAAGCCAACCTGCGTAAGGGTCGACCAGGGATACGGATTGGCCATGATCGGTCTCTTCGTAGCGGCAGCGATAAAGGGGAAGGCCAAGGCGCGTGACAAGGCCATGCGGTTCATGCGCATATGCGACTCCTGGAATCTGACGGAAGGGGGCCGGCAAGCGCAAGCGCGCCCACAGCCAGCTACGGACTGGATGGCGTCAGAGAACCGGCGGGGCGCGCGCGGAAAGTGGTGCGGCGGTCTGCGCCGCAACGGGGACAGGCAATATCGGCGCCAAAGGCTGGGCCGGAGGTTGATGTGGAGCGAAAACCACCGGAACGGGGGGCGCGCCGGTCATGACGCACAACCGGCAGTCATGCATGTGGCTGGCACCGTCCCAAGCGTCTCCTTCACCCGCGACCAGCACCTTCGTCGAACCGGAACCGGAGCAGATCAACTCCATCGCCTGCGGGTTGATGACCGGCGACGCGATGGCAACGCCAACGGACAACGCAAACCATGCCAGGAGCAGGCAGGTCAAGCGGTGGGCGCGGCGCAGGATTTCCATGGAAGATGCAGCTCGATACGGCTTCAACAAGCAAATATCGAGCCGGCAATGGCAGGGCTGGCCGGTGCGTCGGCAGCCAACCGGTGTGGGCGGTACGCCTCAAGCTTGCTGGGTCGCTTCTTGCACTGGAGAGCAGCCCCCGGCATCTGCACCGCCCATGCCGAAACCTGAAGGCCGATGCCGTGCCGGACGTGTCCCACCCGACATGGATAGCGGGGAGACTTCCCCCAGCTTCGGGGTAGCCCACGCCGAATTCCCCACCTTTGCCTTCAGTCGGTCGCCGCCTGGCTGGAGCGGATTTCAGTGGCCGGTCACAGTGCCTGGACGTGCTGCGCGCGATGCAAAAGACCCGGATACTTCAGGCGAGCCCAGTAGGGCGTTGGGTGGTTGTGCTGCATGGTTCGGTACGCCACCCGGCGGAACTGAAGACGTCCTGTAATGCAGTTCCGTCAACGGTGTAGTGAATCTCAGTGCCCACCGGCGCATCGAGCG
>JAANCK010509183.1_pt1 | contig 11075 bp, 9 predicted proteins | sample 7277841 | NCBI WGS metagenome assembly JAANCK01 (sample SAMN14222788, study PRJNA588281) | permafrost metagenome | isolation source: Arctic cryosol methane SIP | place: Canada:Nunavut | collected 2015-07 | reverse complement strand
GCTACCTCGAGGGTCGCCTTGCCACCGAGATCCGCAGCCGCCACCACGCCGTCGGCCACATCGCGGGGCTTGCGCCCGAGGTGCTTGGCGAGGGCCAGCGCACCGTTGGCCTGCGCGTCGGCGCGATCGCTGGGGCGCACGACCGGATCGACCAGCTCATCGGTACCGGCGACGCTGGCGAACGCAGGGGCCAGCAGCTCGGCGACGATGACGAGGGGATCAGCCATGAAGGGTCGATCGTACTCGTGCCCGTGCACCCAGCGAACTTTGGTTTTGCACGGCCAGGATGGCCGCGTCCTACAAGAGTTCGCCGATGTCGAAGCGCGAGCGACGATGGTTCGTCGCTATCCTCGCTGGCATCCCGCCCTCGTAGCTCAGGGGATAGAGCAACGGTTTCCGGAACCGTGTGTCGCATGTTCGAATCATGCCGAGGGCGCTCCGAGGAGAAGATCGAGCGGGTGGCGGGCACAGAAGCGGGTGGCGAGTTTCCGTCCGTCCTGCCGAGGAAGGCGACGACCGAGTTTCGACTACGTACCCATGGGAACACCACGTCGTGGTCCTGATCAAATCCCTCTGGGCCTCGGTTCAGATCGGCCGGGTGCGGCGGAAGTCGCCCGCTGAGCGCCCGAAGATCTGGGTGCCACGCTCGCCGGTTCCACGTGCTGAGGATCAATCGGTGGCGCCCAGATCCCGAGGTCACGAGGGCGAGTCCCCTCTGTTCCGAGATCTGGGCGCCAGTCGACAGACCGCACGAGGGCGGACGCAAGAGCTCGGCGCCCAGATCTTTCAGAAAGCGCCGAATGCCTCTCACCTTGCTGTCGAATTCAGCCGGCGATCAGCTCCGGGAGCGACACCAGTTGCACACCGGCCGCCTCCAGAGCGCGGCGGGTTTCGGAGGCGACGGCGTAGGCGGTGGGCTCGTCACCGTGCACGCACAGCGTGTCGATGCGCCGCGGCAGCTCCTTCCCGCTGGTCGAGAAGACGACCTGATCGCGAACCATCCTGACGGTGCGTTCGGCGGCGACGGCGGGATCGGTGATGACCGTACCGGCGATCTTGCGTGAGGCGAGGTTGCCGTCGTCGTCGTACATCCTGTCGACGAACCCCTCGCATGCCACGCGCAACCCGAGCTCGTTGCCGGCCCGCTCCATCTCCGACCCGGCCAGCGCCACGTAGATCACCGAGCTGTCGACGGCCTTGATCGCTCGCCCCACGGCCATCGCGTACTCGGGCATCTCTGCCGCCATGTTGTTGAGCGCGCCATGCGGCTTCAGGTGGGTGACCGTTTCGCCGAAGTAGGAAGCGATCGCCTGCAGCGCCCCGAGTTGGTAGGCGACCAGCAACTCGAGGTCGCGCGGCTTCATGTCGATACGCCGCCGGCCAAACCCCCACAGATCGTCGAAGCCGGGGTGAGCACCGATGCTGACGCCGGCTTGGTGCGCTCGTTCGACGACCCGGTACATCACGTTGGGATCGCCGGCGTGCTTGCCGCAGGCGATGCTGGCCGACCCGATGATCGACAGCATCGCTTCGTCGTTGCCGATGTCGTAGGCGCCGAACCCCTCGCCCATGTCGGCGTTCAGGTTGACCTTGATCTGTGAATCCATCATGTTCCTCGTGTCGTGTCGATGAGTCCGAGCACTCGCTCGGGGGTCATGGGAAGGCGCATCGGTCGGGCACCGATGGCATTGGTGATCGCGTTGGCCAAGGCCGGCGCGGACGGGCCGATCGGTGGTTCGCCGATGCCACGCGCGCCGAACGGGCCGCGCCCTTCGCCGCTCTCGACGACCTCGGCTTCGATGTCTGGATAGTCGGACGCGTTGGGGATGAGGTAGTTGGTGAACAGCGTCGAGTTGTTCACTCCTTCATCGAGCACGATCTCTTCTGTGAGGGCGTAGCCGATCCCTTGCATCGCGCCGCCCTGGATCTGGCCCTCGACCCGCATCGGGTTGATCGCCCGGCCGACGTCGTGCACGGCGACGTAGCGCAGCACCCTCACCTCGCCCGTGTCGGTATCGACCTCGACGTCGGTGGCGTGCGTGCCGTAGGTGTAGTCGGGGAACGTGTCACCCTGCCCGGCGACCGGGTCGAAGGCGCCGACGTCGGCGCGCCACACGGTGAGCACCGACGTGTCGACGCCGCGGCGGCCGCACTCGCCGACGAGCTCCGCCAAGCCAAGGCCCATCGAGCGGTCGCCGGCCGCGACGACACGGCCATCGACGTAGTCGAGATCGCTGGGTGTACAACCGAGCAGCTGGGCGGCGACCGGATCCAGGCGTTCACGGAGCTCCATCGCGGCAGCCAGCGTTGCGTTGCCCGACATGTACAGCTGGCGCGTTGCAAACGTGCCTCCGGCCGGAGGGGTGAGCGCGGTGTCGCCGATGTAGACGCTGACCATGCCGAGTGGCGCGCCGAGCACCTCGGACGCGATCTGGCACAGGCTCGCCGCCTGCCCGGCGCCGAGGTCGGTCACTCCCGAACGGATCAGCAGGCTGCCGTCGGCTTGCAACGTCAACCAGGCCGACGCCTGGTCACGAAACCAGATCGTGCGACCGTAGGGCTGGATGTTGCAGGCGAACCCGCGGCCGACGACCTTGTGTGGCGCCGACGGCACTGGCGGGTCGCCCAACCGGGCAAGCGCCCGGTCGAGTGTCTCACCGACGGCCACGGCGGTCGTCAGGGTCTCGCCGGTCGGGATGACATCGCCCTTCGAGAGGAAGTTGCGGCGACGCAGCTCCGCCGGGTCGATGCTCAGCGCCTCGGCGAGCCGATCCATCTGTGACTCGTACGCGAACGTGACCTGCATCGCCCCGAAGCCGCGAAACGCGCTGGTCGGCACGTTGTTCGTGAAGACCGCCATCGAGCGCACATCGACATCGGCGACCTTGTACGGACCGCACGCCACGACGGCAGCCGCGAAGACGATGCGCGCGCTGAGATACGGGTATGCGCCGGCGTCGCCGATGATCTCCACCTGTTGCGCCGTGACGTGACCGTCTTTGGTCGCGCCGGTCTTGTAACGCATGACCATGGGATGACGTTTCGTCGAGGCCGACAGCGACTCCTGTCGATCCCAGATCATGCGCACCGGACGCCGAGTACGCCACGCCAGCAACGCAAGGAACGGCTCGACGGTCATGTCCTCCTTGCCGCCGAACCCGCCGCCCATGTACGCGGCGACAACCCGCACCTTGTTGGCGGGCAGGCCGAGGATGCGGGCGATCTCCACCGCGTGCTCGATCACCTGGGTGGAGGCGCGAATGGTGACGACGTCGTCCTCGATCCACGCCACTCCGGTCTCGGGCTCGAGGTAGGCGTGCTCGACGAGCTGCGTCGCGTACTCGCCCTCGACCACGACATCGGCACGAGCAAGACCGAGCTGCACGTCGCCGCGAGCGATGTGCCAGTTGACGAGGACGTTGCCTTCGTCGTGGACGAGCGGCGAATCGGGCTCCATTGCCCGCAACGGATCGAACACACCATCGAGCTCTTCGTATTCGATCACCACCAACTCGGCGGCGTGGTCGGCGATCTGCTGTGTCTCGGCAGCGACGAGGGCGATCGGCTCACCCGCGTACCGAACGCGGTCGGCCGCCAGGATCGGCATCTCGATGAGCAGCTCACCGAGCCCGCCGCTGGCCTTCACGATCAAGCTGTTGTGTGGCACGTCGCCGGCCACCAGGATCGCCGCAACTCCCGGCAGGGCGCGCGCCGCAGCGAGGTCGATCGACACGATGCGCGCCGATGGCACCGTCGAGCGGATGACCCGGCCGTGGAGCATTCCCGGCGGCTGGTGGTCGGCCGCATAGAGCATCGTGCCCTTGACCTTGTCGACGAAGTCGTGGTGGGCGTTGCGCTGCCCGACGACCCGACCGGCGCTGGTGCGCACATCTGCATCAGTGAGCATCGTTGCTCCCCGGATGCAGGTCGCCGAGGTAGGTCTCGATCGCGTCGATGATCTTCGTGTACCCGGTGCAGCGACACAGGTTGCCGACCAACTCGTGGCGGATCTCGTCGCGCGTCGCCATCGGGTTGCGCCGGCCGAGGCTTACAGCGGTGAGGATCACGCCGGGTGTGCAGAACCCGCACTGCGAACCGCCGAGCTGCAGCATGGTGCGTTGCAAGGGGTGCAACCCATCGGGCGCGCTGCCCTCCAGGCCGCGAAGCGTCGTGATCTCGCGACCATCCGCCTGGACCGCGAGCATCAGGCACGCGCTGACCGGATCGCCGTCGATCAGCACCGTGCACGTTCCGCAGACGCCCTCGCCGCAGCCGTAGCGCACGTCGCTCATCCCCATGCGATCATGCAGCACGTCGAGCAGCGACTCCTCCGCCTTCACCTGCAACTGCCGTCGTGACCCGTTGACGTGAAGGCCGACCTCGTAGGTGCTCATGACCGCGCCCTGTCGATCGCCTGCTGCAACGCTCGGGCGGTGAGCACCTCGATCAGCCGCCGACGGTACGAGGCCGACGCATGCACGTCGTCGGGCGGGTCGAACCGCGCAGCGATCTCCGCGCCGAGCGATCGCAGTCGGGCAGTGGGAAGTTCGAGGCCGATGAGCTCGTCGAGGAGCGACGAATCGGCGAGTCGCGGCCGGTCGGACACGCCAGACAGAGCGACGCTGGCCCGCTTCACGGTGCGGGCGTCGGCCTCGAGCTCGACGAGTGCGGCGACGGCGACGATCGCGAAGTCGGACGTGCGCCGCACCATCTCGAGGAAGCTCACGCCGGTGTGCCCGCTCGAAATGGGAAGGCGGAGCTCGGTGAGCAGTTCCCCCGGAGCGATCGAGGTGGTCAGGTAGGAGACGAAGAGGTCGTCGATCGGCACGATTCGAGAACCCGATGCGCCCGTCAGCACGACCTCGCCTCCGACGCACAAAGCGGCGGCACCGATCTCACTCGTCGGGTCGGCGTGCGCCAGGCTTCCGCCGATCGTGCCGCGGTTGCGAACTCGAACGTTGCCGACGTGACCCACCGCATCGACGAACATCGGCGCGGCGCCGATGACCACTGGATTCGTGAGCACTTCGACGTGCCGCGTGAGCGCCGAAAGCTGCAACCAGCCGTCGTTCACCGACGGACCGGCGTTCGGTACTCGGTTGATGTCGATCACGATCCCCGGCTGCACCAATCGAAGGTTGAGCATCGGTACCAGGCTCTGCCCGCCGGCCAGGATGACCGCCTCGTCCCCATGTTCGCCGAGCGACGCGATGGCCTCCGCGAAGGTGCTCGGGGCGAGGTACTCAAACGGTGCCGAAACCACAGATCCTCATTTGGTCGCGCCCACTCCGGTGAGCCTGCGAAGGGTCTGCAGCTCGGCGCCGGTGGGCGGCGGGACCTGTTCGATGTCGTCGACCGTGGTCAGCTCGAAGCCGGTGCGACTGCGGACCTCGTCGACCGTGACGCCTTCCTGCAGGGCGCACAGCCGCATCTCCTTGCTGACGGGATGGAAGTCGAACACGGCGAGCTCGGTCACCACGGCGGCTGGGCCGCCCTGGTGCAGTCCGGCATCGCTGCGGGCGGTGCCGCCGGACAACCATCCGGGGCTGGTGATGAAGTCGACGTGCTCGACGAACCTGCGGCTCTCGTGCGACGTGACGATGAGCAGCTTGTTGCACAGCGAAGCGATGTCGTTTGCCCCACCCGAGCCGGGAAGGCGAACGCTGGGCCGGTCGTGGTCGCCGATGATGCTGCTGTTGATGTTTCCGTATCGGTCGACCTGCGCGGCACCGAGCACTCCGTAGTCGAAGAAGCCGGCCTGCGCGTAGAGGAAGACATCGGTGATGTCGGTGAGCATCGGCGCCCCGAAGGCGGCGCGCATCTCGTTGGTCGACACGGGCAGGCAGCCGTCGAGAAACGTCACACCGATGATGCCGCCCTCGAGCACCACCGTGAGATGGGGAGCGTGAAGACGGAACGCGAGGGCGGACGCCACCAGGGGAGCACCGACGCCGGCGAACACGACACGGTGGTCGTCGAGCATCCGGCTCAGCGTGATCGTGCGCACCTCTTCCGGGGTTGCCGGGCTCACGACGTCATCTCCATCGCTTGCTGCCGCAGCTCCTCCAGCCGATCGCTGCCCACGTGCTGCAGGAACTCATCGAAATTCTCTCGGGTCGTGACGTTCTCACGCAGGTAGTGCTCCACCCCGACCTGTGGACCGAGCTCACGCAGCCCGCGCACATACGAGTCGAGGTGGGCCATGTCGGCCTCGTACAGCCCGTAGCACTCGCCGGGATAGGCACCGAACGGCTGGTGCACGACGGCGTCGACCGTGAAGTGCGGGAGCATCGTGTCGGACGCGTTGCGCACGATCTCCGCAGTGTCGACGATCTGCTCGGCGGTCACCACGACGCACTTGGCCGCGCGGGCGATGTCGACATCCATGTGGCAGTAGCCATCGACCTGGACGTTGCCGAACTTGTCGGCGCGATGAACGTGGAGGAAGGCAACGTCGGGCACCAGGGCCGGCACCGCGAGCAGCTCCGGCCCGGTGTACGGGCACGTGACCCGCGCCGCTTTCGAGCGGGCCTCGAGATCGGACCCCATCATCGTCGCCGTAGGGAGAAAGGGAACTCCCATGGCGCCGGCTTTGAAGCGCAGGCCCAGCGCCAGGTGGCTCCACTCGTCGTGGAAGGCGCGACCTTGCTCGACGAACATGCGCACGACCGGAGAGACCCCCCACTGCAGCCCCAAGCCGACCCAACTGGTGACGAGACCATCGACTGCCCCGCTGACCATCAACAACTCGGCCTCGTAGCACGTCAACGAGCGGGTCAGCGTCAGCCCGTGCCGACCCGATCGCACCAGCGCGAAGATCAACGCCATCGGTGTTCGCGAGAACAGGCTTCCGCCGACCGCAACGAGATCGCCGTCGTGCACGAGGTCGACCGCCTCGTCGGCAGTGACGAGCTTGTCGATCATCGGTCTGGCTTTCATCAACGGCCGACCCCGAGGAGCGGAAGGACGTCGGTGGCGATGGCGTCGATCTGGTCGATGCGGTACTCGTCGGGAACCAGGACGATGTGCTGTGCGCCGACATCGAGGTGACGCTGGATCTGCTCGGCGCACTGCTCTGCAGTACCTCGGATCGCGCTCTCCACCGTGGACTCGCTCCACTCGGCAGTGTCGAAGTACTCCCCCACGAACGCCCGGACGCGTCGGTCGGCCGACTCGAACGAGTCGTCGACGCAGCTCGGGAGCTGGGCCACGTTGGACAGCGTGTCGGGATCTCGTTGAAGCTGTTCGGCGAACGAGCGGATCGACGACCACGCCTTGCTGAAGCTCTCCGGCGTGTAGAAGTAGGTGATCCAACCGTCAGCCATCTTGGCGACGCGGCGCAACACCCGATCGACGTAGCCACCGATCAGCACGCTGGGGGCGGGCTCGGGTCGCGGCGCCATCCGCACGTCCTTGAGGTGTCGATGCGAATACGTTCCCGACACCGACTCCTCGGTCCACAACCGACGCAGCAACTCGAGGTTCTCTTCGAAGATTCGACCGCGCTCGGCGAACGGCGTGCCCGTGGCTTCGAACTCGCGCTGATACCAGCCCGCGGCCACGCCCAGCGAGAGCCGGCCCTTGCAGAGGAACTGCAGCGTCGCCGTCTCCTTGGCGAGCACGACCGGGTCGCGGATCGGCAGCACGAGCACACCGGTGCCCAGCACGACCCGCTCGGTGTGTGCCGCGAGCAGTGCGATCGTGGCGAGCGCCTCGAAGAACGGGAACGGACGCCGAGATCCGAGGAAGAGGTGATCCCACACCCACAGCGAATCGAAGCCAAGGCGCTCAGCGGTCTGGGCGAACTCGACGAGCCCGTCGACCGTCGGCACGGTGGATGCGGGCGTGAAGTTGCCGACCGCGAGTCCGAATGATGGATGCGTCACGAGTTACCTGCCACTTTTCGACACACTAAGCCGCGGTTCGGGCCTGCGCTGCTGTCGGCGGCATGTGTCGATGTCAACTCGTCACCCTCTACTGTGATCGACAATGTCGAGAGGGTGCGGGCGTATGGGGTGGATGCTCGTCGGGGCATTGCTCGTCACCGGCTGCGCGCCAGGTGGCCCGGGGGTCGTCGCTCGCGACGCGACCACCATCACCAGCCCCGCAGCATCGGCCGCCGAGACCATCGCCAACGATCCCGGTGTTCGCATCGTCACGCTGTCGAACGGTCTCACGGTCTACCTGCGCGCCAATGATCGACCGGGTGGCAGCGCCGAGATGCGATTGGTGATCAACGCCGGATCGGCACAGCAGGAGCCCGACCAATCGGGCACGGCCCACTTCCTCGAGCACATGATGTTCAACGGCACGAAGAAGTTCCCTTCGAACGACCTCATCACCACGCTCCGCGGGTTCGGGATGTCGTTCGGCGCCGATGTCAATGCCTCCACGTCGTACGACGAGACCGTCTACGAGCTCACCGTGCCGACGAGCAAGTCGGCCAACGTCGCAACGGGACTCGACGTGCTGCGTGAATGGTTGACGGCCGCGACGTTGGATCCGGTCGAGGTCGATCACGAGAAGGGTGTCGTGCTCGACGAGTGGCGCCAGAGTGATCAAACGTTCAGCGGAAGGGTCAGCAACGCCATCGACGCGATGATGTTGCAGGGCTCGCAGTACACCGACCGCGAACCGATCGGCACGGAGCAGGCGATCAACGCCATGACGCCCGACCTGCTGCGCCGCTTCTACGACACCTGGTATCGACCCGACAATGCCGCGATCATCGTCGTCGGCGACGTCGACGTCGACCAGATCGAGTCGGAGATCCGCGATCGATTCGAGAGCCTCTCCGCCCGTGGCGACGCCGCACCTCGCACCGAGCCGGCGCTGGGAACCTTCACCACCGCGGCCGCCACCGTCCTGACCGACCCCGATGCCACCACCGGCGACGTCTCGATCTCATTGCCAAGTGCGTACGCCGTCGACAACACCGTCGCGACTCGTCGCACCGGCACGTTGATCTCTCTGGCCTTCGACATGATCTCGACTCGCCTCAGCGACGACGTGTCCCGAGGGCTCGCCAAGTTCGTGAGTGCCTCGAGCGGAAACAGCGGGGTGGTGCGGCGGCTCGACGCACCGAGCGTGACGGTCAGCGGCGAGCCCGCACAGGTACAGGCATCACTCGATGCGTTGACGACCGAGTTCGAGCGGGCGCGCCGCTTCGGCTTCGATGCCGGCGAGCTGGATCGTGCCCTACGCGGCTATCGCAGCTCGACGCAGGCCGAGTTCGACGGCCGCGACACCGTTCAAGATGTCGACTTCGCATCTCGGTACGTCGACAGCTTCCTGACCGGGTCGTCGATCCCCGACGCCGACACCTCGTTCCAGATCGATCAGGCCATCTATGACGCCGTCACCCCCAAGTCGGTGACCACCGCGTTCAATGACCTGTTGGCCGGCTCGGCACCCCACGTGATGATCGTGGCCCCAGCCTCCGCCGCGGCGGTGCCGACGCAGGCCGAGGTGTTGGATCGCATTGCCGCACTCCCGACACTCGACATCTCCCCGCGACCGGCGACGGCTCCCGGTGCCACCGAGCTGATGAAGGCGCCCGAACCCGTTCGGGAGACGGCCACCGCGAAGCTCGCCGGCGACGATGGCTTCGTCAACCCGACGATGCTGACCTTTGCCAACGGGGCTCGCGTCGTGCTCAACCCGACCGACATCGCCGACAACGACATCTACCTTGCAGCGACAAGCCCGGGCGGATTGTCACTGGTCGCAGACAGCGACGTGCCCGACGCGCTCAACGCAGTTTCCGTCGTGACCTCGAGTGGGGTGGGCGATCTCGATCCGGTCCAGCTCGACACGGTGCTGGCCGACGCCTCGATCGAGCTCGATCCATCGATCGGCCAGACCAGTGAAGACTTCGTTGGGACATCGACGACCGATGATCTCGAGTTGCTGTTCCAACTCATCAACCTGTACATGTCGAAGCCTCGGTTCGATCAGGCCGGCCTCGACTCGACGATCAGTTCCCTGCGGCCATACGTCGACGATCCCAACAGTGACCCCGATCTGGCCACGTACGTCGCCTACTCGGCCGAACGATACGGCACCGATCCGCGATTCAGCCCGATCCCAACTGCCCAAGAGCTCGCCGATCTCGATCTCCCCACGATCGAACGCGTTTGGCGCGATCGATTCAGCAACGCCAGCGACTGGGTGTTCGCCGTGTCGGGCGACTTCACGTTGGACACCGCCCGCGATCTGGCCGAGCGGTACATCGGCACGCTTGCGGGCACGGGTGCAACCGAGCAGTACAAAGACTTCCAGATCGATCCTCCCTCGAAGATCGTCACGAAGGAGGTGCACGCCGGCACGGGCGACAAAGGATCGTTGACCCTCGACTGGAATGCGCCGGCGATCGATTCGACGACCGACACGGTCTACGCCGACGTCCTCTCGAGTGTGCTGAACATCCGGCTGACCGACCATCTCCGCGAGCAGCTCGGGGCTTCGTACACCCCATCCGCGTCGGTACAGGTCCTCACCGAACCCGATCATCTCGTCGAGTCGTACCTCAACGTCACCGGCGATCCGGCCAACATCGCCAAGATCTCGTCGATCGTCATCGATGACATCGGCAGCCTCCGCACCGCCGGCCCGACCAGCACGGAGTTCGCCTCGGCGATAGCAGAACTGACCCAGTCGTACCAGTACTTCGACAACCAGACGATCAGCGATCTGCTGGTCAGAGCCCCGAAGCAGCCCGAACTGATCACCCAGTTCAACGACCAGGCCAGCCTGCTGGACAGCATCACGCCGGCCTCGTTGCAGAAGTTCATCACCCAGGTGTTGCCGCTCGATCAATACATCGAAGTCCGGACCCTCCCGGCCTGACCGGTAGCCTCGACTGCCGATGAACCAGATGAAGAACCGCCTGCACGGCCTCACGCTGCTCGACCGAGCGTTCACGGCCACGACCAACGACGAGCTCGAGGCGTTGGTCACCTCGCTGCCCGACGACCATCGCAAGGCGCTCGACGAAGTGTGCGGCGCCCGCGAGGGTGGCTTCACCGAGCCGGCCAGTCGCATCCTGGCGATGCGCGCCACGGCTGCCCGAGGTC
>JAANCK010098345.1_pt1 | contig 11108 bp, 21 predicted proteins | sample 7277841 | NCBI WGS metagenome assembly JAANCK01 (sample SAMN14222788, study PRJNA588281) | permafrost metagenome | isolation source: Arctic cryosol methane SIP | place: Canada:Nunavut | collected 2015-07 | reverse complement strand
TGCGCTGCAGGTGGCCGACCGCGCCCTGCTCCTCGCCCAGGGCCGGGTCCTCGCCCAGGGAACGGCGGAGAATGTGCTCGACGCGCCGAACCTGTCGCGGCTCTATGGCGTGAGCGTCCACGTGACCGACGTGGACACCCCATCGGGACGGCGGCGGATCTGCGTTCCGGCGGCCGCGTGAGCACCTGTCATCCCGTGGGACTGCGCGGGCGTTTCATCGCAATGTCCGCAAGACAACGGAGACCCCACCCATGAAGGCGCGAGGCGGCAAGGCGGCGGCAAAGAAGACCGGCGGCGGTGCGCTCGCGGCCGAAGGCGGGGAGCTCCTGCGCTTCGCCATGCGCCGGCGCCGTGCCCGCGCGCAGGACCTGGGCCTTGCTCCCGGCGAGTTCGCGATACTCAAGCGCCTCTCGACGCCGGAAAAGGTCCAGGCCTTCCTCAATGCAGTCCCCATCAATCACGAGATCGGGGGCGAGACGGTGCTGTCGGTACGCGAAGTGCTCCGCCAGCGCAGGGCCCATTGCATCGAGGGCGCGATGTTGGCGGCGGCGGCACTCTGGGTGCACGGGGATCCGCCCCTCGTGATGCACCTCGATTGCCACGAGAGCGACTATCCGCACGTGATCGCGCTCTTCCGGCGCCACGGCGCGTGGGGCGCCATTTCAAAGACCAACGGAGCGCCGCTGCGCTACCGCGATCCCATCTACCGCACGTTGCGCGAGCTCGCACTTTCCTATTTCCACGAGTACTCGAACCGGCGCGGGCACAAGACCTTGCGCAGCTACTCGGTTCCCTTCGACCTGCGCCGCCTCGACCCGGTGCTGTGGGCGACCTCGGCCGAATCGTGCTGGAAGACCCACGATCTCCTCACGGATCTGCGCCACTACCCGCTCGTCTCCCGCCGCCAGGTGCGCCTGCTCACCAAGCGCGACCCCTTCGAGCGCAAGGCCTCGAAGCTGGTGGAGTATCCAAAGCCCGACAACCCCTAGGCCTTACGCCGGCTCCTCGCTCCAGCGCAGGCCGGGGCCGAGCTCGGGGAGCGCGCGCGGGGCGGGCGGATCGGCGACGAGCTCCGCGAGGCGGCAATGCCACCAGCCCACGTCGTGCCACGCCCCCGCCTTGAATCCCACGCCGCGATACACGCCGATGGGCACGAAGCCCACGGATTCGTGCAGCGCGACGCTCGCGGCGTTCGGCAGCGCGATCCCCGCGTAGGCGTTGAAGAATCCCTGGGCGCGCAGGATCCGCTGCAGCGCCCCGTAGAGCCGTCCGCCGATGCCGCGCCGCCGGAAGTCGGCGTGCACGTAGCACGAGACATCCACCGACCACTGGTACGCCAGGCGATCGCGATGCCGGCTCGCGTACGCATAGCCCGCCACGCGTCCCGCCTCCTCCCACACCAGCCACGGGTGGCTCGCGAGGGTCTTCGCGATGCGCGCGCCCAACTCCGCTTCGGTCGGGACCTCGAGCTCGAACGAGATCGGCGTGTCGCGCACCACCGGCGCGTAGATGGCGTGCACTCCCGGCGCATCTTCGAGGCGCGCGAGCCGGATCGGTGATGGGGCGTCGGTCACGGCCGGTCGTGGCGCATCACCAGTTCCGTGCGCCCTGCCTCGGCCTTGGCCACCTTCCAGGGCAGGAACCCCGCCTTTGCGAAAGCGCGGATGCATGCGGCATGCCCTTCCTCGGGACCGGCCACGCACGACGGCACGCGCGGGTCGGCGAACACCACCTCCTGCACGAAGGCGCGGATCATGCGGGTGCCGAGGCCGCGATTCGTGAGCCACGCTTCGCCGATCAGCAGGTCCATGCCCGCCGTTCCCGGCTCGGCGCCGAGCTCGGCCGCGTATTCGGGAAAGAGATCCACGGGATACGCCTGGACGTAGCCCACCGCTTCCCCGTCGCGAGTCGCGATGAAGGCGCTCACGGGATGGTCCGGCTGCGTGCGGCCTCCATACCTCGCCACCACTTCCGCGAAGGACGAAGGCGCCTTCCCGTACCACTTCGCCACGTGGGGCCGGGAGAGCCAGGTGAAGAGCGTGGGCAGGTCGTCCTCCGCGAGGCGGCGGAACGCGAGGTCCTCGCTCAACCGGCGCTCCTCGCGCGGCTCAGCGGCAGGCGACGTGCACCGTGGGTGACACGTGCCGCTCGTGGATGTCGCCGGAATCGAGGTAGATGGTTGCCGTCGCGTCGCGCTCTTCTCCCCGGCGGCCGAAGCGCCAGTTCTCCCGCACCAGCATGGAACGCTCGCCCGGGGAGACGCGCACCCGGTGCACGGGGCCCTTGGAGCCGTCGCTGCGCTCCCAGTAGTAGTGGAAGACGAACCCGCGGCGGTGGGGCTCGAAGCGGATGGTGGCGCTGTAGACGATGGAGACGGGACAGCGCTTGCCCACGTATTCGCTCCGGTTGGCCGCCACGTGCACGGGACCGAAGCGGCCCTCGGCGAGCGCCGGGATGCTCGAGCCCAGCAGGACGGCGGCGGCGAGCGCGCAGGACGGCAGGTACCTGGACATATTCTCTCTCCTGGATGGTCGGAGGCGACGGCAGACCCTAATACCACGGGGCCGGCGCGTCAAACTTCGGCACGCCGGCGGCCTCTCAGCGCGCCCGGGGCTTGCGTATGTTCGGATTGTCCCGGTCGAGCTCCGCCTGGACCTGGTCGCGGCTGCGCTCGTAGACGAGCTCCCGGCCCATCACGCTGCCCGCGTAGGCGAGGCCGTTGCGGGTCGGCGACAACTCGCACTTCACGCTGTGCACGCCTTCGCCCAGGACGATGCTGATCCCGCTCGCGCGCTTGTCGAGGACCACCACCTCCATGGTCTGCCCGTTCTCCATGCGCACCTTGATCTTCTCGCTCATCATCGCCCGGCCCTCCCTCGGTTTGCGGCCTGCCTGAAGAACGCGTAGAGGCCGTCCTCGCCCATGTGGCGGGCGTCGGCGATCTCCCCTTCGCGCGTTGCGTAGAGCACGCGGTTGCCCGCGGAAACGACGGCCACCGCGGGAATTCCTTTCCGGACCGGCACGTCGTAGCGCCTGGCCACGTCGAGGTTGCGGTCGAACCGGCCCACGTCGACCTTCACGACCCGGAAGTCGCGATCGATCAGCGCGGCGCTCCTGCCGCTCTTCATCGCGAGGTCCAGCACCCGGCAATCGGGACACCAGTTCGCGCCGAAGACCACCAGCACGGGAACGTGCGCCTTGCCGGCCTCGGCGAGGGCGGCGCGAATTTCGGCCTTCGCGTCGGCGGACTCGTCGTAGGGCGGCGGTCCGGCCGCGTACGCGCCGGCGGCGAAGAGCACCACTGCCGCCAGCATGAAGCGGTTCGTCCTCACGCCGCCACCGCCGCCGGTACCGCTCGAAACGTCGCCTCGAAGACGACGCGGTCCGCTTCCGGCAGCGCCGAACCCAGCGCCTTCGCCTTCCCGTAGTGGGATTCGTGCAGGCCGCGATCGCCGCACGCCGCGGCGGCGTTCGCGAGCACCGCGTGGGCGAACGCGATTTCCCAGGCGGGACTCTCGTGGGACATCACGTATTCGTACGCGTGCCGCGCGTAGGCGAGGGCCGCCTTCCCGTCGCCCAGCAGCGCGCAGACGTGTCCGAGGAGCATCGCGGCGCGCACGTTGTGAAGCTCACCGCCCACCTTCGACCAGTGCAGGGCGGCGGCATGGGCGCATTGCAGCATCTGCGCGTCGTCCTGGGGCGAGCGCGTGCGCGATTCGGCCAGGCGCCACGCCCGGTTGTTGCAGTCGACGGCGAACCAGCGATGCCACTTGGCGAGCTCCTCGGGCGAAACGGCGTCATGCATCGATCGGCTCCCTGTCCTCGGCGGCGGTCGCCTCGGCGGCGGTCGCCTCGTCGGCGGCTATGCGCCATTCTCCTTCAATAGCGCCATCGTCACCACGTCCTCGTATTGTCCGTCGATGCGGATGGCCTTGCGACGCACGCCCTCGATCGCGAAGCCCAGGTTGCGGTACAGGGCGATCGCGGTCAGGTTGTCCTCGCGCACTCCCAGCTCGATGCGCGTGAAATCGCGGGCCCACGCGGCATCGATGACGGTCGTCATGAGCCGCCGGCCGACGCCCTGGCCCCGATGCTCCGGAACGACCGCGATCCCGAGGATTCCGCAATGCCGCGACGCTTCTCGCGGATTGCGCACGACGTCGCACCATCCGATCACGCGCTCGCCGCTCACGGCGACGTATTGCGGGTTGCGGTCCCGGATGTTGCCCAGGATGAATTCCCGCGTCTTCTCGAGGGATGGCGCCTCGAGGTACAGGAGGTACTTGCGCTCGCGGGCGACCCGGTCGAGGGCGGCATGGAATCCGTCGATGTGCTCCTGCGCGATGGGAAGGATGGCGTAGTCCACTCGACCCCCGGTACCTGCGCGAGGCCTAGGCGTAGACGATCGCGCCGGCGATCACGGCGATGTCCAGGCCGATCCATCCCACGCAGGGCAGGTAGATGTTCCTGTCGCGCTTCTCGATCCCGTACCAGAGCCAGAGCAGCGCGGAGAGGAGATAGGCGCCCCACGACGCCACGGAGACGCCCGCGGCGCGATGGCCGATCCAGATGGTGAGCACCTGGGGGATCGTCATCAGCATGGTGAAGACGGACATGGCGCCCAGCACGCGATGCAGGAGCTTGTTGGAGAGTGCGGCATGCGCCGCGGGTGTCACGGGGTTCGGGGCCATGTTCGTGTGTCCGCGAGGACGCCCGGGGGGCGTTCGATCCACGAACTCTGCACGAAACGCGGCGCGGGCGGCAAGGCCGTCGAAAACGCGGCGGCCGGCCTGGTCGAAGGCCGGCCGCCGGGAACCGCGTGAAGCTCAGTCCTGCAGGAGCGGCTGGAAGAACGCCTCGCCGAAATCGATCGCCTCGGCCAGGGTGAACACGTCGATCGACGCCGGTTCCTTGGCCTGCCACTTGGCCGCGGTCATCGCGTCCTTGAAGAAGACCATCTGGCGGCACAGGCTGTGGGCGGCCGCGCCCGACAGGCGCTGCCAGCGCACCCCGACCCGCAGCTCGCGCGCGCCCGGCGTGCTCTTCAGCACTTCCTTGCGGCGCTGCTGGATGTGGACCGGCTCTCCCGTCACGTGGCAGACGGAATCGATCTCGACTTCGGTATGGAACACGGCACCCACCGCGAGCGCGTCGATCGCGCACATCGCGTGGATGGTATGGCCGTTGACCTTCACCTTGTGGGGGGTCTTCTCCATCGTGACCGGATAGGCGCCGAGCACCTCTCCACCCATCCCATCGAGGACCACCTGCTTCTTGGTCTGGACATCGGTGACATTCAGCGGGCCGCGCACGATGAGGTCGTAGGCGCCGAGGAGGGCGACGGCGTCGCGGCCGGCATCGGCACCGCCGGCGACCTTCGCGATCTCTTCCTCGTTCAGCGGACGGCCCTGCTCGACCAGCGAGCGCAGGATCGCGCGGTGCACTTCGCGGTTCTTCGGCGTGAGGGAATCCTGGCGCTCCTTGAGCGGCAGGAGGTCATGGAGTCGTTGCAGCGCTTGCGCGAGCTTCTGGATTTGTACTTCCTGGATGACGGCGGACATTCGAATATACCTCGGTGTGGGTTCACGGCAGAAAGACTCCGTTCCATCGTGGACCGCGCGGGCGAGGCTCGATTGACCACCGTCAATGGGGGCTCCGAAAAAAGAAAAACGGCGCCGAACCTGGCGCCGTTCTTGCGATCGGAATTCGCGCGCCGCCGATCTCAGCGTCCCGAATATTCCTGGAAGCGCCCGCCCCCGATACCGCGGCAGCGGGAGAAGTCCAGGTCGTCCTGGCGCTCGCCCGGGCGCACGCCTTCGAAGTGGCCGGCGTGCGGGTTCCAGCACTCGTACTGGTTCGCGCGCCCGTCGTGGGTTTGCGTCCAGCGTTGCTCGCGCCCGCGGCGATCGTCGGGGCCGTCGTTGTTATCGCGATAGACCTCGTGGGCGTGGTCGCGGTCGCCCCACTGCGGGTCGTAGGGATAGTTGCGGTCCGGGTACGCCTGGGCGAACGCGGTGCCGGCAAGCGCGACGGCGACCGTGCCCAGGGCGATGGCGATGGTTCTCATGGTGAATCCTCCGGTGGAATGCCTTCGTCGAAGGCCGACTCCCTTATGACAGGAAGCGCTCGAAGGCGGTTCGGCGGCCGCGTAGGCCGGAAGACGCAGGAATCGTGGAACGTTTCGAATAGGCGGTCGCGAACCGCCTCTACGGATGGGCGCCTACCTGCATGGGCGGACACCTCGCGGTTCCGTACGTGCAGAAGACGCAGCAGTGGCCCGGAGCGGGACGCAGCATCCTGCGGCAGTGGCGGCATTCATAGAACGACACGCAGGCATCCGTGGGCATCCGCTCCTCGGTCCTGTCCCCGCACTCGGGACAGGTGATGACGGAGGTCAGTACCGGTTCCACGGCCGCGGACCGGATTCAGAGCACGCCATATTCCAGTTGCCTCCATACGATGAGCATCATCGCCGCGAATGCCGACAGCGCCGAGGCGAGAAAGGCGACATCCCGCCACCCGTTGAGCTGGTAGTAGTAACGCGGTACCAGCCTGGCGAGCGTGAAGAGCGATGCGCCCACGCCCAGGCACACCCAGAAGGCTCCGGAGATGAACGCGCCGGCCCCGCCCAGGGGATCGGCGTATCCGGCGTTGAACATGAAGACGAACGCCCTTCCCGTGACCAGCGCGACCATCCCCGCCAGGACGAATCCTGCCACCGCGAGCACCGCCACGATCACGGCGACGCTACGCATGCGACCGCCGCCGCACTTTGGTGGCTCCTCCTGCCAGGTTCATCGAACATCGGCGACGACCGCCCGGCCGCCGCGCCGTTCAAGCTCGACGGTCAGGGTCGCGCCGGCGGGCTTGTCCAATATATACGTTCGAGGAGTATCGACGAAGCGCGCGTGGTAGGTCGTGCTGTGGCTCGATACGGTTTGCCCCGAGGCGTCCTTGCACCATACGATCAGCGCTCCGACCTTGTCGAACTGCACGGTGTACGGCCCGGCACATTCGCCCGCTTTCGACGGCGTGCGGTGCAGGACGCTGTAGCGATCTCCGGGCGCGCTTCCCAGGCGGTCCGCACCGGCCTCGATGTCGTAGGCAAGTCGCGTGGCGGCATCGGTGGCGATATCGCAACCTGCCGCCATGGCGGCGAACGCGAGCAGCAGCAGCCATCGCGATCCATGCTCCTTCATGTCAGGTCGGCGCAACCATTTTCACGAAGGACTCCCGGGACGCGTCACCGAACGTCGGCCGCGCTGAAGTGGGGATTTTCGATGATCCCGAAGCGATTGCCGAACGGGTCCTTCACGGCGGCCACCTTGATCCCGCCGCCCACCTCGGTGAGCGGCTCGAGCTCCGTGGCGCCGAGGCCGATCAATCGCTCGAGCTCGGCCTTGGCGTCCGTCACGCCCCAGAGCGGTTGCGGCCCGGTGGTGCCCGGCGTTGCGTCGGGAAGCAGGCCCAGCTCGAAGCCGCCGACATTGAACCCGACGTAGTATGGCTCGTCGAAATACGGCTTCACCCCGGCGACCCGCTCGTACCATTCCTTCGCACGCGGCAGGTCGGTGACGGGATAGATTGCGGTGCGTAGGCCAAGAATCATGGTGCCTCCCTCCCTAGGTTTCCCGGGTCCAGCCACCATGCCCCTGTGAGGTGTCGGCGGTCAACGAGAAATGATCGCCGCACACCGTGCAGCGGAACCGGTACTGCACGATGTCGGGAAGCGCGCCGCTCACGAGGACGGATTCCATGGCGTCTGCCTCCGCAGTGCCGGGCAGCACGCCGTCTCCCACGCGGCTGAGGACTCCGCGGTCCATCTCCACGGCCGCCAGGCGCAGCGTGTGAATGAGATCGTCGGGCGACCGGAAGGTGTGGGTGGAAAGCTCGCGGCACTCTTCGCAGGGCATCGGGGCGGCCTACTCGCCAATGCGCAGCGACATGAACACGCTGTGGGGATCCGCCCGGTAGCTTCCGAACGGCCCGCATTGCGTGAAGCCGAAGCTCCCGTACAGCGCTTGCGCGGGCACGAACGCCGGATTCGAACCGGTCTCGAGGCTGAGGGTCTCATACCCGCGCCGCCTCGCGACTTCGATGATATGGGCCAGGATCGCACGGCCCGCGCCCCTGCGGCGCAGCGCCTTGGGCGTGCGCATGGACTTCACCTCGCCGTGCGTGGCGGAAAGCTCCTTCAGCGCGCCGCAGCCCAGCAGGACCTCGCTATCCCAAACGGTCCAGAACGTGATGTCGGGCGCGCGAAGCTTCGCCACGTCCAGCGCGAAGACGTTCTCGGGCGGAGAAAGCTCGAACATATTGGCCAGGTGCTCGTTCAGGAGGGCAAGCACCTGGGGGCGCGACAAGTCGTCTATCTCGATCCGCATGAAACCATGCCCCCCAAGAGCGCCGTGCCGATGCCCCTGCCGCGGAATTCCGGGCGAACCTCGAGCGCGGATATGTAGGCGCAAGCGACTCGGTCGCTCAGTGCCGCGACATAACCGCACACGATGGACGAGGCCGTTTCCCGTGCCAGGATCACTTCGCTGCTCTGTTTCAACATGGTGAGCAGCGTGCCCTCGAGCGGTACGAAGTCCCAATGCGCCAGGAAGCCGTCGAGATCGCCTGGGTCGAGGCGCGCCAGGGAGCTTGAATACTCGATCACGGCTCGTGGACCTCTAACGTTTCGGGAACCGAGTTGTCAGGTTGCACGCTGCCGCTTGCGAAGATCGCGCTCATTCCGGACCTGGGAAAGCACGTCCGCCGGTTCGATTCCCCTGATGGCTTCGATTTCTCCCATCCTCTGCGCGTTGATCCGGTACAGGGATCCCGATGTCGTGCGCGTCAGGAGCCCCGAATCCACCAGCATTCGCCGCAGGGTGACGTGGTCGATTCCGAACGGCTCGGAGATCGTCTCCAGCCACGCTTGAAGCAACTCGTTCACTTCGCTTTCGCGCCAGCTCCTGTGCGCATCCATTTGCGATGCGGCCAAGGCCACCAGGAGGTCCTGGTCGGCCGGGCGCTTGGGCACCGCGGTCAGGCGTCCATTGGCCAATAGCCGCTTCAGGGTCCGGCGCGCCATGGCGCGAGGATTGGTCATCGCGTCGTCATTCGCCACATGTCCATTCATACGAATTGACCCCCCTTCGATTTGCCGCACCCCTCGGCCGCTCTAGAAGAATGCCCGCAGGAACGCGGCCGCTTCATCCGAGATGCCCACGATCTTGTTCGTCGCCTGGCGATAGAATTTGAAGTTGAGCTCGGTCTCGGGACGGCCGTCGTTCCAGTCCGAGAACCCTTTGAGCTCGCTGCGTCCCAGGCGACGCTTCGCGAGCGCGGTGCGCCTGATGGCGATGCTGACGCGCGGCGTTTGCCGCGTGAACGCCTCTGCCCGCGGCTCGCCAACCTCGGCCTTGATCGCGAACATTTCGCTTCTCTACTCGCCCAGGAAACGTCCGCGACTACTTCTTCACCAGCTCCACGCGCCGGTTCTTCGCGCGGCCCTCTTCGCTGCGGTTGTCGGCGACCGGCCGCTCCTGCCCGAATCCCGCGGCCGAGAGGCGCTTCGCGTCGATTCCACCCGCGATGATGGCGGCCATCACGCTGCGCGCGCGTTTCTCCGACAGCGCCTTGTTGGCGGCGGGCTGCCCGACGTTGTCGGTGTGGCCCTCGATGGCGATCTTCAGGGAAGGCGCGGACTTGAGCATCTTCACGATCTCCGCGACCGTCGCCGTGCCGTCGGCCTTGAGGTCGGCCTTGCCGGTGTCGAAGTTGATGTAGAGCGCGATGAAGCCCGCCTTGTTGAGCTCGTCGAGCAGCTTGTTCGCGCTCACCACTTGCTGCATCGCAGCCACCTCGACCACCTGCAGCTTGTAGCTCTGGGTGGGGGCGCTGAAGATGCCGGGCTCGACGCGCACCCAGACCTCCTTGCCGCCGGTAGCAACGTGTAGCGTGGTCTCGCCGCCGTCGCCCTCCTTCGGCAGGCGCTCGTACACCACCTCCCCGCCGATCGCCTTCACCGCATTCTGGTAATTGCGCAGGACCTGCAGCGCGCTCGGCTGCCGCTCGGCATTCTTGTGGAAATAGACCAGCGTCGTGGCGTCGCCCTCGATCGTCTTCTTCACGGGCTCGCCCGCATTCGTGCCGACCACGAACTCGACCGCGTTGTAGTTCTTCTGGTACTCGGTGATGAACGAGTCCGGGTAGCGGGTGAGCAGCGGGTGGTCTTTCGACCCGGCGATGTCTTCCTGGCCGAGGGCCGCGGCGGACCATCCGATCGCCGCGACGAGGATGGCAAAGCGTACGAAAAGTCCTGATCGCATCATTTCTCTCCCCATGGTCGCTTCCCGATTGCCTCACCGGCCCCGTCATGCCGGACACATGGTACTCGACGCAGCGCGTCGCCAGCTATCATGATTTCGCCTTCTTTGAGGTTTTCGACTTGCCCGAGCGGTTGAGGGCGACCGCCTGGCGAATGAGGGCCTTGAAGGCGGACACGCCCACTTCCTCCCCTTCGTGGATGTCGATCGCGCGTCGCACGTTGCCGTCGAGGCTCGAATTGAAGAGACGGGCCGGATCCTTCAGGGACGCGCCCTTGGCGAAGGTGAGTTTCACGACACTCTTGTAGGACTCGCCCGTGCAGATGATGCCGTCGTGCGACCAGACCGGAGTGCCCATCCACTTCCACTCCTCGATGACGTCAGGGTCTGCTTCCTGGATGAGCTTGCGCATCCTGCCGAGTGTTTCCCCGCGCCAATCCCCGAGCTCGGCGATCCTTTCCGAGATGAGCTTCGATGCCGGCTGGTCCTGGCTCGCGCCCGACTTTTTCATGTTCCCATCCTGGAAGTTTCAGAAATGTTCACGACGATGCCCCATGGCGGTCGAGTGCCTTAGGAGAGCGCATTGATCGTGACGTAATACCCGTCCGGATCCCGGAGCGAAAACTCCTTCGTTCCGGTGCTAGGGTTCACGTGGGGCTCCTCCTCGAGGCGAGCGACGAGAGCGCGCGCCCTCGGCAGCGCCGTGTCGAGATCATCGACGCGGAAGAACAAGAGGAGGCCGTTGCCAGGTTGCGCGTGATCGGGGCTCATCAGGGAGGGATGATCATGGGC
>JAANCK011733902.1_pt1 | contig 11117 bp, 6 predicted proteins | sample 7277841 | NCBI WGS metagenome assembly JAANCK01 (sample SAMN14222788, study PRJNA588281) | permafrost metagenome | isolation source: Arctic cryosol methane SIP | place: Canada:Nunavut | collected 2015-07 | reverse complement strand
CTCCTGCTCCGCCTTCAAATCATCAATATCCTGGTCATCCGCCGTGTCATCATCCGAAGACGTGTTCAACGGCTGGCTCAACTTCGATCCATCCCGATACAACGCCACCGCCTTCAGCGACAATTTCCACGAATCCATGTACGCCTCTTCGATCTCCCCGATCGAGACCTCGTTCGGCATGTTGATCGTCTTGGAAATCGCCCCGGAAATGAACGGCTGCGCCGCCGCCATCATGCGGATGTGGCTTTCCACCGACAGATAACGTTTTCCCGTGCGGCCGCATGGATTGGCGCAGTCGAACACCGGATAATGCTCGGCTTTCAAATGCGGCGCGCCTTCCACCGTCATGGCGCCGCAGGTGTGGATATTGGCGGCCTCGATCTCGCGCTTGCTGAAGCCGATGGCGGCCAGCAGGTCGAAGGTGGGCAGCGCGATGGTCTCGGCTGCGATGCCGAGCTTGTCGCGGCAGAACTCTTCGCCCAGCGTCCACTTGTTGAAGGCGAACTTGATGTCGAAGGCGGTGGGCAGCGCCTTGTCGATCTTGGCGATGGCTTCGTCGGTGAAGCCTTTGGCCTTGAGAGTTGTGTGGTTGATGGCGGGGGCCTGCGCCAGCGTGCCGTGGCCGACCGCGTAGGCCTCGATCTCGGCGATGTCGGCCTCGCTGTAGCCGAGCGTGCGCAACGCCTCGGGCACCGCGCGGTTGATGATCTTCCAGTAGCCGCCGCCGGCCAGCTTCTTGAACTTCACCAGCGCGAAGTCGGGCTCGATGCCGGTGGTGTCGCAATCCATCACCAGGCCGATGGTGCCGGTGGGCGCGATCACGCTGGCCTGCGCGTTGCGGTAGCCGTGCTTCTCGCCCAGCTCGATCGCGCGGTCCCAGGCCGCCTTGGCGTGCGCGACCAGGTTCTGCCCATTTTGACCTAAGGCTTGGCAGGAAGCATGGTCGAGCGGCACCGGCGGCTGCGACACCTTCTCGTAGCCGGTGCGCTCGTTATAGGCGGCGCGGCGGTGATTGCGCATCACGCGCAGCATGTGCTCGCGGTTTTTCTTGAAGCCGGGGAAGGGCCCGAGCTTTTCCGCCATTTCGGCGGAGGTGGCGTAGGCGACGCCGGTCATGATGGCCGAGAGCGCGCCGCCGATGGCGCGGCCGGCATCCGAGTCGTACGGGATGCCGGAGGTCATCAGCAGGCCGCCGATGTTGGCGTAGCCGAGGCCGAGCGTGCGGTACTCGTAGGATCGCTCGGCGATTTCCCGCGACGGGAACTGCGCCATCAGCACCGAGATTTCCAGCACCACCGTCCACAGCCGCACCGCATGCTCGTAAGACTCGACCTGGAACTGGCCGGTTTTCTGGTCGCGGAAGGTGAGCAGGTTGAGCGAGGCCAGATTGCAGGCGGTGTCGTCGAGGAACATGTATTCCGAGCACGGATTGCTGGCGCGGATTTCGCCCGAGGCCGGGCAGGTGTGCCAGTCGTTCACCGTGGTGTGGTATTGTAGGCCGGGATCGGCCGAGGCCCAGGCGGCGTAGCCGATCTTCTCCCACAGCGCGCGCGCGTCGAGCGTCTTGGCGATCTTGCCGTTCTTGCGGAAGGTCAGGTCCCATTTGGCGTCGGATTCGACCGCCTTGAGGAAGCCGTCGGTGACGCGCACCGAATTGTTCGAGTTCTGCCCGGAGACGGTGAGATAGGCCTCCGAATCCCAATCGGTGTCGTAGATCGGGAACGAGATGTCGGTGTAACCCTGCTTGGCGAACTGGATCACGCGCTTGATGAAGTTGTCCGGCACGTAGTTTCGGCGCGCCAGCTTGATCTCGCGTTTGAGCGCGGGGTTCTTCTCCGGCGAGAAGCAGTCGTCGCCCGAGCCCTCGCAGTTCACGCAGGCCTTGAGCACGGCCTTGAGGTGCTTCTGGTTGATCCTGGAGCCGGTGACCAGCGCCGCCACCTTCTGCTCTTCCTTCACCTTCCAGTCGATATAGGTCTCGATATCGGGGTGATCGACGTCGACGATCACCATCTTGGCGGCGCGCCGCGTGGTGCCGCCCGACTTGATGGCGCCCGCCGCGCGGTCGCCGATCTTGAGGAAGCTCATCAGGCCGGACGACTTGCCGCCGCCCGACAGCTTTTCGCCTTCGCCGCGCAGGCGCGAGAAATTCGAGCCGGTGCCGGAGCCGTATTTGAACAGGCGGGCTTCGCGCACCCACAGGTCCATGATGCCGCCTTCGTTGACCAGGTCGTCGTTGATGCCCTGGATGAAGCAGGCGTGCGGCTGCGGATGCTCGTAGGAGGATTTCGACTTGGTCAGCTTGCCGGTTTCAAAATCGACGTAGTAGTGGCCCTGGCTCGGGCCGTCGATGCCATAGGCCCAATGCAGGCCGGTGTTGAACCACTGCGGCGAATTGGGCGCGCACATCTGCGTCGCCAGCATGTAGCGCAGCTCGTCGAAGAAGGCCTGCGCGTCGCTCTCTGAGTCGAAATAGCCGCCCTTCCAGCCCCAATAGGTCCAGGTGCCGGCCAGCCGGTCGAACACCTGCTTGGCGGACTGCTCGCCGATATAGCGTTCCTTTTCGGGCAGAGCGCTAAGCGCCTCCTCGTCGGCGACCGAACGCCACAGGAACGAGGGCACGGAATTTTCTTCCACCTTCTTCAGGCGGGCCGGCACGCCGGCCTTGCGGAAATATTTCTGCGCCAGCACGTCGGAGGCGACCTGCGAGAAGAATTCCGGCACCTCGACATTGTCGAGCTTGAACACCACCGAGCCGTCGGGATTCTTGATCTCGCTGGTGGTGTGCCGGAATTTAAGCCCGGCATAGGCCGCGTCCAGGCCTGCTTGGCCGTCCTTGGTGTAGCGCCGTTCAATCCGCATGTGTCTCTAGCCCCTTAATGGCCAGGCGGTTCCGATCCGCCCGATTATATCCCTGGCGGCTCTGTCCTGGACCGCCTGTTCCGCTCGTCACGCTGTTCGACACCCTCAATTTAGGTCCGATGCTTCGCTCCGGCACCGGTACTTCCCGGGGTTTCGACCCCGGGACACAGTAAGTCCCTGTCCCAGAACGCCTTTTTCGGGCGTGGGCTAAGCCTTGGCGACGGAAGCGTCGTTATGAAGGTCCGGAGGGAACCGCAACTCAACCGCACCGAACGCACCTGAAGCTAAGTGGACTCAGCCTACGCGTCAACAAGAGATAGTCTTAAAAGCTGAATCAAATACTAAATCTTGTGTCTGATCGGTGAACTCTGGGGACAACGACGGCTGAGAACGGGGGGAGTATTGAGCGATCCGGCGGCCTCGGAAAGCGTTTTTATCGTGATGAATACGTAGGTTTTTATCCCGGCGCGCATGACCGAAAAATGACGGAAAATGGGGATTGCCGGCACCCGACCCGCAAGATGTTGTGGCGGCCGAGGCGGGGATAAGCCCGGGAAAACTTCCCCGCTCACGGTTTCATGATCGCTGATTCTCAAAATCGGCTCAGTGCCTTAGGCCCCATAGCGGGGCTAAGGGCGAGCGTGGGCAGGCCTGTACCCGGCTGTGAATTCGAACTGGCATCGCCATTACGGGGCAATAGGTGGCAAATACCATCGCCGCGTATGTTTGAACGAAAAGGTCGCGCCGCTACTTAACCCTCACAGAGCGGGCAAAACAGCGGAGGGATCGATGCAAATCGAGATCAGCACGGACAACATTATCGAAGGGGGCGAGAATCTCACCGCCCATGTCAAAGACGTGGTGGCAAGCGCACTCAGCCGCTTCAACACGCGCATAACGCGGGTTGAGGTTCACATGAGTGATGTGAACAGCGGCAAAAGCGGCGAGGGCGACAAGCGCTGCATGATGGAAGCAAGGCTCGAAGGCCGCCCGCCAATGGCGGTGACCAGCCAAGAAACGTCCTTAAACCATGCGATCGACGGCGCCGCCGGCAAACTCAAGCGGCTGATCGAGAGCACCTTAGGGCGCGAAAGCAGCCTGGCCGGCCAGCGCGACCTGCGCTAGCGGGCAAAGGCTACGGGCAAGCGCTAAAGGGCGGCGCTCAAAGCAAAAAAGGCGGACCCCACAAGAGGCCCGCCCTTTTACCGGCACTGTCATTCGCGAATTTCAGCGCTGCTTTGGCCGAACTGCTCGACTTGGCAGCAACTGATGAATTCCTGGGCAGGATAGCCTTAAGGACTAGGCTAGCGCAACACCGGCCGTCAGCGGCGGCTGGCGGCTTTTTTCTTAGTGGCGGCCCGCTTGTGCGGCATGTCACGCTCGTCGGTTATCGCCACATCCGCGCGCTGCCTTGGCAGCGCCCCGGGGTGTTGCTTTTGCAGGAAGTCGACGAGCTTCTCGCGCACCTCGCAGCGCAGGTCGAAGGCTTTCCCGGCGGAAGCGGCGCTCATCAGGCAGCGCAGCTCGATGCTGTGCTCCTTGGCTTCGGTGACCTGCAGCGCCACCATGCCGCCGTCCCAGTGCTTGGAATTGCGCACGATCTCACCGAGCTTTTTGCGAATAATTTCGACCGGCGCGCGGTAATCGACATAGATGAAGGCGCTGCCGATCAGTTTCGAGGTCTCGCGCGTCCAGTTCTGGAACGGCTTTTCGATGAAATAGGTGAGCGGCACGATCATGCGTCGCAGATCCCACAGCCGCACCACGACATAAGTGGAGGTAATTTCCTCGATGGTGCCGAATTCATTCTCGATGACGACCGCGTCCTCGATGCGGATCGGCTGCGTCATCGCCAGTTGCACGCCGGCGATCAGGTTGCTCAGCACCGGCCGCGCCGCCAGGCCCGCGACGATGCCGGCGACACCGGCGGAGGCGAACAGGCTTACGCCATATTGCCGCACCGGCTCGAAGGTCATGAGGGCGGCGCCGAAAGTGACCACCACCACCAGTACGTCGGCGGTGCGCTGAAGCACGCGCACCTGCGTCACGTGCTTGCGCGCCAGCAGATTGTCGTCGGTATCGATGCGGAACTGGCGCAAATAATGATCGGCGGCGATATGGAGCGCGGTGATCGCGGCCCAGCCGGCCAGGCCGACGATCGCGATCAGCAGAAGCCGCGCCAGCCATTCGGCGGTATCGGGATCGAACGGCGCCACCGGAATGACGACGATCATGGCCAGGATCAGCAGGCCGAGTTGCGTCACCCCGCGCAATTGCGTAAATACCGACAGAACATAAGGGTGCCGGTCGGCCAGCGTTCGCCGCAGCATCTGGAGCGCGCTATTATGCAGCGCCAGGGCAATCGCCACTGCCAGCGCGAGAATGAGCAGCGCCACCAACGGGTCCGGCAGCCAAGCGAGCCAGCTTTTGATCTGGGTCAACGCTATCCTGATGAAATCCATGCAGTCCTGACATGCTGAAAATGAGAAGGCGAATGCGGCGCCCGCCCCGTGACGCGCTGGACACAAGCGCGGGGAGGTGGCAAAACGCCGCTTCTTCACAGCCTATCAACACGGTATGGCGATGAAAAGTTTCCTGTTGCTGCTGTTCACTTGGTGGAACCGACAGAGCTGGGGCACTATGGTCACGACTTGGCTCTATGGCGAGCCGGTTGGCGAAGACGAATTCGGCAATCGCTACTACCGCACGCGTGGCGGCAAGAAGAGCGTAGCGCTCGGCTTCGAGCGGCGCTGGGTGATCTTTAGTGGCTATGCCGAGGGCTCGACCATTCCGCCGTCCTGGCACGGCTGGATGCACCACACGGTCGACACGCCGCCGACGCAACAGAACTACACCCCGCGCGCTTGGCAGAAGCCGCACCGGCCCAACCCGACCGGCACGCCCGGCGCCTTGCGGCCATCCGGCTCGACATTGGCCGCCGGCCGCCGCCCGAAGGCCACCGGCGACTACAAGGCCTGGACGCCGGAGCGCTAGCGCGCCAACTCTCAATTCGGCAAGACGTGTATGGCCAGGACATAGGCGAGCGAAGCGACGCCGTCCTTTGGACGGCTATGCCCGGCCATGACGCGTTGAGATCGCTACTGCGATCCCTCCAATCCGAGCTTGCGCACCAGCGAGCCCCACTTCTCGCGCTCGTCGACGAGGTATTTTTCCAATGCCGGTGTCTGTGCGCAGGTCAATAGTGGTGCAAGCGCGTCAAGTACGTGAATTTGCGCGCAACCTCGTAACAGCCTCATGGTGTCGCCCCCTTGTACCGCATCTGATGTGCGGCATGACGTGTGGCGGAGACAATGCGCGATCCGGCTTTGACCCGCAAAGCTGAGCCGACGAGCCGGGGCAGGGGATCCGACCGCCCTTTCGCCGCCGCATTCCCTGTGTTAACCGGGCGCCACACTGGACCGGATTTAATGGCGCGCCCCAGGCTCTCAGTCTGCATGCTCGCGGTTGCGGCGCTGCTGGCGTCCGCACCCGCTTTTGCGCAGTTCGGTGGGATTTTCCGCGATGACGCACCGCGCCCGCCGGCCGACATTCCGAACCGGCCGTCCAACAATTTTCCACAGCAGCCCGCCGAGAATGTCCCAAACCGCGACGCGCCGCGGGCGCCATCCGATACCCGCTCCAACTTGCCGCCGGCGCAGCCGTTGCCGGCCCCGATGAGCCTGCCGCCAGCCAACCGTCCGGGCGCCGGCGCGATAGAAACGGCGCCGCTGGCGCCGTTGCCAGGTGCCCAGGTAGCGCCGCGGCCACCGCTGCAAGAGCAGCCGCAGCAGGGCTCACACATCGGGCCGGCGCAGACTTTGCCCGGCCAGCAGCCGAACTTGGGGCAGCCGGGCGACGAAGTGGTTGTGGTGCCGCCGCCGCAGCGCATCTCCAATCCGACCGCGGTGTTCTCCGGGCTCGATAAGATCACCGGCCGCATCATCTCATTCGACGTCGCCATCGACGAGACCGTGCAGTTCGGCGCGCTGCAGGTGACGCCGCGTGTATGCTATTCGCGACCGCCGACCGAGACGCCCAATACCGATGCCTTCGTCGAGGTCGACGAGGTCACGCTGCAAGGTGAGATCAAGCGCATTTTCACCGGCTGGATGTTCGCTGCGAGTCCCGGCCTGCATGCGGTCGAGCATCCGATCTATGACGTGTGGGTGACCGACTGCAAAGGCGGGAAAAATCCGAACGTGGCGGAAGCGCCGGCCGAGCAACAGGCGGCGCCTAAGCAAACCACTCGCACCCCGCCGCAGCGCCAACCGCGCGGCCAGCCGCAGCGAGGCTTTCAGCCGGGCTTCCTGCCGCCGCTGCGTTAAAAGTATCGCTGTCATTCCGGACGCGCGCGAATGCGCGCGATCCGGAATCCAGATAAAGGCACAAAGTGTGGCTCTGGATTCCGGGTTCGCGTGCTGTGCACGCGCCCCGGAATGACTAGGTGAGGATGGCCAGCGCTTCTTCGCCACTGACGGCGCGCTCGGTCGGTAGCGCCGCGAAATCGGCCTGGCTTGCAATCGCGTCCTCCAGCAGGCGGTGATAGCGCCGCTTTTGCACGTCGACGGCGCCGAATATTTTCAGGTGCTCGGTGACATATTGCGTATCGAGCAGCCGGTAGCCGCCGGCGCGCAGGCGCGCCACCAGATGCACCAGCGCGATCTTGGAAGCGTCGCGCGCGCGGTGGAACATGCTCTCGCCGAAGAAGGCGCGGCCGAGCGAGACGCCATACAGGCCGCCGACCAGCCGCTCGCCGTCATAGACCTCGACGGTGTGACAATGGCCGTGTTCGAACAGGCCGCGATAGATCTTGCGGATGCGGGTATTGATCCAGGTGCGGGCGCGGTCGGGCTTGGCCTCGGCGCAGCCATCGATCACCGCGTCGAAATCGCGATCGACGACAACCGTAAACGGCGTTGTGCGCACGGTGCGCTTAAGCCGTATTGGCACATGGAAACCCTCGAGCGGGATGATGCCGCGCATCTCCGGCTCGATCCAGTAGAGCGCCGGATCGTCGGCGTTTTCCGCCATCGGGAAGATGCCGCAGGCATAGGCCTTGAGCAGCACCTCCGGCGTGATCTCGATAAAGGTATTTTCGCGGTTGGCCATGGCTTTAGAAAGTCCCCGGCCGCCGGCGTTTGCGGCCGTGTTTCAGGGCCTGCTTACCATAAATCGTGCAAATTTTCGAAAGGTTGAACATAACGCCGGTGCCGTGCGTTGCAGTTCAGTCGAGTGTCGACAAATTTGCGAAAGTGGCAAGTCATGCGGCAGGCCGCGACCCCGGTCGTTCTACTGGTGGAAGACGAGGTGCTGATCAGCCATCTGGTCACCGCGACGCTGAGCGAGCGCGGCTTCATCGTGCACGAGACCGCCACGGCCGATGAAGCCTTGCGTTATATGCATACCGGCGGCGAAGTCGATGTGCTGTTCACCGACGTCAATCTGCCCGGCAGCATGAATGGGGCGGAACTGGCGCAGCGGGCACGTGAGCTGCGGCCCGATCTGCCGATTGTCTATACCTCCGGCCGCTACCAGCTCGCCGACATCGGCGCGCTGGTGCCGCGCTCGGTATTCGTGTCGAAACCCTACGATCCGGACGATGTCGGCACGCTGCTGACCCGGCTCACCGAGCGTTCGCACTAGTGAAGGCGCTAGGGGCGGCCGCCCTTGCCGCCGCCGCCACCACCGCCGCCGCCACGACCGCCGCCACCACCACCGCCGCCAAGGCCGCGGAAGACGTCGATGCCGCGGATGACGTCGCGGGGCGCGACGTGCGGTTCACTGCGCTCGCGCTTCACGCACTTGCTGCCTCTTCTGATCGTGCCTTCCGCACAAGCGCGAGGTTTCTTCACCTTGTCCGTCTGCTTGCGCACGGGCGGCGGTGGCGTCACACATGCTCCGCCCACCAGCGTCATGCCTTGTGGGCATTTGCAGCTACCGGGGGTCGGCCCTGGCTGCATCGGTGCCGGACAGGCGCAGATGCCGTCGACGTTCGGGACCTGCGGTGCCGTGCAAACCGGCGGCGGCAGCACGCAGGCTCCGTTCACCATCACGTTGGGCAACGGGCAGATGCACTGACCGGGCACCGCCCCTGGCTGCATCGGCGCCGGACAGGCGCAGATGCCGTCGACGTTCGGCACTTGCGGCGCCGTGCAAACCGGCGGCGGCTGCACACAGACTCCGTTCACCATCACGTTGGGCAACGGACAGATACATTGACCGGGCACCGCCCCTGGCTGCATCGGTGCCGGACACTCACAGATACCGTCAACATTCGGAACCTGCGGCGCCGTGCAAGTCGTTGGCGGTGGCACACAGGCGCCGCCGACCAAAACTTGGCCGTTCGGGCACGCGCAGATACCATCGGAATTAAGCACCTGCGGGAGCGGGCAATCACACGAGCTTGGTTTCGTCACCGTGGTGCAGGAATTATTGTTTGCCGAATTGCTGTCGGTATATCCCGAACTCGACGGAATCGCGACCGATGCGCAATTCGTGAAGGGCGGGAAGGGCGGCCCGACCGTCGCAGTGGCCGGGATCGTTATCAGGGGAAGCACTTGGTTCGTGGTCGGAGCGGGACCGGTGTAGGTGCAGGTGAAGGTGGTCCCTGCGGGTGGACTGAGGCCATTGCAAGACCAACCCGGCGCTGAGATCGGGCCGAACGTCATGTTGGCGGGGACGGTATCGGTCACCACGATGTTGCCGGTACCGGGCCACGGGTTTGGCCCGTTGGTGACCTTGATGGTGAAAGAATAATAGGGCGCCGGACAATAAGGTGTCGTGCCGCCCGTCTTCTCGATCTTCACGTCGATCGGTGTGATGGGCAGGCATAGCTGGCCGTTGCGTACGGTGCCTTCCGGGCACTCGCACGGACCGGGAACCAGCGGCGACGGGCAAATCTGCGGCACGCATTTTCCATCCTGCATCACGCTGCCTGGCGGACACACGCAGGTATGGGTGACAGGATCGAGGACCAGCGGTGGCACGCATTCCTGCTTTGGCGGCACGCAAAGGCCGGTAAGAGGATCGAAGACCAGCGGCGGCAAACATTCCTTCTTTGGCGGCACGCAAAGGCCGGTGAGAGGATCGAGTACCAGCGGCGGCAAGCATGAGTGCGGCGGTGCTACCGTCAGAATGGGTATGCATTTCCCATCCTTCAGCGCGGTGCCGGGCGGACACTCACACAAGTGGGTACGGGGATTAATGACCATCGGTGGCTCGCAAGCTTCCACGCACTTGCCATCCTTGAGTACTCCGCCATTCGGGCACACGCAGGTCGGGGTGCAGACATTGCGGCAGTTCGGGCCGACGCAGCCGATCGGCGTCACGATCGGGACGATGGTGGCGACCGGCGCGACGGTGGTCGAAGAAGCGCAAGGCTGCGCGAAAATCCGCACGCTGCCCATATGGCCGCTGGCGCGCGGGTCGTCGAACTTGTCGTCATAGTCAACTAAATAACTGGTCGCCGGCGGTGTGTTGGTAGGCCGCACCATGTCGGCGGGACTGCCTTGTAGCCCGTTAACAACCAGCGGTCCGCCCGGTTCGAGCTGACTGCGCAGCGCCGGGTTGTTGCGGAGATTTTGTCCGGTGGTCCACAGCGCGGCTTCGCAGGCTTGCGGCGCCAGCATTCCGTCCTGTCCGTAACCGTAGCCGAGCGCGACACCGCCATTGCTGTTGCGATCGTTGCCGGCAAAGCCGATGGCGTATTCTTCCGGCACCAATTTCCAGCGGCCGGGCGACTGCGGATCGTTCGGGCCTTTCAGCCAGACGCGGAGCACTTGCGGCTCGCCTGGCCTTGTGAACGCCGAATAGTCGTAAGCGCCGGCGATCAGCGCGCGCTGCGCCAGGATCATCGCGCCCTTTTGCGAGAACGCGATATCGGAAATCGGCAACGGTCCGGCTTGCGCCGGAACGTCAAGTTCCCAGCGTGGATCGGCGGCGAAGCCGCCATCGCGCTCGATGCCGACTGACCAGATCTGCGGCCCCGACACGACGGAGTAATAAAGCCGGCCCTCATGCACGGCGAGGCCCCAGACCCGGCGCGCCGCCGGGGCGAAGCCCCATGTGTCCGGCTTCTCGCTGTCGAAGCGGTCGCTGGCGATGTTGGGGCGATTGCGGGGATTGAAAGGGACGGGCGCAAGCTTGGCCGCGCCCAGTCCGGTCACGCCGTGATCGAAGGCGCCCAGTTCTTTGCCATCGAGCGCGAAGCGATGGATCATGCCGGTGTGGAGGTCCGACACGAACAACGGCTTGTG
>JAANCK010192900.1_pt1 | contig 11148 bp, 9 predicted proteins | sample 7277841 | NCBI WGS metagenome assembly JAANCK01 (sample SAMN14222788, study PRJNA588281) | permafrost metagenome | isolation source: Arctic cryosol methane SIP | place: Canada:Nunavut | collected 2015-07 | reverse complement strand
GTGCCGACCGGAACCTCCCTTTCGACCATCGCGCGAAAGCTATCGGGATCCTGAGGCAGCGCGCTTGCGGCCGCGGCAATGTGGCAGCCGGCAAGGAAGATGGACAGCAGGATGGGGCGCATGAGCTCTAACGTGTTATCTCGGTTGAAACCAACCGATAACTTGGCTTGCAGCGCATCGTCGACCCTCCCGAGATTTTTATAAGTCGTTGATTTATACACCGTTGTTCGCCTCTCCGAGCCGACATTTCGTCATCCCCTGGACGCACAAACGCAGCGAAAGCGACCGATAACATGGCCGCCGGTCTGTTCAACACGGATCCATCATCATCGGCTGAGGCTTGATTCTACTGGGATTTTCAGTGATACTGGTTAAATGTACAGTGATAACAGGCCAGTCCGTCACAGCGCGCCAATCACCCGGCCCGCGTTGCACGCCGCGCGCCTGCTTGATCAAGTGCGCGAGCGCCTTCGCTACATGCACTACAGCCTGCTCACGGAGAGGGCCTACATCTACTGGATCAGATTCTTCGTGCGTTACAGCAATCTGCGTCATCCCCGGGAGATGGGGAAAAATGAAGTCGAGGCGTTTCTTTCGATGCTCGCGACGCAGCGCAAGGTTTCTGTATCGACGCATCGCCAGGCGCTCAGCGCGTTGCTCTTCTTGTACAAAGAGGTGCTCGGTCAGGACCTGCCCTGGATGGTCGAGATCGGCCGGCCGGTGCCAACGCGGCGGATTCCGACGGTGTTGACCGTGGCCGAGGTCAGTAGCGTGCTTTGCCTGATGGATGGTGTAACGGCTCTCTTGGCACGGCTGCTTTACGGAACGGGGATGCGCCGCACGGAAGGATTGTCGCTGCGGGTGAAGGATCTGGACTTCGAACGCCATTTGATCGTCGTGCGAGATGGCAAGGGCGGCAAGGACAGAGTTGTGATGCTGCCGCGCGCGCTGGAGCCGGCACTGCGCGAGCAGCTGGACCGATCGCGTTTGCTGTGGGCGGCTGATCGGGCCGCCCAAAGGCCCGGGGTCTACCTGCCTTTTGCGCTGGAGGCCAAGTACCCACGTGCGGGCCAGTCTTGGACCTGGCACTGGGTATTTCCTTCGTCGACCCTGTCGGTGGATCCACGCAGTGGCATCGAACGACGCCATCACTTATACGAACAGCGCCTGCAGCGCGCGTTGAAGAACGCGGTGCAACTCGCCGGGATTCACAAACCTGTTTCCATACACTCGCTGCGTCACGCATTTGCAACCCACCTACTTCAAGCAGGAACGGACATTCGCACCGTGCAAGAGCTGCTGGGGCACAGCGATGTGAGCACGACCATGATCTATACGCATGTGCTCAAGGTGGCGGCTGGGGGCACGGCGAGCCCTCTCGATTCTTTGCCGGGCGGCTGAGGCCCGGCGCCTGAGCAGCGCCGATAGCCGCTTGCCGGGTGCGAACGGGTGACGAGAGAGGTTTTCGCTCCTCCAAACCTGCCGGTCACGACGGACCGCTCATGGCCGGACTCGGTCTACCACCGCGGAACAAAGCAGCCGTTGGCTCGGAACCCCCTGGCTCAGGGGTATGGTCGGCGACCAAGAGTGTGCTCAGGTTTGCCCCGGTCGGGGAGGCAGTCAACGCTCGAACCGCAGCGTGAACACGGCTTTTCGCTCGCCCACCGGCGCCCCCTTGATGCTGGTGATGGTCGCGGCGCGCCAGGGCTGCAAGGCTCCGCGTTGCGCCTCGTCCAGCCAGCCGAGCTGATCCAGCACCGCGATCGTGGCGGCGTGCAGTGCGACCTTGCTGCCGTCGGCGATCTTGATGGCGAACGCCTGCCCACGACTTCTGCTGGCGAACGCCTGCACCCCGTCGGCGCCGACCTTGGTGACCCAGTCGCCCCGCCCGGCGCGCATGAAGGCCAGGTCGTTGCGCGCGGTGCCAGAGACCAGATCGGGACGCGCCCTCATCGCATCCGCGAGCTGCGCGAAGCTCCCGCCGAATTCCGCATCGGCGCTGCCGCTGGCCAGCCGGGCGTAGCCGCGCGCGAGATTCGCCAGCGGCATCGCATAGTTGGGCGCCGAACAGCCGTCGATCCCCATCTTCAGGGCCTCGGGTGCGAGGCCGACCGCGCGCGCCACGTGCTGGCGGATGGCTTGTTGCAGCGGATGCCCGGGGTCCAGATAGCTTTCCACCGGCCAGCCCTGTTGCACGCACATGGCCAGGAACCCGGAATGCTTGCCGCTGCAGTTGTGATTCCGTTCGTCGTATTGCGCCGGTGCAGGCGCGACCCCGAGTTCCACGAACATCGGCACGTGGCAGCCGCACTGCAGTCGCTGGTAGGTGAGGCCGGCTTTGCCCAGCATCTCGTCCACCTGCGCCACGTGCATGGGCTCGCCGCTGTGGCTCGCGCACATCATGGCGATGTTCTCGCGGGTGAAATCCATCTTGCGCGGCCCGTCCGCCTCCATGAACGGCAGCGCCTGCAAGGCCTTGAGCGTCGAGCGGGTAAAGGTGAGCCAGTGCGCATCGCCGGCGCTGGCCAGCACGCGGCCGTCGGTGTCGGTGACGGCGACCGCGCCGAAGTGCAGGCACTCCGGCGTTCCGCCGCGGGTTGTTGCTATCAGGGGTACGAGCGAAGTCATGGCAGCGATTGTCGCCGCCGCGGGGGCTCCGCGCCCGCCAGGGAGCGCTTCCAACCCCCGTCCGGGTCGGCACGGTTGGCCAGCGGTATATATTTTGCGCAAGAACCTCCTGCCGCGACCTGCCATGTTCCAAAGAATCCTGATTGCCAATCGAGGCGAGATCGCTCTCCGTCTGGTGCGCGCGGTGCGCGACCTCGGCGCCGCCAGCGTCGCGGTGTACGCGCCCGACGATTCGCAGTTGCCGCATGTCCGGCTGGCCGACGATGCGGCGGCGTTGAGCGGCACCGGCCCGGCCGCCTACCTGGCCGCGGCCGAGATGGTCGCGATCGCGCGCGGGCGCGGCTGCGACGCGATCCATCCCGGCTACGGGTTCCTGAGCGAGCGCGCCGATTTCGCGCAGGCTTGCGCCGAAGCCGGCCTGGTTTTCGTCGGCCCCTCGGTGGAGCAACTGGCGCTGTTCGGCGACAAGGCCCGCGCCCGGGCACTGGCACGGCAATGCGGTGTGCCACTGCTGCCCGGCAGCGCCGGCGCCGTCTCCCTCGCCCAGGTACAGGAGTTCTTTGCAGCCCAGGCCGACACCGGCGTGATGATCAAGGCGCTGGGCGGCGGCGGCGGCCGCGGCATGCGCGCGGTGCTGGACTCACAGGATCTGCCCGAAGCCTATGCCCGCTGCGCCTCCGAGGCGCGCAGCTTCGGCGTGGAGGGGGTCTACGTCGAGCGGCTGATGCGCAACGCCCGCCACATCGAGGTGCAGGTGATCGGCGACGGCGAGCATGCGATGAGCCTGGGCGATCGCGAGTGCACGCTGCAGCGGCGCTTCCAGAAACTGGTGGAGATAGCGCCCAGCCCGACGTTGTCCGAGTCGTTGCGCCGTCAACTCGAGCAGGCCGCGCTGAAGATGGCGCGGGCGGTGCGCTATCTGAGCCTGGGCACCTTCGAATTCCTGGTCGACGAGACCGACGCGCAGTTGCCGTTCGTGTTCATAGAGGCCAATCCGCGTTTGCAGGTCGAACACACGGTCACCGAGGAAGTCACCGGGCTGGACCTGGTGCAGTTGCAAATTCGGATTTCCGCCGGCGACACGCTGGCGTCGCTTGGCCTGGTTCCCCAGCGGCCACCCGTGCCCCAGGGCTTCGCGATCCAGTGGCGCATCAACGCAGAAAGGCTGGACGCGCAGGGCAATGCGCGCCCGTCCAGCGGCGTGCTGGAGCGCTTCGACCTGCCGTCGGGGCCGGGCGTGCGCATCGACACCCACGGCGTGGCCGGCGGCGAATGCTCGGCGCACTACGACACCCTGCTGGCCAAGCTGATCGTCCATTCGCGCAGCCCGGTGTTCGCCGATGCCGTGCGGCGCTCGTGCCGGGCGCTGGCCGAATGCCGGATCGACGGGCCGGCCACCAACCTGGCGCTGCTGCAGGCGCTGGCCGCGCGGCCAGAGTTCGCGGCGCAGCAGGTTCACACCCGCTACCTGGAAGCCCAATTGCCCGGCTTGCTGGACGAGGCCGCGGCTTACGCGTCACCACATCAGCCGGCGCTGCGTCCCGGCCAGCCCTATCCATTGCCGGACGAAAGCCTGGCGCCCGGGCATTTCGTCGTGCGTGCGCCGATGCCGGCAAAGCTGGTCCAGCTCGACGCACTGGAAGGCGACTGGGTGGCACAGGGCGCACAGGTTGCGGTGCTCGAAGCGATGAAGATGGAGCACGTGCTGCACGCGGAAGGCGCGGGCTGCGTGGTCGAGGTCCGGGTGAGCCCGGGCGATTCGCTGGGCGATGGGCAGGTGCTGCTGGTGCTGGAGCCAGCCGGGAGCGAAGCGGCGGCGGCCGCCCACGCGAGTGCGCCGCCCGATGACGACGCGATCCGCCCCGATTTGCAGCGCGTGATCGATCGTCACGCCTTCACCCTGGACGTCAACCGGCCCCAGGCGATTGCGAGGCGCCACGCGGCGGGTGGCCGCAGCGCCCGCGAGAACGTGGCCGACCTGTGCGACGCCGGCAGCTTCATCGAATACGGCGCGCTGGCGATCGCGGCGCAGACCCGGCGCCGCACGATGGACGACCTGATCGCCAACACCCCGGCCGACGGCATGGTGACCGGAATCGGCACCGTCAACGCCGGTGATTTCGGGCCCGAGCGTTCGCGCTGCGTGGTGATGGCCTACGACTACACCGTGCTGGCCGGCACCCAGGGCATGCGCAACCACCACAAGAAGGACCGCATGCTGGGGCTGGCGCACCAGTTGCGGCTGCCGGTGGTGCTGTTCGCCGAAGGCGGCGGCGGCAGGCCCGGCGACGTCGACATGCCGATCGTGGCGGGGCTGAACAACCACACCTTCAGCCAGTTCGCGGCGCTCTCGGGCAAGGTGCCGGTGGTGGGCATCGTGCACGGCCGCTGCTTCGCCGGCAATGCGGCGCTATTGGGCTGCGTCGACGCGGTGATCGCCACCCGATCCAGCAACATCGGCATGGGCGGGCCGGCCATGGTCGACGGTGGCGGCATCGGCGTCTACAGGCCCGAGGAGATCGGCCCCAGCGACGTGCAGTGGCGCAACGGCGTGATCGACATCCTGGTGCAGGACGAATCCGAAGCGGTCGCCGCGGCCCGGCGCTACCTGTCGTTCTTCCAGGGCCGCGTAGCCCACTGGGACTGCCCCGACCAGCGCGCCCTGCGGCATGCCGTGCCGGAAAATCGCTTGCGAGTCTACGACGTGCATACGGTGTTGCGCGGCCTGGTGGATAGCGGCTCGCTGCTGGAACTGCGCGCGGGGTTCGGCGCTGGAATGATCACCGCGCTGGCCCGCATCGAGGGCCGGCCGGTCGGCCTGCTGGCCAACAACCCCAAGCACCTGGGCGGCGCCATCGACGTCGAGGCCGCCGACAAGGCGGCGCGCTTCATGCAGCTGTGCAACGCCCACGGCTTGCCGATCGTGTCGCTGACCGACACGCCCGGCTTCATGGTCGGCCCCGAGATCGAGGCCCAGGCCCAGGTGCGCCATACCTCGCGCATGTTCGTGGTGGCCGCGCACCTGGCCGTGCCGTTTTTCGCCGTGGTGCTGCGCAAGGGCTACGGGCTGGGGGCACAGGCGATGACTGCGGGCGGCTTCGACGCCCCGGTGTTCACCGTGGCCTGGCCCACCGGCGAGTTCGGCGCGATGGGCCTGGAAGGCGCAGTGAAGCTGGGTTTTCGCAAGGAGCTCGAAGCGGCTGTCGCCGGCCCGGAACGCGAGGCGCTCTATCAGAAGCTGGTGGCGCAGCAGTACCAGAACGGCCAGGCCATGAACATGGCCGCCACCCTGGAAATCGACGCGGTGATCGACCCGGCGCAGACCCGGGCCTGGCTGGTGCGCGGCCTGGCCTCGGCCAGCCGCCCGGCCGGACAACCCACTCCTTTTGTCGACACCTGGTAGCTGGACAACACAAGCGTGCCGACGGAGGCACAATCGCCCCTATGCCAAATATCGCATCCATCCTCAAAGCCGAAATCGCCCGGGTCGCACGCAAAGAAGTACGCGGCGAGCTGCAAAGCCTGAAAAAGGCGACTGCCTCCTATCGCTCCGAGATCGCGCAGCTCAAACGCCGGGCCCAGGCGCTGGAGCAGCAGGTCAAGAGGCTCGGCAAGGGCCGCGTCCGGGCCGCCCCCGAGGCGCAGCCCGACGAAGGCCCGCACTTGCGCTTCAGCGCCAAGGGCCTGGCGTCGCAACGGCGCCGGCTCGGCCTCTCGGCCGAGGCTTGCGGAGCGCTGGTCGGTGCCACCGGGCAGTCGGTCTACAAATGGGAGTCCGGCAAGATCCGCCCACGCGCCCGGCACCTGCCGGCGATTGCCGCGCTGCGCAAGATGGGCCGGCGCGAGGCCGCGGCAAGGTTGGCGGAACTCCGACGCTAGATCCAGCCGCCCTCGCGCAGCTCGCGGGTGAGCCAGGCGCAATAAATCGGCGCGGCGATCAGGCCCGAAGCGCCGAACGCGGACTCCAGCACCAGCATCGAGACCAGCAGCGCATAAGGCGGCATGCTGACCCGGCTGCCGACGAAATGCGCGTTGAGAAAATATTCCAGCTTGTGGACCGCGACCAGGAACACCAGCGAAGCCACGCCCAGCCAGGGCGACACGGTTAGCGCCGCCAGCACGATGGCGGTGTTGGAGAGCAGGTTGCCGATGATCGGCAACAGGCTGGCGAAGAAAGTGGACGCTACCAGGGTCAGCGCCAGCGGCACGTGATAGCCCAGCAGCGGCAGCACGACCACCAGGTAGAGCCCGGTCAATGCGGTATTCACCAGCGCAATGCGCAGCTGCGCCGCCATGATGTCGCTGAAGGCCAGCACCAGCTGCCGCCACCGGTCCTGTGCCAGCCGCGACAGCGGCGCCCGCGGTGCGGTGCGGAATGAATGGCCTGCCAGCATTCCGATCGCCAGGCCGATCGCCAGGTGCAGCATGACCCGCAGCGCATCGCGCCCCCATTTCTGCATTTGCCCGGCATGGGACCGCAACCAGTCGGAGAGCGCCTGCTGCAGCGCCGCCGCCGAGTCGGGCAGGCGGTCGACCATCCATTGCGGGGCCGTGGCCCGTATGTGATCCAGTGTGTCGGCCATCAGTTGCAGGAGCTTGGGCAGGCCCCCGGAGGACGCGCCCAGCAGCAGCTGGAAGGCCTCGAAGACCGCCAAAGCGGCGCCCGCCAACAGCAGCAGCGCCAGCGCGCTGGCCGCGAGCTGATCGTGCAGCGTCCTGCGCTGCTCGCAACCCCACACCAGGCGAAACAGCGCGAAGCCCGCCAGCGCGCCCAGCAGCGCCGCCAAGAGTTTCAGCCCCAGGAGCAGCAGCAACAGCAATGCAGCGGCCGCCACACTCCGCCCGAGCACCGCGGGCGCAGGCGACTGGCCGTTTCCGGGCGCGCCGCTATTCACTCATGAGGCCCAGTGTCGACGCAGCCTCTGGCATCGGCCGGTGAAGACCGCGACGAGTGCGGCGAAAACGGACATCACGGCGATCGGGGCTTTCATGGAAACTCCTTCTATGCGGATGCGATGGAAGAAGTGTCATGGCGCGCCCCCTGCTCGTCCGTCAGCCGAGGCGGCGACAGCGTGTAGGAAGTTGCGGCAGCTCAAGCAGCCAGCTCGGCAGGCGGTGACGGCCTGGCCTGGCGAGTCGGCGCGCTCAGTTGGCATGGCGATCCCGCTTGACAGACCGGGCTCGACTTGAGGGCCGTCAAGGCGGCGGCCGCGCCAGCGCCTAGCCTTCAGGCGAGGTTCTGGAGACCCGTCCATGCTGCCGTTCACCCGCGTCCAATTCCTCGACCTGTTTGCGCAGTACAACCTCGGCGTGTGGCCGGTCCAGGCCGTCGCCTGCCTGCTCGGGCTGGCCATGGTGATCCTGCTGCCGCGGCCGTCCCCCAACGCATCGCGGGCGATCGGCGCAGGGCTGGCGCTGATGTGGGTGTGGACCGGCATCGTGTATCACGGGGTCTACTTCGCCCGGATCAACCCCGCCGCGCTGGTCTTTGCCGCGCTGTTTGTGGTCCAGGGCTTGCTGCTGATGCACGCCGTGGTTCGCGGTACGCTGCGCTTCGGCTCGCCGGGCGGCGCCACCGCACTGGCGGGCTGGAGCCTGCTGCTGTATGCCGGCGTGCTGTACCCGCTGGCGGGCCTGGCAGCCGGCCACCGCTATCCAGAATTGCCGATGTTCGGCATCACGCCCTGCCCGGTCACGCTGTTCACTTTCGGGCTGTTGCTGCTGACGACGGCGCCGGTGCCGCGTGGACTGCTGGCCGTTCCGTTCGTTTGGTCGCTGATCGGCGGCAGCGCGGCGATCCTGCTGGACATGCCGCAGGACTGGCCGCTGCTCTTGAGCGGACTGGTGATCTTGCCGCTGCTGTTCGGCGAACGTGGGCGCCGTGATATGCCCCATGCTATCCGGTGAGGATGGGCCGCAAGGTTTCGACCTCGTCGACGATGAAATCGAAGAACGCGGCGACGCGCGGGGTGCGGCGCAATTCGGGGGTGGTGAGGATGCGCCAGCTGCGCGCCAGCTCGGGAATCGGACCGAGCACCCGCACCAGATCGGGCTCGGCATCGCCGAGCGCCGTGGGCAGCGGAGCCAGCCCCACACTCGCTTTGACCGAGTAAACCAGGCCCAGCACGCTGTCGTTGCGGGCCACCACCCTGCCGGCCGGCACCGCTTCATGCAGCCACTGCGCGGCGCGATGTTTGGCCATGCTGTCATCGAAACCGATCAGCGCGTGCTGCGCGAGATCCTCGATCCGCTGCGGGCTGCCGTGACGCTCGATGTACTTGCGGCTGGCGTAGACCGCCCATAGCGAGTCGGCGATCTTGCGGCCTACCAGCGCGCTGTCCTCGGTGTCGCCGGAGCGCAGCGCCACGTCCGCATCACCCTTGGTCAGATCCAGGTAACGGTCGCTCATCACGAACTCCACCTTGACGCCGGGATAGCGCGCGTGAAAACGCTCGAGCAGCGTGGAAGCGGTGATCCGGTACACCAGCGGCTCGGGACAGGTCATCCGCACCACGCCGCTGATTTCGCGCTGGGCGGCATCCACGTGCTGCTGCAGCGCGAGCATGGCCTGCTCGACACGCTGGGCATGGGGCACCAGTTGCTCACCGAACTCGGTGAGGCGGTAGCCAGTCGGGTGGCGCTTGACCAGGGGCTGGCCGATGCGTCGCTCGAACTCGGCGATGCGGCGCTGGACCGTCGACTGATCGACCTTCAACGCACGGCCTGCGGCCGTGGTGCTGCGGTGCTGGGCGACAGCGAGGAAGTAGCGGAGATCGTTCCAGTCGAACATGGGTATGCAGGAATGCGACCCCATTATGCAAAGGCGCGGCTTCCGGCGGGGGCTGCCGCTGCCTAGACTTCGCAGCTCGTTCACTCTTGTCCCCAAGGAACCCACGATGCCAATTCCGAGCATGACCAACGCGCAGGCCTTCAAGGCCGCCGTCCGCAACCAATGGAACGAGTCCGCCGCCGGCTGGGATTCCCACACGCCCGCGATCGCGGCGTGGCTGGCCGATGCGACCGAGGCAATGTTCGACATGGCGGGGATCGTTGCCGGTGCGCGCGTGCTGGACGTCGCCGCCGGGGCAGGCGACCAGACCGTGGGAATCGCGCGCCGGGTCGGCCCGCGCGGCCGGGTCCTGGCGACCGACCTGTCGCCGGCGATCCTCGCGCTGGCCAAGGGCCATGCCGTTGCGGCGGGCTTGTCCAACGTCGAAACGCGGGTCGCGGACGGCGAGGAACTGGCCTTGGAAGGCGCCACCTTCGATGCCGCCGTCTGCCGGCTGGGGCTGATGTTCTTCCCCGATCCGCTGAAGGGACTGCGCCAGATGCACGGCGCGCTGCGTCCGGACGGCGGCATCTGCACCATGGTGTTCTCGCGGCCGGAACGCAATCCCTGCATCGGCATCCTCATGTCGACCGCCCTGAAGCACGCCGGCCTTCCGCCGCGCGACCCGTATCAGCCGGGCGGCCTCTTGAGCCTGGGCAAGCCGGGCCTCGCCGACGAGCTGTTCCGGACGGCGGGATTCAGGGACGTCGCCACCACCGCCATCCAGGCGCCGTTCCGCTTGCCCTGCGCCAGCGACTACCTCAATTTTGTGCGCAGCTCGGCCAGCCCGATACAGCAGATTCTGGGCGGGTTGTCGGCGGACGCTGCGCAGGCGGCATGGAACGAGATGGAACAGCGGCTGGACGCCTTCACCACGGCGTCCGGTTGGGAGGGGCCCAACGAATTGCTGCTGACCGCGGCGCGACGCTGACGCGATCGGACGCCGGAGCCTTTACCATCCTCGCCATGGGATGGCACGCGCGGCTGGCACTGGACTATCGGATGGAGAACGGCCGCTGCGTCGCGCGCGCCGAGCATGAAGGGCCGCTGCGCGTCCTGCAGACCCTGTATCCCGAGGGCGAGGCGGTCGCGCACAACGTGCTGGTGCATCCGCCCGGCGGACTGGTCGGCGGCGACACGCTGGAGACCTCGCTGCACGCGGGGCCGGGCACCCATTCGCTGCTGACCACGCCCGGCGCGGCGCGTTTCTACCGGTCGCTGGGCGAGCCCGCGGTGCAGACCGCGCGCATCGTGCTGGAACCGGGGAGCCGCTGCGAGTGGCTGCCGCTGGAGGCGATCTGCTACAGCGGCTGCCTGGCCGAGAACCGCCTGGTGTTGGACCTGGCGCCCGATTCCGAGTTGATCGGCTGGGACGTGACGGCGTTCGGGCTGCCGGCATCGCAACTGCCTTTCGACAAGGGCAGCCTGTTTCAGCACCTCGAACTGCAGGACGGCTGGCTGGAACGCGGCCGCATCGATGCGCTCGATCGCCGCCTCATGGACGGGCCGCTGGGCCTGGCCGGACACCGCTGCCTGGCCACGCTGTTCCTGGCCAGCGGCAGCCCGCTTGCGAGACCACGGCGCGAGCAGGCGCTGGAACTGGCCAACAGCGCGATCGCGGCTCAGGGCATGGCGGCGATCGCCGGCGCTACCGCACCGGGGTCCCGGGTGATCGTCGTGCGCGCCCTGGC
>JAANCK010546443.1_pt1 | contig 11152 bp, 8 predicted proteins | sample 7277841 | NCBI WGS metagenome assembly JAANCK01 (sample SAMN14222788, study PRJNA588281) | permafrost metagenome | isolation source: Arctic cryosol methane SIP | place: Canada:Nunavut | collected 2015-07 | reverse complement strand
TTCGCCAGCCAGGTGCTCGCCTGCCTCAACCTGCTCAAGATCGACCACAAGGACCCGCGCGTCAATCCGAACGGCGGCGCAATCGCGATCGGCCATCCCCTCGGAGCCTCGGGCGCGCGCCTCGCGCTGACGGTGGCGCGCCAGCTCGAGCGCATGAACGGCCGCTATGCCGCGGTCAGCCTGTGCATCGGCGTCGGCCAGGGCCTCGCGATTATCATCGAGCGCATGTAAGCGCGGCGGCAGCGCGCCGAAACCTACTCTTTCGGAAACTACCCCATGGACAACGCCAAATGGACTTTCGGACTCACCATGATGATCGTCGGCATGGGAGGCACCTTTCTGACCCTCTGGATCCTGGGCCTGGTGATGGATGCGCTGAAGAAGGTGTTTCCGCTCGCCGCCAAGTCCGCCGGCCAGGAGAAGAAATAAAATGATCGAAAGCCTACAGACCGGCCTGTATGGACTGACTGCCGGCGTCAGCTACCTGTTCACCCAGGGCGGGCCGAACGTGATCATGCTGGTGATCGCCGCAGTCCTGCTGTATCTCGGGGTGAAGAAAGAGGTGGAACCGCTGCTGCTGGTTCCGATCGGCTTCGGCTGCTTCCTGGTGAATATTCCCCTGTCCGACCTGATGGAGCCCGGCGGCCTGCTCAAGATCCTCTACGACATGGGCATCTCCAACGAAGTCTTCCCGCTGCTGATTTTCGTCGGCATCGGCGCCATGATCGACTTCGGCTCGCTGCTGGAGAATCCGAAGATGCTGCTGTTCGGCGCGGCCGGGCAGTTCGGCATTTTCTTCACGCTGCTGCTGGCCCTGGCACTGGGTTTTCCACAGCTGGAGGCGGTCAGCATCGCCGTCATCGGCGCCTGCGACGGGCCTACGTCCATCTACGTCGCCTCGCAATACGCGCCGCAGCTGCTCGCGCCGATTTCCGTGGCCGCCTATTCCTACATGGCGCTGGTGCCCATCATCCAGCCGCCGATCATGCGCGCGCTGACCACGCCGAAAGAGCGCGTGATCAAAATGGCGCCGATCAAGCGCAGCGTCTCCGCCCAGACCAAGCTGCTGTTTCCGATAGTCGTCACCCTGGTCACCGGCCTGCTTGCGCCCAAAGGCTTGCCGCTGATGGGCACCATCATGCTCGGCAACTTCATGCGCGAGAGCGGTGTGGTGGCGCGCTTGACCAAGGCCTCCGAAAACGAGATCGCCAACATCGTGACCCTGTTCCTCGGCCTGGCCATAGGCGGCACCATGGAAGGCCATGCCTTCCTCAAGCCGCAGACGCTGATGATTTTCGCCATGGGCTTCGTCGCCATCTGCATGGATACCGTGGCCGGCGTCGTGTTCGGCAAGATCGTGTGCAAGCTGACCGGCGGCAAGGTCAATCCGCTGATCGGCGCCGCGGGCATCTCGGCATTTCCGATGGCGGCGCGCGTGGTGCAGGCGCAGGGACAGCTCTACGACAAGAAAAACCACCTGCTCATGCATGCGGCCGGCGTCAACACCGGCGGGCAGATCGGCTCGGTCGTGGCCGCGGCCGTGATGTTGTCCGTGCTCAAGGGGATGGGGCTGATCTGAGCTCATTCGGGCTTCCGGCTCGGCAGATGCGCCCGGCGGGTGCGGCAATACGCTGCGTCATCTACCCGCGGCAAGAATACCAACAAGGATTTTCACCGAAGCCTCCCTATGACGCATCTGCTGGACCCGCTAAGCTTCAGCCATGGGCCGAGCATGAAGAACCGATTCATGCTGGCGCCCCTGACCAATCAACAAAGCCATGAAGACGGCCGGCTGTCCGACGAGGAATTCCACTGGCTCACCCTGCGCGCGCAGGGCGGCTTCGGCCTGACCATGACCTGCGCCTCGCACGTTCAGGCGAACGGAAAAGGGTTCTCCGGGCAGCTGGGCATCTGGTCGGACGATCACCTGCCGGGATTGCAGCGCCTGGCGCGTGCGATCAAGGCGCAGCAGAGCATCGCGATCTCGCAGCTGCATCACGCCGGCATGCGTTCGCCCGCGGAACTGATAGGCGGCGCGCCGGTATGCCCGTCCGACAACCCCAAGACCGGCGCGCGCGCACTGACGCACGCCGAAGTGAAGCAGCTGATCGCGGACTTTATCGCAGCCGCGCTGCGCGCCGAACGGGCCGGTTTCGACGGCGTCGAGCTGCATGGCGCGCACAGCTACATCCTGTGTCAGTTCTTCAGCGCGGAAGTCAATCACCGGACTGACGAATATGGCGGCACGCTGGAAAACCGCGCGCGCATCCTGTTCGAGATCATCGACGCCATACGCAGCCGCTGCCGCGAGGATTTCATCCTGGGCGTGCGCCTGACGCCGGAGCGCTTCGGCATGAAACTGGGCGAGGCGATCCGGATTGCGCAGCGCCTGATGGCCGAAGACCATATCGACTTTCTGGACATGTCCCTGTGGGATGTGTTCAAGCAGCCCGAGGAATCCGAGTACCAGGGCCGCAGCCTGATGAGCTATTTCACCGAACTCGACCGGCGCGACACACGCCTCGGTGTTGCCGGCAAGATCCGCACGCCGCAGGACGCAGAAGCCACCCTCGCGGCAGGCGCCGACTGGATCATGCTCGGGCGCGCAGCGATGCTGCAGCATGATTTTCCGAACCGCTACAAGGCGGACCCCGCCTTCAGGCCGGTGCAGATGCCGGTGACCCGCCAGTACCTGAAGGACGAAGGCCTGTCAGAGAAGTTCCAGGCCTACATCCGGCCCAGGTGGCCGGAATTCTTCGCCGACTAGGCCAAACTCGCGCGACCGGTTCGCCCCGACCGAGTGGACCTAGTCGACCAATTGGCGCTTGAAATCGTCGCGGCTGCGTAGATTGTTTTCTACGGTCTTCACGCCTTCGACCTTGAGCGCTACGCGCTCGGCCTCGGCTTTCTGCTCGGCGCCGTCGACTATACCGCCAAGGGTCATGACGCCGTCGTTTGCCCGGACCGAAACCTGCGCGGAGCGTGTAGGCGCGTGCTCGCGCAGTGCCGCTTTTATCACCGCCGCCATCCTGAGATCGGCCAGCCGGCGTTGCGAGGCCCGGGTCTCCGCAAACGCCGGATCTTTCGTCAGCTTGAGGACCTCTTCGACGCACTCGTCCACGCTTACGCGTTCGGTATTGAACACGACGTCGTAGAGCTCGGCGTCCTGCCAATTTACGCCAAAATGCCGCCGTATGATCGCGGCGTGCGCCTCATCGCTGATCTTGATTTCCGAATCGATGTATTCCAGGTCGCCGTTGCCGAGCCGATCGAGCATGCGTTGTTTGCGCAGTTCGACCGGGGCGCATACGCGCACGCAGATTGCGTGGGGCACCGTGCGCAGGAGTTGCGCCGCTCCCCAGCCACGCAGGACGCACCCGCCCTCGCGCGCCGCCAGGTCTATCGTCTCGGTGGCGGTGTAGATCGACATGCTGGTCTTATCGGCGGTGAGTTTCTCGAACATTCCCGCCTTGCCGTTCAGAAGCCGCTCGACGTGGCTCTTGCGCAAACGCATTTTGTCCGCAAGGTGCTCGATGACTTCGTGGTGAATCAATGGGAGCTTCAGTTCCGCGGCGACTTGCTCGGCGACCTCTATGCCGAGCGAGCCCATCTCCCGAGTGATGGCAATTAGCGGCATTTCGACTCTCCTTGTGGCTGATTTCCGAGGAACTGCCTAACTCGCCGACAACGCTACTCGTATGGCGATTTTGTGTCAATGACAATGGCTCGCATTTCCCTGACACGCCTGGCAACGGGCAGTACCGGTTTCCTGTCGGAGCAGCGCGCAGCTCGCGGCGAGTATTGGTTTCGTTCCGGCATCGACCGTGATTTGCATGAAGCCGCGGGATCAGGCGCGGCGCGCAAGCGCCTGGCTCGCCGATGCGATGACGAGGGCGACCAAGACCAGCACCGCCGCGACGGCAAACGTGATGCGCATGCCGGCCGCAACCGCCTCTGGACGCGCCGTCATGATATTGGCGGTTGTTGATCCGAAAGCGAACACCGTGCCCATGACGGATGCGCCTGTGATGAGCCCGAGATTGCGCGACAGGCTGAGCATGCCGGATATGACGCCCCGCTGCTCCGGCCCAAGGTTCGTCATTACGGCAGTGTTGTTGGCCGTCTGGAACAGCGCATAGCCGGCGGTGATGAGGGCGAGCGGCGCGATGTAGCCCGGCACACCGAACCCCATCGGCATCATCGGCAAAATGGAGGAGCCGGCCGCCATTCCGACGAGGCCGGCGACGCTCATGCGCTGCGCGCCAAACCGGTCGACGAGGCGGCCGGCCGGCACGCCCATCAGCGCGGCGACGATCGGGCCGGACGACATGACGAGCCCGACACGCGCGGCATCGAGCGCAAGCGCGCCGGAGAGATAGAACGGGCCGACCACCAGCGTCGCCATCACCACGGTTGCGACCAGGGCGCTCATGGCGAAGCCCGCGCTCAGTACCGGGTCTCGAAACATCGCCAGGCGGATCAGGGGCGACGCGGCTCTCGCTTCGGCGAGCGCGAACAGGCCGGCGCCGGCGACGGCCGCCAACAGCAGTGCCGCATTGAGCAGACCGAAACTGCCGCGCCCCGTCGTCATGGCGAGCGCATAGGCTGCGAGCGTCAGTGCGAGCAGCAGCGTGCCCGGACTGTCGAAGCGGGCGCCATCCGACTTCGACACCGCGCGATCGGCGGGCAGGTAACGATAGGCGAGCATCAGTGCCAGGATGCCCAAGGGTACGTTGATGAAGAACATCGATCGCCATCCGAAGCCGGCGATCAGCACGCCGCCTAGCGATGGCCCGAGCGCGGTGCCGACCGCTGACATGGTTCCGAGCAGCCCCATGGCGCTGCCGGTCTTTTCTTTTGGAATCGTCTCACCGACAAACGCCAACGTGAGGGCCATCATGATGGCCGCGCCCAGCCCCTGCGCGGCCCGGGCGACGATCAGCAACCAGAGCGTGGGGGCGATGCCGCACAGCACCGAAGCAAGCGTGAACAGGAACAGCCCAGCCAGCAGCAGACGCCGCCGACCGGCGATGTCGCCGAGCCGGCCGACGCTGACGATCAGGGTGGTGATGGCGAGCAGATAGGCGAGGACGACCCACTGGACTTGCTGGAAGGAGGCGGCGAAAGCCTGCGCCAGCGTCGGCAAGCCGACATTGGCGATGCTGGTGCCAAGCGCGGACAGCAGCATGGACAAGGAAAGGCCAGTCAGCGCCCACCGAGCCGAGGGCCTCCGTTCCGCACTTGTGGCGAACGCCTGAATTTTTGTTGCAGTGATTGACTCCGACGCGAACTTCATTTTCTTTCTCCCGGAAATTGGATGTCCGGATCGTATGCTTCCGCATGACGTGGCGGAAGACGCACCATTTGCACTTTATTAGTGCGTTTGACGCCATATCAGGAACAAACCGGGCTAGAATTCAAGCATGTCGACCCCGGATTTCAACCTGCTGGTCACGCTCGACGCAGTGCTCACGGAAGGCAGCGTTGCGCGCGCCGCCCGGCGGCTGCGGCTGAGCCCGTCGGCGATGAGCCGGGCGCTGGCACGATTGCGCGAAACGACCGGCGATCCCTTGCTGGTCCGGGCTGGACGCGGCCTCGTCCCCACGCCACGCGCGCTCGAACTGCGCGAACGGGTCAGCCAGCTGGTGCAGGACGCCGAAGCGGTGCTGCGCCCTGCCACGACGCCTGACCTGAAACAACTGGTGCGAACGTTCACGCTGCGCACCAGCGACGGCTTTGTGGAAAACTTCGGGTCAGATCTGATATCGCGCGTCGGCGCGGAGGCGCCCGGCGTGCGGCTGCGCTTCGTGCAAAAGACGAACAAAGAAAGCGCGTCACTACGCGACGGCACTGTCGATCTGGAGACCGGCGTCATCGGTGCCGCAATCGGCCCGGAAGTGCGCGCGCAGGCCTTGTTCCGGGATCGCTTCATCGGCGTCGTGCGCATGGGGCACCCGCTGAGCCGGGGCAAAATCACTCCCAAGCGCTATGCGAGCGGCAGGCACATCAACGTCTCGCGTCGCGGTCTCGACCAAGGGCCGATCGACGAAGCCCTGAGTCCGCTCGGCCTGCAACGCACTATCGTTACGGTCGTCGGCGGCTTTTCCACCGCGCTGACCCTGGCCCGGACCACCGACCTGATTGCCAGCGTTCCCGAACGCCATACCGGGAAGCTGCGTGCCGGAATGCATAGCTTCCCCCTTCCCGTCCCCATGCCGGAGATCACGGTTTCGTTGCTCTGGCATCCGCGGCTGCATGCCGATCCGGTGCATCGCTGGCTGCGTGGCTGCGTGCGGGATATTTGCGCAGCGGGACCCGCCGCATCGTCCTGACCCGAACGCGCCGTCGACGCCCTTCGCCTGCGACGCAAGGCGCTGAACAAAGAATGGCAGAATTTCGACCGGCCGATCGATCTGCCGGCAGACGGCCGCCGCCTGGCGGCCAACGTAGTTGCGCCATGGCTCAATGCGCCGCCGCGGCCCTCTGCTAGAATTTCGGAAATTGCATGAGCATGCGTCTCCAGCCCCATCATCGGCAGAGCAGGGAAAGAAATGAAGACCGTCCCGTGACTCACATATTGATCGTCGACGACAGCGAGCCGGAGCGCCAGCTCCTCGCGCGACTGCTCGAGCTCAACGGCTACCGCGTGACCGCGGCTGCCAACGGGGTCGAGGCGCTGGCCGCCGCGCGGCGCGAGCGGCCGGACACCGTCGTCTCCGACGTGCTGATGCCGAAAATGGATGGTTTCGCCCTGTGCCACGCCTGGATGCAGGATGCAGAGCTCAAGACCGTTCCATTCGTCTTCTATTCGGCAAACCTCACCCTCGCAGAGGACGCGCATGTAGGCAAAGTGCTGGGGGCGGCGCGCTATCTGATCAAGCCGATGGTGCAAGAGAGATTTCTGCAGGAGCTGCGCAACGTGTTGCAGCAGCGGGCCGAACGCTCGCACCCGCGCACCTAGCCCACGCGCCCGCACCCGCCGCGGGCGCGACTCCGGGCTCAGGGCTTGAGGAACCAACGAGTCATTGACGAGCCGGCGCGGGACTACACAAATCTGCGCCGCTGCCTCAATTCAGGCATGCAATGCTGTAGCCACTGCGCCGTCAGCTTTTCCTGCAGTGAATTCTGCCTGAGACGATCCGACAGGCTGTGGAAGTCGACACAGTCCAGCGGTTGGTCCTGATTGAAGCAGGAAAACACGTAGCTCACCTTGCCGGTATGCGGATCGCGCTGCGGCTGCAGGCATTGCGCGCAGATTTCCTTCATCATGCATTGCATCGGAGAGTTGATCGAGCCGATGGCGTAGTGCTCGGTCTTGAGGTAGGGCGCGAGCACGGCATGCCGTGCCCGGCCGACCGCGGCCATCATGCGGTCGGAACCGATCGCGATAATGCGATCGACCTGCGACAGGGGAATCTCCGGCGCGCCGAGCCGGCCCGAGGCATAGGCGTCCATCGCCTGGACGATGTTGCCGACGAAGCTGCGATCCTGCGGCCGCGCGCTTTCCGGCTGGAACCCCGGGGCCTCGTCGCAGCACCAGACGATGAGGTCGGCCGCCGCCTCGATCTCGGCAACCTTGTAGCGGTCGATGATCTTCTTGTAGCCGGCAAAGTAGAGCACCCTGGAGCCGCGCGCACGGAACGCCTGACCGATCGAAAACAAAACGGCATTTCCCAGGCCGCCGCCCACGAGCAGTACGGTCTCGGCCGCCGCGATGTGCGTCGGGCTGCCCGCCGGACCCATCAGCACCACCGGCTCGCCCGGGGCGAGCATCGCGCACAGATTCGAGGACCCGCCCATCTCCAGCACGATCGTCGACACCAGCCCTTCATTGCGATCGACCCAGGCGCCGGTCAGCGCCAGGCCTTCCATCTGCATGCGCGTATCGGCGACCAGCGGGGCAAGGGTCTCGAAGTTCTGCAGCCGGAAGAACTGGCCCGGCTGGAAACGGCGTGCCGCGGCAGGGGCCTTGATGATTAATTCGACGATGGTCGGCGTGAGACGCTTGATCTCATGCACGCTCGCGCGCAGGTCCCGGTTGAGGGCCGCGAAGAACGCGTCGCGGCTGATGGCGCCGATCGGCGGACGCTGCGCCAGCACCCGCGAGACCATCGGATAGCCCTGCTTGGTCGAGCCGAGTGCTTTCACCACGTTGCCGAAATACGAGGGATGAAGGTCGCCAAAGAAGGACACGAAGCGGCCGTCCGCAAGCCGCGACATCAGCACGTCGGCGCGCTCGGTTTTTGACAGCGCATACTCGGGCTTGACCGGATTGCCGTCCTCGTCGCACGCCCGGAAATACTTGCCGTCCATGGCGAAATGCTGCACGTCCTCGCGCGCGAGCACGGTGTTCGGCTGGGTTCCGGCGGCGACGAACACCGTGCTCGCCGGCAGCTGCATTTCGCCGGCCTCGTGCCACTTGCCGTCGTCGCCAAGAACCTGGCGCATGAAGCGCATACTGCTCGCCGCGCCGTAGTTGTCGACCTCCACCGCAAGCGGCGTGAGCCCTTCGGCGAATACGATCCCCTCCTCCAGCGCCTTTTCGACCTCCTCGTGATTAAGCGTATAGGAGGGACTGTCGATGAGCCGGCGCCGATAGGCGACGATGACGCCGCCCCAATGGCGCAGCAGTTCGCTGATGCGCGGCGCACGCCCGTCCCGCGCCGCCTTGCGCCGCTCGCTGCGAATCGCGCGCGCGTGCGACAGGAACTCTTCGGCGATCTCCCGTTCCTCGTCGTTCCAGCGGTCGCGGATGGCATCCTCGCCCAGTTCGGTGGCCAGGATTTCGAAGCGGAGCAGGAATTTCTCCACCTGGGCGACATAGTAGGCAAGCGACTCGGTCGCGGTGTCGATCGCCGTCAGGCCCCCGCCGATCACGATCACCGGCAGCCGCATCTGCAGATTGGCGATGGAATTGCGTTTGGCGGCGCCCGTGAGCTGCAGCGCCATGAGGAAGTCCGAGGCGGTGCGCACGCCGCGGGCAAGACCGTTCGGAATGTCCAGCGTGGTCGGTTTGCCTGCGCCCATGCACAGCGCGACGTGATCGAAGCCGCCATCGAGCGCATCCTCGAGCGTGATCGTGCCGCCGAAGCGCACGCCGCCAAACAGGGCGAACTCGCGGCGCCGCTCGACCAGCAGGCGCACCAGCTTGAGGAAATTCTTGTCCCAGCGAACGGTGATCCCGTATTCGGCAACACCGCCGAAGCCGGCCAGCACCCGCTCGTCGAGCGATTCGTACATGCTCATCGCATCGCGTATGGGTTCGAATGGCGTGCGCCCGCCGTCGGGCCGGACCCCCGAGATCGATTCGGGCAGCGGTTCAATCTTCAGACCGTCGATGCCTGCGACCTCGTGCCCCTCGTTCATGAGGTGATGCGCAAGGCTGAAACCGGCAGGACCCATGCCGACCACGAGCACCCGGTAACCTGAGGCCGGTTTGGGCAGCGGCTGGCGCAGGTTCAGCGGATTCCACCTCGTGAGCAGGCTGTAGATCTCGAATCCCCAGGGCAGCGCCAGCACATCCCTCAGGGTGCGGGTTTCGGCCTGCGGAATATCGACCGGCTCCTGCTTCTGGTAGATGCACGACTTCATGCAGTCGTTGCAGATCCGGTGGCCGGTCGCGGCGGCCATCGGGTTGTCGATGCAGATGACCGCGAGCGCAGAGATCGCCTGGCCGGCGGCCTTGAGCGTCTGGAATTCCGAGATCTTTTCCTCGAGCGGGCAGCCGGCGAGCTTGACGCCGAACGCGCCTTTCCTGAACACGATCTTCTGCGGCTCGGCGGCGGAGGGTTTCTCGCGCAAGCCTTTGGAGCACGAGTCCTTGCCTTGGGCGTGGCACCAGATGCAGTAGTTGGTTTCGTCGAGCGCGCTGACCAGGCTCGCGCCCGGGTCGGTGAGCTTGAATCCGTCGCGGCGCCGCAGATGGGCGGGCTCGATCCGATAGGCGGCGGCGCCCTGCAGGCTGAACTTCTCCTGGTGATGGAGCAGATCGTTCGGATCGGTCCTGGCGGGTGCCTTGAACAGGACACCGGACTGCGTAAATTCGCGGCCGGCTTCCGTGTGCAGAGCCCAGGCGGCATAGCGCATGGCGAGATCGAGTTCGCGCTGGTGCCCGGGCTCATCGGCCAGCCAGCGCGTCACGTTTTGCGCGAACGCAAGCTCATCGAAGCGTCCGCCGAACAGCCGCCTCAGCTCGCGCTCGGTTGCAGCGCCATCGACCAGCTGCGCTTCCTCCGGTTTGATTCTGCCTGCCGCGCGGCGCTGGACAAACTGGCGCTTGATCGCGAACAGCGACGCCTGTTCCTCGTGCCGCTGACTTAGCGCCTGAATCTCGTCGGCGATGCTGAACAGCCGGGAAATGAAACGATCCAGATGCGGCGCGATTTCCAGGATCAGCGCGGATTCCGCCTTGGCCGCCAGCGCGCCGGGATCGGCGCGGCCTGCGGCCAGACGCGCATGCAGGCCGCCATCGGCGCCGCGCAGGAATTCCCCGAACGCCGCGTCCAGGCGCAGCAGTCCTGCGCGGGAGTAAAGCTCGCCGAAGGACAGGCCGAATGCAAGTTCGATCATGGGCATCGCCGCCACTATAATTGATCCGCAAGGCTTATTAGATGGCCGCGCCGGATTTTTCCGGTTTCGCTGCGCGGCAGCTGGTCGAGCATGTGTGTGACCACCCCTGACAAAAGTCATCTTGTCAGGGGCTGAATGGGGGAGCACGAGGGGAAATTTCCCCTCGTATTGTTACATACCCAACGCGCAATCCCGTTCAGTGACTATGGCAAAGCTGGACAATAATGGAATTAACCTATAATTCAATAGAATTAGCTGAATAACAGTTATTTGATCATGTGATAGTGGGCAATGGCGCAATTCGATCTGAACTTGCTTCGCGTGGCGGTGGCAGTCGCTGACACGAACAGCGTCAGTGTCGCTGCGCGCAATCTGGGCATTAGTCAGCCTGCCGCAAGTTCGGCGCTTGGCCGGCTGCGTAATTCGGTGGGCGACCCCCTGTTCGTCAAAACCATTCGCGGGATGGAGCCGACGCCGCGCGCAATCGAGTTCGTCGCTACGGCGCGCGAACTGTTGAACCGGGTCAGCCGCGATCTGCTCTCGAAGTCGCGCTTCGACCCGGCCGCCACGGGCGAAACCTTTA
>JAANCK010561940.1_pt1 | contig 11155 bp, 12 predicted proteins | sample 7277841 | NCBI WGS metagenome assembly JAANCK01 (sample SAMN14222788, study PRJNA588281) | permafrost metagenome | isolation source: Arctic cryosol methane SIP | place: Canada:Nunavut | collected 2015-07 | reverse complement strand
TACGGGCAAGCCGTCATTTTTTGCCGATCCGCCTGGCATCGATCCTACTCGTCGGGGTGAGCCTTGAAGTACGCCAGCGCGGTTCCGGTTTTCGGTTCCTGGACGCCGCTGATGGAGATGCCGCACCTGGCGAGATAGCCTTTGAACTCGGCAGCAGCCTGAAAGGCTTCCGCCGGCAGGCACTTGGTGGAGATCTCGAGGATGCGCGAGCCGTCTGGATAGAGCCACATCTCGGTGGTGATGCGGCGATCGTGGTCCTTCGGCTGGTGTCTGGACTTGAGCAGGAATACGGGGCCCATTGTGGTCAAGGAATCCATGCTGATGCCCGCCGGAGCGTGTGCCTCGTAGAACGCCCGCTGTCCCTTCGAGAACAGCGAACTGAGCGGCACCTCACCTGCGGTCATGTCGAGCACCTCCTTGCCAGTGCACACGCCCTTGAACGACGCCGAGCACACGAACCCGCTCGGCATCATATCCAGTTCGATCTTGAAACTCGCCGAGCGCCGCAGATCCGGATCGATCGTGTCCGGATCCACCGGGCGCAGCTTGACGACGGTGTCGGCGTCTCCGCCCTGGATACGCCGGGCCCGCACCACCACGCCGGCCTTGAACAGGTCCAGGTTGGGAGTATCAAAGAAGAACGCCTGCCGCGGCTGCGCCTCGACCGGGTCGAGCTTGAGGGCCTTGATCGTCGCACGATGCCCCGAGGTGGGCACGGTCAGCTTCAGTTCGATGCTGTGCGATTTTCTGCTCAATTCGAGAGCCTTCGCCAGGGCATCGGCTGCAAGGACCGGCTCTTCAGGTACGGGCTTGGCTGCCTGCGGCTTCACACTCCGTTTGGCTGCGGGGACGCGCGCAGTCTTCGCAGGTGTCGTGGTCTTTGGGCGTTTTGGGGTGGTCATGGTTTAAGTCCTTCTTTCTTCTTCAATATAAAAATCACTCGGTTGCAACATCTTTACCTTGCGCAAACTCCATGCTTCTCAAGCATCGAAGCGCTCGGCCAGCACGCCGTGACGCAAACCGCGATCGCTCACCGTGAAGTTATGCTTGCCCAGCTTCTCCATCACCGTGCGGACGATGCAGGCGCCGGCGAGGATGACTTCCGCCCGCTTCGGCTGCAGGCCGACGATGGCGCGGCGGGCCTCGGCATCGCGCGAGCGGTAGAGTTCGATCTGGCGATCGATCTCGGCGCGGTCGAGGAGCGTTCCCTGAACCACCGCCGGATCGTAGGTGGCGAGGCCGTGCCTGACTGCGGTGATGTTGGTCACCGCGCCCCCCATCGCCACCAGTTTGTCGGGGACCGGGCGGCCGTCGATGCGCGACAGGTCGGCCGAAATCGCCGCCATCGCCTCGCGCAGCGTGTCGGGCGACACGGCCCCATCCAGCTGGTAGCGCTCGGTGTAGCGTACGGCGCCGACATCGACGCTAAAGCGTTCGTCCACATTTGAGTCGTGCCCGAAGGTGAACTGCGAACTGCCGCCGCCGGTGTCGAACACGACCAGCGAACCCGTTTTCAAGCCAAGGCCCGACATCGCCGCCAGATAGGCCAGCCGGCTTTCTTCCTCGCCGGAAATCACTTCGATATGCACGCCGGTACGCGCCTGGATCGCGGCGACGACTTCGTTTCCGTTTGCGGCAATGCGCAGGCCGGCCGTGCCCACCGCGGCGATCGCCCGCACGCCGTGCCGCTTCGCCTCATCGGCCATGCCCGCGATCGCGGCAACCGTTCGCTCCAGCGCGGCGTCGATGATCACACCCTGCTGCGCGAGCCCTTCGCCGAGACGGGTCAGTTCCGCGCGGTCGACGACGGTGCGCCAGCGTCCTTCGCGGTCACGCTCGCCGATGTGGAACTTGATCGAATTTGTGCCGGCGTCGATGACGGCGTAGCGTTCGGGTTCGTCGTCGATCAGGGCCGCGAGCCCGCGCGGATAGCTGGTGTTGGTGTAGCCGCCGAGGCCGAGTTCGCGGACGGCACGGATGACCGCTTCCGCATCGGTCGACTCGACGGCAATCGTGCGGGTGGGCTTGCCGTTCGCCACCACATCGGAGAATTCAGCCGTACAACCGCCGACCGTGTAGCGAACCCGCCGCTTGTGGACGTCCACTTTGCGGATCGCACCGCCCTCCTCGGCGAACGCTTCGATGAACGCGTCGAAAGTGTAGCTTGCGCGAGTCAGCTCAGGCAGTGGCAGCTTGAGCGATTCGAACACGCGTGTGACTTCGCTGGCCGGGAGCGGAAACCCCGCCTTCATCACCGGCGTCCACTGCTCCAGCCCGTCTGCGTTGACCTGCTGCAGCAGCTTGATGTCCATCAGGCCGGCGCGAACCTTTACATTGCCGCCGGCGCCGGACAGCAGGTAATCCTCGTCGCTCTCCTGCACCCCTTCCGGCGTCAGCGCCGCCAGCCGCGCCTCTGCGTCTCCGAAGGACCGGCCGAATGTGCGCCATTCCCAGCGCGGCGTGATTTTTTCCATGATTGCTTGTTGGCTCTTGAAATGTTCGCTATTGGAATAGCATTGAAGGACAGAAATCCTGTTGATGCTTTTAATGTAAGCGCTGCACTCCGGCTGTCAATGTGCGCATGACGTAAACTTGTAAAACCGGTTTTCCCACTATTCAGGAACGGAAAGACATCCCGTGCTTGCCTATCACGTCCATACGATGCCCGCAGTGGCCCCCCCACGATGAGACCTCATATCTGGGAGCGGATGCTGCGGTTCTGGGAGGCTGACCGCGGCCTGTCCATCCTCCTCCCGCTGCTCGTCATCATTGTCTTCATATTGCCCGTGCTGCTGACGCCAGACTCGACGGGGCGACTCATGGCTAATCTTGCCTTCTCGGCGCTGCTGGTCGCGGGTGCTTTTACTGCCGCTGAATCGCGCAGGGTGCGGTTCGCCGTGGTGGCATTCACGGCCGCTGCGCTGCTGGTGCGCTGGACGGCCGCAGCGGTGCCCTCGCACGCCCTCGCCATCGGGCGCGAAGCCTCCACCCTCGCCATGCTCCTGCTGTTCGCCCTGATCGTGGCAACGCGGTCGTATCGGCCCGGCCCGGTCACCCATCACCGCATCCAGGGCGCCATTGCCGTGCTGCTGCTGCTCGGATTGGTGTGGGCCAACGCCTACGAACTGCTGCATCTGATTCATCCCGATGCATTCAGCGGCGCAGTCGGCAGCGCGCCCGGCGCGCTCACGTGGATCTACTACAGCTTCGTCACGCTCACGACCATGGGCTACGGCGACATCACGCCGGTTCATCCGATCGCGCGATCGCTCGCCATTTCCGAGGCATTGACCGGGCAGCTTTATATTGCCGTCACCCTCGCGCGACTGATGGCGTTGTACGTAAGTGCAGGCGACAATAATTAGCCGCAAAAAAACATGCGCGCGTTGTGCGCTGCCGGTGTTCAATCTGCCTGAACACGTCTCAAGGGAATAAAGATGCGTCTGACGTTTTTTCGCGCCCGCCGGTTAATTCACAGCTGGGACTCGATCGGCAACAGTCCGAGGAACCAGACCGAGAGCCGGCGCAGAACAGTGACTTCGGGTTCGTTGACATACCGGCGCTCGCCCCCGGCGCCGGTCTCTACCCACTCGATGTGCGCGCTTCCGGAAGGCTCGACGACGCGCTCCAGCCGCCAGGCGATGGTGTCGAGATTGCGTTCGAGTGCGCCGGCAATGTCCTCGGCCAGCGGCGCGCTTTCACACACCACGCCGATCTCGGTGTTGAGCCGCATCGAACGCGGATCGAGATTGAGCGAGCCGATGAACACTGCACTGCGATCAAACACGAATGACTTGGCGTGCAGCGAGGCGCGTGACGCGCCGTAAGCCTTGGTTTTCTTCTCCGTTTTGGCAGGTTGAACCGCGCCGGGTTTGAGTTCGTACAGCACGACACCGCCCTCGAGCAAGGCTTCCCGGTAACGCTGATAGCCCGAATGCACCGCGCCGACATCGGTGGCGGCAAGCGAATTGGTCAGCACCGTGACGCGAACCCCGCGCGCCACCAACCCGCGCAGCCAGGCCACGCCCGCCTCGCCCGGGATGAAATAAGGCGAAACAATCAGCAGTTCCTGATGGATTTGCGCGCCGATGCCGCTGAACTGGGACATGAGATGCCCCTCGGTGGCATCGGGCGCCTGGCTGATCTTGGCTGGATCGTCGTACAGCAGGGTGGCCTTGCCCCAGTAAAAGTCATAGCGGCCCGATTTCGCCTCCCCGGCAAGCCGGCTCCCCGCCTGCATGACATACGGATTGTCGCGATTCGCCTCGATGTAGGCGGCGAGTCCGGCGCGCAGCGCGATCAAATTTTCGCTGCCCACGCTGCGACCGAGCAGCGCCGCGATCGGGTAGGACGACGGCGCATTCCAGAACGCATCGAAAGCATGGGACACCTCGCCGACGACCGGTCCGACCGTCAGCACGTCCAGATCGCCGAAGACCACCTCGCTGGACGCCTCGAAGTACTCGTCGCCGATGTTGCGTCCGCCGAGGATCGCTGCCTGATTGTCGGCGACGAACGCCTTGTTGTGCATGCGCCGGTTGACGCGGGAAAAATCGCTGAGCATGCCGAGCCCGCGGAAAGTGCGCGAGGCGACCGGATTGAACAAGCGGATCTCGATGTTGGGGTGTGAATCGAGGCTCAGCAGAACCTCGTCATTGGCCTGCGCGCCGACATCGTCAAGCAGCACGCGCACCCGCACCCCGCGGTCTGCGGCGCGCAGCAGCGCATTGGCAAAAATGCGCCCGGTCAGGTCGTCGTGCCAGATGTAATACTGGACATCGAGCGAACGCTGCGCCGCATCAGCCAGGACGATGCGTGCCAGCAGCGCATCGACGCCGCTTCTCAGCGGGCGAAAGCCGTTCTGACCGGGGTGAGTCTGCTGTGCGGCCTGGCTCTGTTGCCCCAGTGTCGTCGTTGAGGTGTCCTGCAAGGCATGCGATTCATTGCGTTCGACGTTGTCAGGCAGGCTTGCGCAGCCACTGAAAGCCAGAACGAGCGTGGCAACGATGAGCCAGCGCCGCACCGTTAACTGCCCGAACAGTCGAAGCGGATGTCAGCGTATTCGCCGACGGCCTTGGCGCCGGTGTTGTCGGTATCGGTCATCACCGCCACGCTCAGCACGCGCCCCGGCGCGGCGCCGAAGGCGCGCTTGTAGTCGGCGGCGAGGTTGCGACGCACCGACTGCCACTTGCCCAGGCCCTTCGCTCCGGATGCCACCACCAGCATCTTGACCTGGCTGGTGTGGGCGGAAGGAATCACGGTGTTCACCGGAACATGGTCGCTCCAGATATACATCAGGGTGGCATACGGACCGTCGCGCCCGGTCAGCGACTTGGCGCGCTGGAAACGCTTCTGCTCCTCCTCGGGGAGCGTGGCCTTGTCGCCGTCGAAACCCACCAGCACGCGCAAGGGCGCGTCCTCGCGTTTTTTGTCGCGGTTGTCGGCATCCGGCACCAGTGCGTCGGTCTTCCAGCGCCAGCCGATGCTCGCCGGCACACCCGTCGCCGGTTTGAAGAGCGTCACATAAAGCGAGGCGGAGCGATCTGATACTCCGCGCAGCACCGCGTGGCCGTCCTCCTGCACCAGCGAGTAGACCGTATCGCGCTTGAGTTTTGAAAGCGGCTGATGCGCCCAGCCCACTGCTGACTGGCCAAAGTCCAGGTTGCGCGCTACGCAAGGTGAGGCAGGCTTGGGCTTGGCGGCGCTAACCGGTGCGCTGCATGCCAGGAGAAACGACAGCGTAATGCTGGGCAGATATTTCATGAGGCACTCACTTTTGCAGGACGGCGAAACAAGAATTCAATGCTGTCGGAAGTATCTATGGCGCAGCATCCACGGTCAATCCGGGCTTGCCTGCAGTGTGCGGATCGTGGCTATAATTTCCGCATCGCGCGGTGGACGCAAACGGGGTCGATTGTTGGATTGCCAGCCAACATGAATGAATCGACCCGAACAGAAAAGGCTTGCATGTCGAAAACCAAAAACGAAAAACGCACGCCGGTACTGGATCCGATCGATCGCGTGTCCGAGATCATCTTCGGTCTGATCATGGCGCTGACCTTCACCGGCACGCTGAGCGCGCTTTGGCATCGTTGGCCAGCGCTCGCGCGCTTACCAAAGCGATCGGGATATCCAGCGCGGCGGATTCGCGCAGTTCACCTTGGGCAAGGTGACACTCGGGACGTATGTCTTCAATCCTGACAACAGCGCCGACCGCTTCGTGATCGTTTCACTTGGCGCAACGTTCTAGCCATGAGCTTAGCCAACACCCGAGGCGATCGTTTCGCTAGAATGATTCACCTGTTCTCCCAAACTTCAGGGTAAAAAAGATGGCAATAAAGGCACTGCTATCAATCGTCATTCCGGGTTAAGTCCGGAATGACGAAACCAGGATTTATCGACGCGCCCATCAGCAGTTCCCGGCAACCCAAACAAAAAGGACATCAACATGAGCAATCCCTCCGAAGACGCAGGCGTTTTCCAAACTCTGCTTGAACGGCTGAATTCCCAGCGGCTGCCGCTGGCGCTGGCGCTGAAAGAGAAGGTCGACCGCGGCGAAAAACTCAGCGATTACGACATCAGCAAGCTGGAAGAGATTTTTGCCGATGTCCAGACGGCGCAGCCATTCGTCGAGCGTCAACTCAAGCTTCACCCTGAAATCCAGAGTCTGGTCGCCAGCCTGCTGCACCTATACAAGGCAATCCTCGACAAGGCGACGGAGAACGAAAACAACGCCTGATTTTAGCTGGATGCCAATTACTGACGGATCCGGTCTGCTGTTGAAAGCGATCCCGTTATGCCAACGTAACCTGTGCTGAATGCCGAATACCGTGTTGAAGTTGCAGGGTGTGTGGGCCGTCTTTCAGCCAAGAATGAAAGTTCAAGCTGAGTAGCACGACCGTCTCTTGTTCGGCCAAAGCTGCCCCTGGGGATTTAGCCAACTACTTCAGCTATGAATTCGTTACCGGACTTAGGCCAGGAAATCTCACTGTACGGCAACTTTCTGATTTCCTATGTGGTTGAATCCGCAACCCTTAGCAGACAGCCAGGGTGAGCGCTGCGAGCGTCCGTTGTTCGGTGCGGACACACAAATCCGAGGCTCGAGAGTGTCTAGGAAAGCCGGGGCGATTCACTCACGCCTAAAAACACGCGGGCTGTTTAACTTCAATGTCGGGCATCGCCAGATGTATTTGCCTTAAAAGGAATGAACGTTATGAGACACATTGAAATACACAAAACACACCGCATAGGCTGGCTCCGCGCGGCTGTTCTTGGCGCCAATGACGGTATCGTTTCCACGGCCAGCCTTGTCTTAGGCGTGGCGGCTGCTGGCGCGAGTTCAGAGAGTATTTTGATCGCAGGCGTTGCCGGTCTTGTGGCTGGTGCCATGTCGATGGCTGCCGGTGAGTATGTTTCGGTGAGTTCGCAATCCGATACCGAGCACGCCGATCTGGATCGGGAGCGTAGGGAGTTGGCTGATGATCCCGAGCACGAACACGCGGAGTTGGCGGCTATTTACGTTGGACGTGGACTTGATGCAGGACTAGCCTCCAACGTCGCTACCCAGTTGATGGCGCATGATGCACTTGGCGCACATGCGCGTGACGAGCTGGGTATTTCTGAAACATTGACTGCACGTCCAATTCAAGCCGCCTTGGCATCGGCCGGCACGTTTTCAATTGGTGCTGTTCTGCCGCTCCTGGTTGTGTTTTTGGTGCCGGTATCTGCGCTCATGTGGGCTGTTTCGGGCAGCTCGCTTTTGTTTCTCGCGCTTTTGGGAGCCCTGGCTGCGCGCGCCGGTGGTGCTCCTGTGATGACTTCCGCTACGCGGGTGACCTTTTGGGGTGCCTTGGCAATGGGTTTGACAGCTGGAGTTGGGGCTTTGTTTGGGGTGGTCGCTTGAGAACCTCAGGCGAACACTCCGGTTAAACGTCTCAACACGCACCAGCGTCTGCGTTGTTAACCATCTGGAATGTGCTACAAAGAGTAAGGTTATTTCAATGCAGGGGAAGAGAGCATGCGCAATGCAATTCTACTCATCGCTTTAGGCATGACTTTTAACGTTCATGCAGCCACTCCCCAAGAAATCCTCAATAGCTACACTCCCCTGGCGAAACAGGAAAACCCGGCTTTCAAGGAGTTCTCCTCCGGTCGTGGAGAGCAGTTCTACCATGCCAAGCGCGTTCATAGCGGCGGCACGCAAGTGAGTTGCGCGGCGTGCCATACCGATAACCCGAAGAACGCCGGCAATCATGCGAAAACCCACAAGGAGATTCTGCCGCTCGCACCCGCCATCAACAAGGAACGCTTCACCGATTCGGCCAAGGTGGAGAAGTGGTTCAAGCGCAACTGCCAGGACGTGTTGGAACGTCCCTGCACTGCTCAGGAAAAAGGCGACTTCATCGCCTACTTGCTTTCGGTTAAATGAAAGGATGTGCCATGAAACGCCTTAATACGTTGTTCCTCTGGCCCCTGATTGTGGCGCTATCGGCTCCGACCCTCGTGCGTGCAGAGGAAAATGAAAATGAAGGGCAGTCGTTGCCACGCGTTGCCAACACCAATTGGAAGACTGAATGCGCTTCCTGCCACACGCTATACCACCCGGGCCTGCTGCCTGAACGTTCCTGGCGCAAACTGATGGGCGGACTGGACAAGCATTTCGGCGAGAACGCCAGCCTCGACCCGCCCACGCAGCAGGAAATTACCGACTTTCTGGTGAAGCACAGCGCCGGCGCAGGATCCAGCTATGCGAAGTCCATTCCGGCAAGCACCACCCCGCTGAGAATAACCGAGACGGCCTGGTTCAAGCGCCAGCATCGCGAGGTGCGCGCCGATGTATGGAAGCGTCCGAAAGTGGGCAGTCCCTCGAACTGCATGGCGTGTCACAAGGGTGCCGAGCAGGGAGACTTTTCCGAGCGCGGAGTGGCGATACCGCGCTGAACATAAATCCTTGCCTTCGGGACTTTTTCTGCGCTTCTGAATAAGGGCGTCTATCCGCGCCCAAATTGGCAAGATTATGCAAATTCTCGTCTGGGATTTACCCACCCGCCTGTTTCACTGGCTGTTCGCATTTTCGTTTGCCGTTGCCTGGATAACAGGCGATTCGGACACCTATCGCGATCTGCATGTTTTCGTCGGGTATCTCATGCTCGGTTTGCTCGGCTTCCGCGTGCTGTGGGGGCTGATCGGCAGCCGTTACGCGCGCTTCGCATCGTTCCGGTTTGGCCCGATGCAGGCAATTCGCTATGTGCAGGACGCACTGATGCGGCGTGCACCACATCATATCGGGCATAATCCGGCTGGCAGTTGGGCAGTGTATCTCCTGCTGACGCTGGGGCTGCTGGTGGGCGTGACTGGCATCCTGGTGCTGGGGGGCGAAGAGCAGCATGGCATGGCCGCCGGCATCACCCTTTTCGGCGGCGGCGAGGCGCTCAAGGAACTGCACGAGGGCTTGGCCTCCTTCATGCTGGGAGTGGTGATCGTTCACCTGCTCGGCGTGGCTGCGGAAAGCTGGCTGCATCGTGAGAATCTGGCTAAAGCCATGTTCACCGGTCGCAAGCATGGGGCCCCCAGCGAAGCGATTCCTTCAGCCCATTATCTGGCCGGCGGCGTCCTGCTGTTACTGACGGCAGCATTCGGCGCGTGGTTTTTCCGGGATGACTTCACGGCAACCCCGCAGCGCCCCCATATTCCCTTCGTCGGCCAAACCTTGCCCGACAACAAGGTTTGGCGTGCGGAATGCGGCAGTTGTCACCTCGCCTATCACCCCACTCTGCTACCCGCGCGCTCCTGGGTGCGTCTCATGAAGGAACAGGACACGCATTTCGGCGAATCCTTGGGTTTGGACGCTGCCACAACGGCCGAGATTCTGGCCTTCCTGCAAAAAAACTCCGCCGATACCGAACTGACCGAACCTGCCTACAAGATCAAGCAATCCATCCCACCCAACATGACGCCAGTACGCATCACCGAGACCAGCTACTGGATCAAAAAGCACCAGGAAATTGCGGATTCGGTCTGGCGCCATCCGAAAATCGGCTCCAAGGCAAACTGCAGCGCCTGTCATCTGGATGCCGAAAAAGGCACGTTTGAGGATGCGGCGATGCACCTCCCCGACGGGGTTGCCGGTTTGTCAAAGGCTCGCAAATGAAACAGCTCAAAGTAAGCCGCATCGGGTTGTTTTCTGGGGCAGCGAAACAACAATGATCCTCGAGAAAGGACAATGATTCTGACCTCTTTAGTTCGGCACCCGGACAAGTTCTCCAACTGTGCGTTTTGAGCTGGTCGCCGGTTTGGTTGCGTTCAAGTCTGTCCTGGAGGCTCAGCAAAATGACACATAACCATTTCCATTTATTAAGCGGACAGCCGATGTCTTAATGTCAGCTTAATCCGTCCTCATTACTATGCATGTCATCGACGCACCTGCGCCGTCCTTTGAGGGAAAGAACATGGAATTCACCCAGAAACTCCGCGCCAGAATCATTAGCATCCTTACTCCGGTATTCACAATTGCCTTCGTCAGCGTTCCACTCATAATCGGCGGTGGCGTTATGTTTGCCACAGTCGATGTCTTAATGTCGGCTTAATCCGTCCTCATTACTATGCATGTCATTGACGCACCCGCGCCGTCCTTTGAGGAAAAGAACATGGCATTGACCCAGAAAATCCGCGCCAGAATCATTGGCACCCTTCTTCTGATATTCTCAGCTGCGTTCGTCAGCGTTCCGCTTATGATCGGCGGTCATCCGGGGAAAATCGTATCGCACCTCCCAGTGGTCCATCACTTGAACTGATCGACATTTATGGAAGGCAGCGAGTAATCGCCATAGAGTTCTTAGCGCAATACATAAAGCCATCAGTTCGGTAATTACGCTCCGAAGGACTATCTCTACAGCAATCGTGGCCGTCTGCTTTGGCCTAGTACCAGACAAATCCTGCGGTCAGTCCGACAGGCGACTTAGGGTCGGGTTTTGCCGTAGAGGAAATCAGAAAGCTGCCGTTCGGTGAGATTTCCTGGCCTATGTCCGGTAACGCCCCCATAGCAGAAGTAGTCGGCTAAATCTCCAGCGGCGGCTTTGGCCGAGCAAGAGACGGTCACAACCCTGCTGTCAGATCAAGTCTGAACCTCTACAGATAACAACAGAAAGACAAGGCG
>JAANCK010286647.1_pt1 | contig 11163 bp, 9 predicted proteins | sample 7277841 | NCBI WGS metagenome assembly JAANCK01 (sample SAMN14222788, study PRJNA588281) | permafrost metagenome | isolation source: Arctic cryosol methane SIP | place: Canada:Nunavut | collected 2015-07 | reverse complement strand
AGCGAGCGCAGCATCACCGTCTGCAGCATGTCGGCGTAGGGCTTGTCCTTGATGCGCCGGAGCAGCTCCGCGTAGTCCTGGGCGCGGGGCTTGGCGCCGCCGCCCAGCGTCAGGGCGAAATCCTTGAGCATCGAGCGCAGCGCCTCGAGCTTCTCGGGCGTGGGCCCCTCGTGGATGCGGTAGAGCGAGGGCTGGCCGCTTTTCTCGAGGTAGTCCGAGGCGCTCACGTTGGCCGCGAGCATGCACTCCTCGATCACGCGATGGGCGTCGTTGCGCTGCACGCGCACGATCTTCTCGATCTTGCCCTTCTCGTCGAAGATCATCTGGGTCTCGACGGTCTCGAAGTCGATGGCGCCGCGCTTCTGGCGGGCGCCGAAGAGCGCCTTGAACACCGCGTAGAGCGTCTCCAGGTGCGGGACCAGGGCCTCATCCACGGGCGGCTCGGCATCGCGGCCCTCGAGCACGGCCGCCACGCGCGTGTAGGTGAGCCGGGCGTGGGAATGGATCACGCCGGAGTGGAATTGATAGTGCCGCACGACGCCTGCCGCGCTCACCTCCATCTCGCACGCCATCACGAGGCGGTCCACGTCGGGCTTGAGGGAGCAGAGCTCGTTGGAGAGCTCCTCCGGGAGCATCGGGATCACCCGGCGCGGAAAGTACACGGAGTTGCCGCGCTCGAGGCCCTCGCGGTCGAGGGGATCGCCGGGCTTCACGTAGTGGCTCACGTCGGCGATGGCGACCCAGAGCCGGAAGTTGCGCCCTTCCCTTTCGCAGTACACCGCGTCGTCGAAGTCCCTCGCGGTCTCCCCGTCGATGGTGACGAACGGGAGCTTGCGCAGGTCCTTGCGGCCCTTCGCGTCCTTCGGGTCCACCTTCTTCGGCAACCGCGCGGCGGCGTCGATCGCGTCCCGCGGCCACTCGTGGGGAAGGTCGTGCTTGCGAAGCGCGATCTCGATCTCCATCCCCGGGTCGGCGTAGTTTCCGAGGACCTCCACCACGCGCCCGATGGGCTCGGCGTTCTTGCTGGGCTGCTGGAGGATCTCGGCCACCACCACCTGGCCCTCCTTCGCGCCCCCGAGGCTCTCGGGCGTGATGAGGATGTCCTGGTTGATGCGCTTGTTCTCCGCGATCACGAAGGCCACGCCGTGCTCGATGAAGAGGCGGCCCACGATCTTGTTGTTCCCGCGCTCGAGCACCTCGACGATGGAGCCTTCCTCGCGCCCCCGGCGATCCACGCCGGTCACGCGCGCGAGCACGATATCCCCGTGCAGCGCCTTGTGCATCTGCTTCGGCCCCAGGAAGAGATCGGGGCGGCCGTCGTCGGGCTTGAGGAATCCGAACCCGTCGGGATGCCCGATGACCTTGCCCTTGATGAGGCCGGCCTTGTCGGGAATGAGCAGCGCGCCGCGGCGGTTGCGCAGGATCTGGCCTTCGCGCTCCATGGCGGCGATGCGCCGCGCGAGGCCCTCCTGCTCGGCTTCGCCCGTCACGGCCAGACGCTCGACGATGCGCTCCTCGGCGACGGGAACGCCTTCCTCGGTCAATACGGCGAGGATGTCCTCACGGCTGGGGATCTCGGTGGGATAGGCTTTCAGGCCCTTGGTTTTGATGGACAATATGGGGTGCTCCGGGTAAAATTTCGTGTTTTCCGCGCCCAGATGGCGGAATTGGTAGACGCACCAGTTTCAGGTACTGGCGGGTAACACCGTGGAGGTTCGAGTCCTCTTCTGGGCACCAGTTTCTCTCGCATCGTTGTTCTGGCTTCGACCTTCGGTTTCGCCGTATTCTAGGCCGTGAGCAAGCTCTACGATCAACTCAAGAAGGCCGCGCGCGCGCGCTCCGAGGCTGCGGCGCCCAAGGCTCCCCAGGGCACCATCCTCACCGACGCCCTGAAGCGCGCCGAGTCGGAGCGCGAGAAGGCGCGGGAAGGCACCGAGCCTTCCGCCGCCGAATCGCAAGCCCTCGCGCGCAGCGAGGCGCAATCCGCGGCCCATGCCGTGGCCATCGCGCAGGCCGAATCCCAATCCGCGGCCCATGCCGAGGCCATCGCGCGGGCGCAAGCCGCCGCACAGGCCGAGGGAGTGGCGCAACGCGCCGCCGCCGAGCGCGAAGTGGCGGAGAGCCGGGCCGAAGCCGCGGCGGTCGCTCGCAGCATCGCGGAACGCATAGCCGGGGAGGAAGCGGCGAAGCGCACGGAAAGCGAGCGCCGCGCCCTGCAGGCCGCGCAGGCGCGCGCAGCCGCCGAAGAGGCCGCGATCGCCGCCGCGCACGAGCGGGCCCAGGCGGAGGAGAGCGCGATCGCCGCCGCACGCGAGAAGGCCCAGGCCGAATCGAAGGCGCTCGAGCTGGCCCGGCGCCGAGCGCAGTCCGAGGCGATGGCCGCGGAGCGCGCGAGAGCGCTCGCCGAGGAAGCGCAGTCCGCGCAACGCGCCGCCGTCGAGCGCGAAGAGGCCGAGAAGCGGGCGGAAGCCGCGGCGGCCGCGAAGCACGCCGCCGAGCAACGCGCGGCGGAGGAAGCGGCGAAGCGCGCGGAAAGCGAGCGCCGCGCGGCCCAGGCCGCCCAGGCCCGCGCCGCCGCGGAGCAGGCCGCGATCGCCGCCGCGCGCGAAAAGGTACACGCCGAGGAGAGCGCGATCGCCGCCGCGCACGAGCGGGCCCAGGCCGACGAGAGCGCGATCGCCGCCGCGCGCGAGAAGACCGAGGCGGAAGGCAGGGCGATCGACCTCGCCACGCGGCGCGAAGAGGCCGAGGCCATGGCCGAGGCGCGCGCGAAGGCCGTCGCGGAAGAAGCCGCCGTCGCGCAGCGCGCAACCCTGGAGCGGGAAACCGCCGAGCATCGGGCCGAATCCGCGGCGCACGCGCGGCACGCCGCCGAGCGGCACGCGCGAGGCGCGCGCGACGCGGCGCTGCGCCACTCGCGCGGCTCCGCGATGCGCGAGGCGCGCAGGCGCTGGTATCCGCTCGCCCGGCGCGCGGCGATGGTGGGCGCCGGGGTGCTCGCGGTGGCCATGGCGTGGCAATACTTCCCGCGCCCCGAGCGGCACGAGCTCGCCGCCGCGCGTGCAGCGCAGCCGGGACTCAAGCTCGACTACCAGCTCGACCTCACTCGAAAGGGTGGCGCAGCACGATAGTCTCGTCGCGGTCGGCGCCCGTGGAGATGATGGCGACCGGCGCGCCCACCAGCGCTTCGAGGCGCTTCAGGTAGGACTGGGCGTTCTTCGGCAGGTCCTCGAAGCGCTTGATGCCCACGGTGCTTTCCTTCCACCCCGGGTGCTCCTCGTAGATCGGCGCGCAGATGGCAAGCGCCTCGGCGCCCACCGGCAGCATGTCGCGCGTCTCGCCGCCCACCTTGTAGCCCACGGCGACCCGCACCACGTCCAGGCCGTCGAGGACGTCGAGCTTGGTGATGCACAGTCCCGTGACGCCGTTCAGCTGCACCCCGCGCTTCATCGCCGCGCCGTCGAACCAGCCGCAGCGGCGCGGGCGCCCCGTGACCGATCCGTATTCGTTGCCCTTCACGCGCAGGCGCTCGCCGATCTCGTCCTCGAGCTCCGTCGGGAACGGCCCCGCGCCCACGCGCGTGGCGTAGGCCTTGGCCACGCCCAGCACGTAGTGCAGCTGCCCCGGGCCCACGCCCGCGCCCGCGGCCGCCTGTCCCGCGACGCAATTGGACGAGGTGACGAAGGGATACGTGCCGTGGTCCACGTCGAGCAGTGCCGCCTGAGCGCCCTCGAAGAGGATCGGCTTGTCGGCGCGGATCAGCGAGTTCAGCTCGGCGGATACGTCCGCCACCATCGGGCGCAGGCGCTCGGCGAGTGCCAGCGTCCCGTCGAGCGTCTCCTGGAAATCGATCGTGTCGGTCTTGAAATAATTCCGCAGCACGAAGTTGTGGTAGTCGAGCACCTCGCCCAGCTTCGCGGCGAAGCGCTCGCGCGCGTACAGGTCCTGTACCCGGATCGCGCGGCGCGCCACCTTGTCCTCGTACGCCGGGCCGATGCCGCGCCCCGTCGTGCCGATCTTGGCCTCGCCCTTGGCGCGCTCGCGGGCCTGGTCGAGGGCGATGTGGTACGGCAGGATCAGCGGGCAGGCCTCCGAGATGCGCAGCTGCCGCGTGACGTCGATGCCCAGCTTCTCCAGCTCGGCCATTTCCTCGACGAGCGCGCTGGGCGACACCACCACGCCGTTGCCGATGAAGCACGTCACGGACTTGTGCAGGATGCCCGAGGGGATGAGCCTCAGGATCGTCTTGCGCCCGTCGATGACCAGGGTGTGCCCCGCGTTGTGCCCGCCCTGGAAGCGCACTACCGCGGCCGCGTGGTCGGTGAGCCAGTCGACGATCTTGCCCTTGCCCTCGTCGCCCCACTGCATGCCGATGACAACTACGTTACGCGCCATTTCCCGTCCTTCTTCTCGAGCCTGCGGTCGCAACCCAATTCGTCCCGCGCGCCTTCGTGTCCCGGCAGGTCCACCACCACGATCTCGCCGTCGGCGCGCAGCCGGTCGATCGCCTGGTGGAGCGCCGCGTCGTCCGCGCACGGCGCGAGGATCGGGCGCCGGCGCTGCGGCGGCGGCGCCAGGCGCGCGAGCTGGCGCAGGTCCATGGTGAAGCCCGTCGCGGCGCGCGCGCGCCCGAAGCTCGCCCCCACCTCGTCGTAGCGCCCGCCGCGGGCGATCGCGTCGGGACTGCCGGGCGTGAACGCGGCGAAGGTGAGCCCGCTTTCGTAGTGGAAGCCGCCCAGCTCGGCCAGGTCCACGGAGACCTCCACGCCGGGCGCGGAGCTGCGGGCCGCGAGCCGGTCGAGCTGGTCGAGGGCAAGGGCGATTTCGGGCAGCTTCGGCAGCTCCCGGCGCGCGCGCTCGATCACCTCGATGCCGCCGTTCATCGTCGTGAGGAGCGCCATCTCGCCCGCGGCCGACGCGTCCTTCTGCTGCACGGCGTGGAAGAGCTCCTCGAGCCGGTCCGCGTCCGCCGCACGGGCCATGGCGCGGAAGATGGCCGGGTGCCCCAGGTCGATATGCACCCGCGCGATGCCCGTGGCGGCGAGCGAGGCGATCATGAGCCGCATGATCTCCACGTCCGCCTCGATGCCCGGGTGGCCGTAGAGCTCGGCGCCGATCTGGATCGGCTCGCGCATCTTGGTCATGCCCGCGGGCACCGTGTGCAGCACGCTGCCGCAATAGCACAGGCGCGCCACGCCCTGGCGGTCCAGCAGGTGCGCGTCGATGCGCGCCACCTGCGGCGTGTGGTCGGCGCGCACGCCCATCATCCGGCCCGAGAGCTGGTCGACGAGCTTGAACGTGGCGAGGTCCAGGTCGCGCCCCGTGCCCGACAGCAGCGACTCCAGGTATTCCAGCAGGGGAGGTGCGACCAGCTCGTAGCCGTGGGACTCGAAGAGGTCGAGGATCGCCCGGCGCAGGCGCTCCATGGCGCGCGCCTCGTCGGGAAGCACGTCCTCGATGTGCTCGGGTAGCAGCCAGCGTCTCATTCTGGGTCACCTCTCCGGCGGGGGAGAGGGTCGCATCAACGTATCAGGAAGATGATGATCAATCCCACCATCATGGACGTGAGGCCCGCGAACCGGATCTGCCCGTCGCTCATCTGCGTGAGCTTCAGGAAGAGCTCGCGCCAGACGCGCGGGGAGCTGAACGGGAGGATGCCTTCGATCACGAGCATGAGCGCGATGGCCGCGACGAGGACTTCGGTCATTTCGCCGGGGCTTTTCCGCGTCCCGGGCTCTTCAGGTACTTGAAGAAATCCGACGACGGATCGAGGATCATCACGTCGCTCTTGGTGTGCATGCTCTGGCGGTAGGCCTCGAGGCTGCGGTAGAAGCTGTAGAACTCCGCATCGCGCCCGTACGCTTCGGCGTAGATGCGCGAGGCCTGGGCGTCGCCCTCGCCCTTCACGCGCTGCGCGTCGCGGTAGGCCTCGGCCACGATCACCTGGCGCTGGCGGTCGGCGTCGGCCTTGATCTTCTCGCTCTCGGCCTGGCCCGTGGCGCGCAGCTCGTTGGCCACGCGCTTCCGCTCCGATTCCATGCGCCGGTAGACGTCGGAGGAAATCTCGGGCACGAAGTCCACGCGCTTCAGGCGCACGTCCACGATCGCCACGCCGATGCGGTGCAGGTCTTCGTCCACCCTCTTGCTCACCACGGCCATGATCTTGTCGCGCTCGCCGGAGACCACGTCGTGCACGGTATGCCGCGCGAACTCGGCGCGCATCGCGTCGTTCACGGTCTGCGCGATGCGCGCCTCGGCCAGGAAGGCGTCGCCGTTCACCGACACGTAGTACTGGCGCACGTCGATCACGCGCCACTTCACGAACGAGTCCACGAGCACGTTGCGGTTCTCGGCGGTGAGGAAGCGCTCGGGATCGTGCGGCTCCATGGTCTGGATGCGCGTGTCGTAGAGGCGCACGTTCTGCACGAACGGGACGAGGAAATAAAGGCCCGGCTGGGTCTGCACCGAGATCACCTCGCCCAGCTGGAACTTGATCGCCGCCTTGCGCTGGTCGACCACGTACACGCTCATGGAGAAAAGCAGGGCGGCCACGATCACGCCGACCAGCAATATCACGGAGGCGCGCCTCATCGCCCGGCTTCCCGGTCGCGCGAGCGCAGCGCGTCGCGTCGGCTGATGGGCTCCGATATGGACGGCGGGATCGCCTCGGAAGGCTGCTGGGGCGCGGACTGCACGATCGTCCCCGACGACGGCATGGGCGCGGGCGGCTGCGACGAGAGCTGCATCAGCTTGTCGAGGGGCAGGTAAAGCAGGTTCTGCCCGTTCTTCTGGTCGACGATCACCTTGCTCGTGTTGCTCAGGACCTGCTGCATCGCGTCCAGGTACATGCGCTCGCGCGTGACGCCGGGCGCCTTCTGGTATTCGGCGAGGATCTGGCGGAAGCGCGCGGCGTCGCCCTGGGCGGTGGCCACGACGCTCTGGCGGTAGCCGTTCGCCTCCTCGGTGAGCCGCGCGGCGATCCCGCGGGCCTTCGGCACCACGTCGTTGGCGTAGGCCTGGCCTTCGTTCTTGAAGCGCTCGCGGTCCTGCCCGGCGCGCACCACGTCCTCGAACGCCGCCTGCACCTGCTCGGGCGCCTGCACGCCCAGCAGGTTCACGGTGGTGACGTTGATGCCGGTCTGGTAGCGGTCGAGCAGCTCCTGCATGAGCGTCTTCACGTGCGAGGCCACTTCGCTGCGGCCCTGGTTCAGCACGAAGTCCATCTTGCTCTTGCCCACCACTTCGCGGATCGAGCTTTCGGCGGTCTGCCGCACGTTGGCGTCGGCGTCCTTGTTGTTGAACAGGTAGGCCTCGGGGCTCTTCAGCGTGTACTGGATGGCGAACTGCACGTCGACGATGTTCTCGTCGTCGGTGAGCATGAGCGCTTCCTGGGGCTGCTTGTTCTTGGGATTGCCGCGATAGCCCACGTCGACCGTGCGCACGCGCGCCGCGTCCACGACCACGACGCTTTCGAAGGGATACGGGACGTGCCAGCGCGGGCCCGGCATGGTGGTCTCGAGGTACTTGCCCAGGCGCAGCACGACGCCGCGGCGGCCCTCGTCGACGATGTAGAAGCCGCTCGCGAGCCAAATGCCCACGATGAGCAGGAGCACGAACGCCGCGCCGCCGCCGACCGCGGCCCCGAAGTGGTGGCCGCCGCCCCCGCTACCGCCGGGGGCCGGGACTTCGCCGCGCGCCTTGAATCCCAGCAGGCTCGCCACCTTCTGCTGGAACTTGCGCAGGATCTCGTCGAGGTCGGGCGGACCCTCGTTGTTCTTTTTTCCCCACTGGGGATCGTTCGGAGGCATTGGAAAAAGGGGTCAGGTTGCTTTTCGATGGGGACGGGAGAGGGGCCGGAAAAGTAACCTGACCCCTTTTCCCTCGTTCATGCTGCGGATGCGAGGGAGCCGCGATTCGCGTCGCGGGCGGCTTCGGCCAGTGCTTCCCTCAGGGCGTCGATGCCCACGCCGGTGAACGCACTCACCTTGATATTCAATATTTTACCATAGGCGTCGCGCACGACTTCGGGCTCCAGTCCGGGCACGCGGTCGATCTGGTTGTACACCACCCACTGGGGCACCTGCGCCGCGCCGATCTCGGAGAGCACGTCGGCCACCGCCTGCATCTGCTCGTCGCGCTGCGGGTTCGCGCGGTCCACCACGTGCAGCAGGAGGTCGGCCTGGATCGTCTCCTCGAGGGTGGCCTTGAACGATTCCACGAGCGTGTGGGGCAGGTCGCGGATGAATCCCACGGTATCGGAGAGCGCGATCGTCGCCTCCTCGCCCAGGTATACGCGCCGCGTGGTGGTGTCGAGGGTCGCGAAGAGCTGGTCGGCCACGTACGCCTCGGTGCGCGCGATGCGGTTGAAGAGCGTGGACTTGCCCGCGTTGGTGTAGCCCACGAGCGCCACGCGCAGGATGCCCGAGCGCGTGCGCCCCGCCCTCTGGGTCGCGCGCACCTTGCCCACCTTGCGGATGCGGTCCTTCAGCTTCTTCACCTGCTCGCCGATCATGCGCCGGTCGAGCTCGATCTGCTTTTCGCCCGGGCCGCCGGTCTTGCCGAGGGAGCCGCGCTGGCGCTCGAGGTGGGTCCATCCCCGCACCAGGCGCGTGGACAGGTGCTCGAGGCGCGCGAGCTCGACCTGCAGCTTGCCTTCGGAAGTGCGCGCACGCTGGGCGAAGATGTCGAGGATCACGTCGGTGCGGTCGAAGACGCGGATCGCCGGGACCGCGTCGATCAGGGCGCGCTCGAGGTTGCGCACCTGCGCGGCGGTGAGCTGGCGGTCGAAGACGACGATGTCGGAGCCGTGGACGAGGAGCGCGTCGCGAATCTCCTCCACCTTGCCCTTGCCGGCGAAGGTGGCCGCGTCGGGGCGGTCGCGGCGGCCGCGGATGGTCTGCACCACCTGGGCGCCCGCGCTGTCCACCAGGCGCGCGGCCTCCTCGGCCCGATCCTCGGCGTGGGGAGGACGGCCGATATCGAGGCTTACGAGGATCGCGCGCGAGCGCTCAGGATTCCTGCGGATGCTCAAGCGGGACCGACACCGGCCGGGCCGGGACCACCGTGGAAATGGCGTGCTTGTACACCATCTGCGTCACGGTATTCTTGAGGAGCACGACGTACTGGTCGAAGGATTCGATCTGGCCCTGCAGCTTGATGCCGTTGACCAGGTAGATCGAGACCGGCACGTGTTCCTTGCGCAACGTGTTGAGGAACGGGTCCTGCAGCAATTGCCCCTTGTTGCTCATTGTTCTGCCCCTTTTCGAGACATCGGGTTTCCCGGTCTACGCCGGGCCGTTGATACACATGGACTTTACCACGGACACCCCCCCTTGCTCCGAGTTCCTATCCCCGCGGAAAAGGGGGTCAGGTTACTTTTCCGGCCGGAAAAGTAACCTGACCCCCTTTTCCTCAGCCGTAGCGGCGCTTGGAGACGATCTTGCGCCGGCGGCGCTGGGCATCCTGCTTTTCCGTCAAGGGCTTGTGCCGGCCCTCGAAGGGGTTGGTGGACGAGCGCAACTCGATGCGCAGCGGCGTGCCCTTGAGCTTGAAGGCATTCTGGAACGTGTGCTCGAGGTAGCGCTTGTAGGGAGCCTTCACGCCGTCCAGGCCCGAGCCGTGGATCACGATGATCGGGGGGTTGGAGCCCCCCTGGTGGGCGTAGCGCATCTTGGGGCGGAAGCGCCCCGCCATGGGCGGCTGCTGCTGCTCCACCGCGGCCTGCAGGGCGCGGGTGAGCTTGGGCGTGGGGATCTTGGCCATGGCCGCCGCGAACGCGGTGTCCACCTCCTTCAGCAGCGGCTTGATCCCGGTTCCCATGCGCGCGGAGATCGGCACGAACTCGGCGAAGTCCAGGAACTGGAGCTTCCTCTCGAGGTCGGTCTTCACCTCCTTTCGCTTCTCGGCGTCGATCGCGTCCACCTTGTTCACCGCGACCACGAGCGCGCGGCCCGCCTCGAGGATGTAGCCGCCGATGTGGGCGTCCTGCTCGGCGATGTCCGACTCGGCATCGACCACGAGCACCACCACGTTGGCGCGCTCGATGGCCTGCAGCGTCTTCACCACCGAGAACTTCTCCACCGACTCGAACACCTTGCCCTTGCGCCGGATGCCCGCGGTGTCCACCAGCGTGTAGCGCTTGCCTTCGCGCTCGAGCTCGACCTCGATCGCGTCGCGCGTGGTGCCGGGCTGGTCGAACGCGATCATGCGTTCCTCGCCCAGCAGGCGGTTCACGAGCGTGGACTTGCCGACGTTGGGACGCCCCACGATGGCCACCCGCGGATGGTCGGGCAATTCCTCGTCGGCCTCCGGCTCCGGAAAGCCCGCGAGCGCCTCTTCCACCAGCGCGCGTACGCCCTCGCCGTGCTCGGCGGAAATGGCCTGGGGCGCGCCCAGGGCCAGCTCGTGGAACTCCGCGGTGACGACCTCCTCGCGCATGCCCTCGGTCTTGTTGACGGCGAGGATCACGGGCGCGCTCGCCTTGCGCAGCTGCAGCGCGATGCGCTTGTCCTGCGGCGTGAGCCCCGCGCGCCCGTCGGTGAGGAAGACGATCACGTCCGCCTCGGCGATCGCCTCGCGCGCCTGGCGGGCCATCTCCGAGAGGATTCCTTCCTTCGCGACCGGCTCGAAGCCGCCGGTGTCCACCACGATGAAGGGCTTGTCGCCCACGCGCCCCTGGCCGTAGTGGCGGTCGCGGGTGAGGCCCGGCAGGTCGGCCACCAGCGCGTCGCGCGAGCGCGTGAGCCGGTTGAAGAGGGTCGACTTGCCGACGTTGGGACGGCCGACGAGGACGAGGGTCGGTTTCAACTAGAAGTGCACGGAGACGAGCGAGCCCCCGGCCGTCTGCAGCAGCACGCCCGATTCCATCGGGACCACGGAGACGATCGCCGTGCCGTCGGTGGCGAGGCGCCCGACGATCGCGCCGTCCTCGGTCGAGAGCACGTGCAGGTAGCCGAAGCCGTCGCCCACGACCACCTTGCCGTCCACGACGTGGGGGGAGGTGAGCGCGCGATACAGGAGCTTGTCCTGCTTCCAGACGCTCGCCCCCGTCGCCTTGTCGAGCGCCTGCACGGCGCCGGTGTCGTCCACGAGGTAGAGGTTCTTCGCGTCGGTGGCGAGGGAGCGCGAGGTCGACAGGTCGCGCGACCAGAGCATGGTGCGCGT
>JAANCK010706584.1_pt1 | contig 11165 bp, 11 predicted proteins | sample 7277841 | NCBI WGS metagenome assembly JAANCK01 (sample SAMN14222788, study PRJNA588281) | permafrost metagenome | isolation source: Arctic cryosol methane SIP | place: Canada:Nunavut | collected 2015-07 | reverse complement strand
GGCGTAGGCGGTGTCGATCAGGTCGTCGCTGACGTCGTGGGAGACGTACGCGAACCCGGTGCGGAGCGAGCGGACCAGGCCATCGACCACCGCCTTGCGGGCGGTGGCGTCCGGCAGGTAATGCGACAGGTCGGAGCTGATGACGATCAGCGTCTCGTCGCCGCCCCACACGGTTTCCAGCACTTCGGCCACCTCGGCCGCAGTCGCCTCGCCCACCGCCAGCGGCAGCAGCTGGAAATCGCCCAGTACCTGCTGCAGAAAAGGCAGCTGCACTTCCAGCGAATGCTCCAGCTGGTGCGCTGCTGCGCTAGTCGTCACCTGCGGCAGGCCGGCCAGTTGCTGCATGCCCGCGCGGTCCAGCTGTACGTCGCCGAGCGGCGTCGCAAAGCGCTCCGCCTCGGGCAGTGCCAACCCTCGAACATAAACGCGATGGGTGGGGCCGAGCAGCACCACCCGGCGAATGCGCCCACGCAGCTCAGCCAGCCGCGCATAGGCGGTGGCGGCGACCGCACCCGAATAGATATAGCCGGCATGCGGCACGATCAGCGCCTTGAGCGCGCGCAACGGCGTGGCTGATCTGGCATTCGCCAGCAGGTCCGTAAGGGTGTGTTTGAGTTCGGCCGGGTTGTCCGGGTAGAACAATCCCGCAACGGCAGCGGGTCGGGTGGCAGGCATGTGGTATGTCCCATTCAATGCATTCAATCAACCCACTAGATGTAGGGGAATCGTGCGTTTTCAAGTCCCCGGCAAAAGGGATACCGCGTCAGTCCACTTGCGATTTGCCTGCCTGTCCCGACCAAGCCCATTTGAACAACCCGAACCCCCCTATTCCAGCTACGCTGGCGGCGAACGCCAGCAGCACATCGTTCAGGTGCAGATAGGTGAAGCCGAACAACTCGCGCAGACCCGGCACGTAGAGCACAAACACCAGGAAGCCGAGCGTGCCCCCCATCACCCACCACAACGCGGGATTCGGCGTGCGCAGCGAGGCCAGCAGACTGCCCGACCCGGTGCGGTTGGCCAGAATCAGCCCCAGATTGCCGATCACCAGAGTGGTAAAGGTCAGCGCACGCACTTCGTCGGCTTCCCGCCCCAGTTGCAGCGCGATGGCGTACACCGCGGCCACGGCAAGCAACAGGGTTGCGCCTTGCAGCAGCGACAGCAGCAGGGTGCGCAGGCTGAACAGGGGGGCATCCACTCGGCGCGGCGGCCGCCTCATGCTGTTGGGTTCTTCCGGCTCGGCTTCGAATACGATCGAACAGGCAGGATCGATGATGAGTTCCAGAAACACGATATGCACCGGCGCGAGCACCAGCGGCAGCCCGAACAGCAGCGGCAACACGGCCATGCCGGCTATCGGCACGTGCACCGCGAGAATGTAGGCCATCGCCTTGTGCAAATTATCGAAAATGCGCCGCCCCAGGCGGATGGCATCGACGATGGTGGCAAAGTCGTCGTCCAGCAAAACCAGCGAGGACGCCTCGCGCGCGACGTCGGTGCCGCGCCCGCCCATGGCAATGCCGATGTGGGCGGCCTTGAGCGCGGGCGCATCGTTTACGCCGTCGCCGGTCATCGCCACCACTTCGCCATTGGCCTTGAAAGCCTGCACCAGGCGCAATTTCTGTTCCGGTACCACGCGTGCGAATACATGGGTGGACTTGAGCCGTTGCCGTAACTCACTGTCGGCAAGCGCGTCAATCTCCGGTCCTGTCAGGATGCCTCCGGCCAGATCGATCCCGGCCTCACGTGCAATCGCCTCGGCCGTACCGGGATAGTCGCCGGTGATCATCGCCACCCGCATGCCGGCCCGGCGCGCCACGCGGATCGCCTCCGGCACCCGTGGCCGCACGGGATCGGTCAGCGCAATCATGCCGAGAAAAACAAACGGAAAATCATGCTGCTGCGGCGGCAGCGTTGCGCCTTCGAACGTCGCCCTGGCGACGGCCAGCACGCGCAGGCCTTGTCCAGCCAGGCGGTTCGCCTGCCCCGCGATGAGCGCAGTGTCTGCCGCGGACAGGTGGCACAAATCGGCGATGGCTTCTGGCGCACCTTTGGCGGCCACCACGTATTCTTCGCGCTGGGTGGCCTGCCAGCCATGCGTCATGGCGAGCATGTCGCGGCTCAGCGGATAGTGCTGCACCAGCGTCCAGTCGTCGTGCAGGTGCTCGGTCCCGGCAAGATAATGATCGGCAAGACGACGAAAGGCTTGCTCCATCGGGTCGAACGGGTCGACCAGACTTGCCAGCACACTGAATTCGACCAGTTCGTGAAAACGCTCGGGCAGTTCATTCGCCTGCGCGTAATCGACAGCGTAGCGTTCATCCTGCACTACCAGCTGCGTCACCGTCATGCGGTTTTCGGTGATGGTGCCGGTCTTGTCCGCGCACAAAATGGTGGCGGCGCCGAGGGTCTCCAGCGCCGGGATGCGCCGCGTCAGCACATGACTGCGCGAAATGCGCCACGCCCCCAGCGCGAGGAAAACCGTGAGCACCACCAGAAATTCCTGCGGCAGCAGGGAAATGGCGAGCGTGATGCCGGCGAGCAGGGCATCGAGCCAGCTGCCCCGGGTGAGGCCATACAGCACCACCACCACACCGCACAAAATGACACCCAGCCCGGCAAACGCCCACATCATCCGGCGCATCTGGCGCTGCACCGGGCTGGGTTCGGGACGCAGGGTTTGCAGTGACTTGCCGATCCGGCCGATCTCGGTGCGCGGCCCGGTGGCGGTCACCCGCGCAATGCCCTGCCCCTGCACCACGAGCGTGCCGGAATAGACCAGCGGCAAATCGTCGCCACCTGGCCGCAGCGTGGCCGGCTGGCCGTCACCTGCTGCCTTGCGCACCGGTGCCGCTTCGCCAGTCAGCAGCGATTCATCGACGAGCAAACCATTGCACATCAGCAGCCACGCATCTGCCGGCACGCGGTCGCCCTCGGCAATCATCACGATGTCGTCGCGCACTACCTCGCGCCCGGCGATGCGCTGCTTGTCACCATCGCGCAGCACCAGCGCACGCGGGCTGCTCAAGTCGCGCAGTGCTTGCAGGACGTGCTCGGTCTTGTGCGACTGATAGAAGGTGATGCCCATCACCACGGCCACGAAGAACAGCAGCATCAGGGCTTCGTGCGGATCGCCCAGCATCAGGTAGACGCCGGCTGCGACGATGAGCAGCAGAAACATCGGCTCGCTGGCCACTTCGCGAATAATCGCCAGCGTGCCGTGCGGCTCGCCATCGGGTAACGCGTTCGCCCCCTCCGCTACCAGCCTCTCACGCGCACGCTCTGCCGTCAGGCCCTGGAAGGCCGGTGGCTCAGCGGAAGCACGCTCATTCGCCGCAGATGTTTGTTCCAGCATACGGGAATCCTACTCTGCAATGACCTGCCTGGAGGCGGTCTGGCCGCCAGCGCAAACCAGATCGCCATCCATGCAGCCTGAACCTATACTGGCGACATCGAAGCCGAGCGCATCCCTATGTCTTCCCTGCCCGATCACCCCGGATTTCTGCCGCTGGCGCAACTGCCTTCCCTCGTGGCCCAGCTGATGGCCGGTGGCTATCAATGCCTGGGACCGGCGGTGGAAAACGGGGCCATCGTCATGCGCCCGCTCGATGCATCCGATGGCTTGCAGCGTGGCTTACAAGCCGAGCAGGCGCCGGGACATTACCGGCTGACACAGGATCCTCACAACCGCTATTTCGCCTGGGCGAACGGGCCGCAGGCCATCAAGCCGCATCTGTTCGCGCCGCGGGAATCGCTGTGGCGAACCCAGCGCAACGAACAGGGTCGGCTGCAATTCATCGCGGTCGAGCCGCCGGCGCCCATGCTGGCGATGATCGGCGTGCGCGCCTGCGATCTGGCCGCGCTGGCCTTGCAGGATGCGCATTTTTTGCGCGGCACTCAGCCCGATGCCCACTATGCGCGACGGCGCGAACAACTGTTTCTGGTGGCGGTGCAATGCGCCGAGCCGGGGGCGACGTGTTTTTGCGCGTCCACCGGCGATGGCCCGACCCCGACCACAGGCTACGATCTGGCGCTGACCGAACTGGCGGAGGGTTTTGTCACCGTGGCGGGCAGTGCAAAGGGCGCGGCCGTGCTCAACGCAATGAATCTTGCGCCCGCCACTTCGCAGCAGATCGACGCTGCTCGCCAGCAGGGGCAGGCAGCCGCTGCCGCTCAGACCCGCAGCCTGCCCGGCCGCAATCTGCGCGATACGCTGATGAGCCGGCTGGAACATCCGCACTGGGAAGAGGTGGCCGCGCGCTGCCTCGCCTGCGGCAATTGCACGGCGGTGTGCCCGACCTGTTTTTGCCACGCCGAAATAGACGAGCCCAGCCTCGACGGCCAGAGCAGTGAGCATGTCCGCATGTGGGATTCCTGCTTTGGCGAGACGCACGGCCATCTGCACGGATTCAATGTGCGGCCGGACATCCGCAGCCGTTACCGCCAGTGGCTCACCCACAAGCTGGCCACCTGGCACGACCAGTACGGCCGCAGCGGCTGTGTCGGCTGCGGCCGCTGCATCGCCTGGTGTCCGGCGGAAATCGATATCACCGAAGAAGTCGCCGCGCTCGCCAACCCGGAGGCCCAGCCATGAACGCACCTGCCCTATCCCAGGCGCGCCTGCCGCTGGAGGCCATTGTGGTGGAACGCACGCAGGAGTCGCCCACCATCTTCACCCTGCGCCTGCGCCTCAACGATACAGCCGCACAGGCGGCTTACCGCTTCGCGCCGGGGCAGTTCAACATGCTGTACCTGGCTGGCGTGGGCGAGGTGCCGATTTCCATCATGTCCGACCCCGAGGATCGCGACGGCATCGGCCACACCATCCGGGCGCTGGGACGCGTCACCAAGGGACTGGCTGCATTGCAGCCGGGCGACAGCGTGGGGCTGCGCGGGCCCTACGGCCGCGGCTGGCCGCTGCAGGAAGTGAGCGGATGCGACATCGTGCTGGTGACCGGCGGGCTCGGCTGCGCGCCGGTGGTGTCGGTCATTCACTACATCCTCAAGCGGCGCGAACGCTTCGGCAAACTGGTCATCATCCAAGGCGTGAGGCACGCCGAGGATCTGATCTGGCGCGAGCAGTACGAACGCTGGGCGAAACTGCCGGATACCCAGGTACTGGTGGCGGCGAGCGAAGGTGCGGCGTTCTGGCCCTGGCATGTCGGGCGCGTGACGGAGTTGTTCGAACTGGCACAATTCAATCCGGCATGCGCCGTGGCGATGATGTGCGGGCCGGAAGGCATGATGCGCACCAGCGCCGACAATCTGCTGCAACGCGGCGTGCCCGAATCGCGCCTCTACCTCAGCATGGAGCGCAACATGCAGTGTGCGGTGGGGCGCTGTGGCCATTGCCAGTTCGGTGGTGCGTTTGTCTGCCGTGATGGCCCTGTGTTCGATTGGGGCCAGGTGAAATCCTTGCTGGCACACCGGGGGTTTTGATGATGAACACGCCAAAAGTCAACCCCGCCAAGCCACGCGTGGCAGTCCACAAGTTCAGTTCCTGCGATGGCTGCCAGTTGGCCCTGCTCAATCTTGGCGAGGATTTGCTCACGCTCGCCGAGCGGGTTGATCTGGTGCATTTCGCCGAAGCCGGCGCGCTGGATCCGGATACCGATATCGACGTTGCATTTGTCGAAGGCAGCGTGTCGACCCCGGAAGATATCGAACGCATCCAGCACATCCGCCAGCACAGCCGCGTGCTGATTGCCATCGGCGCGTGCGCCACATCGGGCGGCATCCAGGCGTTGCGTAACGGCCCCCACAGTGGCGAATGGATTGCGCAGATTTATGCCCATCCCGAGGCTATCTCCAGCCTGCAGCACTCCACCCCAATCGCCCGTCACGTCAAAGTCGATTTCGAACTATGGGGTTGCCCGGTCAACAGCCAGCAGATGCTGGCGGTGATCAATTCCCTGCTGCTCGGCGTAACGCCGCGCGACAACGCCGACAAGGTCTGCACCGAGTGCAAGCGGCGCAATCTGACCTGCGTGATGGTCAGCCGCGGCGTGCCCTGCATGGGGCCGGTGACGCGTGCCGGCTGCGGCGCGCTGTGCCCAAGTCTCGGCCGCGACTGCTACGGCTGTTATGGCCCGGCCGAGAACGCCAATACCGACTCCCTCACAGCGCAGTTCGCTCGCCAGGGCCTCACGCCACAGGCCATCATGCAGCGCTTCCAGTCGATCAACAGCCAGGCGCCGGTGTTCCTGGCGGCAGCGGACAAGTTCAAGGCACAGCGCGATGAGTGAACAGAAACGCACCGTCTCGATCCACGTGCCCGTGCTGACCCGGGTGGAGGGCGAAGGCGCGCTCGATTTGCGCATCGACAACGGCGAAATTGCCGAACTGCGCCTGCGCATTTTCGAACCGCCGCGTTACTTCGAAAAATTCCTGGAAGGCCACCACCACACTGAAATCCCCGACATGGTGGCGCGCATCTGCGGCATCTGCCCGGTGGCGTATCAGGTCACCGCCGCGCAGGCACTGGAGAAACTGTTCGGCGTCGAGCTCGACCAGTGGGCGCGTGACATGCGCCGGGTGTTTTACTGCGGCGAATGGATCCAGAGCCACAGCCTGCACATCCACCTGTTGGCCGCGCCGGATTTTTTCGGCTGCAACAGCGCCATCGAACTGGCGCGCATTGCGCCGGACGCAGTGCGCCGCGGGCTGCGGATTCAGGCCTTGGGCAACGAATTGATGGACTTGTTTGGCGCGCGTTCGGTGCATCCGGTGGGGGTGCGGATCGGAGGTTTCCATGGCGCACCTGCACCCGCCCGCATCAACGCCATCCGCGACAAGCTGCGCGCCGCGCTGCCGGAGGCCGAGGCATTGATCCGCTGGACGGCCAGCATTGCGGTGCCGCAGGACGACCAGCCCTTTCTCTCGGTCGCGATGCAGCACCCTACCGACTACGCCATCGAAACCGGCGCCATCGGCGTCAGCGACGGACTGCGCATCGAAGCGGATGCCTTTGACGCCCACTTTGCCGAACGCCATGAACCCCACTCCACCGCGCTGTTTTGCAGCTATCAGCAGCAGCCTTATCTGGTCGGCCCGCTCGCGCGCCTGAACCTCAACCACGCGCGCCTGCCCGATGCGGTCAAGGCCCTGCTGGCCGAAACGGGGTTGGCGCTGCCCAGCCGCAACCTGTTCCACAGCCTGGTGGCGCGCGCGGTGGAAATCCTGCTGGCGCTGCACGAAGCGCTGCGCCTGCTCGACGGTTACCGCGTGCCGGACTCGCCGTGGGTGCCGGTCACCGCGCGTGCCGGGGTGACCACCGGCTGCACCGAGGCACCGCGCGGCCTGCTGTGGCATCGCTACGAAATGGACGACGACGGCCGCGTGGTCAACGCACGCATCGTGCCGCCGACCAGCCAGAACCAGGGGCGCATCGAGGAAGACCTGCGGCTGTCGCTGCTCAACTTCGGGCTCGACCAGCCCGACGATGCGCTGCGCCTGCACTGCGAACAAGTCATCCGCAACTACGACCCCTGCATTTCCTGCGCCACCCATTTTCTGCGGCTGAACGTCGAGCGGACGTGATTGCGGTGCGCATCCTCGGCATCGGTTCGCCGTCGGGCGACGACCAGGCCGGCTGGCTGGCCGTCGATGCCTTGCTGGCAGAGGGGATGCAATCCACGGGAATAGACATTCAAAAGCTGGACCGTCCGGGCGTAAATCTCATCCCCCTGCTGGACGACGCGGCCTGGGTCATCCTGATCGATGCCATGCAAAGCCATGAGCCAATCGGCCACATCCGGCATTTTGGCGCGGATGACTGGCCCGCCTACCGCCATGGATTGTCCAGCCACGGACTCGGCGTGCTCGATGCCATGGCGCTGGCGCGCGAACTGGGCAGCCTACCGCCCCGGCTCGACTTGTACGGCATCGAAATCGGCGCGGCGAATCCGGGCGAACCGGCAAGCAGCGAAGTCTGCGCCGCGGCGCAACAACTCGCCCGGCGGATTGCCGCCGACCTGGTCGCTTAATCATTGCTAAAACTGGTCTACCTTGTGCTGCGAAATCCAGAAATGGACCATGCAGATTAGCGAAAAATAGCAGAAATTAATCGGACCTCATTTTCCCCGGCACATTTTTGTAGTCGGTTGGGTCGGGTGCATTGATCCGAAGATGAACCTCTGAGCAAGTAGTCCAGAGAGCAATCTCGAAGTTGTGGCATAGATTCGTGCTCTCAAGCTTCGTGGGAACTTGTTCAACAAAATCTTGAATTCTGTCCGGAATTCCGGGCTTCGAGAGATGGTGGGCGATGTCGTTACGCAGTTTGTTTAGCTTGCGTATTGCTGGCCAAAGCCAGGCATCTTGTCCGCCCGAATAGGTCTCTTCGATGACAGCTTCTGCAAGAACAATTTTATGGTGAGTTGTGAAGTTGGCATCCTTGAGCACGGAACTCTTTGGGATGCGAGCTTCGAGCAGAAGATTAACTTGCTCTTCAATCAATAGGTGACCCTTCAAGATCATCATTGTGAAGTCACCGCCAATTGGTAGATGCTGCCTAAAGTGGTCGAATGTCCCGAAGATACCTGGCTCGTTCATGAGATTTTGTTAAAAACGCTCAGACCTAACGAAGCAAATCCATTTGGGGGTATTTTGGCTGTTATTCCCAACTTCTCAGCAAATAATTCAAGTTCTGAATAGTGAAGCAGGTGGACCCCTGTCGAACATGCAAGCTGCTTAGCGGCGGGAGTATATGGGGCATTCGAAACTACCGCCGCAACATTGGCACCCTCGAATTGTTGTCCTGCAAAGACTTCTTGAACAGCAGAGTTCCCAACTGGTTGTGAGTATTTCTTACACTGCAAGACGGCCTTAACCTCGCCCCATTTAGCGATTACATCAATACCTTGGTCCCCTGTCGCTTGTGTTACTTGGGCCTCCCACCCACGACCACGCAGAATGTCCACACAAAAATGCTCAAAATCAATTGGCGACATTTGTTCGATGTCCAAAGGTAAGGGTGTGCCCTGTTTTACCAATGCCAAGTCATACGCCACAACCATTTCTATCACCAACATTCGAGCATCGCTCCTTCGCTCGCCGGAAAGGTCTACTGAATTTGCAACCACGCTATCTAAGAAGTAGTGAATTTCAGTAAACCATTTATCAAAAATTAAATTTCCATAATCATCCACTTGGCGTGATTGTCGGTATTTAATCGTAAGCGTGTGAATGTGCTGCTGGATAATGGGAGTTACTTTATCGCGGAACTGCATATTCTTTTGTGCCTGCATTTTTGCGATATGTTCTGCCCCCTTTTTTTGACCTTCTTTATCGAGTTTACGAGCTATTGGGAACAAAATAATCGCAACGAGTAGCAACAAAATCCATTCCATACATATCCCATTAGAAGTTAAGTGAAGATCAAGGCCAGGTTTTGTCTTTTGCCATTGCCGCCCAATCAGACGAACCGGATTCGATGGTGTAGTGCATGGGTCGGCTCCTTTAACCCGGCTTGTTCAATTCCCAGCCAGCGTCATCCGATCAATCAAGCAACAATACTCAAAGGGCCAGCTTCGCAATAAAAAAACAAGAACTAAAAGGGTCAGCTTCGCAATAAAAAACAATTCGAAGCTGAGCCCACTCCTTTATGTTCCGTTTTCATCCCATGGCTTACCCGCCATCCCGCCGACGTCGCGGCTGCCATGCATCACTGCAAGCACGAGTACGCGGTCAGGTTCAATGCGGTACATGACCCGGTAGCCCTGAACAATGGTTTCCCGCAGGGTTGGGTCTTCGGCTTCGGGGATCATGCGGCCGCTTTCCGGAAAATGCTGAAGCCGCCGTGCGGCCAAAACGATTCGTTCGCCAAAGAGCCGTGCATAAAACGCCGAGTCCCGGCTGATGTAGCGCACCAGGTCATCCAGGTCATCTCGCGCGCAGTTCGACCACTCAAGCCGCATGGTTCAGATAGCGTTTTTCCATTTCTTCTTGCGAGGTGGTTTTCCCTTCCTCTGCCGCCTTCAGGGAGTGCTCCAGTTTCTGACGGATGTAGAGGGCGTACATGGCGTCGTCGATGCTTGCCTGTTCTGGCAAGTGGTCAGCAATATCGTGGACGATTTGTTTAATTGATTGCATGGGTTACTCCTTGAATAGCCAATGGCACACGGCTCATTCTAGCCTTCCTGAACCTCATCGACTGATGTGCTGAAAATCAAAAATCGGGTCTAGCTACGTAGCACAACAGGAAATTGTGAGGGAGCGGTTCGCTTAAGCGCCCGGCTTAAAGCGTCTGCACAAACGCCAGCACTTCCGCCGCATGCCCCGGCGCTTTCAGGCCGCGCCAGCTTTTCACCAGCTTGCCGTTCACATCGAACACAAACGTGCTGCGCTCGACGCCGCGCACCTGTTTGCCGTACATGTTTTTCAGCTTCATCACGCCGAACAGTTCGCAGGCTTTTTCCTCGGTGTCGGCCAGCAATTCGAAGGGGAACTGGTATTCGTCCTTGAAGCTTTCGTGCGACTTGAGGCTGTCGCGCGAGATGCCGACGATTATCGTGTTGGCCTTGCCGAAGTCGGCGTAGAGATCACGGAACTCCTGACCTTCCAGCGTGCAGCCCGAGGTGTTGTCCTTGGGATAGAAATACACGACGACGTTGTGGCCGCGATGTGCGGACAATTTGAACGTGGTGTTGCTAGTGGCGGGGAGTTCGAAATCGGTGATGACGGGGTCGCTCATGGCTTGCCTTTCCTGGATTGATTCAACGGGTAGATGACTTAAGCAAAACGATGACCGCGCCAGCGCCGCCATCGACGGTGCGCGCCTGGCAAAACGCGAGCACGTCTTCACGCTGCATCAGCCAGTGGCGCACCTTGTTTTTCAGCACCGGCAGACGGTTTTTCGAGCCGTGGCCCTTGCCGTGGATGATGCGCACGCAGCGCCGGTCTTCGAGCATGCAGCGGTTGAGAAACGCCGCCAATGCGACGCGCGCTTCGTCGCCGCTGTGGCCGTGCAGGTCGAGCTCGCCCTTGATGACCCAGCCGCCGCGCCGCAATTTGCGCATCGCGGCGGCGGGGATGCCGGGACGCGCGAACAGCAGCTCTTCGCCGGTGGCGACGGCTGCATCCCACTCCCACGGATCGGCCAGTGCGTCGATCAGCACCTGCGCTTCGTCGGCCAGGAGTTGCCGGGCGATGGGCTTGGGGCGCTGCTT
>JAANCK010632015.1_pt1 | contig 11192 bp, 9 predicted proteins | sample 7277841 | NCBI WGS metagenome assembly JAANCK01 (sample SAMN14222788, study PRJNA588281) | permafrost metagenome | isolation source: Arctic cryosol methane SIP | place: Canada:Nunavut | collected 2015-07 | reverse complement strand
GCGCGCACCATGACGCTGCCGTTGAACACCGCATGCGCCGCGCCGTCGACGATGCATTTGTGCAGCTGGCGGCTGGTGCACTGCGGCTGGGCATGGTCAATCACGGTGTGGGTGTCCGCCAGTTGCTTGCCGCCGATGAGCGCAAGGCCGTCGATGCTGCACTGCGCGCCCTCGGCTGCGAACAGCACGTTGAGATTGTGGCGCGAAATGCGCGCGCCCAACGCCACGCTCACCGAGTGGTAGCGGGCGGACGGTGCCAGTGTCACCGCGCAATTGGCGATGTGGAAAGCCTCGGCGCCCTCGCGCTGCACGCGCACGTGATGCAGCTGCGCATCGCTGCCCAGCGCGATCTCGGTCACCGCGTTGGTGAAATAGGCCTCGTCCTGCAGCGCGACATAGTCCTCGACCAGGGTGAGCGAGCTGCCCGGTTGCGCGACCACCAGGCAGCGCGGGTGGTTCGCCGCGTGCTTGCGCGTCGCTATGAACAGCAGATGCACCGGCGCGGCGGGCGCGAGCCCGCGCGGCACCAGGATCAGCGCCCCGTCGTGCAGGAACGCGGTATTGAGGGCGGCGAAGGCGTTGTGTTCGAATGCGGCGAGCCGGCCGAGCTGCGCCGGAACCGCCGCGCCGTGGCGCTCAAGGCCTGCGGCGAAATTTTCCACCGTAAGCCCGGCACGGTTGAAGGAATGCTGCGGGGCATAGACGCCGTCGACAAATACCAGGCGCGCGGCGGCTTCGTCCAGGGCAAACGGCTCCAGCGCGGCGGGGGCGAGCGCCTGCGCGCCCTGCGTGGGCTGAAAGTTGAGCTTGGTCAGCGGCGAGATGTCGGTGAAGCGCCAGTCCTCGTCGCGCGTGGTCGGCACAGTGAGCGCGCCGACCCGGTCGACCGCGTGTGCGCGCAGCTGGTTCAGCCAGGCGAGCGGGCCGGCCGCGGGGCGGCCCTGCAGCAGGCCATCCAGATAGTTCCTGGTCGGTGCGGTATTCATGCGCGTGCGCCGGCGCCCGCTTTCGCTTCCGCCGCCACCCAGTCGTAGCCGCGGGCTTCGAGCTCGAGCGCGAGTTCCTTGCCGCCGGTCTTGAGGATGCGGCCCGCTTCCATTACGTGCACGTAGTCGGGCACGATGTAATTGAGCAGGCGCTGGTAGTGCGTGACCAGCACGATCGCGTTGTCCTTGCCGGAGAGCTGGTTGACCCCGCCGGCGACGATGCGCAGCGCGTCGATGTCCAGGCCGGAATCGGTTTCGTCGAGGATCGCGAGCTTGGGCTCGAGCAGGGCCATCTGCAGGATCTCGTTGCGCTTCTTCTCGCCGCCGGAAAAGCCCTCGTTGACGCTACGGGCGAGGAAATCCGGACTCATCTCCAGCAGTTTCATTTTCTCGCGCACGAAGTCGTCGAACTCGAGCGGATCGAGCTCGTCCTTGCCGCGCCCGGCCTGCACCGTGTTGTAGGCGAGGCGCAGGAACTGGCTGTTGGCCACGCCCGGGATTTCGATCGGGTACTGGAAGCCGAGGAACACCCCGGCGCGCGCGCGCGCCTCGGCCGCGAGCCCGAGCAGGTCGTTTCCGTCGAACAGGACCTCGCCGCCGCTCACCGCGTAGGAGGGATGGCCCGCGAGCACCTTGGCGAAAGTGCTCTTGCCCGAACCGTTCGGCCCCATGATCGCGTGCACCTCGCCGCTCCTGACGCTGAGGTTCATGCCCTTGAGTATTTCGATGCCGTTGACGCTCGCGCGCAGATCGCGCACCGCGAGCAGGGTCTTGCTGTCCTGGTAAATCATCCGACACTTCCTTCGAGCTTGAGGCCGAGCAGCTTGGTCGCTTCGACCGCGAACTCCATCGGCAATTGTTGAAAAACGTCCTTGCAGAACCCGTTGATGATCATCGACACCGCTTCCTCGGCGCCGATGCCGCGCTGGGCGAAATAGAACAGCTGGTCTTCGCCGATCTTGGAGGTCGAGGCCTCGTGCTCTACCTTGGCGCCGGGATTGCCCACCTGGATATAGGGGAAGGTATTGGCGCCGCACTGGTCGCCGATCAGCATCGAGTCGCACTGCGAGTAATTGCGCGCGCCGGCCGCGGTGGGCGCGATCCTGACCAGGCCGCGGTAGCTGTTGTTCGAGTGGCCGGCGGAAATGCCCTTGCTGACGATGGTGCTGCGCGTGTTCTTGCCCAGGTGGATCATCTTGGTGCCGGTGTCGGCCTGCTGGTGGTGGTTGGTGAGCGCCACCGAATAGAATTCGCCGACCGAATTGTCGCCGCGCAGGATGCAGCTCGGATACTTCCAGGTGATGGCCGAGCCGGTCTCGACCTGGGTCCACGAAATGCGCGAATTCACGCCCTTGCACAGCCCGCGCTTGGTGACGAAATTGTAAATGCCGCCGAGGCCGTTCTCATCTCCCGCGTACCAGTTCTGCACCGTCGAATACTTGATGTCGGCGTTGTCCAGCGCCACCAGTTCGACCACCGCCGCGTGCAGCTGGTTGGTGTCGAATTTGGGCGCGGTGCAGCCTTCGAGGTAGGACACCGATGCGCCTTCTTCGGCAATGATCAGCGTGCGCTCGAACTGGCCCGAGTTCTCCGTGTTGATGCGGAAATAGGTCGACAGGTCCATCGGGCATTTGACGCCCTTGGGGATGAAGCAGAAGGAGCCGTCGGTGAATACCGCCGAATTGAGCGCGGCGTAGTAATTGTCGCCGACCGGGACCACGCTGCCCAGATACTTGCGCACCAGGTCGGGGTGATCGTGCACCGCCTCCGAGATCGAGCAGAAAATAATCCCGACTTCGGCCAGCTTGGCCTTGTAGGTGGTCGCCACCGACACGCTGTCGAAAATCACGTCGACCGCGACGCCGGCGAGTTTTGCGCGCTCGTTCATCGGCACGCCGAGCTTCTCGAAGGTGCGCAGCAGTTCCGGATCGACCTCGTCCATGCTCGCGAGCGTCTTCTTCGGCTTGGGCGCCGAGTAATAGCTGATCGCCTGAAAATCGATCTTCGGGTACTTCACATTCGGCCATTGCGGCTCGGACATCGTCAGCCATTGCTGAAACGCCTTGAGCCTGAGTTCGAGCAGCCACTCGGGTTCGTTCTTCTTCGCCGAAATCAGCCGTATGGTTTCTTCGCTCAGGCCTTTCGGCGCGACGTCGGATTCGATATCGGAGACGAAACCGTGCGGGTAGGGGCGGTTGACCAGATTCTGCAGTGTGGTGCTCATAGCGATTTCTCTAGCCTAGTTGAACAGCCCGGCGGCGCCAGGACGGACAAGCAATTCGTGTCTGCGCCGCAGCTTCAGGCCGGGCTGCGTCCGCGCGTTTCGGACCCAAGCCCTTGCCCTCGCTGCAGGCGACATCCATGCCGGCTTCGAATGGGAAAGTCATTTGATATCAGATGGCTAAGGTTTGCACACGGAATACACGAGTAATTTTGTCAACTATACAATACCTGACTTAATTGGTCAACTTTGATTCAGCCCGTTTGCGGTCCCGCCAGCCAATTCCGCCACATAGCGCGGTAGCTGCTCTCGAGCGCGTGCGCAAACGCAGCATAGTCCATCAGCGGCGAGGCGGCGAAACGCGCGCGCAGGCCGGCGCGCAGGCCGGCCAGGCGCGGCAAATCGCGCGCGAGCTGCACTGCCGTGTCTACGTATTGCCTGGCATCCTGCGCAATCAGTTCGGGCAGGCCGAGATTCATCAGCATGCTCGCGCTCTGGCGGCTGGCTATGGTTTCACCGGGCAGGGTGATGACCGGGACGCCCAGCCACAAGGCTTCCAGGCTGGTCATGCCGCCGCAGAAGGGGAAAGGGTCGAGCGCAACGTCGATGCCGGCATAGCTGGCTGGTGTCTGGTCGAACGCTACGAAGCCGCGCAGTTCCAGGCGCGCGGACACAATACCGTGGCGCGCGCACAGTTCGGCAAAGCGCTTGCGATTGGGCGCGTCGTCGAGCGCCGCGGACTGCACCAGCAGTCGCGCGTCCGGAACGGCGCGCAGCACTTCGCCCCACAGCGCCAGCACTTTTTCGTTGAGCTTGGCCAGGTTGTTGAGGCAGCCGAAGGTGACGCGTCCGCTGCACGCGGCAGGGACGGCCGCGACCGCGGGCATGTATTCCGGCGGGCGGTAGCAAAAACGCGTATGCGGCAGGCGCAGCAGCCGCTCGACATAGTAGCGTTCCTGTCCCGCCGGCGAGGACCAGGGATCGCTGAGGAAGTAATCCATGGTGGCGAGGCCGGTGCTGTTGAAGTAGCCAAGCCAGCTCACCTGCACCGGGGCGGGCCTGCGCGCGAACGCGAGCAGGCGGTTGTGTGTGGTGTGCCCGGCCAGGTCGACCAGGATGTCGATGCGGTCGGCGCGTATCTGCGCACACAGTTCCTCATCCGACAGGCCCGCGACTGGCCGCCAGTGTTCTGCCAGCGCCTTCAGCCGCAGCGTGACCACGTCCTCGCCGGCGAAGTTGTAGTAACAGACCGATTCAACCTGGCTGCGGTCGTGCGCTGCCAGGATTGGCTCGAAGATGGCGCTCACCGGATGGCGGCGCAGGTCCGGCGAGACGTAGCCGATGCGCAGGCGCCGCTGCGGATCGCGCACATTGTCGAAGCGCGCGGTCGCGGGGTAATGCGGTGCGGCGACGCGCTCGGCCCAGTGCCGGTGCTCCGCCGCCGATTGCGCCGGGCTGCAGTCAGGATCGTAGTTGAGGCAGGCAAGCACGCTCGCCAGCGCCTCGGGAAAATCGGGCGCGAGACGGTAGGTTTCGCGGTAATGCAGGATCGCTTCACCCATGCGGCCGAGCTGGTTGTAGCAGTTGGCCAGATTATTGTGCACCCCCGCGTCGCCTGGTTTCTGCGCCAGCACCGCCACGTAGTGTTCCGCCGCCTCGGTCCAGTGCTTGCCTTGCTGCAGGCAGTAGGCGAGCGCGCGCCTGGCCTCGAGCGGATCATCCGCCTCGCGCCACGCCTCGCGCAGCAGCGCGGCAGCCTCGTCGTAAGCCTCGGTTGCGGCCGGGTCGGCGTCGGCGCGGCGGATCAACGCGCTCGCAAGCGCATTGCGCGTCGCCGGCGAGGGCTGCATCTGCACCAGCTGGCGGAATTCGGCCACCGCCTCCTGATGGCGGCCGGCCTGAGCAAGCGCATGCGCGAGGTTGGCGCGCGCGGCACTATGCGATGGATCGATTCGGAGTGCCGCGCGAAAGCGCTCGGCAGCCTCCTGTGGCCGCCCGAGCGCGGCGAGCGCGTTGCCGAGGTTGTAGTGATACAGCGCCTTGTCGCCCCTGAGCGCGATCGCCGCGCCGATCTGCGCCACGGCCTGCGCGTGCTCGCCGCGCTGGTGCGCGATCAGCCCGAGCAGGTGGATCGCGTCGGCGTCGCGCGCATCGGCCTGCAGGATATCGCGGTAGCCGCGCTCGGCACCGGCGAGGTCGCCGTTTTCATGCAGTCGGATCGCCGTCTCCAGCGCGGCGGCGCTGCCGCCGCCGATCCATGCCTGCAGCGAGCGCAGCAGTCGCATGCGCAATCTACCGGTTGTGGTGCGCGGCCACGATTTGCAGCAGCGGCGCAAACACCTTGGGCGTGCCGGCGACGATGGTCCCACGCTCCATGTAATTGCTGTCGCCGTCGAAATCGCTCACCAGGCCGCCCGCTTCGAGGATCAGCAGGCAACCCGCGGCCATGTCCCAGGGCGACAGGCCCATTTCCCAGAATCCGTCCAGGCGGCCGGCGGCGACATAGGATAGATCGAGCGCCGCCGCGCCCGCGCGGCGCACCCCCGCGGTCTGTCCCATGAGCTGCCCCAAAGCGGGCAGGTATTGCTCGATATGCTTCAATTCGCGAAACGGATAGCCGGTGCCGATCAGCGCGTCGTCCAGTTGCTTGCGCTTGGACACGCGTATGCGCCGGTCGTTGAGGTAGGCGCCGTCGCCGCGCGAGGCGGTGAATAGTTCATTGCGCCCGGGATCGTAGACCACCGCCTGGGTCAGCACCCCCTTGTGCTGCAGGCCGATGGACACGCAATACTGGGGAAAGCCGTGGATGAAATTGGTGGTGCCGTCCAGCGGGTCGATGATCCAGACGTAGTCCGATTTGCCTTTCGCGCCGGACTCCTCTGCTAAAATCGCGTGGTCCGGAAAGGCCTTCAGCAGTATCTGGATCACCGCCTGTTCCGCCGCCTGGTCGACCTCGGTGACGAAATCGTTGTGGCGCTTGGTCGACACGGTCAGGGCGTCGATGTCCTGCGCGGCGCGGTTGATGATGGCGCCGGCGCGCCGCGCGGCTTTCACCGCGATATTGAGCATGGGGTGCATGGGATGGGGTCTTTGCGTGTGTTCGCGGACTGCGCGGAAGTGTCGATTTTAATATGAGCGCCGAGTTGCTGTCGCGCATTCGTGTGGTGCTGTCGCGCACCTCGCACCCGGGCAACATCGGCGCGACGGCGCGCGCGATGAAGACCATGGGCCTCAGCGCGCTTTATCTGGTTGCACCGAAAAAGCCGATCGATGCGGAAGCCGAAGCCATGGCGAGCGGCGCCGACGACCTGCTGCGCGGCGCGCGCCTGTGCGCAAGCCTGGACGAAGCGCTGCAGGGCACGGTCTACGCGCTGGCGGTGAGCGCGCGCCGGCGCGAACTCGCGCATGCGTCGGCGGACGCGCGCAGCGCGGTACAGCCGCTGGTCGCGGCAGCGCAGGCAGGCGCGGTGGCGCTGGTGTTCGGCACCGAAATGTCGGGCCTGAGCAACGAGGAAATCCTGCAATGCAGCGCCACGGCGCATATTTCGGCCGATCCGGGCTATTCCTCGCTCAATCTGGCGGCGGCGGTGCAGGTGCTGGCCTATGAGGTGCGCGTGGCAGCGCTGGGGGCGCAGTTGTTCGCGCCGTCGGAGTTCGCTCTCGCGCGGCACGAGGACATCGAGAATTTCTACGTCCATCTGGAGCAGAGCCTGCTCGCGAGCGGCTTTCTTGACCCGGCGAATCCGCGGCGGCTGATGCCGCGCCTGCGCCGCCTGTTCGGCCGCAACCGGCTGGAACAGGAAGAGGTCAATATCCTGCGCGGCATGCTCAATGCCTTCGACAAAAATACTTGACCAAAAAACTAGGGATTAGTAGAATAAAGCATGGTGACGCACAAAACATGTTTTACAATTCTATGTAAAAACAGCATATTGAAGCTGTAACTTTACAAAGAACATTAACTTAGTTTTTGCGTTCCATCTAACCGGAGACTGGGTCATTCCCAGGCACGCTTATGTTCAAAAGCATTCGTGAAGATATCGCCAGCGTCTTCGACCGCGACCCGGCGGCGCGCTCCACCTGGGAAGTCCTGACCTGCTATCCGGGCTTTCACGCGCTACGCATACACCGCATCGCAAACTGGCTGTGGCACCTGAACCTGCGCTGGTTAGGGCGGCTCGCCTCGCACATCGGGCGCTTCCTCACCGGCATTGAGATCCATCCGGGCGCCACCATAGGACGGCGCTTTTTCATCGACCATGGCATGGGGGTGGTCATCGGGGAAACCGCCGAGATCGGCGACGATGTCACCCTGTATCACGGCGTGACCCTCGGCGGAACCTCCTGGAACAAGGGCAAGCGCCATCCGACGCTCAGGAACGGGGTCGTCGTCGGCGCCGGCGCCAAGATCCTCGGGCCCATCGTGGTGGGCGAGGGCGCGAAAATCGGCTCCAACGCGGTGGTGGTGAAAGACGTGCCGCCGGGCGCGTCGGCAGTCGGAATACCGGCGCGCTTCATCCTCGACGAGCAGGACAAATCGCGCGAGGAGAAGGCGGCCAAGCTGGGCTTTTCCGCTTATGCCGTTACCGCGAAAGCCGCCGACGATCCGATTGCCAAGGCGCTGCAGGGCTTGCTCGACCACTCGATGGAACAGGACCATCGCCTGGAACAGCTGCAGCGGGAAATCGAAGCGCTCAAGCTGCGTGCCGAGGACGAGCTCGCCGTTACCGATCGTTTCGCGCCGGGCCGGCTGCGTCGCGCGGTGGACAAATAAGCGACGGGTGTGCGTTGCAAAATAAGGGAAATACCCTCATACCCCTGCATTCCGGCCATTTCCTGGTTTATGCAATGGCTTCGAAGCACAATAGTTGACCAAATCAGTCAGGTTTTGCTATACTTGACTCTCCTTATCGGGTATTCAGCTGGAGAGAAGCCATGAGACTGACAACCAAAGGCCGTTTTGCGGTGACCGCCATGCTCGATCTGGCGCTGCGCCATCAAAGCGGGCCGGTCACCCTCGCCGGCATCGGCGCGCGCCAAAGCATTTCGCTGTCCTATCTGGAGCAGCTGTTCGGCAAGCTGCGCCGGCATGCACTGGTTGAAAGTGTGCGCGGCCCGGGCGGGGGTTCCTGCCTGGCGCGCCCGACGGACAAGGTGTCGGTGGCGGACATCATCCTCGCGGTGGACGAGCCGCTGGACGCAACCCAGTGCGGCGGCCTGGAGAACTGCCTGGAAGACAAGCGCTGCATGACCCACAATCTGTGGGCCACGCTGAACGACAAGCTGTACGAATACCTGAACTCCGTGACACTGCAGGATCTGGTGAACGAGCAGCTGGCGAAGGACGGCAATGTGGCCGTGATCATGGACCGGCGCGCCACCGGCACGCGTAAAGTCGTTTCCCTGCCGGCCTGAACAAGATTGAGGATGTCATGCCTGTAACATTGACGGAAAAAGCAGCCAAACATGTCAGCAACTTCATTGCCAGGCGCGGCAAGGGCGTGGGCCTGCGCCTGGGCGTGCGCACCAGCGGCTGTTCCGGCCTCGCCTACAAGCTCGAATATGCCGACAGCATCAATCCCGGCGACCTCGAGTTCGAAAGCCACGGCGTCAAGGTGATCGTGGACCCGAAGAGCCTGCCCTTCCTGGAAGGCACCGAACTCGATTTCACGCGCGAAGGCCTGAACGAAACCTTCAAGTTCAACAATCCGAACGTGAAAGACCAGTGCGGCTGCGGCGAGAGCTTCAGCACCTCGGTTTCGGCCGCCGCGGCAAGCGCCACCTGATTCGGCGCCTGCGCCGCGCTTCAGGCGAACAGGTTCAGCACCCCGTCCAAACCGCAGTAGTCCAGCGCATAGTCGGCCTTGCCGCGCGTGGCCGGTTTCGCGCGGTAGGCGATGGACATGCCGGCCTCGGCCATCATCGCAACATCGTTGGCACCGTCGCCGATGGCGATGACCGCATGCTTCGCTATCCCTAATTCCCGGCGCCGCGCGCGCAGCGCGGCGGCCTTGGCTTCGGCGTCGACGATGTCGCCGATCACGCGGCCGGTGAGGCGGCCGCCTTCGATCTCGATCGTGTTGGAGGTGCCGTAGTCCAGGCCCAGGCGCGCCTTCAGCCGGTCGGTGAAAAAGCTGAATCCGCCGGATACCAGCAGCGTCTTCAGGCCGGTGCCGTGCGCCGTCGCGAGCAGCGTCTCGGCGCCGGGGGAGAGCTGCAGGCGCTCCTCGTACACGCGCGTCAGCGCGCTCTCCTCCAGACCCCGCAGCAGCGCGACGCGGCGGCGCAGGCTTTGCGCGTAATCCAGCTCGCCCGCCATCGCGGCGGCGGTGATTGCGGATACTTCCGGCTTGAGTCCGGCGAGGTCGGCGACTTCGTCGATGCACTCGATGGTGATCAGGGTGGAGTCCATGTCGATCGCGAGCAGGCGCATGTCCGCCAGCCTGCGCTCCGGCGGCACGAAGGCAAAGTCGAGCCGGGCGCGCGCGCAGTAAGCGGCGATTTCCGCATTCTGCTGCGCGCCGTAAAGCCGGCAGGCTGCGCTTCCCAGGCGTTCGCTGCGCTGCGCGCCGCTGAGCGCCGCAAGATGGCGCACATCCGCGTCGGCGAGGCTTGCGCCCTGAGCGATCAGGTTCATGCCGCGTCTGCCTCCGCGCGTGCTGCTTCGGCCTGCGCCGGGGGCAATGCCGAGTGCAGGATTTTCAGCAGGTCCTTCACCGCGCGCGCGCGCGGCGCCAAACCTTCGCTCGGCGTCTGCGCGCGCAGCTTGCTCGGGCCCGACATTTTCCAGTGGCGGTGGCGCGCCAGCAGCTGCATGAAGCGCGCGCCGTCCAGCGGCGGCTGCTCGACGAACTGAAGGGCAATCGCGTCGCCGCTGGCATCGATGCGCGCCACGCCGAGCGCGCGCGCCGCGGCGCGCAGCCGGTGCGATTCGATCAGCGCCTGCGCCGCCTCGGGCGCGGGTCCGAAGCGGTCGATCAGTTCCTCCTGCATGCGGTCCAGTTCCACGGCACTGTCGCAATTGGCCAGGCGCTTGTACAGCGTCAGCCGCTCGTGCACGTCGCTGCAATAGTCGCTCGGCAACAGCGCCGGCATATGCAGATTGATTTCGGTGGTGATCGACAGCGGCGCCGACAGGTCGGGCTCCTTGCCCGCCTTGAGCGAGCGCACAGCGTGGTTGAGCATATCGGCGTAAAGATTAAAGCCGATTTCCTGCATTTCGCCGGACTGCGATTCGCCCAGCACCTCGCCCGCGCCGCGGATCTCCAGGTCGTGCATGGCGAGGAAGAAGCCCGCGCCGAGCTCGTCCATCATCTGGATCGCCTCGAGGCGCTTCTTCGCCAGCGCCGACAGCGTCTCCTCGCCGTGGGTGAGCAGATAGGCGTAGGCCTGGTGATGCGAGCGCCCGACGCGGCCGCGCAGCTGGTGCAGCTGCGCCAGGCCGAACTTGTCGGCGCGGTTGATCAGCATGGTGTTGGCGGTCGGAATGTCGATGCCGGTCTCGATGATGGTGGTGCACAGGAGCAGGTTGTAGCGCTGCTGGTGAAACTCGCGCATCGCGCGCTCGAGCTCGCGCTCGCGCATCTGCCCGTGCGCCACCACGATGCGCGCTTCGGGCAGCAGCTTCGCCAGCTTTGCGTGCATGTTCTCGATGGTATGCACTTCGTTGTGCAGGAAGTAGATCTGCCCGCCGCGCTTGAGCTCGCGCAGCACCGCCTCGCGGATCACGCCGGCGCTTTCGCGGCTGACGAAGGTCTTGATCGCGAGCCGTTTCTGCGGCGCGGTGGCGATGACCGAGAAATCGCGCAGGCCCTCGAGCGACATCGCCAGCGTGCGCGGGATCGGCGTGGCGGTCAGCGTGAGCACGTCCACCTCGGCACGCAGCGCCTTCAGCGCCTCCTTCTGGCGCACGCCGAAGCGGTGCTCTTCGTCGATGATCACCAGCCCCAGGCGCGCGAACCTGATGCCGCGCTGCAGCAGCTTGT
>JAANCK010345407.1_pt1 | contig 11198 bp, 8 predicted proteins | sample 7277841 | NCBI WGS metagenome assembly JAANCK01 (sample SAMN14222788, study PRJNA588281) | permafrost metagenome | isolation source: Arctic cryosol methane SIP | place: Canada:Nunavut | collected 2015-07 | reverse complement strand
CAGTTCGAGAAGCGCGCCTACGACCTCTTCCTGCAGAACCTCGTCAAGGGGACGAGCCATCTGTCGATCGGCATGGAGGCGATTTCGGCAGGTGTCGGTCAGGCGATGCGCGCCGATGACTACACCTTCGCGACCTACCGGGGCCACGCCCACACCCTCGCCCGAGGCGTGCCGATGGGGCCGGTGCTCGCCGAGCTGCTCGGCCGCAGCAATGGGCTGCTCGCCGGCAAGGGCGGATCGATGCACCTCACCAGCGTCGAGCGCGGCGTGATGGGCTCGTATGCCATCATCGGTGCTCAGCTCTGCATTGCCTGCGGTGCGGCATGGTCTGCGCAGTTCCGGGGCACGGATCAGATCACTGTGGCCTTCATGGGCGATGGTGCCACCAACATCGGCGCATTTCACGAGGCACTCAACTTCGCCGCCGTCTTCAAGCTGCCGGTTGTGTTCGTCTGCGAGAACAACCTCTACATGGAGTACACGTCGATCTTCGACGTGACCGCGGTCGAACACCCCGCTGCCGATCGTGCATCCGCATATGGTCTCGAGCGGATCGTCGTGGATGGCAACGACGCTGACGCCGTCTACATGGCGGCGGCACCCGCCATCGCCAAGGCTCGCCAGGGTGGCGGTCCATCACTGATCGAGGCGACGACGTACCGACACGGTGGTCACTCGCGAGCTGACCCAGGCAAGTACCGCCCCGATGCCGAGGTCGCGGCGTGGCTGGACCGCGACCCGATCCCGATGTATCACCAGCGGCTGTTGACACTCGGAGTGTCTGAGGCCGACCTCGACCAAGTGCAGCGCGATGTCGCCGACGAGGTCGAGGCGGCCACGGTGTTCGCCAAGGCAGGAGCGCCACCGCAGATCGACACGGCGTTGACCGATGTGTGGGCCGACGGAGGATCATCATGGCGGAACTGACCTATCGAGAGGCCATCGCCTACGGCATCGCCCAGGAGTTGCGCCGCGACCCATCGGTGTTCATGTTCGGCGAAGACATCGCCGGCGCCGGGGGAGTGTTCAAGAGCACGGTCGGGTTGCTCGAGGAGTTCGGACCGAAACGGGTGATCGATACCCCGATCTCCGAGCAGGCCATCCTCGGTGCCGCGATGGGTGCGGCGATGACCGGGCTGCGACCGATCGCCGAGATCATGTTCTCCGACTTCCTGGCCGTGTGTTGGGACATGGTCGTCAACGAGATCGCCAAGGTTCGCTACATGACCAACGGTCAGGTGTCGGTGCCGCTGGTCATTCGAACGGGCAACGGGGGTGGTTCGCGATTCGGCGCTCAGCACTCGCAGAGCGTCGAGAACTGGGCCATGGCCGTGCCTGGTCTCAAGGTGGTGGCACCGTCGACTCCAGCAGATGTCGTCGGCTTGCTTGCCGCTTCGGTTCGCGACGACAACCCGGTGTTGTTCTTCGAGCACAAGTCGCTGTTCGCCACGAAGGGCGAAGTGCCCAGCGGCGAACTGGTCGACACGCTCGGAACGGCGAAGATCGTGCGACATGGCAAGGATTGCACCATCGTCGCGCTGGCGCTGATGGTTCCGCGCGCGATCGCCGCGGCGGAAGTGCTCGCCGGCAGCGGCATCGAGGCAACGGTCATCGATCTTCGATGTCTCGTGCCGCTCGACACCCAGACCATTCTGTCGTCGGTCAGCGAGACAGGTCACCTCTTCACGGTCGAAGAGAACCCGCGGCTGTGCGGGTGGGGTGCCGAGATCGTGTCGATCGTGGCCGAGGAGTGCTTCTGGGCGCTCGACGGACCGTCCGTCCGAATCACCACCCCACACGTTCCGCTCCCGTCGGCCGACGTGCTCGAGGACGCGGTCATCCCCAACGTCCAGCGAATCGTCGACGTCGTGGCAAAGACGCTCGGCGCCTGACCCGGATCAGCTCGGCAAGCGACTCGACGATGGTGCGCACGTGGACCCGCGCACGACCAGCGTCGGGTTGAGCAGCAGCGACTTGGGTGGCGCGTCGGGCGAGGTGAGTCGCTCGAGCAGGAGCCGGGCGGACTCGGCACCGATGTCGTAGTGAGGGATTCGCACCGTGGTGAGAGCCGGCTGGAGCTTGTCGAGAAACGGCATGTCGTTGTAGCCGACGATCGAGAGGTCGTCGGGGCAGACGACACCGGCCGAGCGGCAGGCGTCGTAACAACCAAGAGCGAGGAGATCATTGGCGGCGATGACCGCGGTGAACTCCTTTCCGGTTGCGAACAGTCGGTGCAGCGCCCGTTCTCCCTCGACTTCGCGGAACGAGTCGCAGAGCACGATCAAGTCGTCGTCGATCTTCATCCCGGAGGCGACCGTTGCCGCAAGAAACGCCTGCAGTCGGTAGTAGCCGGTCGAGAGGAACTGCGGCCCGGCGACGTAGGCGATGCGACGATGGCCGAGGCCGACGAGGTGCCCGACGAGTGATCTGGTGCCTGCCTCGTCGTCACTGGTCACCGACGGAATGGCAACCGAATCGGTGCGACGGTTGGCCAGCACCATCGCCACGCCGGCCTTCGCGGCCTGCTCGAAGAGGGGGTGATGGCGATGAGCCGTCGTGACGATGAAGCCATCGACGCCACGACGCAACAGCGCCTCGTAGCGCCGTTGCTCGAGCGAGTCATCGTTGTCGGTGTTGGCGAGCAGCGTGGTGAACCCCACTCCGTCGAGAACGTCTTCGATCCCGCGAACGATAGGTGGGAACAACGGGTTGGTCAGGTCGGAGATCAGCACGCCGATGGTCGCTGAGCGATTGGTCTTCAGGCCCCTTGCCAACAGGTTGGGGACGTAGCCGAGCTTCTTCGCCGCCTTCTGTACCCGCATCGCCGTCTCGGGGCTCACTCGGCCGCTGACCGAGGGATTCAATGCGCGAGACGCGGTGGAAACGTGGACGCCGGCCGAGCGTGCAACATCTCTGAGACCGGGAGACGACTGCACTCAAGAAGAATACCGGCTGTCTCGGCGGTCGCCCGTGGCGATGGCGGGTATCAGCCCGGCGCGGATGAACTGACCGATCACCTGCAGCGCGACGACGGTGACGATCGCCGTGAACACCGCCCACACCTCGCTGAAGCTGCCGACCGCGCGAGTTGCCATGAAGACCGCGCCGGCGGCACCGACGACAGCCACCGCCGCCATCCGTGTCGTTCCTCGACGCATCGCCCGATCGACGATGAACGCGAACGGCATCACGTACACGAGGATCCCGATTGCCAGCAGGGCCAGAGAACTGGAGCCGCCGGGATGCGGGGCCGATTCGCGCACGGCCAGGGCAAGCACGCCGAGCGACGACAGCGATGCCGCCACGAAGAGGGCACGCCTCCGTTGGTACGTCTCGACATCGACGGGTCGCATCTCGTCGCTCATCCGCTGCGCACGAACGCGGCCACGAAGTCGCGCGTGTCCTCGGTGAGCCAGCGGTTGCCGGTGTGTTGCATACCCGGCAGCAGCCGTTTGCCGTTGGTCTGTCCAGCAGAGGTGCTGTAGGTGTTGAGCTGCACCCACTCCTGGTTGATCTCGAGTTGCATCCCTCGAATCGCCCCGGCGCGGATGAGGGTCTGAGCCAACGAATCGATGGTCAGGCCCGGCCCGCCGACCCACACCAAGTGGCCATCAGCCGTGATGCCGGCGCCCGAGCGCCAGACGGCACTCTTGTTCTTCGGCCCGGTGAAGCCCCACTTGCGGTTTGCGTCGGTGGCCAGATCCGGGTTCTCCACGCTGTTGTCGACGATGAGCGGCAAGTTCTGTCGCGCCGAGTCGAGGCCCGACGAAGCGGACATGTCGCGACCCCACATGCCGACGTTCGGTACGCCGTTCTTGTCGATCGACATCGTCGCGATCCCGTTCTTCATCGGCTGGATCTCGGCGCCACCGAGGATCATCCCGCCGCCCGAATCGCGAAGGCGGAAACCACCCGAAAACGCGGCGACAAGTGCTGGTTGTCGTGCTGGTTCGACGTAGTCGGTTCGATCCCACGGCTTCGGGATCTTCGTGCCGGGGTAGGCCCGGAAGCTGAAGTACTTCGGATTGAAGTTGACGACGGCGTCCATCGACGAGGTGTAGACGTTGTCGGGCCGGATGGCCGCGACGTAGGCGCCGGCGTGGCCGTTGACCAGCGGACCGAGCGGGCTCCACTTGCCCTCGCCTGGCACGGGTGCGGCAGCCGGCGTCTGCAGAGCAGCGGGGGCGCCCGACGAGTCGACCTCGGGGACCGAGACCGCCACCGTTGGCTGAACCGCCGTCGGCGCGCTGATGGGGACGGTGCCAGCGGCCGGGTTGGTTCCGGAAGGAACTGTGCCGACAGCAGGTTGCTGCACCGCCGGCGTGACTGCCACTGCGACCGCCGGAAGTCCGTTCGGGTTCGGCGTGCCGCCCACAGCGGCTTGATGCTTGGTGTAGTACCACTTCTCGAATCGGTCGACCACCGGACCGAGGTGATGGTCGCGGGCCCACTCGACGCTACGAGCTTGCATGCTGTCGCTTCCCGGTCCGGTCAGGGCGATCGCGTAGGAGTACATCGCCGGGATGAGCAGCACGGTGACGACGAGCACGGCCCGACCGATTGCACGGCGATACCGACGCTGCCATGGTGGCCTCGACTCGGGCCCGGCTTCGCCCGAGACGTCGTGTTGGGCGCCTTCGTCATCGGAGCGGCGCGTGGGCACGGAGTCGGGCTCGCGAAGATCGGTCTGATGGTTGGCGTTGCTCGATCGAGCTCTCGGGACGCGTTTTCGCCGTGGCTCGAGTAACGGGTCCATCATGGCGCTCATGCAGTTCTTCTACTCCGGGAGTCGAGAGACTTCGAGATTCTTTGAGTGCACGACGCCGCGCCCGTTCTGCACAGCGTCGCGATCGAACTGTAGTGCACCGCAAGCTCCGACGAGGGCCGCCTTCGGTAGGAATCAGGTGTGGACTGCGAGGCGCAGACCGACGGATTCATCGCGTTCGGCTGCGCACGTGAGCAAGCATCCAGGTGTAGACGTCGACGTCGTACGGGTCGAATGCCGGGTCGGTGAGGCCCGGCGCCATGCCCGACATTGTGTACGTGAGATCCCACGAATCGTGGCCGACTCCCGGGTACGTGGTGAGTCGCATGCGTTCGGTCGGCGCACAGTTGGCGTTGACCGATTGAACCGTGTTGATCGAGCCGGCCACGTTGACGCTGAGATCCTGTTCGCCGTGGAACGCCCACAGCGGTGTGTTGCGCCAGTCAGCGCATCGGATGAGGCGGTTGAATCCGCCGGCGATCGGCACCATGGCGGCGAACTCGTTGGTGTCGCCATAGTCCTCGAGGTAGTCGAACACGCCGAACCCACCCTGAGAAAGGCCCGTGAGGTAGAGCCGATCGCGATCGACGCCGTATCGCGGCAAGACCTCGTCCATCCACAGTCGCAGTCGCGGCGGCGAGTTGGTGGTGTCGGGAAGTTGCGGCACGAGCACGATGAACCCGGCCGCTACGGCGGGCTCCGTGCCGCTCTCGTACAGGAGGGGCAGCCCGTTGACCGCCACGCTGTCGAGGTCGGCGCCGACGCCCGAGCCCGCTTGGCCGGAGCCGTGCAGGAACACGATGGTCGGCCACGTGCGGCCGCTGCTCGACGAGTACCCAGGCGGCAGGTAGGCGAGGTACCCCATCACCAGTCCCGTCGTGCGGTCGACGTGCTGGCGCACGGGGGCCGAGACAGGTGGGGGTGGCGTCGAGCTTGCGAACCACCCCTGGAGATCGACGACCACATGCATGGCGACGCTGGCGATGATGCACACCGTGCCGCCCGCACCGAGTCGGCTGATGACGAGGTTCGGACGGATGTCGCCCTTGACGATGTTGAGGTTGGAGACGAACGGCGCCGGCACGTCGCACGGGAACACCGCGAGGTATCCGCCGGCGACCGAATCGGTCGCGGTCACGTTGAGGATCGCGGTGTCAGCCATCACCGGGATGCCGCTGGTGACGGGGAACGACAGGGCGATGATCTGGCTCGGCTGCACCCGCGCCGCGACCGGTACCCCGATCGGCGACCGGGTGTCGGTCATGCGAACGGGAGTGATTGCGGTGTAGCCGGCGTCGGGGGAGATGTGCCCCTGCACGTCGACCACGACCTGGGTCGGGGCGGTTGCCACTGCGCACACTCCGTTCGGGCCGGCGCGCGCCACGGTGAGGTTGGCAATCGTCTCGCCCTTGAAGAAGTTGAGGTTCGACGCGATCGGTGGCGTGGTGCCGCACGGATACACCGTCAGGAAGCCAGGGCCGTCGGGATCGTCGACCGTCACGTTGGCAACGACCGCACCATCGCTCTGATCGTTGACGAGGACCGTTTCAACGTTGGCGACGAGCTTGCCGGTGCCCGTTCGCGTATCGAGCACGCGCAGCGGTACGGGCAACGGATCGTAGGAGCCGGGCGGGAACCACCCCTGCACATCGGCGACGATGTGGGCGGCCACGCTCGTGACGACGCACACCTGCCCGTCGGTGCCCGGCTTGGCGATGACCAGGTTGGGGACCGATTGCCCCGCCCGGAAGTTGACGTTCGAGGCCACCGGCGGGTCCTGACCACACGAGTAGGCGGTCGCGAAACCGTCGGCGTCGGGTTCGGTGACGGTGAGGTTGAGGGCGACGGCTGCGGCACCGGTCGCCTCCGCGGGGAGGACGATCGGTGTCGCCACACCGGGTGCGGTCTTGGCCGTGCTCGCGATTCCAATGGCGAACCGGGTATCGAGCACGCGCTGCGGCGTGACCGGCTGATACGACTCGCTCGCCGCCGCTGCGGATGTTGCCGGGTCCGAGGCTGATGTGGCGACGGTGATCGCCATCGCCATGACGAAGGCGGCTCCGACGTGCATCGAGATGTGACGACGATGCTCGACGAAGCGCATCCGGTCAGCTTACGGTCGGTGCTCCTGGCGGTGGCGGTGGCGGTGTAGCGACGTCGGCAGCCGGCGTTGCCGGGGCGACGACCTCGGTGCCTTCTGCCTCGAGGGTGCGGAGCTCATCGATCAACCGAACGATCTCGGCTTCGTCGCCTGCTTCGGCGCGCTCCGTGCGCTGCCGGTACACGATGCGACCGAGATCATCGAGCAGGTCGTCGACCTTGCGCTTGTCCTTGACCTCGTCGAGCTTGCCCTTGGCTTCACCCGCCAGATGTGTCGCCTTCTCCTTGGCCTTGTCCAGGAATCCCATGACTGCTCCTTTGTGTGCGACGTCTTGTTGCCGTTAGTTCTATCGCCATGAAGGGCGCTAGGGGAGGGCTGTAGGACCGTCTTCAACCAGCTCATCCGTGCCAAGTCGCTTAGCCAACATTTAACGGTTGCCGACTCCTTGGCGCTCGTCGGTCGTCATATGGTGACGCGGAAATGGGATCGGTACTGGCGCGCCTACGGCAGCGACTGCACGGTACGGTCGCGGCCGACCTCGCAACCGAGCATCGGCGCACGTGGAGGTGGATCGGCGTCGGCGCATTGCTGTCGGTGTTGATGCGACTGCGGATGTTCTGGAGCCCGGTCACCGTCGACGAGGGTGGCTACTTGGCGATCGCTCGCGCGTGGGCTCATGGCAAGGTGCTGTATCGCGACGTGTGGGTCGATCGACCGCAAGGACTGCTCCTTCTCTTCCGCGTGTGGGACTGGCTGTCAGGCGGCAGTACGTCATCGATCAGGATCATGGCGATGCTGTTCGGCGTGGTGTTGGTTGTCGCCACTGCCGTGACCGTGCGCGAGCTCGTCAACGACGCAGCTGCTCGATGGTCCGCGCTCATCTGTGGAATCGTGTCCGCCTCGCCGGTCCTCGAGGCGCACACGGCCAACGGCGAGTTGTTGAGCGGAGCGATGTCGGCCGCCGGTCTGGCGGTCGCGGCAATCGGGTTCTCCAAGCCGCGGCCGCTGCGATGGTTCTTCGGCTCGGGCGTACTCGGCGGTGTTGCGCTGTCACTCAAGCAATCGGGGTTCGACGGGTTGCTGGCGCTCGGGGCATGGTTGCTCATCGGCGCGATCGCGGTACCACGCACACGTCGAACTGCGTTGCGTTCGGTTGGTGCGCTCGCTGCTGGGCTCGGCTCGGTATTGGCGATGCTGATGCTTCATGGCGCTCTCACCGGTTGGTCGCGCTGGTGGACAGCAGTCGCCGGATACCGGCTCCGCGTGCAGAGTGGGTTTGCGTCAGCCGAGTGGAGCAATCTCGCAACGACGCTCCCGTTCGCCCTCGCGGTGCTGGGAGCCGGCGCGGTGGCGGCGGTTGCCGGTGCCGCGTGTGTGATCGGCGGCGTCCGTGGACGTTCATCAGCACGGTTGCCGGCGCGGTCGTTGCTCTTGGTCGCTTGGGTCTTCACCGCGGCGTTCGCGTTCTTCATCGGCGGGGGCTATTGGCGTCACTACTGGCTGCTCCTCGCAGCGCCGATCAGCGCACTCGCCGGCGTGGCTCTGTCGCGGATCCGCAGGTTGACTCCGATCGCTCTCGTGGCGGTAGTGGCCCCGTGCCTGGCCATCTCGATGTGGGTCTTCGTCGCCAGTTCGCAGACCATCAACGCTCGCGCCACCGACGATCGCAGGTCCCCGATCGATCAGCTCGTCGGCCGGTGGTTCATCTCGCACCGACACTCCGGCGACAACCTGTACGTGATGTGCTCGAGCGCGGCTGCGTACGCCGACGCCCATCAGGATCCCGGCTACCCGTACCTGTGGAACACCGAGGTTCGCCAGGGCCCCAACAGTCAGCGTCTTCTCGTCGCCTACCTGCTCGATTCGAAGCGCGCACCGCGGTACATCGCCCAGTACCAGAGCCCGTCATCGTGCGATTCGTCGGGCCGCGTGAAACGGATCATGCGACGCAACTATCACCGGATCACCACCGTCGCCTCGGTGGGGATCTTCGAACGAAATCACGGCGCGCAGGTCGCGGCCAACCGTCCGACCGCCCTGCGCGGAGCGATCAGCTCCCTCTCCTGACCAACCCCCGGAGTGTTTCGGGCCCAGGTGGGTGCGCCCAGACACTCCATACGAAGGTTGCGGAGTGTTTCGGGCCTAGGTGGGTGCGCCCAGACACTCCACACGAAGGCCGCGGTGCCGGGCTGTTCGTGCGGGGGTACGATCCGGCGGTCGCCAGGCGACGACCTGAGAGGAGCAAGTTGGTCCGGCACTCAGCCGTTTTGCACCTCACGTGCCTGCTGGCCCTCGTGGCTGCAGGGTGTGCATCCGACGCCAGTCTCGGCGCACCCACGACGTCGGCGCCGGCACGGCCCCGATCGCCAGGCAGCGCGGCAACGACGACAATCACCGAGCCCTCGACCGTGCCGGCAACCGTCGCGGCCTCACAACCCTCGTCGACCACGACCCTGCTGGCGCCGACATCGCTGCCTGTGTGGCCGACACCGGCGAATGCGATCGCGCTGCCGGCGCCGAGCGGCACGGCGGCGGTCGGCGTGGCCGCGTCGGGCTTTCCCGACACCATCGTCTTCTACCCCGCGGTCGCCGGCAGTGGCCGCGGCCACCGTCGCTACGTCGATCCGGTGTGGGCGACGGCGGCCGGGCTCGACCCGACGCAGATGGACCGCGTCGTGTCGACCGCGCAGGTCGACGCCACGCCGGCGCCGACCGATACTCCTCGCCCGATCGTGTTGCTCACGCCTGGATGGCGCTCGATCGTCGCCTTCTCCACATCGCTCGCCGAGGACTTGGCCAGTCACGGCTACGTGGTCCTTGCCACGCAGACCGACGTCGCTGCCGAGTGGAGCCATCCCAAGTCGACGACGGAAGATCGCAACAAGCGCTTCGCACTGCTCACCCATGTGCTCGACTTCGCCGAGACGCCATCGCTGCCCGCGATCGTCGGCCCTGTCGACGTGCATCGGATCGCGGTCGGTGGGCATTCCTACGCGGGAACGATTGCCCTCGATGCCGGTATCACCGATCGCCGGATCTCCGTGATGATCGACATCGACGGCAGCGCCAGAGGAACCACCGTCCGCTCCCCACAGCCGCGGCCGTCGCTCGTGCTCGTGACCGTCGACGACGGCGTGCCATCGGATCCGACGCTCGGCCCACTCGCCGCTCGATCGCCCCACATCGTGCCGGTTGGCGTGCTCGATGCGCTCCACCTCGACGTCACCGACGCGGCTTCGATCCCGTCAGTGCTTGGCACGTCGGTGTTCTCGACCCTGCTCGGCCCGGTCGGCACGACGGGTACGACCGACGCGTCCACCGTCATCCGTCGCTTTCTCGATGCGACGCTGGGAGCGAACGAGCGGCAGCCCACCAGCGCTGAGCTCGTGCACGGCCTGCCTTCGGTTACGGCGGATCCGTTCGGGTCGGCACAAGCCACGACCGGCTGACGGCGGCCGCCGAGGGGTCGGGCGCCAGGCAGAATCATGACGAGTTTGGAACAGGTGATCGGGGTGGGGGGTCTCATTGTTTGATGGATGAAGCTGTCGCACCACCCGACGTTCTCGTCACGGTCGAGACTGCGGACTGGTTCGACGCGTTCTACCGACAACAGCGGGCGGGAATGGTCCGCCTTGCGTTCGTGCTCGTCGACGACCGCGAGGTCGCCGAAGACATCGTGCAGACTGCCTTTGCGAGGGTCTATCAACGCAGGAATCGGATCGACGTGCCATTGGTAGTAACGGTGGCGGCTGTGGCTGCAACGGCCTCCAGAACTTGGGTTGGGCGTCGACCGAAGTCGCCGACGGCGAGACGGTCGGCGTTGTCGACATCGTCGGAAGGGCGGATCCCACCGCAAAGTCGGTACGCGTCACGTTCGCGAGTGGGGCAGTTGTCAACGCAGTCGTTCAGACCGACGGATACTTCGTCGTGTCCGTCCGTGACGACATCACTCGGTATCAGACGACACCGAAAGTCGAGCCGCTCAACGCTGCTACCGACACCACGCAGCCGGGTTGATGCGTCTATGCGAGCGAACAGAAGCGCGGAGCGTTTAGATTCAACCATAGAAGCCCGACGAGACGAACGATCGCCGGCTCAGCCGCCCGCCGCGGCAGGGGTTGCGTTTGCCGCAGCGCCGCCGCGTCCGAATCCGCCCGTTGTCGCCGCGGCGATCGACGTTGCCGCAGCGATGTTGCCGTTGGCGTCGGCGGTGCCTTGTACCACGATGTTGTCGCCTGGCTTGAAGTCGGCGGGCGTGCCGGGCTTGTTGACCGTGATGGTTGCGGTAGGCGCGGGGGTGATCTTGATCGTGTTGCCCTGGTTGTCCTGGAT
>JAANCK011046114.1_pt1 | contig 11206 bp, 8 predicted proteins | sample 7277841 | NCBI WGS metagenome assembly JAANCK01 (sample SAMN14222788, study PRJNA588281) | permafrost metagenome | isolation source: Arctic cryosol methane SIP | place: Canada:Nunavut | collected 2015-07 | reverse complement strand
CTTTCCTGGCGGCCTGGCAGCCAGGAAAGTCTGCAACGCGCCGCGGGAAGCGCTTTCCACCAGCATCTGCGCGCGTTCCACGTTGGCTACCCGCTGGATGCTCATCGGCACTGCCGAATACAGTGTCACCCGGTCGGCGCCCGCCAGCGCCTGCGCGGCGACGCTGGCCGCCTGCAGAAAGGCCTGGGCCGCTTCCTGGGTGCGCGCCTCCGCCCGCAACAGCGCCTGGAATCCGAACGGCGGCATGCCGGCCTGCTCGCGTTCCTTCAGTTGCGCGGCGGCGAAGGCCGGATAGTCGTGGCGGCGCAGCGCCGTGAAGAGCGGGTGTTTCGGGTGCCAGGTCTGCACCCACATTTCGCTGGCCGCGGCCTGGGTCGCGTCGCGGCCGGCGCGGCCGGCGGCCTGCATCAACAGGCCGAACAGCCGCTCGGGCGCCCGGAAGTCGCTGGAAAACAGCGCCGAATCGGCGTTGAGCGCGGCCACCAGGGTAATGCGCCGGAAGTCATGGCCCTTGGTGACCATCTGCGTGCCCACCAGGATGTCGACGCCGCCCGCGTGCATCCGTGCCAGCTGCTGTTCCAGCGCGCCCTTGAGCCGCATGCTGTCGGCGTCCATGCGGGCGATGCGCACCGGCTGGCCGTTGGCCTGTTTCACGTCGGCCAGCAGTTCGCCCAGGTGTTCTTCCAGCCGCTCGGTGCCGCGCCCCACCGGCGCGATGTCGACGTTGCCGCAGACCGGGCAGGCGCGGGGCACCCGCTCGGTGTAGCCGCAGTGGTGGCAGCGCAGCGTCCGGTCGATCTTGTGGAACACCCGGAACGCGCTGCAGTTCGGACACTCGCTTTTCCAGTCGCAGGCGGTGCAGGCGAGCACCGGCGCATAGCCGCGCCGGTTGAGAAAGACCAGCGACTGCTCGCCGCGGGCGATTCGCTCCTGAATCGCGGCCAGCAGTGCCGTCGAAAAAACGGTCTGCTTCGGTTGCAGGTTCATGTCGACCAGCCGCACCGCCGGCAGCGGCCCCAGGCCCACGCGCGAAGCCATGGTCAGGCGCTGGTAGCGGCCGCGCTCGCTGGCGTGCCAGCTCTCCAGCGAGGGGGTGGCCGAACCCAGCAGCACTTTGGCGCCCTCGAGCCGGCCCCGGTAGACCGCCAGGTCGCGCGCCGAATAGCGGGCGCTTTCCTGCTGCTTGTAGCTGGGGTCGTGTTCCTCGTCGACGACGATCAGCTTCAGGCGCGGCAGCGAGGCGAACACCGCCATCCGGGTGCCCAGCACGATGCGCGCCGCGCCGGTGTGGGCCGCCAACCAGCTTTTCAGGCGCTGCGGATGGGTCATGCCGCTGTTCATCGTGACCACCTGATCGGCGCCGAAGCGCTCGACGAAACGACCCTGCAATTGCGGCGTGAGGTTGATTTCCGGCACCATCACGAGGGCCTGCGCCAGCGGGTCGCGCGCCAACAGTCGCTGCACAGCCTGCAGGTACACCTCGGTCTTGCCGCTGCCGGTGGCGCCGAACAGCAGGAAGGGACCCGGCCCCAACGCCACGGCTTGCAGCGCCGCGTCCTGTTCGGCGGTGGGCTGCAACGCGCTGCCGGCGCACGCCGCAGCCGGTTCCAAGGGCGGCCGCTTCAGGCGACGGTCGAGTTGGACCGCATCCAGGTCGCGCAATTGCGGCGGCAGGCCTGCCATCGCCACCTCGCCCAGGCTGCGCTGGTAATAGATAGCACAAAAGACCACAAGGCGTCGCCAGTTGACCGCCAGCGGCGTAATGGCCGTCAGACTGCCGGCGATGGGCTTGTCGTCAGCATCGTCGCGGGCTTCGTCGCTGCCCGATGGTTCGTCCCACACGACGCCCAGCACCTCGCGCTTGCCCAGGGGCACGCGCACGAGCGTGCCGGGCGCGAGTGCAAACTCACTTCGATAGCTCAACGGTCCGGCGATGGAACTGTGCGCGGGAGTGGGAACAACGACGGCCAGCCGGTGGGGCATGAAAAGCTCTGGTTACGCTCTGATGTTGAGGTCAGTTTCCGAAACACCGTTTAAGTCGTTGATTTGCATCAGCTTTGCAGCCGTTGAGCGGATTGTGTGGATAACTTTGTTGATAGTTTGGCGCCGCTGACCTGCGAGCCCAGGAAAATCAAGGGCTTGGCTTAGATGTCCGGAAAACCGGCAGTCAGGCAAACCCTTCAAAATCAACAACTTAACATCGCTACTGCTTTTGTAGCAGGAGCCATTTGGCCAAATTGGCGGGCCCTGACGTTTTGTGCATAAGTCCCACAACTGGCAAAGAATTTGCAATGCCAGACCATTAGGGAACATCCCGATGTCGGTCGCCGATCAGTGGCCTATGCGCCGCGCAGCCGGGTCGAATGGGCGCGGACGGCCTCCACCAGCACCTGGACGTTCTCGGGGGGCGTGTGCTGGCTGATGCCGTGGCCCAGGTTGAAGATGTGGGTAGCGCCCTTGCCTTCGCCCCGGTGCGGCGCGCCGAAACTGTCCAGGACCTTGGCGGCTTCCGCTTCGATCTGGGCCGGCGGCGCAAACAGGACGTTCGGGTCCAAGTTGCCCTGCAAGGCCTTGCGGTCGCCGACCAGGGCGCGGGCGCGTCCCAGATTCGAGGTCCAGTCCAGCCCCAGCACCTGGCAATCGAGGTCGCCCATTTCCTGTAGCCAGGGCGAGCCGCCCTTGGTGAACACGATGCGCGGCACCACGGCGCCGTCATGATCGCGCTTGAGCTGGGCCAGCACCCGCGCGGTATAGGCCAGGCTGAACTGCTGGAACGCGCCGTCGGCCAGCACCCCGCCCCAGCTGTCGAAAATCATCACGGCCTGGGCGCCGGCGTCGATCTGGGCATTGAGGTAGGCGGCCACCGCGTCGGCATTGACTTCCAGCATGCGGTGCATCAGGTCGGGCCGGCTGTACAGCATGGTCTTGACCAGACGGTAGTCGTCGGAACCCGCGCCTTCGACCATGTAACAGGCCAGGGTCCAGGGGCTGCCGGAAAAGCCGATCAGCGGCACTCGGCCGTCCAGGGCCCTGCGGATCGAGGTCACCGCGTCGAACACGTAGCGCAGCTTCTCCAGGTCGGGCACGCGCAGGGCCTTGACGGCGGCCTCGTCGCGCACCGGCGTGGCGAAGCGCGGGCCTTCGCCGAGGGCAAAACTCAGGCCCAGCCCCATCGCATCGGGCACGGTGAGGATGTCCGAGAACAGGATGGCGGCGTCCAGCCGGTAGCGGTCCAGCGGCTGCAGCGTGACTTCGGTGGCGTAGTCCTTGTCCATGGCCAGCCCCATGAAGCTGCCGGCCTTGGCGCGTGTTTCGCGGTACTCCGGCAGGTAGCGGCCGGCCTGGCGCATCAGCCAGATCGGCGTGTAGGGCGTGGCCCGGCCCGTGCAAGCACGCAGGAAGACATCATTTCGAAGCGGCGAAAAACTCATTACCGGGGCTCCCGGGCCTTGAACGGATCCCGGTCCAGGCGCAGCCAAGAAGCGCCGTGACGGATCCGGGGGATCGGCCTGTCATGATCCCGATTGTCGCAGCAGCGGCGCGCCGGTTAAATCCGCAAGTCCCCATACCGGGGTTGTTTGCCTGGCCCAGCAAGCGCCAGGCGGTGAGGCTCAGCCGTTGACGCTACGGCGCAGGGCCTGGTCGATGTCCCAGAGGATGTCGTCGGCTTCCTCGATGCCGACCGAGAGCCGGATCATGTCCGGCCGCACGCCTGCGCGTGCCAGCTCGTCTTCGCTCAGTTGCCGGTGCGTCGTCGAGGCCGGATGGATCACCAGCGTCTTGGCGTCGCCGATGTTGGCCAGATGGCTGAGGAATTCGCAGGCGTCGATGAAGCGCTCGCCGGCCTTTGCCGCATCGGCGGCCTTGATGCCGAAGGTGAGGATGCCCGATGCGCCGGGCAAGCCGTCGATGCTGCGGAACTGCTTTTTCGCCAGCGCATGGTGCGGCGAATTCTCCAGGCCCGGATAGTTGACCCATCCCACCAGCGGATGGTCGCTGAGGAATTGCGCCACCCGCAGGGTGTTGCGGCAATGGGCCTGCATTCTCAGGTGCAGCGTCTCGATGCCCTGCAGGATCAGCCAGGCGTTCAGCGGCGACAGCGATCCGCCGAAAGTGCGGTTGACCTCCATGCGCGCCTTCATGGTGTAGCCGAAGTCGCCGAAAGTCTCGTAGAACCTGACACCGTGGTAGGCGCGGCTGGGTTCGAGCATTTCCGGAAACTTGTCTTTCGACAAAGGCGAGCCCCAGTCGAACTTGCCGGACTCGACCAGGACGCCGGCCATGGTGGTGCCGTGGCCGCCGAGGTACTTGGTGGCGCTGTGCACCACGATGTCGGCGCCGAAGGCGAAGGGATTGCACAGGTACGGGCTGGGCACCGTGTTGTCGATGATGAGGGGCAGGCCGTGCTCGTGCGCGATGCCCGCCACGGCTTCGATGTCCAGCACGTTGACCAGCGGATTGCCCAGCGTCTCGCCGTACACGGCGCGGGTATTGGGGCGGATGGCGCGGCGGAAATTGTCCGGGTCTTCGGGGTCGACGAAGGTGGTCTCTATGCCCAGCCGCGAGAAACCGATGCCGAGTTGCCCGACACTGCCTCCGTACAGCGTCGAGGCGGCGACGATGTGATCGCCGGCCTTGAGGATCGCCAGCAGCGCCGTCATCTGCGCCGCCATGCCGGTCGCGCAGGCCAGGGCGGCGCGACCGCCTTCCAGCGAAGCCACCCGTTCCTCCAGCACCGCCACCGTCGGATTGCTGATCCGGCTGTAGACATTGCCGAAGGTCTGCAGGTTGAACAGGCTGGCGGCATGCTCGGCCGAATCGAAGACGAAACTGGTGGTCTGGTGGATCGGCGTGGCGCGTGCGCCGGTGACCGGATCCGGCACCGCGCCGGCGTGGATGGCTCGGGTGCCGAATCCGTACTCGTGGTCTTTGCTCATGTCAGCTCCGGCCGCCCGGCCATCAGGTGGATCAGTAAGGCAGGTGTTGCGGACGGCGCGAGGTAATCACCCGCGTGTTCACGCCGGCCCAGTTCAGGCCGCCGAAGAGGCGCGCGTGCTCGATCTTGACGCAGCGGTCCATGACCACGTCCAGCCCGCTGTCGCGGGCCCTGGCCGCCGCCGCTTCGTTGATGACGCCGATCTGCAGCCACAGGCATTTGGCGCCGATGGCGATCGCTTCGTCGGCGATCGGGGGAATGTCCTCGCTCTTGCGAAAGCAGTCGACCAGGTCAATGCGCCGGCCTTGCGCGGCCAGCGCTTGCGCCGCCGCGGACACGCTCGGATAGCTGCGCTCGCCCAGGATTTCCGGGGCGGTCGGATTGACCGGGACGATGAGGTAACCGTGAGCCTGCATGTACTTGGCCGCGAAGAAACTGGGCCTGTGCCATTGCGGCGAGAGACCGACCACGGCGATGGTCTTGCAGGTGCCAAGGATGCGGCGCAGGGTGGCGATGTCGGGCATGGCGCAGTGTACGCAATGCGCGCCACGCGGGCGGGAGGCGCCGAACTACAGCTTGGCGATGGCGGAGCGCAGCTCGGCGAGGCCCAGCACTTCAGACAGCACGACAGGCGGGCTGTCCTTCTTGTAGAACACGTAGACCGGCACACCGTTGCGCCCGAGTTGGGCCAGCGCGGCGGTGATGGCTGGTTCGCGCCGGGTCCAGTCCGCGCGCAGCAAGGCGACGTTCTTGGCCTTGAGGTCGCCCATCACATCGCCGTTTTCCAGCGTCGTCTTGTTGTACTGGCAGGTCACGCACCAGGCCGCGGTGAAGTCCACGAACACCGGTTGCCCGGACGCGAGCAACTGCTCGACCCGGCCCGGCGCCCAGGCTTGCCACGGCCCGCTTTCAGCGCGCGCCGATTGCTGCTCTGGCGTCCGCGTGATGGCGGGGCCGGCCGTCCAGGCCAGTGCGGCCAGCACGGCAACCGACAGCGAAGCCAGCACCACCCGGGCGCGGCCACGCAGGGTGAAGGCCCAGACCACCATGCTCAGCGCGACCAGCAGCGCCAGCAGCGCACCGGCCCCGTCGATCCCGCTTTGCTGGCCCAGCACCCACACCAGCCAGACCGCCGTGGCGAACATAGGAAACGCCATCAGCCGGCGGAAGATCTCCATCCAGGCGCCCGGTCGCGGCAACAGGCGCGCGACCGCCGGGATCCAGCTGGCGGCCAGGTAGGGCAGGGCCATGCCGACACCGATCACTGCGAACAGGAGCAGGGCCTGAGCCGCCGGCAAGCCCAGCGCGAAACCGAGCGAGGCGCCCATGAACGGCGCGGTGCAGGGCGAGGCGATGGCGACGGCCAGCACGCCCGACAGGAAGGCGTTGACGACGGGATGGCGCGCTTCCAGCGAGGCGACGCTCACCGGCAGGAAGGCGCCGAAATCAAACAGCCCGGCCAGGTTCAGGCCGATCAGCGTGAACAACGCGGCCAGTCCCGCGACCACCGCCGGAGACTGCAATTGGAAGCCCCAGCCGAGCTGCTCGCCGGCCGCGCGCAGGGCCAGCATCAAGCCGCCCAGTGCGACGAACGAAGCGACGACGCCCGCGCTGTAAGCCAGGCCGGCGATGCGGTGGCCGCGCCGGTCCGACGCGTGCCGGGTGAACCCGACCACCTTGATCGCGAGCACCGGGAACACGCAGGGCATGAGGTTGAGGATGAGGCCGCCGACCAGGGCGCCCAGCAGCGCGGCCATCAAGGTCAGCGAGGGCGCGGGCAGGGCCGGGATGGCGGCGTCGCCGCCGCTGCCCCGCAGCGCGGCCGCCAGCGCCGGTGCGACGTTGGTCGGCGCCGCAATCGCCGGCCAATCGCCAGCCACCTTGGCCTCGGTGCGCCACCCCTGGCCGCCGGACGCCAGCACCATGGGCATCAGGGCCGGGCTGTTCGCACGCTGTGGCGACAACGGAACCTGCGCCGTCCACACATCGCCCTGCCAAGCCTGCGTCCATTGGGCCGCGGTCTCAATGACTTCGCTGGTCTCCGGATAGAACTCCAGCGTCTTGCCACGCAATGCCGACGGCAAGCCGGGCACGCTGACATGGAGCGCATGGCCTTCGATCTGGACCCGGCTTTCGCCCGCAACCGGCGTGGGCTGGGCCTGAAAACTGGCCTGGAACGCCGGGGCGTTGAGCGCCGTGGTGCTGCGGGTGGACACGGCCAGCGAGAACTCGCCTTCTTCCGGCACGCATTCCTTGCGGCAAACCAGCCATTGCGCCTTGAGCTTGACCGGCAGCTCGCTGCCCAGGAGCGAAGGCTTGAAATCGGACGCGATCGTCAAGGGCACCGGCAGCAGCACCGTGCCTTCGTAGCCGTAATTGGCCAGGCGGCCGATCGAGATCTTCTGGGGCACCGGCCAGGCAATGTCGCCGGCCGCGACGCCCGCAGGCAATGTCCACTGCAACGTGGTGGGCAGGCCGGAGTCGCCGGAATTCTTCCAATAGGTGTGCCACTCGGGCTGGTGTGCCAGCTGCAGTCCCAGCCAGACCTTGGCACCGGGCGTCACACCATCGGGCGCATAGGCCATCAGCTCGGCCCGGACGTGTTCGGTGCTCACGACGTTCCTGGCGCTGCCCTGGGCCAATGCCAGCATCGGCAAGGCGCAGGCGGCGATGACGACGAATGCCTTGAGTGGTCTGGACAAGATCATGGTCTTGGGAGCTCGGCGGTACGACGGAAGTTCCCGGCCCAGGTCAAGCAAAGCCCAGGACCACGCGCCGGGTCGTGGCGCTCTTCTTTTCGATCTTGGTCACGATCACCGCACCGATTTCTGCGGTATTCGCCACGTGCGTGCCGCCACACGGCTGGAAATCGATCACTTCGCCGCCGATCCGCGCGGCATCCGCCGCCCCGGTGCCGATCATGATGGTGCGGATGCGTCCCGTGCCCCGGGGCGGTTGCACCGACATGCTCTTGACCAGGGCGGGGTTGGCGTCCAGTTCCTCGTCGGTGATCGAGCCGACGGCGACCGGCAAGGCGGCTGCGACCAGGCGGGCGATGCCCAGGTTCAGCGCTTCCTTGTCCAGCGGATCGGTCATGTTGAAGTCCAGGCGCGCGTAATCGGGCGTGATCGAGCAGCCGTTGACCAGTTGCGGCACCAGGTGGCAGAGCAAATGGGTGGTGGTATGAAAGCGCATCAGCCGGTGGCGCCGCTCCCAGTCCACCCGCGCCGTCACGCTGTCGCCCGGCCTCAGTTGCCCGAGCAGCGCCTCCTGGCCCGGCGCCGGCACATGGACGATCTCGGCGGTGGGGCGACCCTCATCGTCCTTGCCTTTGCGGGTGTCGATGATCGCCAGTGGATTGCCGTTCGCCAGCACCAGCACGCCTGCGTCACCGGCCTGGCCGCCACCGAGCGGATAGAACACAGTGCGGTCCAGAGTGATGCCGTGGTCGGCCACCCCGGTCACGGTGGCCGTGCAATCCTTCAGGTAAGCATCTTTGCGGAACAGATCTTGAGTCATCGGCCTGGCTGCGTCATGGGGGATGCCCCGTCTTGGTCATGTGTCATGCCCCCATTTTCGCGGTTTCGGACTACAGCCGCCCATGAGCCCTGCGAACACACTTGGTTGCCTATGAGATTCCTCACGTCCGCCCTCTTGCTTGCCCCTGTCCTGGCCCTGCTCGCGGCCTGCGGGGCGGTGGCGCAATCCGGTCCGCTGGCCGGCATCGGCCCCAACCCCAAGTTGCCGGCGCCCGAGCAGGCACTGATTCCCACGGTGAACGTGGCAACAGCGCAAGGCTGGCCGGCGGGGACGCGACCCACGGCACCGGCGGGCTTCCGGGTCACGGCGTTCGCGGCCGGGCTGCAACACCCGCGCTGGGTGATGGTTCTGCCCAACGGCGACGTGCTGGTGGCGGAAAGCAATGCGCCGCCCAAGCCCGACGACGGCAAGGGCATCAAGGCTTTCTTCACCAACCTCATCATGAAGAAGGCCGGCGCCGGCGTGCCCAGCGCCAACCGCATCACCTTGTTGCGCGACGCTGATGGCGACGGCGTCGCTGAAACCCGCAGCGTCTTCCTGCAGGGGCTGAACTCGCCGTTCGGCATGGCGCTGGTGGGCAACGAATTGTTCATCGCCAATTCGGACGCGATCGTGAAGGTGCCCTACCAGGCTGGCCAGACCGAGGTCACCAGCGCACCCGTCAAGCTGACCGACTTGCCGGCCGGCACCATCAATCACCACTGGACCAAGAACATCATTGCCAGCCCTGACGGCGGCAAGCTGTACGCCACGGTGGGGTCCAACAGCAACGCCGGTGAAAACGGCATGCCGGCCGAGGAAGGCCGCGCTGCGATCTGGGAAGTGGACCGCGCGACGGGCGCCAAACGCCTGTTCGCCACCGGCCTGCGCAATCCCAACGGCTTGGGCTGGGAGCCGCAAAGCAAAGCGCTGTGGACGGTGGTGAATGAACGCGACGAACTCGGCAACGACCTGGTGCCCGACTACCTGACTTCGGTCCAGGACGGCGCCTTTTATGGCTGGCCCTGGAGTTACTGGGGCCAATGGGTGGACGAGCGTGTCAAGCCGCAACGCCCGGAGATGGTGGCCCAGGCCATCCTGCCCGAATACGGCCTGAGTTCGCACGTGGCGCCGCTGGGGCTGGTGTTCTCCGACGCGCGCACCATGCCGCAGAACTACGCCAGCGGCGCCTTCATCGGCGAGCACGGTTCCTGGAACCGCAAGCCTCGCAGCGGCTACAAGGTGGTGTTCGTGCCGTTCGAGGGCGGACGGCCTGCCAGCGAGCCGATCGATTTTCTCACCGGTTTCCTCAGTCCCGACGGCCAAGCCTATGGCCGGCCCGTGGGTGTGGCGATGGATGGAAAGGGCGGGTTGCTGGTGGCCGACGATGTCGGGAATGTGGTTTGGCGGGTGGCGCCGCCGGCGCATTGAGGGCGCGCATCCCGGATTTCGCCGGCAGTTGGTGTCAGGGGAAGAAAGGATGAGCGATGGTCAAGGGCAAAGTGATTGTCGGTGCGGTGGGCGCGAGCCTTTCCGTCCTGCTGATATCCGGCTGTGGCGGCGGAAATGACAGCATGCCTGTGACAGCCAGGGCGTGCGACGGCAGCAGTGCCTGCGTCGCCACGGTGGCGGGAAACGGTCAGCACGGCAACGTCGATGGCGCGGCGCAGGACGCGCAGTTCTCGATGCCGCACTCGGTGGCGATTGACTTGGAGTCCAACGTCCATGTGGCCGACTACGGCAATAACAGCCTCACCCGGCTCATTTCAAAGGGCACGGTTTCAACCCCGTCCGAGGACCCGGTCTCGTTTCCGTATCCTGCGAATGTCGCGACCGACGCCAGCGGCAACAGGTATGTTGCCGACGCCTACGGAAACAGGATCCTGAAGGAGACGCCGGCGGGCGAGACGACGATTCTTGCCGGTACGGGCCAAAGCGGGGCCTCCGATGGCGACGCCGCCACGGCCACTTTCAGCATGCCCACCGGGCTGGCTTTCGATGCCCAGGGCGCGCTGTATGTTGCCGACATGGGCAATGGAAAGATTCGAAAGATCACGCTGATCTGAGGCGGCCGGTCACACCGGCAGCGGCAGCGCGGTCTTGTACCGTACCTGCTTGAGCGCAAAGCTCGAGCGAATCTTCTCGATCCCCGGAATCGGCGTCAGCTGCTCGAGGATGAAGCGCTCGAGTTCGCCGATATCGCGCACCGCCACCCGGATCAGGTAGTCGCTGTCGCCGGTCATCAGGTAGCACTCCATCACCTGGTCGTGTTCGGCGATGCGGCGCTCGAATTCGGCCAGTGATTCGCGCGTCTGTTCCTTCAGGCTGATGGAGATGAACACGTTCACGCCCAGGCCCAAGGCCTTGGGATCGGCCAGCGCCACATAGCGCTGGATCACGCCATTCGTCTCCAGCGCCTTCACGCGCATCAGGCACGGCGAAGGCGAGAGGTGCACGCGCCGGGCCAGCTCGACGTTGGTCAGTGAGCCGTCCTGCTGCAGCTCGGCCAGGATTCTCAGATCGACAGTGTCCAGTTGCATGAAATGCTTTGAGGCTTAGACATTACAGAATTTTATGCCGCTGATGAAGCAAAATCGCGTATTTCTGAAACCCTGTTTTGCGGCCTTTTCCGTACAGTGCCAGGATTGGAGTTTTGCGAAATGACCGACCACAGCCTCACCCGTTTCCTCAGTGCCGACAGCGCCGACGTCGATCCGGTGGAGACGGCGGAATGGCGCGACGCGTTTCTCG